>Ga0255338_1000358_pt1 | contig 162539 bp, 145 predicted proteins | sample MeOH1_35cm_T4_19_FD_203715 | JGI IMG/M metagenome (GOLD analysis project Ga0255338, IMG submission 203715) | Sandy soil microbial communities from University of British Columbia, Vancouver, Canada - MeOH1_35cm_T4_195 | ecosystem: Engineered > Artificial ecosystem > Sand microcosm >...
TCCAACGCCTTCCCCGAGCTGGTGGACGGCGCCGGCCGCGGCGCGCGCTTCGACCTGCGCCAGGTGCACCTGGAAGAGTCGGGCCTGAGCCCGGCCGAGATCTGGTGCAACGAATCGCAGGAGCGCTACGTGCTGGCCATCGCGCCGGACTCGTTCCCGCTGTTCCAGGCCATGTGCCAGCGCGAGCGCTCGCCGTTCGCGGTGGTCGGCGTGGCCACCGAGGAACAGCAGCTGCAACTGGTGGACGCGCACGTCGACGCCTCGCTCAAGGAGCACTACGCCGTCGACATGCCGATGGACGTGCTGCTCGGCAAGCCGCCGCGCATGCACCGCGACGTGCGCCATGTCGAGCAGGTGCTGCCGCCGGTGGACGTGACCGGCCTCGCGCTCGACCAGGCCGTGCGCGACGTGCTGCGCCACCCGACCGTGGCCAGCAAGTCCTTCCTCATCACCATCGGCGACCGCACCGTGGGCGGCATGAACGCGCGCGACCAGATGGTCGGCCCGTGGCAGGTGCCGGTGGCCGACGTGGCCGTGACCACGCTCGACTACAACGGCCGCGCCGGCGAAGCCATGACGATGGGCGAGCGCACCCCGCTGGCCGTGATCGACGCGCCGGCCTCGGGCCGCATGGCCATCGGCGAGGCCCTGACCAACCTGGCCGCCGCGCCGGTCAAGGATCTGGGCAAGGTCAAGCTGTCCGCCAACTGGATGGCCGCCTGCGGCGTGGACGGCGAGGACGCGCGGCTGTACGACACCGTGCACGCGGTCGGCATGGAACTGTGCCCGGCGCTCGGCATCAGCATCCCGGTGGGCAAGGATTCGCTGTCCATGCGCACCAAGTGGGACGACAACGGCATCGCCAGGGAAGTGGTGGCGCCGGTCTCGCTGATCATCTCGGCCTTCGCCGCGGTGGACGACACCGACCGCACGCTGACCCCGCAGCTGCGCACCGACGCCGGCGACACCGTGCTGATCGCCATCGACCTGGGCCGCGGCAAGAACCGCCTCGGCGGCAGCATCCTGGCGCAGGTCACGCAGCAGGTCGGCGACGCCACGCCGGACGTGGACAGCGCCGACGACCTGAAGCACTTCTTCAACGTGATCCAGCGCCTGAACCGCGAAGGCAAGCTGCTGGCCTACCACGACCGCTCCGACGGCGGCTTCATGGCGGCGCTGGCGGAAATGGCCTTCGCCGGCCACTGCGGCGTGTCGCTCAACGTCGACATGCTGGCGCTGGACCCGCAGCAGGAGCAGGACTACGGCGACGCCAAGAACTGGGCCCAGCAGATCGGCGAGCGCCGCAACGACCAGACCCTGCGCGCGCTGTTCTCGGAAGAGCTCGGCGCGGTGATCCAGGTGCGCCTGTCCGAGCGCGACGCCGTGTTCGGCGTGCTGCGCGAAGTCGGCCTGTCGGCCTGCAGCCACGTGGTCGGCAAGCCCAACGCCACCGACCAGATCGAGATCTACCGCGACGCCAAGAAGGTCTTCGGCGCCGCGCGCGGCGAGCTCCAGCGCATCTGGAGCGAGGTGAGCTGGCGCATCGCGCGGCTGCGCGACAACCCGGCCTGCGCCGACAGCGAATACGACCGCCTGCTGGACGCTGCCGACCCCGGCATCTCGCCGGTGCTGACCTTCGACCCGGCCGCGGACATCGCCGCGCCGTTCGTGGCCACCGGCGCGCGTCCCAAGGTGGCGATCCTGCGCGAGCAGGGCGTCAACTCGCAGATCGAGATGGCCTACAGCATGGACCGCGCGGGCTTCGACACGCACGACGTGCACATGAGCGACCTGATCGCCGGGCGCGCCAGCCTGGCCGACTTCAGCGGCTTCGTCGCGTGCGGCGGCTTCAGCTACGGCGACGTGCTGGGCGCCGGCGAGGGCTGGGCCAAGACCATCCTGTTCAACGCGCGCATGGCCGAGCAGTTCGCCGCCTTCTTCAACCGCCAGGACACCTTCGCGCTGGGCGTGTGCAACGGCTGCCAGATGATGAGCAACCTCGCCCCGATCATCCCGGGCGCGGGCGCCTGGCCCAAGTTCACGCGCAACCAGTCCGAGCAGTACGAAGCGCGCTACGTCACCGTGGAAGTGCAGTCCTCGCCGTCGATCTTCTTCGCCGGCATGGAAGGCAGCCGCATCCCCATCGTGGTGGCGCACGGCGAAGGCTTCGCCGACTTCTCGCAGCAGGGCGACCAGAAGCAGGCCCGCGTGGCGCTGCGCTTCGTGGACAACCACGGCGCGCCGACGCAGACCTACCCGCTCAACCCGAACGGCTCGCCGGAAGGCATCACCTCCGTGACCACCACCGATGGCCGCTTCACCGTGCTGATGCCGCACCCGGAGCGCGTGTTCCGCACCGCCACCATGAGCTGGGCGCCCGACGCATGGAAGCAGATCGCCGACGGCGGCAGCCCGTGGATGCGCATGTTCCGCAACGCCCGCAAGTGGGTGGGCTGAACCGGCGCAGGCTGGTTGCAGTGGAAACGGGCCCTTCGGGGCCCGTTTTTTTTCATGGAGACGTGGCGGCGCGCGCGGCTGGCCATGCCGGCATGGCCGGCGCCCGCATCACCCCGCCACCGTGCTCCACGCCTGATAAACGTAATACAGAGGCCGCTGCGGGTCGCAGCGGCGCGCCACGTCCGGCGCCGCGCCGCGCAACTGCATGGTGACGAGCACCATGCGCGCGGCCTTGACCGGCGAGTAGCGGTCGCGCAGCGGCAGCATGGGCAGCACCGCGCGCCATTCCGGCGGCAGGCCGTCGCAGGTGAAGGTGCCGAGCGCGCAGTAGCCCCAACCTTCGGAGGTCAGGTGCCAGAGTCGCCGGAACTGGTTGCGTGCGGGCATGATCTCCCTCGTTCGTCGCGGCGCCCGCCGCGGGAGAGGATGTGCGGGCATGGGCCAGGCCGGCCGCGCCTGGTCGGGCGGCGGCAGGCGAATGGGTTCGATCTTACCCACGGGCGGCCGCGCTGTGAATGCCCCGCGGCGTTGCCGGCCGGAAATGCGTGCGCGGGGCTGCATCCGGCGGCACGCCTGCAGCCATTTCCGGGGCCGGACCGCGCCGGCGTCACTCGCCGCCCGCCGCCGCTCGGCTACCGGCTGCCGGCCTAGATCCCGCTGAACCAGTTGTAGCCCTGGTCTTCCCAGTAGCCGCCGGGATTCTCGTTGGTGACGAACAGCGCGGCGATATGCTTGGGGTTCTTGAAGCCGAGCTTGGTCGGCACGCGCAGCTTGAGCGGATAGCCGTACCTGGGCGGCAGCGGCTCGCTGCCGAAGTCCAGCGCCAGCATGGTCTGCGGGTGCAGCGCGGTCGCCATGTCGAGGCTGGAGTAGTAGCGGTCCGCGCACTTGAAGCCGACATAGCGCGCCGTGGTGTCCGCGCCGATGCGCTGCAGGAACGTGCGCAGCGGCACGCCGCGCCATTCGCCGACGGCGCTCCAGCCTTCGATGCAGATATGGCGCGTGATCTGGCCCGCCTGCGGCAGCGCGCGCAACTGCGCCAGGCTCCAGCTGCGCTTGTCGGCGACGAGGCCGGAGACTTCCAGCCGGTAGTCGCCGCCGTCCACCTCGGGCACGTCGAATTCCTGGTAGAAGGCGTTGAACGGGAACGGCTGCGTGATCTGGCTGCGCGCGTAGGTCGGCGCCAGCCGCGCGCCGCTGAACAGCCACGCCTGCACGCGGTCGTTCCAGCGCGACATGGACCACAGCACCTTGTCCACGGTGTCGCCGTCCTGCAGCGTGCAGCCGGCCAGCATGGACACCGCGCCGAGCGACAGCGACGAGCGCAGGAACATGCGCCGCTGCAGGCGCGCCAGCTGCGGCCGGAAATCCGCCGCGCTGAGGACCGGCCGCGCCGGCGTGGCGATGACGCCGGCCGCGCGCGGCGCGTCTTCGGTGCGGATGGAATCGGGACGCGCGGCTGGCGTCTTGCCGGACGGCTCGCTCATGCTTCGGCTTCTCCGTGATGGCCGCGCCGCGCGCGGCCGGTGAACATGGGCAACAAGGTGGACGGCACGGCCACGACCAGTGCCAGGTGCACGGCGACGAAACCGACGATGCCGGCCATCGCGAAGAAATGCACGCGGCGCGCGGTGTCGAAGCCGCCGAACAGGCCGGCCAGCCACCAGAGCTGGACCGGCTTCCAGATCGCCAGCCCGGACGCCACCACCAGCACGCCGAGCAGCAGCACCGCCACGTACATCAGCCGCTGCACCGCGTTGTAGGCGCCGGGCCGGTGCGGCAGGCGCAGGCGCAGCGCCAGGCCGGCGTCGCGCAGCGCGGCGCGCGCGCTCAGCGGCAGGAAATGCCGGCGGAAATGGCGCGTGGCCAGGCCGTAGCCGAGATAGAGCAGGGCATTCGCGCACAGCAGCCACATCGCCGCGAAATGCCAGGCGATCGAGCCGCCCAGCCAGCCGCCGACCGTGGCCCACGCCGGGAAGTGGAAGCCGAACAGCGGCGAAGCGTTGTAGATGGCCCAGCCGCTCATCACCATGCAGGTCATGGCGAAGGCGTTGATCCAGTGCGTGGCGCGCACCGCCAGCGGGTGGACGATGGCGCGCCGCGCGGCGGCGGGAGTCGGCTTGCGCATGGCGCGTGCCTTACATCGGCGGCACGACGCCGTTCTTGCCGGCCGAGACGAAGCGCGCGGTCAGCGCGCCGTCGGCGGCCTTGCTGGCGAACAGCACCACGTGGGCGCCGGGCACCAGCAGCGAGCGGTCGCCCGGCTCCAGGTTGACGATGGGCACGTCGGCGGGGATCACGATGCGCTTTTCGCCTTCGGGGTATTTGACGGTGATGGTGCGGCCGTTGCTGACCACCACGCTGCCCACGGTGCCGTTGGTCATGCTGCTGTTCTTGCCCAGGTCCCAGGCGCGGTGGCCTTCGCCGCTGCCGCGCATGCTGGGCGGGAACACGTGCACTTCCAGCGCCTTGAGCGAGCCGTCGGCCTGCGGGATGGCGGCCGAGCCGATGTAGCTGCCGGCCTGGATCTCGTCGACCTTGGCCAGCGTCACGGCGCGCACCGCGGTGTCCTTGCCCAGGCCCACGTCGAGATCCTGGCCCGAGCGGGTATGCACCTTGAGCGTGTCGCCGGCGAGGGCGGTCACGGTGCCGCGCACGCCGATCGGCGCCGCGGCCGGCGCGGCGGTGGCCTGCGCCTGCGCCGCCGGGGCGCCTGCGAGGGCGGCGCCGGCCAGCAGGGCGGCGGCCAGCACGGTACGGCTCAACTTGCTCGAAACGATGTTCATCCTGCACCTCTGTAAGGGTGGAAACCGAGGTGCAGGTTAGGGCCGCCGGCGGGTCGCGCTGGTGACTTTTTGGTGACAAATTTGTCACTAATTCGCGCGTACCGCTCGCTAGAATGACAGCCATATCCGCACAACCGGGCAGTGCATCATGAGCATCCTCGTCATCGAAGACGATCCCAAGACCGGCGACTACCTGCGCAAGGGCCTGCGCGAAAGCGGCTATGCCGTCGACCTCGCGCGCACCGGCACGGACGGCCTGCACATGGCGCTCGAGCATCCCTACGACCTGGTCGTGCTCGACGTGATGCTGCCCGGCATCGACGGCTGGGAAATCATGCGCACGCTGCGCGCGCGGCGCGACCTGCCGGTCATCTTCCTGACCGCGCGCGACCACGTCAACGACCGCATCCACGGCCTCGAGCTGGGCGCCGACGACTACCTCGTCAAGCCGTTCTCGTTCGTCGAGCTGGTGCTGCGCATCCGCACGCTGCTGCGCCGCGGCGTGGTGCGCGAGGCCGAGCTGTTCGAGTTCGCCGACCTCAAGCTCGACGTGCTGCGCCGCAAGGTCACGCGCCAGGGCATGGAGATCACGCTGACCAACAAGGAATTCCTGCTGCTGCACCTGCTGGTCAAGCGCCAGGGCGAGGCGCTGTCGCGCACGCTGATCGCCGCCGAGGTGTGGGACATGAACTTCGACAGCGACACCAACGTGGTGGACGTGGCCATCAAGCGCCTGCGCGCCAAGGTGGACCAGCCGTTCGACAAGAAGCTGATCCACACCGTGCGCAGCATCGGCTATACCTTCGGCGAGGGCGCATGAGCAGCGGCACGGGCACCGGCACGGGCACCGGCATGGTCACCTGGTACCGGCGGCCGTGGTCGCTCACGGTGCGCACCACGGTGTCGTTCGCGCTGATCGCCTGCGTGGTGATCGGCACGCTGGGCGCGTATTTCTACCAGTCGGTGAAGGCCTCGATGGAGGCGCACGCCGATCTCCAACTGATCGGGCGCGTGACGCATTTCAGCCGCCTGGCCAGCGACGTCTACACCGTGGCCGAGCTCAAGCACCGCCCGCTGCTGTTCGAGACCATGCTCGGCGCCGAGCGCGACGTGCTGATCTTCCGCCGGCCGGGCGAGGCGCCGTTCATCCGCGTCAACCCGGACGACCTCGCGGTGCCGCCGCAGCTTGCCGCGCTGATGGCCGGCGATGGCAGCGCGCCCACGCGCGAGGCCATCCTGCGCACGCGCCTGCGCGACGGCGTGCCGATCTACTGGGCGGCGGCGCTGGCGCGCTCGAACGAGGACGGCAGCATGGTCGAGGTGATCGCCGCCCATCCGCTGGCCAACGAGATGCAGATGCTCGGTGCCTACCGCGACCGCGTGCTGCTGGCCACGCTGGTGGGCATGCTGGCGGCCACCGCGCTGGCCTTCTTCGCCATCCGGCGCGGGCTGCGGCCGGTGGGCAGCATCGCCGCGCGCGCGGCCGAGATCAGCCCGGCCAGCCTCGACGTGCGCCTCGACGAGCGCGGCGCGCCGGCCGAGCTGCGCGGCCTCGTGGGCGCGTTCAACGCCATGCTCGACCGCCTCGGCGAAGGCTACGAGCGGCTCTCCCAGTTCTCCGCCGACCTCGCGCACGAGATCCGCACGCCGGTCGGCGCGCTGATCGGCCAGACCCAGGTGGCGCTCAGCCAGGTGCGGCGGCCCGAGGAATACGAGGAGGTGCTCGAATCCAACCTGGAAGAGCTCAACCGGCTCGGCAACATCGCCGAGAACATCCTGTTCCTGGCCCAGGCCGACCATGCGCGGCTGTCCATCGAGCATGCCGCGGTGGCGCTGCCGGCCGAGCTCAACAAGATCGCCGAATACTTCGAAGGGCTCGCCGACGAGAAGGGCATGCGCTTCGAGGTGGCGGCCGACGGCATGCTGTGGGCGAACCCGCTGCTGTGCCGCCGCGCCATCAACAACCTCGTGGTCAACGCCGTGCGCTACGGCGCGCCGGGCAGCGTGATACGGCTGTGCGGCGCGCGCGAGGGCGGCAGCACCGTGGTGTCGGTGGAGAACCAGGGCGACGCCATCCCGTGCGAACAACTGGACCGCCTGTTCGACCGCTTCTACCGCGGCGACGCCGCGCGCAGCCGCGTGGCCGAATCCAACGGGCTCGGCCTGGCCATCGTGCAGGCCATCATGGCGCTGCACGGCGGGCAAGCGGAAGCCACCTGCCCGGCGCCGGGGCGCGTGCGTTTCGCGCTGCGCTTTCCTTCGCATCTGCCTTCGCATCTGCCCCCGCATTCTCCTTCGCAACTGTCGCCCGAATCCGCCGCGTAAGGACGCCGGCGCGCGGCGCGCAGGAAACGTCTTGCTACCTTGGCGGAAACGGCTGATGCGCACGCGCCGCATCAGATCGATCGCGCCCGCCGACAGAAACATGCCGCGCATGCTTGGGAAGTGTCTGGTGCGCAAGCTGCATTCGGTCACGTACTATTTCCACGCTGCTGCAACGCATTTTTCGCAGCGATATTCTGGAAGGTAGCGGCAACGAGGCCGGGCAGCCGATGGCACCGTGCCTCGCGGCCATCTTGTCTTAGCCGGTGAAGTCTGCCGGGTGCCGGGCTTGCCTGCCGGGCGCCCGCCGCTTCCCGCCGCTTCCCGCCGCGGCCCCCGTGCGGCGAAGGCTAGTGCGCTCGCGCGCCACTCTCCAGCACGCTCCCCCGGCCGCCTGGCGGCCAATGGTCATGGTTTGTCCGAGCATGCCTTCAAACGTCGTCCGCTCCCGTTTCTCCGTCGCCCTCTCGGTGTGGCGCGCCCTGTTCCTGCGCGAGGCCAATGCGCGCCTGGCCACCGAGCGCGGCGCCTGGCTGTGGCTGCTGCTCGAGCCGGCCATCCACATCGGCTTCCTGATGCTGCTGTTCGGCGTGGTGCGCCACGTGCTGATCCCGGGCATGGCGTCCAGCCTGTTCATCCTGGTCGGCATCCTCGGCTTCTTCCTCGTGCGCAACGTCGCCGGCCGCGGCGCCGAGGCGATCAAGGCCAACGCCGCGCTGTTCGCATACCGGCAGGTGCGCCCGGTCGATGCGGTGCTGGTGCGCGCCGCGCTCGAAGGCCTGCTCTACGGGCTGGTGTTCGTCGTGCTGCTGGCCGCCTGCGGCCTGGCCGGCGTGGACGTGTGGCCGCGCGACCCGCTGCAGGTGCTGCTGGCCGCCGCGCTGCTGTGGCTGCTGGGCGTGGGGCTGGCATTGAGCCTCGCCACGCTGGGCACGCTGGTGCCCGAACTGGGCCGCATCGTCAGCCTGTTCTTCGCGCCGCTGTATTTCATCTCCGCGGTGATGTACCCGATCGCCAGCGTGCCGCGCCCGGCGCGCGACTGGCTGCTGCTCAACCCGATCCTGCACGGGCTCGAGGCCATGCGCGGCGGCTTCTTCCCGGCCTATCGCGGGCACGCCTACGCCAGCCTGTCCTACCTGCTGGCATGGTCGCTCGGCAGCGTCCTGTTCGGGCTGGCCCTGCAGCGGCGCTTCGCCACGCGGCTGGTGGCGCAATGATCAGGATCTCCGGCCTGCACAAGCGCTATCGCGGCGCGCCGACGGACGGCTGGGTGCTGCGCGACGTGTCGCTCGAAATTCCAGCATCGAGCCGGATCGCGCTGATCGGCCGCAACGGCGCGGGCAAGTCCACGCTGCTGCGCCTGATCGGCGGCACCGACACGCCCAACCGCGGCGAAGTGGTGCGGCGCTGCCGCGTGTCGTGGCCGCTCGGGCTCTCCGGCGGCTTCCAGGGCTCGCTGAGCGGGCGGCAGAACGCCAAGTTCGTCTGCCGCATCCACGGCGCACAGGCGGGGCTGGACGACAAGCTCGCCTTCATCGAGGACTTCGCCGAACTGGGCGCGGCGTTCGACGCGCCGGTCAAGACCTACTCGTCCGGCATGCGCTCGCGGCTGGCCTTTGCATTGTCGATCGCCTTCGAGTTCGACATGTACCTGGTCGACGAACTGACCGCGGTCGGCGACGCCGCCTTCAACGTCAAGTCCCGCCAGGCCTTCCAGGATCTCGCCGGGCGCGCCGGGCTGGTGATGGTGTCGCACAGCGAATCGACCCTGCGCAGCTATTGCGAATCCGCGGTCTGGCTGCACGAAGGCAGCGCCTACCGTTTCGACAGCGTGGATGACGCCATCCAGGCATACAAGAAGAGCATGACAAGGTGAGCAAGCTGTTCGGGCAACTCAAGCAATGCGGCTGGCTCTGGCGCATCGCCATCGGCGCGTGCCTGCTGGCCGCCGTCTACTGGGGTGTGGTCGCCTCCGACCGCTACGTGTCGGAAGCCAAGGTGGTGGTCGAGCGCAGCGACGCCGTGGGCGCCACCGCCACCGACTTCTATGCCTCGCTGCTCGGCGCCAGCGCGGCGCCGCAGGACCTGCTGCTGCTGCGCGAATACCTGCTGTCCGCCGACATGCTCAGGAAGCTCGACGCGCGGCTCGCGCTCAAGGCGCACTACAGCAGCGCGCAGCGCGATGCCCTGTCGCGCCTGTGGCCGGCCGACGCCTCGTTCGAGCGCTTCCATGCGTACTACCTCGGGCGCGTGAGCGTGGAATACGATGACTTCTCCCACACGCTGGTGATCCGCGCGCAGGCCTACACGCCGGCGATGGCGCAGGCCATCGCGCGCCTGCTGGCCAGCGAAGGCGAGCGCTTCATCAACGAACTGGCGCACCGCGTCGCCGGCGAGCAGGTCGTCTACATCGAGAACCAGGTGCGCGTGCTGGGCGAACGCATGAAGGCCGACCGCCAGGCGCTGCTGGCCTACCAGAACGCCAACGGGCTGGTGTCGCCGCGCGGCGACGTCGAGAGCCTCTCCGGCGTGGTGGCCGGCGCCGAGGCGGAACTGGCCGACCTGCGCGTCAGGCGCGCCGCGCTCAAGGACGTCTACACCCCGCAGTCGCCCGCGATCCAGCAGATCGACGCGCAGATCGCCGCCGTGCAGGCGCAGATCGGCGCGCAGCGCGCGCGCATGACCTCGCCCAGGAACCGCGCGCTCAACCAGGTGGTGGAAGAACACGAACGCCTGCAGGCCGCCGCCGGTTTCAGCCAGGACCTCTACAAGACCGCGCTCGGCGCGCTGGAGAAAGCGCGCATGGAAGCCACGCGCAAGCTCAAGAACGTGGCCGTGGTGCAAAGCCCCACGCTGCCCGAATATCCGCTGCAGCCGCGCCGCGTCTACAACATCGCCGTGTTCGTGCTGGCGGCGCTGGCGCTGGCCGGCGTGCTCCAGCTGCTCGGCGCCATCATCCGCGATCACCGGGACTAGCCATGCTTCGTTTTCTTCTCGTCCTCCTGTTCGCCATGAGCGCGGCAACGCAAGGCGCGCACGCGCAGGCCGGCGCGCGCGCCGGTGCCCGCATCGGTGCTCCCATCAACGGCGAGCCCGACTACGCCGCCCTCGCCGCGCAGGGCGGCCTGCCGCCGCCGGGCGCCACCGGCATGGCCGCCGAAGCCGCCATCCCCACGGTGCCGGCACGTCCCGCCCAGCCCGTGCCGGACAGCGCGCCGCAGAATGATGACTATGTCGCCAACCTCGCCAGCGACGCCTTCGGCGCGCAGCTCTTCACCGGCGCCTTCAGCCGCGAGAGCGCATCGGTCTTCAATCCCAGCCACGTCATCTCCGTGGGCGACCGCATCCAGTTGCGCATGTGGAACGGCTACAACCTCGACACCGTGCTCGCGGTGGACGCCGGCGGCAACATCCTGCTGCCCGAGGTCGGCCCGTTCCGCGTGCAGGGCATCGCCAACGCCGACCTGCAGGCCGCCGTCACCGTCGCGCTGCGCCGCGTGTTCGCCGGCCGCGTCTCCATCTACGCCAGCCTGCTCGCCGCGCAGCCCGTGCGCGTGTACGTCACCGGCGCCGTCTACCGCCCCGGCATGTACAACGGCACCTCCAGCGACAGCGTGCTGCGCTACCTCGACCAGGCCGGCGGCATCGACCCCGAGCGCGGCTCCTTCCTCGACGTGGCCATCAAGCGCGGCACCCAGACCCTCGCCGTGGTCAACCTCTACGACTTCCTGCTCAAGGGCGAGCTCGCCACGCGCCAGCTCAACAACGGCGACGTGATCTTCGTCCAGCCGCGCAAGCACACCGTCAAGGTCGGCGGCCTCGCCGAGAACGCCCGGCGCTTCGAATTCCAGGGCGAGCAGGCGCGGCTCGACCAGATCGCCCGGCTGGCCAAGCCGCTGCCGTCGGCCACCAACGTGCGCGTGGTGCGCAACACCGGCGCCATTCGCAATGTCGAATACTTCCCGATCTCCCAGGACCGGGAAATCATCCTGCAAGACGGCGACGAGATCGAATTCACCGCCGACAAGCGCCCCGGCACCATCACCGTGCGCGTGGAAGGCGAACACGCCGGCCCGCAGGAATTCGTGCTGCCCTACGGCAGCCGCATGGGCGAGCTGCTCAGCCAGGTCGCGTTCACGCCGCAGTCCGACGCCGACAGCATCCAGCTCTACCGCCTCAGCGTGAAGGCGCGCCAGAAAGTGCTGCTCGGCACCGCGCTGCGCAGCCTCGAATCCAGCGTGCTCACCGCCCGCTCCGGCACCGCCGACGAAGCCCAGCTGCGCAAGGAAGAAGCCGCGCTGGTCCTGCAATGGGTGGAGCGTGCCCGCAAGATCGACCCCACCGGCCAGACCCTGATCGCCAGGGCCAGCACGCGCGACCAGCTGCTGCTGGAAAACGGCGACATCCTGCGCGTGCCGGTCAAGGACGGCCTCGTCATCGTCAACGGCGAAGTGCTGTTCCCCAACGCCGTCGCCTTCGACGCCGGCATGAGCGTGGCCGACTACATCCAGCAGGCCGGCGGCTACTCGCAGAACGCCGACAGCGCCCGCGTGATCGTCGCCCACCGCGACGGCAGCTTCTCGGAAAGCAAGTGGGGCACGCAGGTGCGCCCGGGCGACGAAATCCTGGTGCTGCCGCGGGTGGACATGAAGACGCGGCAGTTCGCGAAGGATGTGTTTCAGATTCTTTATCAGTTGGCGATTTCGGCCAAGGTGGTGTTGGGGTTGTGAGGGGGAGTATGCAAAACCAGAGGTATATCGATGCTCGCCTGACTGCGGTGGTTCCCGTCGATCTGCTGCGCAGGCCGGCCGAGTTGTTGCGGCGAATGGTGGATCAGGTCAGTTTCCCGGGCATGAGCCAACTGAAGATGGTGATTGCGCATAACGACCGCGGTAGCCGACACGACCGGGCATTGGTCGATGTGCTGTCCAGATTTCCGCATGTCACGCTGGTCTCGCACATGTTCTATGGCGGCGCGGTAAACAACGCACACCTTCGTAACCGCGCGGTCGAGAAGGTGGACACGGAAATGCTCGTGCTACTGGACGCTGACCTGCACCCCAATCCGACGCTGTTGGCAGAGAGTAGCCGCTTGTTGGAGTTGCAGGAAGAAAGGCTGGTGATTCTGCCTTGCCTCTATCTCACCAAATGGGCCAGTCAGCGTTTGCGAACCGGCCGTGAAACGCCGGACACGATACTCGGCGGCTATTTCTCGTTCCGGCGCCGATATTTCCAGCACATGGCGAGCCCATCCTCGGTGCTGGTGATGCGAACGCAGGACTACAGGGATTTGGGCGGCTTCGACGAGGAATTCCAGGGGCACGGCTACGAGGATTTCGATTTCATGCTGCGCCTTGCTATGCGCCACGGTCTGGTGCCCCGTACTGAGGACTTGCTCGAGAACAAGAGCTTTCGGGCTCCCTTGCTGGCCGTGGGCTTTCGCAAGTATCTGGGACGCCTCAGCTTGCCACGCTTGTTGGAGAAACGGGTGGTGCTGCATCTCTACCATGACAAGCCAGTTGACAGCTATTACCACGCACGAGCCAAGAATGCGGTCCGGCTGCAGCGCAAGTTGCGTGCGTATATCGGCACCGCTGCCGGCGAAACGTACTGCCGGGAGTTTCTGGTGGACGAGTTCCTGGAATGTTGCCGGAAGCAGGGTGTATCCGCACAGGACTATCTGGTGCTCTTCGACACGCGACCGGGCCATATCGACAGGCTGAGCAAATGGACTGATCGACTGAAGTACGTGCTAGGCATGTGTTGAGATGCGGCGCCGGCGGCCGCGGGCATGCGCATTCACCGATGCCGGAGAGTCGGTCGATGTTGCCATCCTGTGGATGGCCCCTCAGGGCGAGTCGGCAATCTTGGTGCATTCAACCCACATCGTAATGAGTCAAAAGATGACAACGACAGCAAAGACGTCCACGGTAACTACCGCATCTCAAAGACAAGGAAACGCGCGACGCGCCAAGTCTCGCCTCGGCAGGAAGATGCGCAAGCTCCTGAATGAACCCGGCTTGTTCTTTCGCGACATGCTGGAGAAGCAGCGGGCTCGTCTGACTCGGTCCAGTGAACCGAAAGTCAGGGCTGGGTCGGTCAAAGGCGAGCGGCTCTATTCGGTAGTGGCAGCGGTCTACAACGTCGACGCCTATCTGGATGATTTCTTCTCCAGCATGACCGCGCAGTCGCTTGATTTCGGCAAACATATCGAGCTGATCATGGTTGACGACGGCTCCACCGACCGTTCGGCGCAGATCATCCGGCGTTGGCAGCGTAAGTATCCCGCCAGTATCCGATATATCCGCAAGGACAACGGCGGGCAGGCTACTGCTCGCAATTTGGGGTTGGAGTGGGTTCGTGGCAGCTGGGTGACGTTCATCGATCCGGACGATTTCGTCGACGCCGGCTACTTCGCCGCCGTGGAGAAACACCTTGCGTCGATCCAGGGCAAACCGGCCCTGATCTCAAGCCGTTTCATTTTTTACCACGAGGATAAGAAGGCGTTCTCGGATACCCACCCCTTGAAATATCGCTTCAGCAAGGGCACCACGGTGGTCGATTACGCCAAACCGACCAAGCACATACAGCTGTCGTGCAATTCCGCCTTCTTCGACGCCGCGCTGTTGCTGGCCGACAAGACTTTGCGCATGGACGAGCGCATCCGGCCAAATTTCGAGGATGCACATTTCGTCAATACCTATCTGGCAGCCAGCCCCAACAAGGAGGTGGTATTCCTTGCGACCGCGAAGTACTACTACAGAAAGCGTTCGACGGGAGCGTCCACCTTGGATACGGCATGGGAGAAGCCGGGGCTGTTCGGGGACGTGCTTGAGCATGGCGTGCTGGACATGCTGAGACGGCATGCAGCAAAAGGGGCCGTGCCCGGATACGCCCAGCGCGTGGCGCTCTATCACATGATCTGGTACTTCCGCCAGTTGATGGACAAGCCCGGCACCTTGAACGTGCTCGACGATGCCGGCAAGGCGAGGTTCCTGGACCTCACGGATCAGATATTCTCGTATATCGATCGCGCCACCATCATGGAGTTCGAGCTTGGCGGCACGTGGTGGCTGCATCGTGTGGGTCTGCTGAGTATGTTCGGCAAGGCGCCGCTCGGATTTCAGCGCATTTACTTCGAAGACTACGATCCGGAGCAGAGGCTCTTGCAGGTTCGCTACTTCACGGCAAAGCCAGGTTTCGAAGCGTTCGTTGTCGACGGAGTGGAAGTGGTACCGACGCACGCCACCACGCGTGCGCATCTTTTCGTCGGCAGGGAGTTCGCTTTCGAGCGGCTGGTCTGGATTGCGGTCCCGCAGACCGGCAAGCTTTCGGTGGCGCTCGATATCCAGAAGGTCGAGCTCGTCGTGGGAGGCGTGTCACAGGCAAGCGTGGAAATATCTCAGTTGAGAGCTATTTTTGACAAACGCCGCTCGGCGGTTGCTGGCAACCTGCCACGACTCACGAGATTGCTGAGATGGCTCGCAGGACGCGAGTTCGTGATGCGCCGCTATGGCGGCGCATGGGCACTTGCCGATCGGGATGTCCGTGCCGATGACAATGCCGAGCATCTTTACCGATACATCCAATCGCACGAGCCTGGCATCAATGCCTATTTTCTGCTGCGCCGAAATTCCCTGGATTGGGCGCGGCTCCGGGCGGAGGGTTTCCGACTGGTTCCTTTTGGCGGGCTCCGGCACAGGTTGCTGCTCTTGAACTGCGCACATCTGATTTCGTCCCATGCCGACGCGTACATGACCAGCTTCATGCACGAAACATGGTATCGGGACATGTTGCGCTATAGGTTTACCTTTCTTCAGCACGGTGTGATCCACAACGACTTGTCGCACTGGATGAATGGCAAGCGGATCGATTGCTTCGTTACCAGTGCAGAACGTGAGGCAGAGTCTATTTCAGGCCCATCCCGATACAAGTTCTCGTCCAGGGAGGTGGTGCTGACCGGCTTGCCGAGACATGACGAACTGGTGCTCCGCTCCGGAAAGACCGAGCGCGTCATCCTAGTGATGCCCACCTGGCGGAAGAACCTGGTCGGCAGTGCGCTGGGAAAGACCAATATGCGCGGGCTCAATCCTGATTTCGAATCCACTGATTATTTCCGGGAGTGGAGTGGACTGCTGCGTAGCGATGCGTTCGGGCAGATGGCCAAGCGTGCGGGATATCGCATCATCTTCCATCCCCACCCCAATATCCGCCCCTATCTGTCGCAGTTCGGATTGCCGTCCTATGTCGAGGTGTTGGGTGATGATATAGAAGGGGGAATGCAGTCTCTGTTCAAGGCGGCCTGCGTGATGGTGACCGACTACTCTTCGGTCGCGTTCGACATGGCATTGATGAGAAAAGCCGTTATCTATTTTCAATTCGACGCCGAAAGCCTGTACGACGGAACGCATATCGCCGACGAGGGCTATTTCCACTATGGGGACGACGGCTTCGGTCCCGTGTGCCGGGACTGGAAGGAGGTGCTCTCGAGCATGCAATCCATTCTTGGCGACGAAGGCAGGATGCCGACGCCGTATGCACTGCGAGCCGAAGCGTTTTTCCGCTACCGCGATGGCGGAAACTGTGCGCGTGTCGTCGATGCTGTACAGCGAGTCTCCAGAGCGGCGCCAGGGCATGATGCCGACGAAGCTGCCTTGTTGGAACGCGCAAGGGCCGCCTCCGCGGCAAGGAAGTGGACCTTCGCGGAAGGCCGGTGGGAAGCGTTGGAAAAGCGCTCCCCCGATGCGACACTGGAACTCATCCGCGCCAAACGGCAACTCGGCAAGCTCGACGAAGCGTTGTCGCTCGCTTGCGAACGTCCGCAGGACGGTTACCCGCTCGCATGGAAGATCGAGTATGCGGAATTGCTGTCGGCAAAGCAGGACTGGGAGGAAGCCGCTGCTGCGTGGATCGCCGTCTGCTCCGAACTGGAGCCGGAACATCGGTTCTGGATCGATGCGATGCTCAGGCGGATTGAAGCACATGTGCGCTCGGGCAACCTTCAGCGTGCGATGCGAGAACTGCGGCACCTGCCAGACACTGCGCGCGCGGACGCGAACTGCCGTCATGCTCGGGTCCATGTCGCGCTTCGGAAACGGGCTTGGGACGAGGCGGTGGGGCTGTGGGAAACCCTGCCTGCACAGCAAACAAAGTACGCGACGGAGGAAGCGAGGCTGGCATTGGGCTGGGCCTACTATCGCCTGGGTCGCAAGGACAAGGCGGGCAGCATGCTCGCGGGTCTCCTGAAGAGCCGGTCAGATTGGCGGGAAGCGAGGCAGTTGGCGTGCCGCCTGGCGTTGGATGGTGGCGAGCCAAAGAAGCTTGCGGAGGCGTGGGAGCGGCTGCTTGTGTCCGCAGGATATGCGGAGGCAGTGGCAGTGGAGGACGTAGGCTCGCTATTGGGCGAGCCTATGTCGGAGGAGGAGCAACTGGCACTGGCACGCGCGCTGCGTCAACATGGCAAACCGCGCCTGGCGCTGGCATTGCTGCAAGGATCACCGGCATTATCGGAAAGCCTGGCGCTCGCAGGGGAATTCATCACGTGCGCGCATCTGGCCCAGGACTGGCCGTTGGTGGTGGATTGGTCGCGGCGGCTTCTGGGCAGGCATGACATCGAAGACCAAGGCCGTCTGCTGCGTCTCGAGGCCGAAGCCAACCTCGCGCTTGGCAACCTCGCTGCGGCGAGGACGGCATTCGAGGCAGCGGTCGCGGCCGCGCCGGATGCAACGGACCTGCGGCTTGCCTGTGCTGACGTTGCGTATGCCACGGGCGATTTCGAAGAGGCGGCCTCTCACTGGTTTGCGGTATATGACTCGCATCGCCAGCGGCTTACCAATTTACCGCTTCCCGAGGGCCTTGTGCTGAAGCTGATCGGCCTGTGGCAAGCCATTGGAGAAATCGACCGGATCAGGCAACTCTTGTGCAGGGAGGCGGCATACCAACGGTTGTTCGGTGTGCTGTCGGCAAAAGTATTCAAGCCGGAGGACCTGGTTCAGTGCGCGGTCATGCTGGGCCAGTATGCCAATGAGGCCATTGCGGACCAGTCAGCCCGCGATGGCACGCCCCATGCGGCCAACGATGCTCCGCCACGGATCGCCAGAGTGGGGACAGAGTAATGGCCATTTTGAATAGAGTCCCGACCGGAGTCCTGGTAGCTAGCTTTCTGCCAGCTGTTTTGCTGGGGGGGTGCACGGTGCAGCACAGATCCGCATGGGAGCCGGTGGCCGCCTGCGTGGATTATGCGCAGATGCAGCCGCACGTTCATGTGGTACGGACGGACCTGCACTGTCCCGAGGTACGGCTCGAGGTGACGCCGGAGGGGCAGCGAGGTCAGACTACCTCCGGGTATGCTAGGGAATCGGGCGTCACCGTTGCGGTCAATGCGAATTTTTTCCAGATGGACACGCTAGTGCCCAGGGGAGACGTGGTGGCGGGAGGCGTGGCATGGCGTCAGGTGAGCAAGGCCGATGGCTTACCCAGACTGGTATGCGATCGCAGCAAGCGGTGCGAAATATCGGTTGTCTCCGAGAGAGGAGACGGCATTTCGGAGATGAAACCCGACATTGAGGTAACAGGTCTGCAGTTCTACCGCGATGGGGGTTTTCATTGTTCTCCCGGCGCGCCGGCTGCCTGTGCCGGTAGCAACGCCAGCGAGAAAAATCCCCGCACGCTGGCTGGCCTGTCTCTTGACGGACGGTGGCTTTACCTCCTCGTGCTGGAGGGACGGCAGCGATCGTTCTCGGGCTTTACCCTCGCTGAATCTGCCGGCCTGCTCGCAGATCTTCGAATCGATGCCGGACTCAATCTCGACGGTGGCGGCAGTTCGACCCTCGTGATCAATGGCCGCCGTGTCAATGCCTTGCCTGTGAAGCAGGCCGCGGAGCGTCCCGTAGCGAATCAGCTTGGCATTCGAACAATGCGGGTGCAGCCGTGATCGGAATCTTGTCGCGCGGCGTTTTGCGCATTCCAAATCTTGACGCGCTGATTGGTGAGAAATCGGTAAGGTTGCGAGCCTGGCAGCGGCCGCCGGTAGGGCTCTCGGCGATTGCCGGCTGGGGACGCCGGCAGTCCTCCGCACGAGCCCGCTCTTTGGCACAGACCTGCATGTTGCCGTACATCGCACTTGAGGACGGCTTTCTGCGTTCGATCTGGCCCGGGCCCGCGGAGCGGACACTCTCGATGGTGACGGATCGCACAGGCATCTACTATGATGCGAGCCAGCCCTCGGACCTCGAGAACCTCATTGCCCATCCTCGCCAGGATGCGCGCACGATGGCGCAGGCGCGCAGCGCCATGGATCGCCTCCGTCGGCATCGTCTGTCGAAATACAACCACGCACCGGCGATCCAGTTGCCCGTCACACCAGGGAGGCGGCGCGTGCTGGTGGTAGATCAGACAGCGGGAGATATGTCGGTTGTCCTTGGCGGCGCAGGCGCGGCAACTTTCGCGGCCATGCTTGCCGCGGCGCAAGTGGATCACCCGGAAGCGCAGATATGGGTCAAAGCGCATCCCGAGGTAATCCAGGGCCGCAAGAGCGGCTATCTCGGTCGAACGCAGACGTCCACGCAAGTGCGCTGGCTGGAGCGGGAGTGCTGCCCGCATTCGCTGATCGAGCAGTTCGACTATATCTACGTCGTTACGTCGCAGGTCGGCTTCGAGGCTCTGCTGCTCGGCAAGCCGGTGGTTTGCTTCGGCATGCCGTGGTACGCGGGCTGGGGACTTACCGATGACCGCCATCCCGATATCCACCGCCTGCGCCAGCGCCGGCCGGCGCCGCGTTCGCTCGAGCAATTGTTCGCGGCAGCCTATCTGCAATACACACGCTATATCCATCCTATGACGGGGAAACCGGGGCAACTCGCCGATGTCGTCGACTGGCTTGCGCGCAACAAGATCTTGAACGACCAGGTTCGGGGGACTCTGTATTGCATAGGCATGAGTCCCTGGAAGCGGGCGATCGTGCGGCCCTTTCTTGCCATGCCATCCAATCGCCTTGTCTTCATGCGGAAGATGGAGGAGCACCATCTGCATGGTTTGGCCGAGGACGCAAGGATTGTGGTGTGGGGAAGCCAGCATCTAGCGCTGCGGGAGGCCTCTATCGAGGCAGGAGTGCCAGTCATGCGGGTCGAAGATGGTTTCATCCGCTCCGCGGGACTCGGGTCCGATCTGCATGCTCCGCTTTCGCTCGCGCTTGACGGTCCAGGCATTTACTACGATCCGGCCTCATCCAGTCAACTTGAGTATTTGCTGGAAACGACAGTCGTTAGCGACGAGGAACGACTGCGGGCAGCACGCTTGCGCGACATCTTGCGGCGGCAGGGGATCAGCAAATACAACGTCGGCGGCGCATTTGCTCTTGATCGCGAGAGTGCGGGGCGGCGTGTGCTGCTGGTACCGGGCCAAGTGGAAGACGACGCCTCGATTTGCTATGGGTCACCCTTGATCCGGCGTAACAAAGACCTGTTGCGCGCGGTTCGGGCAGCCAATCCCGACGCATGGATTGTCTACAAGCCGCATCCCGATGTGGTCGCCGGCAATCGGCGCGGCGCGGTGGAAGACGTTGCGCTTGCTGGGCTCGCGGACCAGGTGGGAGCTCACGCCAACATCACCGCCTGTATAGCGCTCGCAGACGAGGTGCATACGATGACATCGCAAGCCGGCTTCGACGCCTTGCTGCTTGGAAAGCCCGTGCATTGCTACGGCGCGCCGTTCTATGCGGGCTGGGGCCTGACTACGGACATCCTGCAACTGCCGCGCAGGCGACGCCGCTTGTCCGTCGAAGAACTGGCTTATATCGCACTCTGCAGGTATCCGTACTACCGGCTGCCTGAAGGGTATGGCTGCTGCGCGCTGGAGGATGTTCTGACGTACCTTGGGCCGGCGGATCAAAGAGGTGTTGTCGATATCGGTGTTCATTGGCTGGCACGGCAGTATCGCAAGGCAAGGGCGCTGATGCGTGCGCTGGGCTAGCCCATCGTCGCAGCCGTGCGCCGAATGGCGTGTGCGGAATGAAATGCGCGGAAGACGGGAGACTTCAGTTTTCAATGGAACCATCTGGTTTTCGACAACTCGCCGGGTATCGGCGAGTCCTTTTGCTTCAGGGTCCCAACGGTCCCTTTTTTGCCCGCCTGCGCGACTGTCTCGAGTCACTCGGTTGCCAAATATGGAAGGTCAACTTCAACGGTGGCGACGATCTCTTCTATCGCGACGGGCGAATCACGCGCTTTGCTGGGCAGATGACAGCTTGGCGGTCATTCTTGCGCGATCTGCTGGTGTCGCAGCGGATCGATGCTGTCGTGGTGTTCGGGGATTGCCGGCGGCCTCATCGCATGGCTGCGCAGATCGCGCAGGAGCTTGGGGTTGCTTTCTGGGTCTTCGAGGAGGGTTACGTCCGCCCCGACTACGTGACGCTCGAACGCGGCGGCGTCAACGCAAACTCGCCCATCGCGCGCTTGTCGCTCGCCGAAATGCCGGTGGTCAAGCCACCAGCCAAGCGGCGCCGATTCGAACATGGCTTTGCCCGGATGGCGTGGTATTCGTTCTGGTACTTTGCCGGCGGTATGCTTGGCCGCTACCGGTACCGGCACTACCGGCACCACAAGCCCTTCAGGTTCAGGGAACTCGGATTCTGGGTGCGGGCGGGTGTCCGCAAGCACGTTTACCGATGGCGGCAACGCAAGAACATAGCTGGCCTGCTGGCGAAGAATGGTCCCGCATTCTTCATGGTGGCATTACAGGTGCACAACGATAGCCAGATATTGACGCACAGCCCCTGGCAGAGGATCGAGGCGTTCATCGAGTCGACATTGTTCTCTTTTGCGCGGCATGCACCGACGGACAGCGTTCTCGTTATCAAGCACCATCCGATGGATCGTGGACACACCAACTATGCGGCAGTGATTCGGGCGTGCGCGCAGCGTCTGGATATTCCCGGACGGGTGGTCTACCTGCACGATGCGCACCTGCCGACGCTGCTGCGGCATTGCAGCGGCCTCGTCACCATCAACTCCACGGCGGGCTTGCAGGCGCTCTTTCACGGCGTGCCGGTCATCGCGCTGGGCCGCTGTTTCTATGCGAAAGAGGGCATCACCTATCAGGGCAGTCTGGACGAGTTCTGGCGTGCCGCGCGGCCACCCGACCGGAAGCGGGTGGCGCATCTGCGCAACTACGTGATCCACGTCTCGCAGGTCAATTCCTCGTTCTACGCGGACCCGGCGCCTGGCCGGGCGGCACAGCCGGACGGCGCCTCGCCGGGTCTGTGGGCGAGGCTGTGCTGCGGACCCGGCCTGCGCGCTCCGTGGCTGCTGGATGCCATCGGCCAGGCCATCCCCATCGCGCTGCAATGGGCGGTCACGCATATCGCCGCCTGAAGGCTGCCGAGGCCGGCAGCCTGCGGGGACTACCGCCTACAACAACCCATCCAGCAAATCCGGCCCGAACACCTCGCGATGCACGCGCTCCGCCTTCACCCCGCGCGCCGCCAGCGCGGCGCGCTGCGCCTGCATGAAGGGCAGCGGGCCGCAGAGGTAGAAGTCGGCGTCGGCGAGGTCGTCGCCGGCGAAGATGACGTCGATGTCCATACGGCCGGGCAGGGCGGGCTGGGCCAGGAATTCGGCCGGCTCGCCGGACTCGAGGAAGAAGTGGGTGCGCAGGCCGGGCAGCTGGCGCGCGGCGTGCTTGACGTCCTTGACGTGGGCCACGTGCGAGGCCATGCGCGCGGCGTGGCCGAAGACGACCTTGCGCGCGGGGTTGCGCTGCGCGACGGCGTTGAGCGCGGAGATCATGGGCGTGACGCCGACGCCGGCGGAGAGCAGCACGATGGGGTGGGCGGGCTCGATGGCGGGCGCGAAGTCGCCGAACGGCTGGCTGACCATCAGGACGTCGCCGGGGCGGGCGTTGTCGTGCAGCCAGTTGGAGACCGCGCCGGCGGGCAGGCCGGCGTCGTCGCCGCGCTCGCGCTTGACGGAGATGCGCCAGGTGCGGCCGTTGGGCGCGTCGGAGAGGCTGTACTGGCGCTGCTGGAACACGCCGTGCGAGAGTTCCACCACCACGGAGATGTACTGGCCGGGCAGGAAGTCGGCGAGGGTGGTGCCGGGGACGGCTTCGAGCGTGAATGAGGTGATGTCGGCGCTCTGTTCCTCGCGCGCGACGATGCGCACCGGCTGGCGGTGGTCGGGACCGGTGCCGGCGCGTTCGTAGAGGCGCGTCTCGGCGGCGATCAGCTCGGCGGCGAGCAGCCAGTAGGCTTCGTCCCAGGCGGCGACGAGCTCGGGCGTGGCGGCTTCGCCCAGCACTTCGCCGATGGCGCCGAGCAGGTGGCGGGCGACGACGGTGTAGTGGCCGGGCTTGATGCCGACCGAGGCGTGCTTGTGGACGATGCGGCTGACCACCGGGGTCAGCGCGCTGTTGTCGCCGTAGTTGGCGGCATAGGCGAACACGGCGGCGGCGAGCGACTGCTGCTGCGCGCCGTTGGCCTGGTTGCCCATGTTGAACAGGTTGGTCAGTTCGGGCCTGTCGGCGAACATATTGCGATAGAACGCGGTGGTGATGGCCAGGCCATGCTGGCGCAGCACGGGTACGCTCGCATCGATCAGGGGTCTCGATTTTTCAGACAGCACTGCAACCTCCAAAGATATACACTAAATGCAACAAATGGGGCGAATGAATCCGCAACAGGGGCGGCGGCGGGCGATCTGCGCTTTGTCCGCGTCACCTCGGAACCCATTCTATTAAACATGCATTTACCGTGCAACATAAATTTGCAGCATCGCAAAAGATGTATCGAAGGGCCATGTTAGACTGCGCGTGCCGCCGGCGCGGCGCCCGCGCGCCGCGCGCATGCCGGCTGCCCCGCATTCCGCACCACGATCCGCACGGCGGAGGACCACTTTGCATGAGACTGACCGACTACACCGACTACAGTCTGCGGACCCTGATCTACGTCGCGGTCCACCCGGGCGAGCTCGTCACCATCCAGCGCATCGCCGATGCGTTCGACATTCCCAAGAACCACCTGATCAAGATCGTGCAGAAGCTCGGCCAGGCCGGCTTCCTGCATACGGTGCGCGGGCGCGCGGGCGGGATCGAGCTGGGCCGGCCGGCGGCGGCGATCAACGTGGGGGAGGTGATCCGCACGATGGAGTCGGATTTCAGCCTGGTGGAGTGCTTCCAGGGCGACGACAACCATTGCGTCATCACGCGGGTGTGCGGCCTGCGCGGCGTGTTGTCGGCCGCGCTGCGGGCTTACTTCGACGTGCTGGACGCCTATAGCCTGCAGGACCTGGTGGCACGCCCGGCGGCATTGAGCCGCGCGCTGGCGCCGGATGGCGGCACGGTGGCCGGCATTCCGGTCAGGAGCGTGACACGCAAGGCGCGCGCGGCGCCCGGCGGCGGGACGGCGTAGGCGCGGCCCGGCGCTAGCCTTCGCGCCCGTCGGCGCGCGGACGCATCAGGAACGGAACGTACTTGAACAGGTACAGCGCGAACGCGGCCATCCACGCCACCGCCGCGGCGGCGATCCAGAACGCCTTGTACTGCGGCAGGACCAGCGGCCCCGCCACGCGCAGCACGGCTGCGGCGAAGACCGCCGCGTAGGCCGCCGTCTCCACCGCGCGCGCCTCGAGCAGGCGCCCGGTGTGGCCCAGCGCGGTGCGCGTGATCATGCCGATGATGGCGCAGCCGATCGCGCCGACGGTCAGCGCATGCAGGGCCGAGGAGCGGTCCGCGTGGCCGAGCGCGGCGGCGGCCAGCAGCGCCAGGCCGAGCGGCAGGCAGACATAGGCCAGGTGCAGGATGCCGATCAGCGGGCGGCGCAGCGCCCGCCGCGAGCCCCAGCCGCCCAGGCGTACGGCGTGCGCCAGCGCCGCCAGCAGCGCGAGCGCGGCGGTGATCATGCCTTGCGGCGCCAGCGCGCACGCCGCCATCGCGGCCAGCGTCAGCGGCACCACGGTGCGCTCGGCCAGCGGCGAGCGGCGGATGCGCACGCCGGGCACGCTGTTGGCCGTGAACATCGGGATGACGCGCCCGCCGATCACGGTGATGAACACCACCACCAGCCCGATGCCCGCCTCCGCGCTTTGCAGCGCCGCCGGCACGGCGCCGCGCGCCAGCGCCACGTGGAACGCCACGTTGAGCGCCCACAGCAGGAACAGCGCGCCGGCCAGGCCATAGTTGCGCTTGCTGCCGGCGCGCACCAGCACGCGCAGGAAGCTGGCCGCGCACAGCGGCAGGAAGGCCAGGTCCAGCGCCACCGCGAGCGGCGCCGGACCGGTCCACATCAGCGCGCGCGCGGCCAGCCAGAGCGCGGCCAGCCCGGCCAGCGCCGCGCCGCGCGGCGTCTGCAGCCCGGTCCAGTTCCTGCCCGCCGTGAAGAGGAAGCCGACCACCACCGCGGCGGCAAAGCCGAACACCATTTCATGCGCATGCCAGAGCATGCCGCCCATCGGCGGCTGCGCGGCGCCGGCCGGCCACCAGCCCAGGTAGATGGCGGCCCATGCGCCGACCGACAGCACGGCGAACGCCGCCGCAAGCAGGTAGAAGGGCCGGAATGCCAGCGCCAGCACGGGCAGCCCGCCGTGGCGGGCGGGCGCGGGGCGGGACGGCGGCGGGGTCTGGAGCAGCGGCTGCATGGATGCCGCGCGCGGTGTCGGGTCGGGGTGCATGGTGTCGATCGATGTGGTCATGGCGCGGCTTCCTTCCCGTTCGTTTTTTTCTGGCCGGCCGGCATCCTGCCGCATGGCAGCCTCCCGACGATTCTATAAAACAAGCATTTTTAATGCAACATAAAAGACGGCATGCGGACGTGTCTGACGGAAAAGGCCGGCGGGGCCGCCGGGCGCATCCGTTCCTGCCGCAAGCGCGTCACTCCGGGGCCCGGCAAAGCTGCCGCGGGCGGCAGCGGTGGTCAGATGACCGCCGGAATGTGCGTGCGGAAAGCGCAAGCCGGCCGCACCCTGAAAGACGCGAGTGCCGGCGAGCGGGCATTCCCGTGCGCAGGGCACTCGCTCGTGGCACGCTTGTGATCCTTCAGGCTTTGCCGGCGGCGGCGGGGGTGGCGCGGAACGTCACGCCCAGGCGGTTGAAGGCGTTCATCAGGCCGATGGCATACGTCAGGTCGACCAGTTCCTTGTCGCTGAATTCGGCCGCGGCGGCTTCGTAGTCGGCATCGGGAACGCCGGTGTCGGCCACGCGGGTCACGGTTTCCGCCCAGGCAAGCGCGGCGCGCTCGCGGGCGCTGAACAGATTCCCGGCCTCGCGCCACACGGGCACCAGCACGAGCTTGTCCACGGAAAGGCCCTGCGTGAGCAGGTCGCGGGAATGCATGTCGATGCAATAGGCGCAGCCGTTGATCTGCGAAACCCGCAGGTACACGAGATTGACCAGTTCCTGCGGAAGGCCGCATTTCTGGAGGGACATGTACACCCCGCCGAAGGCCTTGTAGCCCTCGGGGGAAACCTTTGCATAGTCGAGGCGATGGCTCATGACGCATCCTTCTGTGTGTTGATCCGGAGCCCTAATCATGGCGCATCTTGGCCTATCCCGGATGGTCCATGATTCGCCTTGCGACATGGGCCATGACGCCAGCCCGCGCGCTGCGTCAGATGAGCTTCAGGATGCGCCTGCCGAGATGTTCCGCCGTGGCCCGGGAGTCGATGTTCGTGAAGCCCAGCAGCAAGGCCGAGACGCCATCGCCCGCCGTCGTCCAGCGCGACAGCGCCTCGCCGTACAGGCCGTGCTCCCGCATGCTCGCCGCCAGCCGGCGATCCGAGCGCTGGCCCCGCAGGCGCAGGATCAGGTGCATGCCGCCCGGCTGCGCATCGATGCGCGCCTGCTTTCCCAGCACGCTTTCCAGGCCCGCCGTGGCGGCGTCCCGGCGCTCGGCATAGAGCTTGCGCATCCGCTGGATATGGCGCGCGAAATGGCCTTCCCTGATGAAGGCGGTGACGATCGCCTGCGTCAGCTGGGGGCTTCCGCCGGCGAAGACCTGGCTGATCCGCTCGAACCGCTCGACCTGCGTCGGCGGCACGACGAGATAGGCGAGCCGGATGCCGGGGAACAGCACTTTGCTGAACGTACCCGCGTAGAGCACGCGCTCGTCACGGTCGAGGCTTTTCAGCGCGGGCAGGGGACGACTGACGTAGCGGTATTCGCTGTCGTAGTCGTCTTCGACGATCCATGCGTGGTTTCGCGTGGCCCAGTCCAGCAGCGCCAGGCGCCGCGGCAAGGACAGGGACACGCCCAGCGGGCTCTGGTGCCCGGGCGTGACCACCGCCGCGCGTGCTCGCGGCGCCGCCTCGATGCCGGCGGCGACGACCAGGCCGTCGCGGTCCACCGGCACCGGCACGGTGGCGAGGTGCATGTGCTCCAGCAGTTCCCGCGTGGGCGGGTAGCCCGGGTCTTCGAGCCAGATGCGGTCCCCGGCCTTCCACAGCGCCTGGCAGATCAACTGCATGGTGTGCCGGTATCCCGAGGTCACGAACACCTGCGACGCGGCGCAGTGGATCCCGCGCGAGACCTGCAGGTACGCGGCGATCTCGGCGCGCAGGCCCGGCAGGCCGTATACGGACGGGTGCGCCATGTCCGACGGCTGCATGGCGCGCACGCATTGCGCGCCCAGGCGTGCCCAGATCTTGCGGGGAAACATGTCCAGCGCGGGCAAACCCATCTGGAACGGCAGCACCGAGTCCGGGCGGAAACTGAGTTCGGGCGCGTCGGTCCCCGGCGGCGGCATGGTGCCGCCGGGCGGAAGCTTGAGGCCCGGCGTCACGATGGTCCCCGCCTGGCCGCGAGCCTGGATGTACCCCTCGGCGGCCAGCAGGGAATAAGCCGTTTCTATCGTGCCCCGCGCCAGTCCCAGTTCTTGCGTCAGCGCGCGCACCGAGGGTATCCGGTCGCCCGGTTTCAGCAATCCGCTGGTGATGGCGCCGCGAAAGCGCTCGTAGATCTGCCGGTAGAAAGGGGCGGCTGCCGCCGGATCCAGCGGCGCGAAATTGCCGTGCTTCGCGGTGGGGGTCATGGGCTGGCCTCGTCGATTGTCTCTTCGATGTCGTGAAAACCGTCGCCGGACCGGCGCGATGCGTGTCCGCGCATATTGGCTCGCCGGCGCCCGCGCGCCCGCCGCGCTCAGGCCGAGAACTTGTCCAGCAGCCGCAGCAGCTCCTCGAACTCCGCCTTGCTGAAATCCTTCAGGCGCGCGTTCAGCACCTCGGGGGCGATCTCGGGAATCCGCTCGGCCACGACGCGGCCCTTGTCGGTGAGTTCGAGGTTGACCACGCGGCGGTCCTCGATGCTGCGCGAGCGGGCCAGCAGGCCCTTTTGCTCCAGCTTGTCCAGCATGCGCGTCATCAGGCCGGTATCGATGACCAGCAGCTTGCTCAGCTCGAACGGCGTGGTGGCGGTGCCGCGCGACAACGACAGCAGGATGCCCATCTGCTGGGCGGTGATGTCGAGCTCCTTGAGCGCGGCATCCATTTCCATCAGCACGAGATTGCGCGCCTTGTTGAGGTAGAAGCCGACGCTTTTCGTGAGGTTGAAGGTGTCCCTGGTGTAGTGCTTCATCCGGTTCCCCGCGTTGGCATGCAGATGTCCCGATCTTATTTGATTTGTCAGATAGCCTCAAGGTCAGAATCTACGGCCGGCTTTGCGAGCGGTTGCTGCAAGGGCTATTCCGCCAGTCCGCGGCTGGCGAAATAGTGCGCGGGCGAGTCCCCGAACGCGCGGCGGAACATGGCGATGAAATTGCTCGGCGTGGCGTAGCCCAGCGCTTCGGCCACCTGCGCCACCGCCTCGCCGCGCGCCAGCCGCTCGAGCGCGTGGGTCAGGCGCGCCTGCTGGCGCCAGTGGGCGAAACTCAGCCCGGTCTCGCCCTGGAACAGGCGCGACAGCGTGCGCGGCGACACGCCCGCCCACGCGGCCCATTCGGCCAGTCCGCGGTGATCGCCGGGCTGCGCCAGGATGGCGTCGCTGATGCGGCGCGCGCGCCGGTCCACGGGCAGCGGCAGGTGCAGCGGCTCGCGCGGCGCCTGCTTGATCTCGTCGAGCAGGACCGCGACGATACGCTGCTGCGCGTCGTCGAGCGCGAACGGCGCCGGCCAGGAGGCGGCGCGGCCGACCAGCGCGCGCATGACGTCGCTGATGCCGAACACGCAGGGCAGGGGCGGCAGGTCGCGCGCCGCCGACGGCGCGACCCACACGTTCCAGCCGCTCAGCACGCCGCTGATGCTGATGCGGTGCATCTCGCCGGGCGGCATCCAGCCGGCGCGCTGCGCGGGCAGCAGCCAGGAGCCGTGGCGCGTGCGCACGTGCACCAGCCCGTTGTCGATGCAGAACAACTGGCCGCGCAGGTGCCGGTGCCAGCCCAGCTCGCGTGTGCCCAGGCGGAATGCGTTGCTGTCCCGGTCGCTGCCCCGCATGGCGATCAGGGCTGGGCCGCCGGGCTGCTCGTAGCGGTCGGCAAAGGTATCCAGCAGGTCGCGGGTGGCGGCGTCCACCGCGGCTTCGTCGTCCGCGGGGTCAGGCGGGCGGATTGGCATGGCTCGATTGCATTGTTTTTAGTCCGGGTAACGTTATCGAGTCTACGCGCTTCGCCCCGATACTGCTTCCCAGGCGCATCCCGATGCATTGATCCCGCGCCGCAGGAGAACAGACATGCAAGACCAGGTTTCCGCTTTCCGCGAATCCGCGAATTTCTTCATCCATGACGTTTCCGCCTTCCCGCTGGTGCTCGGCCGGCCCGAGACGCTGGTGCCCGGCTACGCCGGCCAGTGGTGCGAGGAGATGACCACGCTGGTGCGGCAGGCGCATCCGTTCGTCATCGTCATGGGCCCGCAGGCGGATGCGGAGCGGCACGAGGACCGGCGCCTGCGCGCCTTGTGGCTGAAGCACAACCGGGAGCCGCTGGTGCGGCGCTGCCGGCTGCTGGTCTACGTCGAGCCGGATGCGGCCAAGCGCGCCGGGCTGTCCGTGCTGGCGGCGCTGGCGGTCAAGGCGTTCGGCGTGCCGGTGGCGCTGACCGCCGGCATGGACGAGGCGCTGGCGCGCGGCGAGCAGGTCCTGCGGGCCGAGGCGGCGCAGACGGCGCGCGAAGGGGCCAGGGACAGCATCGCGCAGTGACCGCGCCGGCGCCACGCTGTTGCCGCCGCGCCGGCAGAGCGCGGACACGGCAACGCGCCGCCGGCGCAGGGCGGCAGCGGAGAAGCAGCGGGGAAGCCGGGCGGAAGCGGAAAAGAGGAAGCCCGGCCGCCAGGGAAAACCGCCGGCGGCCGGGCCTGGCCCGCGGCGCCGCGCGCGCGGCAGGCCAGAATGCAACCGTGGAACGTGGCAGCCGGGCGGCCGCCGTCATGCGCTTAGGGCTTACGGCTTACTGCGACTTGGCGCCGTCCGTATAAGGGTCGCGCGTACCCGACTTGGCGCCGTCGGTGTAGGGGTCGCGCGTGCCGGACTTGGCACCGTCGGTGTAGGGATCGGCCTTGGTCTGGGTCGCGTTCAGGTCCGTGCGGGTCGACTTCTTGGCGCCGTCCGTATAGGGATCGAACTTGCCCGACTTGGCGCCATCGGTATAGGGATCGCGCGCGCCGGACTTGGCGCCGTCGGTATAGGGGTCGGGCTTCTTTTGCTGGCCATAGCTTGCGCCCGAGGCCACGGCAGCGGCGGCGACAAGTAAGGTCAGGGTGAGAACTTTGCGCATCGTTTGCTCCGGTAGTAGTGACAAGGCGCTTGCGGAATTTCCCCCGGCGGCAGGCCGTGGGACGCCCGGGCGTATGCTGCGTTTCGCACAGATAAATCCTAGGAGTGAAATCGGGGAGTCCGTAGGAAAACCTTGTAAGTGCTTGTTGCGGCAGCGCGGTCCATGACGGCAACGCGACTCCTGGCGCATTTGCCGGCAGGCGATGTGGCGAAAGCCGCATGTTTCGCGATAACCGTGGGCCAATGCGTGCGCTTTGCGGCACAACGGAGGACGAGCAGGAAATTCTTAGGAAAATTCCTTGACTATCTATCTACCAGTAGATAATATTCGGGTCATGGAAGCCGCTGCTCCGCCCCAGCCAGAACGCTGAAGCAGGAAAGAGGATCCAGCGCAGTACCCGGGGACTCCCCGTTTTTTTTGCCCAAGTAATCTATCTACTAGTAGATAACAGCAAGAAAAACGCCGGACTCCAGAGCGCCTTACCGATTCGATTCCGCCCCAGCGCGGATCCTCAATGTGAAATGGAGAAGATCATGAACGCCAAGCTCATCGCCAAGACCGTCATCACCGCCGCCACCCTCACCGCCGCCTTCGTGGCCGGCCAGGCACAAGCCTCGGGCCCCAAGGACAGCAGCTTCGCCGGCGACAAGTACGGCTATGTGTTCCGCACCGATGCCCGCGACGCCTACACCGACGGCGCGCGCATCAGCAACCGCGATGGCTATACCGACGGCGCCCGCACCGGCAACCGTGATGCGTACACCGATGGCGCCCGCACCGGCAAGGCCGACCCGTTCACGGACGGCGCGCTGGTCGCGGGTCTTGACCGCAGCGGCGTGTCGGCGACGCCGGCGCGCATCAGCAACCGCGATGGTTACACCGACGGCGCCCGCACCGGCAACCGTGATGCGTACACCGATGGCGCGCGCACCGGCAAGTTCGACCCGTACACCGATGGCGCGCTGGTCGCCGGCCTGGACCGCAGCGGCGTGTCGGCAACCCCGGCGCGCAGCGGCAACCGCGACGCCTTCACCGACGGCGCCCGCACCGGCAAGTTCGACGTCTTCACCGAAGGCGCCAATGCCTGAGCGCGGCAGCGCGGCATGCAGTACCGGGTGGCCGGCAAGTGCCGGCCACCGCGCCTGACCCGCGACGCGGCAGGCAGATAACACCGAACTGGAGTCGATGATGAATCTACGGGACAGCTTCCTGATCCTGGCCGGCTGGGTAGGGCTTTGCCTGGTCAGCGGCTCATTGATCACGGTGGTCGCGCAAGTGCTGCCCTCGTGAGCGGCGCAGCCTGACTTTTTGCGACCGCACGTGGAATTGCCTTGAGTATCTACCGGCAGATAGATAAGATCACGCCATGAAAACGAAATCCGTCCGCGAACAACTGCTCGAACACACGCTCGTGCTGATCCGCCGCCGCGGTTTCAACGGCTTCAGCTATCGTGACCTTGCCGAGCTGGTCGGGGTGAAGACCTCGAGCATCCATTATTACTTTCCGTCCAAGGACGATCTGGTACTGGAAGCGGTCAAGGAATACAGCGCGCGCATCACCGAGCGGATCCGCAATATCGACGCCAGCCTGCCGCCGCACGTGCAGGCGGAGGCCTACCTGAGCTTTCTGCGCACCGCGGCCTGCGGCGACCAGATCTGCCTGGCCGGCATGCTCTCGACCGAGACCCTGTGCCTGCCCGAGACCGTGCATGCCGAGCTCAAGGCGTTCTACCGCATGAATGAAGACTGGCTCACCGGGCTGATCGAGCGTGCCCAGAAGGAGTATGGCAAGGTCTACCCGGTATCGCCGAAGGCGCTGGGGCAGGTGATCTACGGCGCGCTGCAGAACGGGCTGGTGGTGGCGCGGCTGTTCTGCGCGCCGGAACGGCTGGAAGCCGCGGCCGAGCTGCTGATGGCTTCGCTCACCAAATAAGGCAGGCCGGCGCCGCCACGGCACGCGGACAGTCTCTTCTCATCGTGAAAGGCCCCCGAAACCGGGGGCCTTTGCTCATGGGCGCGCCACCATGCGCCACACCCCGCCATCGTCCACCACGGCGCCGTCCACGGCGAGCTTGTGCAGGTGCGCCAGCAGCGAGCGCTGCGCCACCGGCAGCATGCGTTCCGGCACGTCGTCGTACACGCGCAGCAGCAGCACTTCGATCACGCTGTCGCCAAGCTCGCGCAGCGCGTTGAGCACCTTGGCCTCGCGCTGCAGACGGTGGCGGATCAGCGTGCGGATCGCATCGGCCGGCCTGGCCATCAGGAAGCCGTGGCCCGGCGCCAGCCATTCCAGGTCTTCGTGCTGGAGCGCCGCCAGCGATGCCAGGTAGGCGTGCATGTCGCCGTCGGGCGGGTTGATGACGACCGTGGAGCCCTGCATCACGTGGTCGCCGGTAAACAGCGTCTTTTCTTCTTCGAGCAGGAAGCACAGGTGGTTGGAGGCATGCCCCGGCGTGTGCACCACGCGCAGGGTGCAGCCGTTGCCCAGCGCCAGCCGTTCGCCGTGCTCGAGGATGCGGTCCGGCTGGAAGGTCTGGTCCTGGCGCGGCGTGGCCGGCGCCGGGCGGCCCAGCACCGGCGCGCCGGTGGCGGCCTTGAGCCGGGGCGTGGCCGGCGAGTGGTCGAGATGGGTGTGGGTGGCCAGGATCCAGCGCACCGGGCCGGGCGCCGCGGCCAGCACGGCGGCGAGATGGGCGTCGTCGTCGGGGCCGGGATCGATCACGGCCCACTGGTTTTCATCGGGGTCGCCGACGAAATACGTGTTGGTACCCGGCCCGGTCATCACGTTGCCGTTGCCGGCGGTCACGCGCCACACGCGCGCCGACAGGCGCACGGCCTGCCCGGTGGCGAGCTCGTAGCGGGCATGGCCTTCGCCGTGCGGGTCGATCCGCTCGATCTCGGCATAGGCCGGCTCGCTCGGCAGCACCGGCCGCAGGCCGCCGCCGCCCTGGGCCAGGCGCGGCATGATGCGCGCGATGCCGCGCAGCTGCGCGGCGTGGTCGAAACAGGCCTGCGCGCTCTCGAAGCGGGCGATCGAGGCGAGCGTGCGGCGCGTCACCGGCACCATCTTGTAGCCGCTGGCGGCATCGAGCGCGTCGGCCGGGCGCACCCAGACATGGGCCATCGCCTCTTCGCCGTCGTGCACGGCGGTCTGCCCGGCCGGCGCGAGGGCCACGAAGAAGCGCGTGTCGAAGCGCTTGGGCAGGCCCGGCGGCGTGAGCCAGTGGCTGTGGTAGGCCAGGCGGTCCACCGCCAGCCGCACGCCCAGGCGCTCGCAGATCTGCGCCATGCCCGGGCCGCCGCCGCGCGCGGGCTGGCGCAGCCAGCCATGCTGCCGCGCATCGCGCGCCTGCAGCGCGTCGAGCGGGGCGAGCGCGCCGTCGGCGCCGGCCGCGAACAGCAGGCCGGCTTCCTCGAAGCATTCGCGCACCGCCGCCAGGTAGTAGTCGAGGCCGCCGTCGGGCACGCCCAGGCGCTGGCTCGCCGCGCTGTCGTCGAGCCCCGCGCACCATGCGTGCAGCGCCTTGTCCTGCGGGTCCAGCGTGCCGCCCGGAAAGACGAAGGCGCCGCTGCTGCGGTCGTCGTTGCGCTCGGCGCGGCGCACCATCAGGACTTCCATGCCGGCGGCGCCGTCGCGCACGACCAGGATGCTGGCGGCGTGGCGCAGGGAAGACGCGCGCGCGGGCTGGGACTGGGACTGCGATTGGGGCTGGGAGGCGGAATGCGTGCTGCCGCTCTTTTGTGGCTCGCTCATGGCTGGCGGTGTCTCGTTGTGCTGGCGGGTGGCGGGGGACGTGAAGGCCCCGGGGAAGGCCCATAGTGTAGCGGCATCGCCCGGTTATGCCAGCGGGCGACAGCGAGGCGCGAAGCGCGCGGCGGGGGAGTGCTGCCGCCGCCTCCGGACGGGGGCGGCAGCGGCACTTGCCGCGGTCTGGCGGGATCGATGAGACCCTGCCTGCGGCCTTGCTTGCAGCCTTACTTGCTGTTGCTGCTGCTGTTGTTCATCGCGGCGAACTGCTGCGTGAGGTAGGTGCTGGTCGAGTTCAGCTTGGACACGATCAGGTCGAGCTGCTGGAACTGCGTGCGGTAGCGGGCCATGGTGGCGTCGATGGCGGCCTGGGCCTTCGTGTACGTCTTCTCCAGGTTCTTCATGTTGGCCTGCACGCCCTCGGAGGCCGTGGTCAGCGTGCCCTTGGGGTCGTTGAACGACTTGGCCAGCGCCGACAGCTGGTTGCCGTAGCCGGACTTGCCGTCCGTGCCGCTGAACAGCTGCGCCACGCCGGTGCGGTTGGCGGTCAGGGCCTTGTTCAGCTTGACCGTGTCCAGCGCCATGCTGCCGTCGGACTTGAACGTGATGCCGACCTGCGTGAGGTTGACCAGGCTGTTGTCGCCGGCGGCGTCCTGCGGCTTGTTGAACACCGAGGCGAGCTGGTTCTGGATCGAGCGCAGCGCGCCGTCGCCGAGCAGGATGCCCGCGCTCTTGGTGTTCTTGTCGAAGCTCGCCAGCTTGGCCGCGGTGCTTTGCAGGGTGTTGTAGGCGGTGACGAAACTCTGCACGGCCGAGGCCATCGACCCGGTGTCGGTGGAGGCGATGACGGTGCTGTCGCCGGTCTTGAGCAGGTTCAGCGTGAGGCCCGGCACCGCTTCCTGCACGGTGTTGGACGCGCTCGTGATGGCCAGCCCGTTGACGGTCAGCTTGGCGTCGACCGCCTTGATGTTCTCCGTCATCGACTTGGTGCCGGCCGGGTCGTAGGTCATCAGGTCGGCGATCATGCTGGGGTCGCCCACGCCGTTGCTCGCGACCGAGACGCGCATGCTGGACTTGGCGCCGGTGGTGTTGGAGGTCAGCACGATGTGGTAGGGCGTGCTGCCGCCGTCATTGACGATGCTCGCGGTGACGCCCGAGTTCGATGCGTTGACCGCGTCGCGAATGCCTTCGAGCGTGTTGTTGGTGCCGTTGATGTTGATCTCGGCCGCCTTGGCGCTGCCGGGCGTGAAAACGCCGGCTTCGGTGATGCCGAATTCGATCTTGATCTTGGCGCTGCCCAGCGGCATGCCCTTGCTGTCGACCACGCCCTTGGACACCAGCGTCTGCGAGGTGGCCAGCTGCGATACGTTGACCGCGTAGTTGCCGGCCGTGGCGGTCTTGTCGCCCGACACGGTCAGCACGTCCTTGTTGCTCGACGACGTGGTCGTGCTGCTGTACAGGCTTGCCTTGCCGAGCGCGGCGGCGGCGGCCTGGAACGAGGACAGCGCGCCCTGCAGCAGCCCGTAGGCGGACAGCTTGTTGGTGTGGACGGTTTGCTGGTTGACGAGCGGATCGAGCTTCTTCTTTTCCGCTTCTTCCAGATTGGTTAGCAGAGTGCCCAGATCAAGTTTCGATCCGACACCTATCGAGGAAATTGCCATATTTCAGCCTCTGATAATGCGTTGGAGGGAAAATCAGCCGCACCGCCCTGGCGGTCCGGATATTCAGGAGGCCCCGGCGCGCGCAGATGGAATGGCTGGCACGCGGGGTGTTTCCCGGGCGAACAGATGATGACGCCCCGCAAGGCAGGCGCCGTATTGCGACGGGTGCCGGCGCCAGGCAGGTGATCCGGTGCCGGCCGCTGGCGGTCGCTCGCCCTTGATGCGGTCGGGTCGAGGATGACGCAGGCGCGCATCGATCCTGTCCGCGACCTGCCGGAAGAGCGCTCGACACGGTGGCGGTTGACCGGGGGGAAAGCCGCTGCCGTGTGCTTAACTCTTCACGCTCAAGATCGTAAAGGCACGCGGCCCGGGCCAATCGCCGGAACAAGGGCGGAAAAACCGGCTTGCTCGCGCTCAAAAAAGGGCGCCGGCGGCCGGCCCCCGGGGAAAACCGGGCAGCAAATGTCTGCTTTGTCCTCTAACATGCAGTCAAAAGCGCATGCCCGCTCCAGCCGGACCATCCAGGGAGAAGACAAATGAACCGCAAAGGCCTGCTCGACGCAGCCGAAGTGCTGGAAGCCCTCGCGGCCGGGGCGCAACCAGACGGCAAGCGGCTGGCCGCGGGCGCCAGCGCGCTGGGCGCCATCCATGCGGACCACCCCTCGTGGCGCGACATGACCGACGCGGCCTTTGCGCTGGAAGCGCTGGCGGCCGGCAGCGCGCTGGGGCTGGACCAGAAAGGGCGCGCCCGCGCCGCGCAGCTGGCGGAAGTGGTGCGCAGCCTGGTCGACCCGCTCTAGGCACTACAAGCGCCATAAGCACCATAAGCACCATAAATGCCGCAATCACCATAGACGCGACAGGGCGGCGATCCGGCGGACCGCCGCCGGCAAGACAGGCCGCGCGTCAGAACGCGACCATCGCGAAGTCTTCCTTGCCCACGTCGCACAGCGGGCAGCGCCAGTCGTCGGGGATGTCTTCCCAGCGCGTGCCGGGCGGGATGCCTTCCTCGGGCAGGCCGGCCGCCTCGTCGTAGACCCAGCCGCAGATGATGCAAACCCATTGCCGGAACTCGTCAGCGGGCGCGGCGGGCGGCGGCGCTTCGCTGGCGCCGGACGGCGCGGATGGCGGCGCGGTTGCCGCGCCGGGCTCGTCGAGACTGAATATCGCGGGCGCGTCCGTGCCTTGCCCGTGGTGGGCGAGCTTGTCCTGCAGCACGGCCAGCAGTTGCCGCGCTTCCTCCGTGGTCAGGTCGATCCAGTACGGATCGCCGGCGCCGTCGTTGAGGCGCGCGGGGGAAAACTGCAGTTCGATTGCGGTGCCTTTCTTGTACATGCCTGTGGAATGAATGCTGGAATCCGCGCGGCGCCGCCGGGCGGCGCGCGCGTGGATAGGGGTGTCGGGGCGATGCGGCCGGAAGCCGGCGGCGATATTGTCGTTCAGTTCCGCCCGGCTCGCAGCGAGCCGAACACATACGACTCCATCGACAGCATGCCGTAGACGATGCCGCCGTCGATGACCTGGACCGGATCGCCGGCCGTGGCCGCGCCCAGGGCCACCAGCAGCGGCAGGAAGTGCTCTTCGGTCGGATGGGCGCGGGCGGCGTCCGGCGCCTGGCGGCGGTAGTCGAGCAGCGGCGTCATGTCGCCGTCCTGCATGGCCTTGCGCACGGCTTCGCGCACCCAGCCGGTGAACCTGGCCACGTAGGGCGCGTCGCCGCCATCGCCGCGGAATTCGTGGAGGTTGTGCGTCAGGCTGCCCGAACCCACGATCAGCACGCCTTGCGCGCGCAGCGGCGCCAGCGCGCGGCCGAGCGCGAGCGCGCCGGCGGGGTCCAGCGGCTGCGGCAGCGACACCTGGAATGCCGGCACGCCGGCGTCCGGGTACAGGTGCAGCAGCGGCACCCACGCGCCGTGGTCCAGGCCGCGCTGCGCGTCGGTCCGCGCCGCAAAGCCGGCTTCGGCCAGCAGCGCCGCGGCGCGCCGGGCCAGTTCGGGATGGCCCTGGGCTGGGTATTGCAGCGCGTACAGGGCGGGCGGGAAGCCGCCGAAATCATGGATGGTCTCGGGATATTCGGCGGTGCCCACGCCGGCGCCGCCGCGCGTCATCCAGTGGGGCGACACCACCAGTACCGCCGCCGGCGGCGGCAGCGCGCGGCCGAGCGCGGTGAGTTGCGGGCCGGCCAGGCCGGGTTCGACGGCAAAGGTGGGCGCGCCGTGCGATATGAACAGAACGGGGAGGGGGGCTGACACGAGGTTTCTCCGGTACGCCGGCGCGGCTGTGCTTTGCGCATCTGGCGGCGGGGTCGACGGCGGAGTTTATTGCCTGCGGGGGGCAGCGATAAACCCGGATTGGCGCGACATATAGTCTCGCCAGCCGGGACAATTGGGGGAAATGGAGAGGGTGCGGGGGTCAGGATGGAGTGGCCGAGCCACCGCCCGCGGCCGTGCCGGCCGCGGGCTGCGCAGCCGGCATTTCCGCCGCCGCGGGCGTTTGAGGCGTTTCCACCATTTCAGCCGGTTCCGTCGCTTCCGTCGCTTCCGTCGCTTCCACGGTTTCCGCCGGCTCCGGCGAAACCGGCGCCTCCACGATTTTCGGCTGCGGCCCGGCCGCCACCACCTCGTGCACGAAACGCAGCTTCTCCACCACCTTGGGCGACAGCGCGAACGGATAGCCGTCCGCGAGGCCCAGGCTGCGGTTCAGGCTGTTGAGCACATAGGTCAGCGGATACCAGCGGTGCATCAGGCTGTCGAAGCTCGACACTTCCACCGGCGTCTGGTCGGTCAGCACCGGCTCGCCCGCGGTGCTCGGCTTGAGCGCCAGCCCGCACGCGGCGGCGGTGTCCACGGTATCGACGATGTGCAGGTAGTGCGCCCAGGTCTCGGCCCAGTCTTCCCACGGATGCATGGTCGCGTAGGCGCTCACGTAGGCCTGCTCCCAGCCCTGCGCCGCGCCCTGTTCGTAGTGCGCCGCCAGCGCCTCGGCGTAGTCGGCCCGCTCGTCGCCGAACAGCGCGCGGAACGGTTCGGTCCAGCGCGTGCCGGCCACCAGCTGGTCGAAATAATAATGGCCGAGCTCGTGCCGGAAATGGCCCAGCAGCGTGCGGTAGGGCTCGCTCATCTCCGAGCGCGTCTTTTCCCGGTGCGCATCGTCGGCCTCGGCGATGTTCATGGTGATCAGGCCGTTGTCGTGGCCGGTCATCACGCGCTCCTCGCCGACGTCCTCGAGGAAATCGAACTGCAGGCCGCCCTCGGCGTCCACCTCGCGCGAGACCACCGGCAAGTCCAGCGCCGCCAGCGTGTAGAGCGCCCGCCGCTTGGCGGTCTCCAGCCGCCACCAGTAGAGGCGGTTGTTCGGCGTGGCCAGGAACGGCGTGGTGCGGGTCAGCTCGCAGGACGCGCACAGCGTGTCGCCGGCGTCCGCCGGGATCATCCAGTTGCAGACGTCCTGCACCGCGTAGTTGTGGCATTGCCGGTGGAGCGCGCCGGCGGCCTCGCCGTTCAGGCAGCGCCATACGCCGTCGCCGGCGGGCTCGAAGGCGCAGATCTGCGAGAGTTCGGGAACATAGCCGAGCAGGGCGCTGCAGCGCTCGCACGAGACGTTCTCGAAGAACACGAGGTTGCCGCATTTTCCGCAGTGGAATGTCTTCATGGCTCGCCTGTGGTTTTGCGCGCGCGCCCGTCCGCGCCGCCCGTGCCATTTTCACATCTGCAGCGCGGATTTACACCGCCGGTAACAACTGCACGCACGGCGGCGGGCGGCGCCCACGCCGCGCGGCGGCGGGCGCTCTACTGCTGCGGGCAGTGGCGCGCGCCCTGGCCGAGCCGGTCCGCCGGCTGGCCGTTCTGCGGGTCGCGCTCGCCCGGCTGGCTGGTCTTGCGGCCTTCGCCGGGCTGCTCGGCGTAACCGCGTTGGCTCGGGCTGGGCCGCCCGCTTGTCTCCGTCCGCCTGCGCAGATCGTTCATGGCGCGTCTCTCCATGCTTGAAAGGGGTCTACCGTGGCTCGCCCGGCAACGGTGCATGCGGCACCGGGCTGCATCAAAGCTGGCAAGTTCCGTGCCGGCGGATGGCCGCCTTGCCAGCGCGGTTCCGGCTCCGCCCTTGCAGCCAATGCAGATACCAGGGAATGCCCCGGTCCGCGCTACACCGCAAAACGAAAATGACCGCTATGCAGCACGATGTTGTGGGCCGCCGTCATCTCGAACAATTGCCGGGCCACGCTTTCGATGTCGTCGCGGTGGCCTTCGAAGGCCTGTATCAGGTCGCCCTCGCGGTGCGAGCGCGCGCCGAAGTGGTCTTCGAGCGCCTCGGCGGTGATCGCGTAGCGGGCCGGCGCGCCGTCCACGCAGGCGGGACAGGCGAGGCAGAGTTCGGCCGAGCAGTAGGAAGGGGTGGCCTTGGGAAAGCGGACCTGCTTGACGGACATGGGTGATCCCCGGAGCAAGAAAGCGAAGAAAACGGCAAGGACGGCGGCAACGACGCGGCGCTCTGCCGCGCCGGCCTGCTGCCAGTCTAGGCAGGGCCGCGGTGGCCGCAAGGCGAATCGCGCGGTTGGCTGACGGGCATCAAGGAAGGGGAGTTTCCGGGCCGCGCCGCCATCGCACGCTGCCCGGCGGATACCTTTGACTTGCACCGGCCCCGGTATAAGCTTGCCCTGTCGATATGCCGCCCGCCGCACGCGCGGCATGCGCGTGCCGGCTGTCGTTCCCGCCTCATCGCGCTTGTGATCATGCGTGATCGTGCTTGTGATCGCGTTCGTGCCCGCGCCGGAGCAGAGATGACCAACGAGGCATTGCCGGGACTGATTGGCGACATCTACGACGCGGCCGCGGCGCAAGACCGCTGGCCCGCCGCCGACCGGCAGCGCGCGCTGGCGGGGCTCGCCGCGCTCGAATCGATGCCGCTGGCCGTGGTGGTGGTGGACGACGCCATGCGCGTGGTGTTCGCCAACGACGCGGCCGGCGCGCTGGCGCAGCGGCCGCAGGCCAGCCTGCGCATGGCGGCGGGCGGCCCCGCTGCCAGCGGGCAGCCGGTGCGGCTGGTCCTGCGCGACGCGCGCGAGGATGCCCGCCTGGCCGCGCTGGCGGCCACCGCCGCGCACGGCGGAGCGGGCGGACGGCTGCGCCTGGGAGTCCGGGGCGAGGCCACCGCGCCGGTCGAACTGCTGGTGACACCGGTGCCGTGGCGGCTCCTGCCGGGCGCCGCGGATGACGGAGGCGGCGCGGCGGCCGGCATGGCCGTGGTCATGCTGCGCGACCTCGCGGATGCCGCCGCGCGCCGCCAGAGCGCGCTGACCGAATTGTTCGGGCTGACCCGGGTCGAGGCCGCCGTGGCCGCGGCGCTGGCGGGCGGGGCCACGGCCGCGCAGGTGGCGCGCAGCCGCAACGTCTCGCCCGACACCGTGCGCACGCAGATCCGCAGCATCCTGCGCAAGATGGGCGCGAGCAACCTGCGGCAGTTCGAGTCGATCGCCGGGATGCTGATCTAGCGCCGGGTGGAAAAATCCGTCAGCGCGGAAAGCGCAGCAGTCCTTCCCCTTCCGCCGGCACCGGCACGCCGAGCTCCTTCATCTTGTTCAGCAACTGCATGACCGGCAGGATCGGGTTGGCTTCCGCCGACATCGGCGCGCCTTCCATCTCGGGCGCGGCGCGCAGCTTCGCCATCAGGTCGGGAACCCGGATGCCGCCGGGGTGCTCGCGCAGGATGCGCGTGATCGCGGCATCGAAGGCGAGGGCGCTGCCTACCAGGCGCTCGAGGTAGGCCGTGGCCTGCTCGCGCGGGTAGAACTCGAACGAATGCCCGTCCGTGAGCGAGCGGATCGCGCCTTCCCTGAGCGCCTGCGCGGTGCGCTCGAGCGTGAGCAGGTTGGTTTCCGGGCTGCCGCCGCTGAACGCCTGGTAATAGCTGGTGGTCTCGTCGGCAAGATGGAGATGGCCGATGGCCGGCAGCAGCACGGCCACGTGGCCGACCGTGTGGCCCTGGGTCTTCAGCGCCACCACCTCGCCGCCGAACAGCCGCCAGCCATTCCACAACGTGCTGCCGATGCGGATCTCCTCGGACGGCAGCGATTCCAGCAGCGTCAGCGAGCGGGTCTCGACGTCGAGCGTGCCGAACTGCCCGATGGCGCTCTCCGCCAGCACCCGGCCCGCCGGCATGCCCGGCACGAACGGCCGGGCCTCGTCGAACATCGGCACGAAGGTGTTGATCTGGTCGCGCATCATCGCCAGGTCGCGCACGGACATATAGGCTTCGGCGGGCACGCCCAGCGTGTCGATCCAGCCGTTGTTGCCGGTGTGGTCGCAATGCCCGTGCGTGGAGATCAGCGTGACCCGGTCATAGGGCTGGAGCCGGCGGGCGGCTTCGTCCAGATAGGCGCGAAAGCCCGCGGTCGCGCCCACGTCGATCACCACCAGCCGCGTGCCGGACTTGTACATGACCGCGTTGGCGACGGAAGAGATGCCGGCTTCGAGGTTGCGCATGCGCCCGACGATCAGCAGCGCGCCGGGCGCGATCTCCACCAGTTCTCCGTAGGAGCGCGAGCCGCCGGTGGCGGCCGGGTTGATGACGTTGCACATTGTCGTATCGGGGAGAAGGCACTTGCGGTTCGGTACGCCCTGGGCGGGACCCGCCGCCCGCCAGCAGCCCGTCGCGGGCGGCCGGCGTGGGGGATGCGGCTGTTCCATTATTGCCGTGGGCGGCCCGGCGCGGCATCACCAGAACTGGTGATGGCCGGACATCGAGAGGCGGAAGAGGGCGCCCGCCCGCCGTCAGGACGCCGCGCCCGGCCCGCCGCCGGCGAACGCGGCGGCCAGCGCCTGCAGGCCGTCGCGGTAGATGCCCTCGAACAGGCGCTCGGCCTCGGCGTCGCCGACGCCGGCCGGCGTGAACTCGCCGGACCAGTCGACGCGCGCGCCTTGCCCGTCACCGGCCGGCCGCACCTGCAGCGTGGAGCGGTAGCCCGTCACCGGGAACGGCGCTTCGAGGATCGCGTAGCTGTAGCTGCGGTTCGCCTCGTCGAATGCCAGCAGGCGCTCGACGATGACGTCGCCGCCGGGGGTGGCGAGGCGGCGCACGCGGCCGCCTTCGGATAGCTCGCTGCTCGGGATGTAGGGCAGCCAGTCGGGCAGCGCGTTGAAGCCGCCGATCAGTTGCCAGACCCGCTCGGGCGAAGCCGGGATCGTGATGGTTGCGGAAGCGCTTGCCATGTCGGGCTCCCGGCTCAGGCGTGATCGCCGGGCAGCGGCGCGTCGGCGGCCACCAGCTTCTGCTCGCGCATCTCGCGCCAGAACTCCGCCGGGATGGTCTCCGCCAGCGCCGCCATGTCCTCGGCGATGCGCTCGGGTCGGCTCGCGCCGGGGATCACCGCCGCGACGGCGGGGTTGGCCAGCGAGAACTGCAGCGCGGCGGCCTTGATGCCGACACCGTGGCGCCGCGCGACCGCCTTGATGCGCTCGACCCTGGCGACGATCTCCGCGGGCGCCGTCTGATACTCGAAATGCGCGCCGCCGGCCAGGATGCCCGAACTGTACGGGCCGCCGACCACGATCTCGGCCCGGCGCGCGGCCGCCGCCGGCATCAGGCGCTGCAGCGCGCGCGCATGATCCAGCAGCGTGTAGCGGCCGGCCAGCAGGAAGCCGTCGGGCTGCGCCTCGGCCAGGTCCAGCGTCAGCTCGATCGGCTCGACGCGGTTCACGCCCAGGCCCCAGGCCTTGATCACGCCTTCCTCGCGCAGGCGGGTCAGCACGCGGAACGCGCCAGTGCGCGCGCTCTCGAATCTGGCGAGCCATTCGTCGCCGTAGAAATCCTGGGCGATGTCGTGCACCCAGACGATGTCGAGGCGGTCCGTGCCCAGGCGCCGGAGGCTGTCCTCGATCGAGCGCAGCGTGGCGTCGGCCGAATAATCGTTGACCATCTTGTTGGGCCGGCCGGTGGCGAACAGGCCGCCTTTCTCGCCGAGATCGCGGGCGCTGGCGTCTTCCACCTCGTCCAGGATCAGGCGGCCGACCTTGGTGCTGAGCACGTAGTCGTCGCGGTTGCGCCGGGCCAGCGCGCGGCCCAGGCGGATCTCCGACAGGCCGGCACCGTAGAACGGCGCGGTGTCGAAATAGCGGATGCCGTGGTCCCAGGCCGCGTCGACGGTGGCGGCGGCCTCGGCCTCGGGGATGTCGCGGAACATGTTGCCCAGCGGCGCGGTGCCAAAGCCGAGGAGGGTGCCGGCAGGCAGTTTGTCTTTGATGCTCATGACTTGCTCCAGTGAAGTCCGGTGAAGGAGTGACTTGGGTGAGGCAAGTCTAGGGTTGCAAGTTAAGTCTGTCCAAGACAGAATATGGCTAACTTGAGTCCCGTAAGGTCTTATTGGTCTGACAGGTCTTATAGGTCTGATTGGGACCGATGACCGGATCCGAAGAGAGCCCGACATGCTAGACATCCGCCAGCTTCACTATTTTGTTGCCGTCGCCGAGGACGAGCACGTCGGCCGGGCCGCCGAGCGGCTGCACATTTCGCAGTCGCCGCTGAGCCGGCAGATCGCCCAGCTCGAGGAAAAGCTCGGTCTGACGCTGTTCGAGCGCTCCCAGCAGCGTATCCGCCTGACCACCGACGGACGCACGTTCCTGGCCGAGACGCGCGCCTTCCTGACCCATGCCAACCGCCTCGAATCGCTCGCGCGCCGGCTCGGCAAGGGCGACGAAGGCGGCCTGTGCATCGGCTACCTGGAATACGCGATGCACTCCGGCGTGCTGCCCAATGCCCTGCGCGACCTGCGCGGCAAACGTCCGGCGGTGCATATCGCGCTGTACAACCAGCAGTCCGAGGCGCAGCTCGAAGGCCTGCGGCAGCGCAGCCTCGACATCGCCCTGGTCTGCGAGCCGCCGCCGGCCGACGACCCCGACCTCGACGCCGCCCAGGTGCTCAACGACCCCATGCTGCTGGCGCTGCCCGAAGGCCATCCGCTGGCCGCCACGGAACGCCTTACGCCCGACGACCTCGCCGCGCAGAAGTGGATCGGCGTGATGCACAAGGAAAGCGCGCTGCGGCACGACACCTTCGTCGCCGCCTGCGCGCGCGCCGGCTTCACGCCCGACATCACGATGGAAGCCACCGAACCGCTGGCCGCCCTCGGCCTGGTCGCCGCCGGACTCGGCATGACCATGATCCAGCAAAGCCTGCGCCACCAGGCGCCCGCCGGCGTGGTGCTGCGCGAACTGTCGTGGTTCAGCTACCGCACGCCGCTGTGGGCCGCGTGGCACAGGATCAACCTGCGGCCGCTGGTGGAGAGTTTCCGGAGGACGTTGCTGGGGAGTGGCGGGGTGAGCGAGGCGGCGATGGCCGTGAGGGAAGGGCGGCAGACTGCTGCGGTTTGAGGCAGGGAACGAGCCCTGTCGACTTGAGATAAACTATTCCCGCCTCAGGGAATGATTTCTTGTTGCGGGAAATAAAGGAGCACCTCATGCTGACCGCTGGCAAGTCCGTGTCCGCCGCGCATGTCGCGTTCATGGCCGACGTAACCGACACCGATATCAACCGGCTGGTTGATACCGATGTACTGCCGCGAGCCTTGTTTCTTCGGGATCATGGCCGACGCTTCGCGCCGCTGACCGCCGCCTTTGCCTCCTTCTATTTTCAAACGCAGGATGAACTCACTCGTTCGGCTCGCCGGCAAGTGATCTGGGACCTGACCGCGCGCCTGGAACGCCGCCCCGATTTCGATGCGTTTCTGGCCCTGAATACAACGGTGCTCCACGCTGACTTCGACTGGTCGATACATCACGACTTCCTGACGGTGACACTGGACCGATGCGTTGAAACGGCACTGAACCGGGCCAGCCGGGTCCAGGAAGCGGAAAAGAGCATCGTCGAAGATCCCGAGATTCTGAGCGGTACGCCATGTTTTGCCGGTACGCGATTGCCGGTGGCCCATATTGTGGCAGCGACCGAAGCCGGCGCAACCATTGCGGAACTGCAGGAAGCCTATCCGTTCCTGAACGAGCGCTTGATCGACGACGCGCGTGTCTATGTCCAGGCCCATCCCCGGCCGGGACGCCCGCGCCGCATTGCGGACATCGATGCTGGTGCGGCTCTCGTGTCGCACAAAGTTGTCCGCCGCGGACAGAACCGGCGTGACCTTTAAATTCCTCATAGACGAGTGCCTTTGGCCAGGACTCGCACAAATCGCTCGCGAATCGGGGTATCCGGAATCGACGTGCGTGAGGGATCGAGGCTGGTCGGGCGCGAAAGATCATCAGTTGATCCGCCATGCGGTGGCTGCGGACTTCACGCTCGTCACCCACAATGCGGTGGACTTTCGCGGCCCGGCCGGAGGGCCACGGACAGGCCTTCACGCAAGGGAACCCATCCATGCGGGCCTGGTTTGCCTGGTGTCTCCGTTCCCGATGACCGCGGATCGCCAGCGCGAGCTGTTCAGATATGCGATTCAGGAACTTGAAACCATGCCTGATCTCATCAACCATGCGTTGGAGGTCATCGAAGACGAGAGCGGGGACGTCGCGATTGCGGTGTATCGGATTCCGGATGGGGATATCTAGGTCCATCTTGGTTTGGTCTCTTCGTGATTTTACATAATCATCATTATGCGAAAATCAGATGCCAGAACCACCATGACCAACCCCAGCTTCCAGGCACTCAAGAAAACCGCACCCACCCAAAATCCACCATCCCCCAACACCGAACCCGCCCACGCAAGCCGGCAGCAAATCGACGGCCGCGCCCCCAACGCTAAAGCTACAGCGTGAAACCCCCATCAATAGTCAGGCTTGCCCCGGTAACGTAACCCGCCTCATCCCCCGCAAGATAAGCAACAAGACCGGCAATTTCCCCGGGCTTCGCCACTCGTTTCAGCGGGTTCATTCCCGCCAGCATGTCGAGCGCGCCCGCGGTCATGTCCGTTTCCGTGGGGCCGGGCTGGATGTTGTTGACGGTGATGTCTCGCGGCGCCAGATCGAGCGCGATGCCCTTGACCATGCCGGCGAGCGCGGTCTTGGTTAGCTGATACACGCTGGCACCGGGCGTGCGGGTGTGGAGCGCGACATTGCTGCCGATCGTGATCACGCGCGCGCCGGGCTTCAGATGCGGCACGGTGGCCTGGATCGACAGATACACGCCGCGGACGTTGACGTTCAGCATCAGGTCGAGATCCTCGAGGCTGACCGCGTCGATGGTGCCCATGCGGAAGACGCCCGCGTTGACGACCGTCACGTCGATGTCGCCGAATCGCTCCACCGCCTGCGCGACGGCGTTGCGGATCGCGGCCGGGTCGGCGCTGTCGGCCTGTATCGCGAGTGCCTGGCCGCCCTGCTCCGCGATGCGATCGACGAGGGTTTTCGCCTTGTCGGCGCTCGACACATAGGTGAATGCGACAGCGAAGCCATCCGTGGCGAGACGGTCGACGATTGCCGCGCCGATGCCGCGCGAGCCGCCGAATACGAGTGCTGCCTTGCGTGCCTGTGCACTTGCCTGGTTCATTTTTCCTTCCTTTATGGATCAATCAGTCAATAACAGACCAAAAAAAAGCGCCTGCCTCGCTGGCGAGGCGCGCGCCAGATTCTCAAACCGCCTTGAGACGGCCAACAACGAATTCCGCGAGCGTGTGCAGTGCTTCCCGGCCGGCGCCGGCGCGGGCGGCAACCTGCAGACCGGCCATCGTCGTCTGGATGAAGGCGGCGGCCTGCGCGGGATCGGCAGCGGGATCGATCTCGCCGATCTCCTGCGCTTCCCGGATCCGCTCCACGATGCGCGCCCCGAGTGTCACGGCGACGCGATGCGCCATGTCGAGGATCTCGGCATCCGTGGTGCCGAACTCGCCCACCGCGCACACCCCGAGGCAGCCCAGCGCCCGTTGCCCGTCATCGTCGGCAATGAGCCCGCGAAGTAGTTCACGCATGCCGTCCAGCGGCGACGCGGCTGCGTTCAGCCGCTTCAGATGCCCCGCCAGCACGTTCTGCTGATAGGTCTGCAGGACTTCCAGGTACAACTGCCGCTTGTCGCCGAAGGCGTTGTACATGCTCTGCCGGCCGATGCCCATCGCCTTGAGCAGATCGTCGGTCGACGTCGCGGCGAAGCCTTTGGCCCAGAACAGCCTGGTTGCCGTGGCCAGCGCGGCGTCGCGATCGAATTCCCGTGGTCTCACCATGCCGGCAACGATAGTGATTATGGATCGATGTGTCAATAACAAATGAAAAGACGCCCATCGACCGCATGTCATGCCGGGTTCGCGATGCCGGCCTAGTACAACCCTCGGTTCCGTACCGGCGCCAAAGGCTCGTATCATGGGCAACACGCCAAAGAGGCCGATCGGCCCACCTAGTGCCCTAGCCCCCAGCCATGCCCGAATCTCCGATCAAGACATCGAAACGCGTCTTCGAAATCTTCGAGGCGTTTGAAAACGTGCAGCGCCCTATGGCGCTGAAGGACTTCACCCAGCGCTTCGGCTATCCGCCGTCGAGCGCGTCCGCGGTGCTCAAGAGCCTCGTGGCGCTCGGCTACCTGGACTACGACCGGTTCTCGCGCACCTACATGCCCACCATGCGCATCACCTCGCTGGGCAACTGGATTCAGCAGGCCATCTTCGGCCAGAACGAAGAAGTGCTGCGGCTGATGCAGCAGTTGTCGGAGGCGTTCGGCGAGTGCATCACGCTCAGCGCGCAGAGCGACCTCTACGTCCAGTACGTCTACCTGATTCCCTCGCGCCTGCCGATCTGGTACTCGGTCCCGATCGGCACGATCCGGCCCCTGGCCCGCTCCGGCAGCGGCTGGATCATGCTGGGCGCGCGCACCGATGCGGAGATCGAGGAGCTGGTGCGCCGCATCAACTTCCACGAGCCCGATCCGGCCCGGAAGGTGAAGCTCGCCGAGCTGATGGCGCATGTCGAGCAGGGCCGCCGCGATGGCTACCTGTTCAACAAGCACACGCTCGAGCCGGGCGCCGGCGGCATCTGCATGGTGCTGCCCGAGCGGCGCTTCGGCCGGCTGTTCGCGCTGGCCGTCTCCGGCCCGGTCGAGCGCCTGGAGACCATCCAGGAGCGTGTCATACACGCGATGCGCGAGGGCATCGCGGCACTGGACACGGCCGCGCCGCGGCCGGCCGGCGGCGTGGAAGTCCCCGCCGGCACCGCTCGTTCCGAGGCCGCTCCCTGCTGACCGCTTCCCCTCCTTTCATATATGTGTAAATGCAGGCGGGAGGCGCCTTTCCCGCCTGTCCGCCCAGGGCGCGGTGCTAGACTTTTTGCCACGTAACCGGGCGCCGCGATGGCGCCCCGCTACGCACAAGAAAAGGAGACAAGTCATGCGCATCGAGCAATTGCACGAAGAGTTTGGGGCGGAGATCAGCGGCATCAACCTGATCGACGCGGTATCGAATGCCGATGCCTTCGCGGCGGTACGCGCCGCGTTCGAAGAGCATTCGCTGCTGGTCTGGCGCGACCAGCCGATCAGCGACGACATCCAGGCCACCTTCTCGCGTGGCTTCGGCCCGCTCGAGCTGGTCAAGGTCGGCTCCGTCGGGCATGGCACGTTCTACTCGCGGATGAACAACATCGGCCCCGACGGGCAGGTCGTGCCGCTGCGGGACATGGCGATGATCGTGGCGCGCGCCAACCAACTATGGCATACCGACAGCTCGTTCAAGCGCCTGCCGGCGCTGGCTTCGGTGCTGTCGGCCCGCGTCATTCCCGAACAGGGCGGCGAGACCGAGTTCACCTCCACGCGCGCCGCCTGGGAGCGCCTGGACGCCGCGGAGCAGTCCCGGCTGCGCGATGCGGTCGCCATCCACAGCTACGCCACCTCGCGCAACAAGATCGATCCCGGCATGATGACGCCGGAGGAGCACGCTGCCCTGCCCCCGGTGCGCCGCCGCCTGACCTGGCGCAATCCGGTCAACGGCCGCTGCGCCCTGTACCTCGCCTCCCACGCGGGCGCCATCGAAGGCATGGCGCCGCAGGAGGGCGCGGCGCTGCTGGAGAACCTCGTCGCGCGCGCCACCGAACCCGGCCATACCTATGTGCACGCCTGGCGCCCGGGCGACGTGATCATGTGGGACAACCGCGCCACGATGCACCGCGGCCGCCCCTGGGGCGGAACGCTGCCCCGCTCGATCGTGCGCACCACCATCTCCGCCTCCCTCGCGGACGGGCTGGAAGACGTCCTGCCGGAATTGTGGGCCGAGCGCGCCGCGGCCTGACCCCCGCTCGCGGCAAAGCCCGACAGCAGATACAACAGGCACGCTCGACAGAAGCGGCCAAGAAGGAGACAACATGAAATCCAAGTTCGCCCTCGCCAGTTGCCTGGTCGGCGCTGTGCTCGGCGCCGGCGCCGCGCAGGCGGCCGGGCCGTATCCGGACAAGCCGGTCCGCATCGTGGTGCCCTACCCGGCCGGCGGCTCCACCGACATCCTCACGCGGCTGCTCGCCAAGGGCCTGACCAAGCGCTGGGGCCAGGCCGTCGTGGTCGACAACCGCGGCGGGGCATCGGGCATCATCGGCACCGAGGTCGCGGCCCGCGCCGATCCGGACGGCTACACGCTGCTGATGAACGGCAACGGCCCGCATACGATCAACGTCAGCCTGTTCGAAAAACTGCCCTACGACCCGGTCAGGGATTTCGTGCCGATCGTGCGCGGCATGACGATCCCGCTGCTGATGGTGGCGCCGGCCAACGCGCCCTACAACGACGTGAAGTCGTTCATCGCCTGGGCCAAGGCGAACAAGAGCACCGCCAACTATTGCTCCATCGGCCCGGGGTCGCCTTCGCATCTGGCCGGGGAGCTCTTCAAGTCGATGGCCGCCCTGCCCCAGCTCACGCACGTGCCCTACAAGGGCAGCGGCCCGGCCATCGTCGACACCATCGCCGGCACCTGCCACATATTGTTCGACGCGGCGCTGTCGTCCGGGCCGCAGGTGAAGAACCGCAAGCTCAAGCTGCTGGCGATCGGCACCGAGCAGCGCGACTCGTCCTGGCCCGACACGCCGACCGTGGCCGAAAGCGGCCTGCCCGGCTTCAGCGCCTACACCTGGAGCGCGCTGTTCGCGCCCGCCGGCACGCCGCCGGCGATCGTGAAGAAGATCCAGCAGGATGCCGACGCCGTGCTGCGCAGCCCCGAGCTCAAGGCCGCGCTCGTCGAGCAGGGCGCGCAGGCGGGCGGCGGCTCGTCGGAGGAGCTGGCCAGGTTCGTCGATACCGAGATCGCCAAGTGGGGCAAGGTCATCAAGGACGGGCACATCACCATGAACTGACCCGCCGCGCCGGCGCGGCGCAGGCCGGCGCGCAACCTCCCCCCGCCAATCGTTCCCGCTGGGGAACATCGCAACAACAGTTGCAACAACAGGAACACTCGACGATGGAAAAAATCGCAATCATTGGCGCCGGCCTGATCGGCTGCGCCTGGGCATCGGTGTTCGCCCGCGCCGGCCACACGGTGACGCTGTACGACGTCGACAAGGACGCGGTGGCCACCGCGCGCGGCACCATCCTGGCCGCGCTGGCCGGGCAGCACGAACTTGGCCTGATCGGCGAAGCGCCGGAATCCGTGATCGAGCGGGTGCGCGTCACGCAGTCGCTCGAGGAAGCCATGCGCGGCGCGGACTTCGTGCAGGAAAACGTGCGGGAAACCGTTGCCGCGAAGCGCGAAGTCTACGCGCTGCTCGACAAGCTCGCGGGGCCCGACACGCTGATCGCCAGTTCGACCTCGGGCATTCCGGCGTCGAGCTTCACCGAGGACCTGGCCGGCCGGCGGCGCTACTTCGTCGGCCATCCGATCAATCCGCCGTCCGTGGTGCCGCTGGTCGAACTGGTGCCGGCGCCGTGGACCGACCCGGACGTGATCGAGCGCGCAAGCGCGATCTATGCGCGCGCGGGCCAGGTGCCGATCATCGTGAAGCGCGAGATCCAGGGCTTCATCGTCAACCGCCTTCAAGGCGCCCTGCTCGCCGAAGCGTTCCGGCTGGTGGAAGACGGTTATGTGAGCGGCGCCGACATCGACAAGGCGATCAAGGACGGACTCGGCCTGCGCTGGTCGTTCATGGGGCCGATGGAGACCATCGACCTCAACGCGCCGGGCGGCCTGCGCGACTATTGCGGGCGCTATGGCCCGCTCTACCTCGACATCGCAAAGCAGGCCACGCCGCGGCAATGGGACGATGCGCTGATCGGCAAGCTCGAACAGGAGCGCCTTGCCGAACTGCCCGCCGACCAGCGCGCGGCGCGCCAGGCCTGGCGCGACCTGCGCCTCATGCAGCTGGTCGCGCACAAGCGCGGCGCGCCAAGCGAATAGCCCGCCGCCGGGGCGCCAAGGCGAGCCCGCCGGACGGAGCACGGCCTGTATGGGCCAGCCGGGCGAGGCATCCGCCAGGCTCGCGCCGGACGGCATGCCCCGGTGGCCGGAGCCCCTGCGCCGCGAGGTCCCTCAGAACCCCAGGCGCGCCTGCACGTACACCATGCGCGGCGCGCCGACCATGCGGCCGGCGTTGCCGTCGACGTTGCGCGTATAGAAGCGCTTGTCGAACAGGTTGTTCAGGCCGATGCTGATTTCGCTGTTCTTGTGCTGCGGCACCTTGAACATGGCCTGGATGTTCCACAGGCGGAAGCCCGGGATGCGGCCCACGCTGCCGTCGGCGGACTCGGCCACGGTGTTGGCGAGGTCGGAGTACTGCGAACTCTGGTGCGTGGTGGACAGGTTGAAGGTCCAGTTGCGCAGTGCGTAGCGCGCGCCGAGCGTGTCGGTATTGCGCGAGTAGAATGGCACGTCGAGCCCCGAGGTCGCGCCCGATTTCTGGATCGCCCTGGTGTAGGTGTAGTTCGCGTAGACGTTCAGGCCGGACAGCAGGCCCTTGCGGTCGAAGGTGTAGTCGAGCGCCAGTTCGACGCCGTCGTGGTGCGTCGCGCCGATGTTCTGGAAGGTGGCCGGCACGATGCCGGGCACCTGCAGGATCTGGTTGTCGAACTTCATCTTGAAGGCGGTCAGCTCGGCCTTGATCTTGCTGTCCTGCCAGCGCGTGCCGACCTCGAAGGTGCGCGCCACTTCCGGCTGCAGCGGATTGCTCGCGGTCTGCGAGTTGAGCTGCAGGTTCTGCACCGGCCCGAACGACGTGCTGTAGTCGGTGAAGATCGTCCACGCATGGTTGACCAGGTAGGACAGGTTCACCGACGGCAGCGGCTTGTTGTTGACCGTGTCGAACTGCTGCGTGGTGCCGCGCTGCTGGCGGGTCGATTCGATGTGCTCGAAGCGCAGGCCCGGCGTGAGGCGCCAGTTGCCGAACGCGATGCGGTCGTCGATGTACGCCGCGTGCGCGTCGGTGGCGTTGTCGAAGGTGGTGGTCGGGCCGCTGATGCCGGTGGACAGGCTCTGGTTGAAGCTGTTGTCGTCGCCGCGCTCGCGGATGTAGCGATAGCCGACCGTCACGTCATGCGTGGTCGGGCCCAGGCCGATGCGCTGGGTGTAGCGCGGCTCCACGCCGAAGGTCTGGTAGTTGCGCGGCTGGTGCGACAGCTGCGCGCCGCTGATCAGCGTGCTCTGGCGATAGCTGTCGTTGTAGTAGGCGCGGATCTCGAACTCCTGCGCGTCCGACAAGGTGTTGATGTAGCCGATGTCGAACGCCGTGCGGTTGCCGCTCCAGTAGTCGGTCGGGCGCGTGTTCTGGAACGGGTTGGCGTTGTATTGCGCCACCGTCAGGCCGCCCGGCGTGCGCGACTTCACGTCGTAGTACGAGAACTTGCCGTACACCTCCGAGGTGCCGTTGATCGCGTAGCGGTACTTCAGCGCGAGGTCGTTGACGTTGTCGTCGCTGCCCGCGCGCCACTCCCGCCCCGTCATGCCGGAATACAGCAGCGCCAGGCCCAGGCCGCTGTCGAGCTGCGTGCCGACGAAGGCGTTGTATTGCGTGTTCAGGCCCCCGCCCTGCGTGTAGATGTTCTGGCGCACCGAGGCATCGCCGCTCAGGCCCGGCGTGGTCGGGATCGGCCGCGTCGTGAAGTTGATCACGCCGCCCACGTTCTGCGGGCCGTAGCGCACCGCGCCGCCGCTGCGCACCACGTCGATCGACTCGATGTTCTCCAGGCTGACCGGCACGAACGAGAGCTGCGGCTGGCCGTAGGGCGCCACCGCCATCGGGATGCCGTCGAGCAGCACCGTCGAGCGCGGCGTGTAGCGGCCGGTCAGGCCGCGCACGCCGATGTTCAGCGAGATGGCGCTGCCCGCCGTGCCGGAATTGTCGGTCGCCTGGACGCCGGGAATGCGCCGCATGACGTCGCTGATGCTCGTCGCGCCCGATTCCTGGATGGACTCGGCCTCCACCACCGTGCGCGCGCCCGGGAAGGTCCGCACGCTGTTCTCCAGGCCGGTGCCGAGCCAGTTGCCCGTGACCTGCACCGTGTCGAGCGTCACCTCGGCCTTGCCGCCCTCGCCCGGCGCCGGCGTGCCGGCTTCCTGTGCCCGCAGCGCGTCGGGCGCCCCCAGCAGCGCAAGCGCCGCCGCCGCCGTCAGGCAACGCGCGAACCGCCGCGAGGCCGCCTGCGCCACACTGTTCTCAACCATCATCACTACGCTCCCTTTCTTTCTCTGATCCCGCCTGAAGAGGCGCTAAAGAAGGGGCACATTCTAAATGATAATTAGTTTCATTCAGTCATAAAAATTTATTCGGCGACAAAAAACAATCAATTTGCGGGTCGTTTCGTGCGCCTTGCCCTGGTTTTGGGTGCCGGTGGATTCACCTGCAAGAGCCACCAGCTATTGTTTTCTCTCATTTAATTTTCATAATTCATCGACCGAGCGGTCGGCTTATCAATATACTCAGTCACCAGTCCCCCAGGAAGCTTCCCCATGTACACCCAGTCCCTTGATCTCCCGGGCGGCCAGCAGCCGGCCGCCGCGGACAACACCGAGGTTTCTCCCGAGCAGGCCCGCTTCGACGCGGTGATGCGCGCCGACGGCAAGATCGAGCCGCGGGACTGGATGCCCGAGGCCTACCGCAAGACGCTGGTCCGCCAGATCTCGCAGCACGCGCATTCCGAGATCATCGGCATGCAGCCCGAGGGCAACTGGATCAGCCGCGCGCCCAGCCTCAAGCGCAAGGCCATCCTGCTGGCCAAGGTGCAGGACGAAGGCGGCCACGGCCTCTATCTGTACAGCGCGGCGGAGACGATGGGCGTGTCGCGCGACCAGCTGGTGGATGCGCTGCATGCCGGCAAGGCCAAGTATTCGAGCATCTTCAACTACCCCACCCCCACCTGGGCTGACGTGGGCGTGATCGGCTGGCTGGTCGACGGCGCGGCGATCATGAACCAGATCCCGCTGTGCCGCTGCACCTATGGTCCGTATGCGCGCGCCATGATCCGCATCTGCAAGGAAGAGTCGTTCCACCAGCGCCAGGGCTTCGACGCCCTGCTGGCGATGATGAAGGGCACGCAGGCGCAGCGCGACATGGTGCAGCAGGCGGTGGACCGCTGGTGGTGGCCGGTGCTGATGATGTTCGGGCCGAGCGACAAGGACTCGATCCACAGCGGGCAGTCGTTCCAGTGGGGCATCAAGCGCATCTCCAACGACGACCTGCGCCAGAAGTTCGTCGATGCCATCGTCGAGCAGGCCAGGGTCCTCGGCGTGAGGCTGCCCGACCCCGACCTGAAATGGAACGCGCAGCGCGAGGCATACGACTACGGCGCCATCGACTGGGAAGAATTCTGGCGCGTCGTCAACGGCGACGGGCCGTGCAACAAGGAGCGCCTCGCCACCCGCGTGAAGGCGCACGAGGACGGCGCCTGGGTGCGCGAGGCCGCGCTGGCCTACGCCGAAAAGCAGGCGGCGCGCGCGCGCAGGCAAGCCGCCTGAGCCGCCAGCGCCAGCAACCGCCCGCAACCGCACAGGAGACAGCAATGAGCAAGGAATGGCCGATCTGGGAAGTCTTCATCCGCAGCAAGCAGGGCCTGGACCACAAGCACTGCGGCAGCCTGCACGCGGCCGACGCCGCCACCGCGCTGCGCATGGCGCGCGACGTCTACACGCGGCGCCAGGAAGGCGTGAGCATCTGGGTGGTGCCGTCGGCGGCCATCACGGCGTCCGACCCGGCCGACAAGGAATCGCTGTTCGAGCCCGCCGGCGACAAGATCTACCGCCACCCGACCTTCTTCGTGCTGCCCGCCGAAGTCGACCACATGTAAGGCGGGCCACGACCACCATGCCCACGACGAACACCATGCCCACCATGCCCACGGCTGCCGCCGCGCATCTGTCCTACGTGCTGCGCCTCGCGGACAACGCCCTGATCCTCGGCCAGCGCAACGGCGAATGGTGCGGCCAGGGCCCGGCGCTGGAGGAAGACATCGCGCTGGCCAACATCAGCCTGGACCTGATCGGCCAGGCCCGCCTGCTGTATTCCCACGCGGCGGCGCTCGAGGAAGCGGCCGGCGGCGCGCGCAAGACCGAGGACAGCTACGCCTACTTCCGCGGCGAGCGCGAGTTCGCCAACTACACGCTGGCCGAGCTGCCGCACGCCGGGCCGCTGGCCGGCACGGCGCGCGCCGCGCGCGACTACGCCGTGACCATCACGCGCAATTTCCTCTACGCGGCGCTGATGTGCCACCTGTGGTCCGCGCTGCGCGCCTCCGCCGACGCGCAGCTGGCGGCGATCGCCGCGAAGTCGCTCAAGGAGGCCCGCTATCACCTGCAGCACGCCGGCGAATGGCTGGTCCGCTTCGGCGACGGCACCGCGGAATCGCACCGGCGCGCGCAGGCCGCGGTCGACTATCTGATGCCGTACACCGCGGAGTTCTTCTCGGCCGACGCCGTGGAGACGGCGGTGGCCGCGGCCGGCATCGGCCCGCTCAACGCGGACCTCCAGGCCGCGTGGCAGCAGGACGTGGCGGCGACGCTGGCCGAGGCCACGCTCGCGGCGCCGGCCCCGGTCCGGCACGTCACCGCCGGCAAGCACGGCGAGCACTCCGAGCACATGGGCTTCCTGCTGGCCGAGATGCAGTCGCTGGCGCGCCAGCACCCGGGCGCCACCTGGTAGGCCGCCATGAACGCCGCCACCACCGCCGTCGCCGCCCGGCCGGACGCCACGCTGGAACAAGCCTGGGCCGTGCTGGAAACGGTGCCCGACCCCGAGATCCCCGTGGTCTCGCTGCGCGAGCTGGGCATCCTGCGCGCGGTGCGCCGCGGCGCCGACGGCGCGGTCGAAGTCGTCATCACGCCCACGTATTCGGGCTGCCCGGCCATGTCGCAGATCGCCGAGGACATCGAGCGGGCGCTCGCCGCGGCGGGCATCGTGCCGCACCGCGTCGCCACCGTGCTGGCGCCGGCCTGGACCACCGACTGGATCACCGCCGAGGCGCGCGAGAAGCTGCGCCGCTACGGCATCGCGCCGCCGCTGGGCCACTGCGCCGGCCAGCCCGCGCCCGCCGAGGCCGCCATCCGCTTCGTGCCGCGCGCCGGTGCCGCCGGTGCCACACCGGCCTGCCCGCAATGCGGCTCCGTCCACACCGAGCGCCTGGCCCAGTTCGGCTCGACCGCGTGCAAGGCCCTGTACCGCTGCCTCGATTGCCGCGAGCCGTTCGACTACTTCAAACCGTACTGACCTGGACCGACATCATGGCGACTCCGCAATTCCATCCGCTGCGTATCCGCGAGGTAAGGCCCGAAACCGCCGATGCCGTCACCGTCTCGTTCGAGGTCCCCGCCGCGCTGCGCGAGGCGTACCGCTTCACGCAAGGCCAGTTCGTCACGCTCAAGACGCACCTCGACGGCGAGGAAACGCGCCGCTCGTACTCGATCTGCGTCGGCGTCACCGACTACGACCGCGACGGCGAACTGCGCATCGGCATCAAGCGCGTGCGCGGCGGGCGCTTCTCGAACTTCGCCTTCGACACGCTGCGCCCGGGCCACGAAATCGACGTGATGACCCCCGACGGCCGCTTCTTCACGCACCTGAACGCCGACCTGTCGCGCTCCTACGTCGCCTTCTCCGGCGGCTCCGGCATCACGCCCGTGCTGGCCATCATCAAGACCACGCTGGAGATGGAGCCGACCAGCCGCTTCACGCTGGTGTACGGCAACCGCAGCGTCGACGCCATCATGTTCGCGGAGGAGCTCGAAGACCTCAAGAACCGCTTCATGAGCCGGTTCTCGCTGTATCACGTATTGTCCGACGACCTGCAGGAAGTCGACCTGTTCAACGGCGTGCTGGACCAGGACAAGTGCGCGGCGTTCCTGCGCACGCTCGTGCCGGCCGCCGAGATCGACGAAGCCTTCATCTGCGGCCCGGCGCCGATGATGGATGCCGCCGAAGCCGCCCTCGAGGCCGCCGGCGTGGCGCCCGGGAAGGTGCACGTGGAGCGCTTCGGCACGCCGCTGCCGCAGGCGGGCGTGGCGCAGGTGGAAGTCCCCGACGACATGCCGGCCGCCGACCTCGAACTCGTCATCGACGGCAAGACGCGCCGGCTGCGGCTGCCCTACGAGGGCATCAGCGTGCTCGACGTCGGCCTCAAGGCCGGCCTCGCCCTGCCCTACGCCTGCAAGGGCGGCGTGTGCTGTACCTGCCGGGCCAGGGTGCTCGAAGGCGAGGTGAGGATGGAGAAGAACTACACGCTCGAGCAGCGCGAGATCGACGATGGCTTCGTGCTGACCTGCCAGTGCCACCCGGTGTCGAGCCGGGTCGTCGTGAGCTACGACGAACGGTAGCCAGCCGGATCCCCGCGGCGCCTTGACGCCGCCGCACCGACGCTACAGGATGCACGGGTACCCCCGCCCGGGGGCTGGCCATCCTGGAAAGGCGGAACCATGAACGATGCATCCCTGACCCTCGGCGTCGACCATATCGGCTTGAGCGTGCCGGACCTGGCGCGCACGCGCGACTTCTTCATCCGGTGCCTGGGCTGGCAGCAGGTCGGCGAGAAGCCGGACTACCCGGCCGCGTTCGTCTCGGACGGCAAGCTGCTGGTGACGCTGTGGCAGGTCGCCGACACCGCGGCCTTCACGCGCTTCGACCGCAAGGCGAACGTGGGCCTGCACCACCTCGCGCTGCGCGTGGCCACCGAAGCGCAGCTCGACGAAGTCTTCGCGCGCGCCTCGGCGTGGCCCGGCGTGACCGTCGAGTTCGCGCCCGAGCTGCTGGGCGCGGGGCCGAAGCGGCACGCCATGATCTGCGAGCCCGGCGGCATCCGCATCGAATTCGACTTCGATCCGCGGCTCGCGGCCGGCTGACGCACAGGCTGACCGGGCTCTGCGACAAGGCAGGCGCAGCACGCGGCGCCGCGGGGCCGGGGAGCAGCGCATGCCGCACGTTTCGTGCCCGTTTCGCACCCGTCTCGCACCCACCTCGCGCCGGGCGCGCGCACGATCGTGAACTTGCCGCCAGCACCTATACTCGTCATCTGGAACCGGCAGCCGCCGGTTCGCCTGCGCTGGAGCTCGACGGCTTGAGACCCCGGATACACCACTTCCGCCCGCATGGCGCGGCCCCGCCATGCGGGCTTCCCGGCATGCCCGCGCCGCGGCCCGGCGGCCGCCCGACATGAACACGTCCGCCAATTCGAATGTGCACGTGGTTTTGAGCAGCGAAGGATACTGGACCGTCGCCGTGGAAGGCGTCGGCCGCGTCACCACGTGCGTCTCGCGCGAGGCGGCGATCGAGGCCGGCACCGCGGTGGCGCAGGAGAACCGCGTGGTGCTCTACGTCCACCAGCGCGACGGCCAGTTCGACTGGTGGAAGGACTACGGCGACGGCGGCGCGTCGTCGCTGAACTGAACGGGCCGGCCCGCGCTAGCCCGCCGGCCGCCAGCCCAGCCCGAGCGACTTCTGCAGCGAGACGAAATCCCCGACCAGGCTGGCGTCGCCCGCGATGCGGTCCTGCTGGGCCAGCACGCGGGTGCGCTCGGCGTCGAGCCATTCGAGCATGGTGGCGGTGCCGGCGCGGTAGCGCTGGCGCGTGAGGTCGGCGGCGCGCTCGGCCGAGGCCTCCCGGCGGCGCAGCACGATCACGTTCTCGCGCTGGTGGCCGTAGCGCGCGAGCGCCACGTCGGCATCGCGCAGCGCCTTGAGCACCGTGCTTTCGTAGTTGGCCAGCGCCTCGTCGCGCCCGGCCTCGGCGCCCGCCACGCCGGCGGCCACGCGGCCAAAGTCGAGGAGGTTCCACTGCAGGCGCGGCAGCGTCAGCCAGGTGGCGTTGTCCTTGCGCGCGAGGTGGCCGGGGTCGGCGGCGCTGAAGCCGAGCGAGCCGAGCAGCGAGAGCTTGGGAAACCAGTCCGCCTCGTGCGCGCCGATCTGGGCGTGCTGCGAGGCCAGCCGGCGCTCGGCGGCGCGGATGTCGGGCCGCGCCTTGAGCAGCGCGGCGGGGTCGCCCACCGCCACGGTCGCGGGGATTGCCGGCATGGCGCGCGCGTCCCGCAACTGCGCGTCGAGCGCGCCAGGCTCGCGCCCGCTCAGCATGGCGAGCTCGTCGAGCAGCTCGGTGATCCTGGCCTGCACCGGCGCCATGTCGGAGCGCGTGCCGTCGAGCTGCGTGCTCACGCGCTCCACTTCCAGTTGCGAGGCCACGCCCCGGCCGCGCCGCTGCTCGGTCAGGTCGAGCATGTCGGCCTCCAGCTTCTCCGAGTCGCGCAGGTGGTCCAGCCGCGATTGCTGCTCGCGCAGGTTGACGTAGGCCTGCGCCACCTCGGCGGCAAGCTGGACGTGCGCGTCGGCCAGCTCGGCCTGGCTGGCGCCGGCTTCGGCCGAGGCCGCCTCGATGGCGCGGCGCGTGCCGCCGAACACGTCGATTTCCCAGCTCGCGTCGAAGCTGGCCAGATAGAGCGAGAGCGGGCCGCGCCCACCGCCGCTGCCGTCGCCGGTGAGCGCGCTCAGGTCCGGCGAGCGCGTGCGCAGCATGGCCGCGTCGACGCCCACCTTGGGCAGCTCGCTGGCCTGCTTGCCGCGCAGCCCGGCCCGGGCCTGCCGCACGCGCGCCCGCGCGGCGCGGATGTCGGGACTGTTGGCGAGCGACTGCTCGATCAGCGCGTCCAGCTGGGCGTCGCCGAGCGCGCGCCACCAGTCGGCGGCCAGCGCCGCCTGCGTGTCCACGCCGGCGGGCGCGTGCGGGAACGCGCCGCGCGTGGCGGTGCCGGCCACCTCGGGCGCGCCGCGGTAGTCGGGGCCGACGGTGCAGCCTGCCAGGCCAAGCGCGACGGCCAGCGCCGCCATCGTGGGTTGAAAGCGAAACTTCATGGATCAGTGACCGGAAGAGACAGGGGCGCCCTGCCTGGGCGTCTTGAGCAGCAGCGCCAGCGGGATGCACAGCAGCAGCGCCACCCCGAGCGCGTAGAACGTTTCGGAATAGGTCATCACGGCGGCCTCGCGCGCGATGGTGGCCGCCATCTGGCCGGCCGCCTGCAGCTTGGCGTGCGCCATGTCGCCGTGCTGGGCGAAGAAGCTCGCCGCGCTCGAGGCCAGGTGCTCCTGCCCGACCGGGCTGTTGGCGCTGACCGATTCGCGGATCACGGCGTCGTGATAGGCGCTGCGGCGGTCGATCAGCGTGCCCAGCAGGGCCAGCCCGATCGAGCCGCCCAGGTTGCGCGCCATGTTGTAGAGCCCGGCCGCGTCGCCCGCCTCGTGCGTGGCCACGGCCGCCATCGAGGCCTGGTTGAGCGGCATCATCGCCAGGATCTGGCCGAAGCCGCGCAGGATCTGCGAGCCGGCGAAATCGTGGCCCACGCTCTGCGCGGTCAGCGAGATGTCGAGGAAGCAACTGGCCACGAAGCACAGCAGCCCGGTGATGACCAGCACGCGGATGTCGAAGCGGCCGAGCATGCGCGGCAGCACCGGCATCATCAGGAAGGCCGGCAGGCCGGACAGCAGCATGATGCCGCCGGCCTGCTCGGCGTTGTAGCCGGCGATGCTCGCCAGGAACTGCGGCAGCAGGTAGGACACGCCGTACAGCCCCGCGCCCACCGTGGACACGATCAGGATCACGCTGGCGTAGTTCTTGTTGAGCAGCAGCCGCAGCCGCACGATCGGCGTCTTCGCGGTGAACTGCGCCACCAGCATCATCAGGATGCCGCTGGCCGAGATCAGCGACAGCCACGCGATCATCGACGACTCGAACCAGCGCTCGCGCTGCCCTTCCTCCAGCACCACGGTCAGCGAGCTCAGGCCGATGGTCAGCCCGACGATGCCGAGCCAGTCGGCGTCGACGAACTGCCTGAAGTCGGCGCGGTCCGTCTTGAGGCCGAAGTACAGCAGCGCCACCAGCACCGTGGCGACCGGCAGGTTGACGAAGAAACACCAGCGCCAGTCCACGTTCTCCGCCAGCCAGCCGCCGATCACCGGCCCCAGCAGCGGCCCCAGCAGCACGATCAGGCCGAACGCCGACATGCCGATCGGCAGCTGGTGGCGCGGCAGCCGCGTGCGCACGATGGTCTGCGCGGTGGGAATCATGGCGCCGCCGGCCAGGCCCTGGCCGATGCGGCCGATCACCATCACGCCCAGCGTATGCGACAGCCCGCACATCATCGAGAACGCGGTAAACAGCAGCGCGTTCCACATCAGGAAGCGGCGCAGCCCGAATACGCGCGTCAGCCACGCGGTGAGCGGGATGATGACGATCTCGGACATCAGGTAGCCCGTGGAAATCCACGTGCCCTCGGTGCCGGCCGCGCCGATCTGCCCCTGGATCTGCGGCAGCGCCGAGTTGGTGATGGAGATGTCGAGCGTGGCCAGCAGCGCGCCCAGCGAGCCGGCCGCCACGGCGATCCAGTCCGCCACCGAGGCGTTGGCCACCGTGGCCCGCGCGGCAGGTGCGCTGCCCGCGGCGGCGCCGGCCGGCGCCGCGGCCTCAGCCATGAGCGGCCCCGGCGGCGGGCGCGCGGGCGCTGCGCACCTCGTGCCCGCGGGTATCCACGTCCACCGTCACCGACAGCCCCGGCACCAGCGCCGGGCGCGCGCTGGCGGGGATGTCCATGTGGATGCGCACCGGCACGCGCTGCACGATCTTGGTGAAGTTGCCGGTGGCGTTCTGCGGCGGCAGCAGCGCGAACTGCGCGCCGGTGCCGGGCGCCAGGCTTTCCACGCTGCCGTGCAGGTCGCCGTCCGGCAGCGCGTCCACGTGGATGACGACCGGCTGGCCCGGACGCATGCGGCCCACCTGGGTTTCCTTGAAGTTGGCCGTCAGGTACAGGTCCTGCACCGGCACCACCGTCAGCAGGCGGGTGCCCGGCTGGGCGAACTGCCCCACGCGCACCGCGCGGTCGGCCACGCGGCCGGCCAGCGTGCTGCGCACCACGGTGTCCTGCAGATCGAGCGCGGCGCGGCGCGCGGCGGCCTGCGCCACCGACAACTGCGCGCGCGCCTGCTCGATCTGCGCCTGCAAGGTGCCGGTGCGGACCTGCGCCGCGCGCAGCGCCGCCTCGTTGGCGGCCAGCGTGGTGGCGGCGCGGGTCTGCGAGTTGCGCAGCTCGGCGGTGCGCTCCTCGGTCTCGGCGCCGGTCCTGACCAGCGGCGCGTAGCGGTCCACCTGCGAGGCCGCGTAGCGCACGTTGGCCTGCGCGCCGGTCACTTCGGCGGCGGCCTGCGCGATATTGGCCTTCTGCTGCACCAGGTCGGCCTCGGCGCGCGCCACGTCGGCCGCGCGCGCGGCGACCGTGGCCTGCGCCTCGTCGGCGGCGGCCTGGTACTGGCGCGCATCGAGCCGCGCGAGCGGCTGGCCGGCCTCGACCACCTGGTTGTCGCGCACCAGCACCTCGGCCACGTAGCCGCCCACCTTGGGCGCCACGGTGACGCTGTCGGCCTGGAGATAGGCGTCGTCGGTCGATTCGATGAAGCGGCCGACCAGCCACCAGCGCACGCCCCAGGCGAGCGCGCCGAGCACCAGCACGGCAAGCAGGCCGAGCAGGATCGCGCGGCGGCGGCTGGCGGGTCGGGTCCGGGGAGAAGTCGCGGCGTCGCCGCGCGGCGGCGGGTTGCCGAGCGAGTCGGCGGTGGGGGCGTTGGCAGGCATAGGTGCTCACAGGTTCCGTCGGCGCAATTATTCCATTTGGAAAAAATGTGTCAAGTGGTATATTTTCGTCCCTGCGCACCGTCCCCGCCGCCGCGCCGGCGGGACCGCCCCAACATGAATACGCGGCCGGCCGGCGATCCGTCCACGGCAAACCGGCCACATGCCGCACAATAGCGGCGCCGCCCCCGCCATCACGCAACAAAGGAGACCCGAGCATGGCCAGACACCGCCCCGCAGCCGAAGGCGGATACCAGCGCGGAGAAGAAACGCGCGCGCGCATCGTGGACGCGGCGCTGCGCCTGTTCGGCGAGCGCGGCTACGAAGGCGCGTCCACCCGCGACATCGCCCGCGAAGCCGGCGTCAACGCGCCCGCGTTGCAGTACTACTTCGACAGCAAGGAAGGCGTCTACCTGGCGTGCATCGCCTTTTTCGTCGAGCGCGTGTGGGAACACCTCGAAGACGTGGTGTCGCACGCCGAGGCCGTGCTGGCCGACGCCCAGGCCGGCGACCGCGCGCTGACCGACGCCTACCTGGGCATCCAGGCGCGCTTCGCCTCGTTCGCCTGCGACGTGCCCGAAGCCGTGCACTGGCGCATGTTCATGGCGCGCGAACGCGCCGGCCTCGGCCCCGCGGCCTCGTTCGACGTGATCGACAAGGGACTGAACCGCCGGCTGTTCGCGGCCACCTCCGGCCTCATCGGCCGCCTGCTCGGCAAGCCGGCCGACGACGAGGAAACGCGCATCCGCACGCTGACCATCGACGGCCAGGTGCTGGTGTTCCGCATGATGCGCCGGCAGGTGCTCAGCATGCTGGGCTGGGAAAACATCGGCCAGCAGGAAACCGAGCGCGTGGCGGCGGTCATCCTCGACCAGACCCGCGAGCTGCTGGCGGCGCTGGTGAAAAGCCGCAAGGCGCGGCTGGCGAAGGCGGCCGGGGGCCAGGCAAGGGACTGAGCCGGCGCGGCTCCCCCTGCCATTCGCCGCCGCGCAGCACGCCCTACTGCAATTCGATCTTCGCGATCTCGGCCAGCCGCTTCCAGCGCGCGATTTCTTCCTTCTGGTAGTTGTGCAGCTCCGCCGGCGTCGACAGGATCAGCGCGGTGGACTGGTGCTGGTAGTACTCCTTGACGTCGTCGGCCGCGCCGGCGGCGGCGAACAGCTCGCCGAGCCGGCGCGCGATGGGCGCCGGCGTCCTGGCCGAGACCGCGGCCGCCACCCAGTTGTAGGCGAGGAAATCCGGCACGCCGGCCTCCGCCGCGTTCGGCACGCCGGGCAGCAGCGGCGAGCGCTGCGGCGCGGTGTAGGCGAGGCCGCGCACCTTGCCGCCCTTGACCAGCTCGATCGCGCCGCTGGCGTCGACCACGGCGAAGTCCACGTTGGCGGCCATCACGCCGTTGATGGCGTCGCCGGCGCCCTTGTACGGCACCGCCGTGGTCTTCATGCGGCCCTGCTCGTTGAGCCATTCGCTGTACAGCGTGTAGGACATCGAGCCAGTGCCGTAGTTGAGCGCGCCGGGCCGCTTGCGGGCGTCTTCCATCAGGTCCTTGAGCGTGCGGTACGGTGAACTCGCGGGCACGATGATCAGGCACGGGCCGCGCGACAGCAGCGTGATCGGCGTGAAGTCGGTCAGCGGGTCGTAGGGCAGCTTGCGGAAAATGGCGGCGTTGGTGGACAGCGTGGAGTTGCTGCCGATGAAGACCGTGTAACCGTCGGCCGGCGCGCTGAGCAGCGTCTGCACGCCGATGAAGCCGTTGCCGCCGGGCTTGTTCTCCACCACCACGCCCTGCCCGGTCAGCTCGCCGATCTTCTTGGCGAACATGCGCGCGGTGGTGTCGGTGCCGCTGCCGGACGGGAACGGCACGATGAAGCGGATCGGACGGTTGGGAAAGGCCTGCGGCTGCGCCAGCGCGGCGGCGGGAAAGGCCGCCAGCGCGGCGCCGGCCAGCGCGCCCTTGCCGGCGAGGCTGGCAAAGCGGCGGCGCGAGAGCGTGCGCGGCCCGGTTGTGGACCGGGATGCGGGCCGGGATGTGGATTGTGTATCGAATCGGGTCATGCTGTCTCCTTGATGCTCCGCCCGGCAGTGGGTCCTCCCGGTGCGGATGGTGCGGATGTGGCGTTGAATCGCGGCGCCGTGGCCGCCTGCGCTAGCGCCTGAGGCCGAGCAGGTCGCGCGCGATGACCCAGCGGTGCACTTCCGAGGGGCCTTCGTAGATGCGCATCAGGCGCGTCTCGTTTGCCATCTGCTGCAGCGGCATTTCCTTGGTCATGCCCATCGCGCCGAAGGCCTGCATGGCGTGGTCGATCACGTCCCAGGCCATCTCGGTGGCGAACACCTTGATCATCGAGACCTGGGTGCGCGCCTCGTCGCCGGCGTCGATGCGCGCGGCGGCGTCGTACGTCATCAGGCGGCAGGCGTGGATGCGCGTGGCGGCATCGGCCACCCACCACTGGATGGCCTGGCGGTCCGCCAGCGGCGCGCCGAAGGTCTGGCGCTGCGGCGCGTACTCGCACAACATGTCGAGCGCGCGCTGCGCGCGGCCGATGCACCATGCCGCCATCTGCACGCGCCGGCTCGACAGCCGCGCCTGCATCGGCGCGAAGCCCTTGCCTTCCTGGCCGAGCAGCTGGCTGTGCGGGATGCGGCAGTCCTCCAGCACCACCTCGTAGGTGGAGGCGCCGCCGATCATCGGGATGCGCCGCTCGACCTTGAAGCCGGGCGTGCCGCGGTCGACCAGGAAGGCCGAGATGCCACCGCGCGCGCCGCGCGCCTTGTCGGTCACGGCCATGACGATGGTCCAGTCGGCGCGCGCGGCGCGGCTGATCCAGATCTTGCGGCCGTTGAGCACCCAGTCGTCGCCGTCGCGCTCGGCGCGCGTGGACATCATGGCCGGATCGCCGCCCGCGCCGGGCTCGGAGATGGCAATCGCGGAAATGGTCTCGCCGCGCGCATACGGCTCCAGGTAGCGCGCGCGCTGGTCCGCATCGGCGGTCTTGAGCAGCATGCGCAGGTTGGGCGAGTCGGGCGGCAGGTCGTAGGGCGTGATGGTCTTGCCGAGTTCCTCGTTGACGCCGACCATCGCCACCACCGGCAGGTCGGCGCCGCCCATCTCGGCCGGCGCGTCCAGGCCCCACAGGCCCAGCTCGCGCGACAGCGCGTCGAGCCGCGCCTGGTCGTGCGGCAGCAGCGTGAGCTGGCCGCCCTGCGCCTCGCGCGCCAGCGCGTCCGCCTCCAGCGGAATCAACTGCTCGCGCACGAAGCGCGCGACCAGGTCCTTGAGCATCTGGTGCTCTTCATCCAGCGCGAAGTTCATGCCTCGTCTCCTCTCGTTTTGATGGTGTGCGTGATATGCGTGATATGCGTGACGTGCGTGGTGTGCGTCATGCCGCGCCGGCGGGCACGCCGCCCGCCAGTTGCGCGATCGCCTCCGGCGCCAGCCCCGCTTCGCGCAGCACCTCCGCGGTGTGCTCGCCCAGCGCCGGCGCATGGCGGCGCAGCGACAGCGGCGTGGCGGAGAAGCGCGCCGCCGGCCGCATCTCGCGCAGCGGCCCTTCGGTGGGATGTTCGGTCTGCTGGAACAGGCCGACCGCCGCGAGGTGCGGATGGCCGGGCAGCTCGTCCGGCGTGTAGATCGGCGTGGCGGGAATGTCCAGCTGCTCGAACAGCGCCATCCACTGCGCCGTGGTGCGCGCCGGCGTGATCTCGCCGAGGTGCCGGTAGAGCGCGCGGATATTGGCGTTGCGCTGGGCGCGGCTGGCGATGTCGTACTTGTCGGCCAGGTCGTCGCGGCCCACGGCATGGAAGAAGGCCTGCCAGTGGCGGTCGGTATAGGGCAGCGCGCAGATCCAGCCGTCGGCGGTCTGCGCCGGGCGGCGCCCGCCCTGCAGCAGGCGCGCGTAGCCGGCGGCGCCGGTGGCCGGCTCGAAGGTCAGCCCGGCCAGGTGCTCGGCCATGACGAAGCTGGCCATCGTCTCCAGCATCGGCACCTCCACCGACTGGCCGGCGCCGTGGCGCTCGCGGTGCAGCAGCGCGGCCAGCACGGCGTTGGCCAGCGCCAGCCCGGTGGTCTTGTCGGCGATCAGGCTGGGCACGTACTCGGGGCGCTCGCCCACCGACGAGCCCAGCGCCACCAACCCGCAGGCGGCCTGGATGATGTCGTCGAAGGCCGGCTTGTCGCGGTGCGGGCCGTCCTGGCCGAAGCCGGTGGCCACACAGTAGACGATGCGCGGATTGAGCGCCGCCACCGCGGCGTAGCCGAAGCCGAGCCGCTCGATGGCCGCCACGCGCATGTTGTGGACCAGCACGTCGGCGCCGGCGATCAGGCGCCGCAGCGCCGCAGCGCCCTCGGGGCGCTTGAGGTCCAGCACCACCGAGCGCTTGTTGCGGTTGAGCGCGAGGTAGATCGAGCTCATGCCGGCATGGCGCGAGACGCCGTTGGCGCGCATCAGGTCGCCCTCGGGGCCTTCGATCTTGATGACGTCGGCGCCGAGGTCCGCCAGCGCCTGCGTGGCCATCGGGCCCAGCACCACCGAGGTCAGGTCGAGCACGCGGATGCCGTCCAGCGGGCCGGCCGGCGCCGCTGCCGCCGCCGAATTTGCTGCCGAGGTCGGTTTGTCCATGCGGCCTCCCTCAGCAGCGCCGGAACACGGGCGTGCGGCGCTCGGCCATCGCCGCCACGCCTTCGCGGAAATCGGCGGTGGCGAACTGCCCGCGCTGGATGGCCAGTTCGCGCTGGTTGGCCTCGGTCACGCGCTCGGCCAGCCCCAGGCGCAGCGTCTCGCGCGTGCTTTCCACCGCCAGCGGCGCCGATGCCGCGATCTCGTGCGCCAGCGCCAGCGCACGCGCCAGCACTTCGTCCTGCGCGACCAGTTCGTCGGCCAGCCCGATGCGCACCGCTTCCTCGCCGCCGATGCGCCGGCCGGTGTAGAACAGCAGCGCGGCCTGCTGCTCGCCGACCAGGCGCGGCAGCGTCACGCTCATGCCGAAGCCCGGGTGGAAGCCCAGCCGGTTGAAGCTGGCGCTGAAGCGCGCCTCGCGGCAGGTCACGCGGAAGTCCGCCACCAGCGCCAGGCCCATGCCGGCGCCGATGGCCGCGCCCGCCACCGCGGCCACGATCGGCTTGCGGCTGCGGTACAGCTTCATGGCCTGGGCGTAGAACGCCGACGGGTCGCGCGACACGGCGCCCTGCTCCGCGCCGCTGAAATCCGCGCCGGCGCAGAAGGCGCCCACGCCGGACGACAGCACCACCGCGCGGCAGGTGTCGTCGTCGTCGAGCCGCAGCAGGATTTCGGCCAGTTGGCCCATCAGGCCGGCGTCGACGAAATTGTGGGGCGGGCGCGAGATCTCGATCTGCGCGACATGCTGGTCGCGCGACAGGCGGATCTCCGGCGGGGATGCCAGGGTCATGGCGTGGGCTCCGGGTAAACGGTGAGGAAGGAAGCGCGGCGCCGCCACATGCCGGCGCCGCATCGCTGGCCAAGAGTATTCGCCGATGCCCCGCGCGGCGCTACGCTACAATTTCGGATACCGAAATCATGGGTGGCCCATCAACATCGCCGCCGGCCGCATGCCAACGCCCTCGCCACCAGTCTCCACGCGCCAGATCACCCACAGCACCGGCCGCTTCACGCGCCAGACCGGCGGCAGCCAGTCGCTCGAGCGCGGGCTGATGCTGCTGCGCGCGTTCCGCGTCGGCTCGTCCAGCCTGACCAATGCCGAACTGGCCGCGCGCACCGGCCTGCCGCGGCCCACCGTGAGCCGCCTCACGCGCTCGCTGGTCGATGCGGGTTTCCTGCGCTACGACACCACCGAGCGCGCCTACCGGCTGGCGGCGGTGATGCTGAGCCTGGCCGACGCCTTCCGCCACGCCAGCGTGGTGCCGGAGGTCGCGCTGCCGCTGATGCGCAGGATCGCCGAGGACAAGAAGGTCAACGTGGGCCTGGCGGTGGCCGACCAGACCGCGATGGTCTACCTGGCCTCGGTGCGCCACAGCGGCGACAGCGTGTCGCGCACGCGGCGCGTGGTGCCCGGCACGCGCGTGCCGATGGAAGCCACCGCGATCGGCCTGGCCTACCTCGCCGCGCTGCCCGCCGCGGTGCGCGCGGACCTCGTGGAAGAGATCACGGAGAAGGCCGGCGAGCCATGTCCGGTGCTGCAAAAGGAGGTGGCCCGCGGCATCGCGCAGGCGCAGGCCCTGGGCTACTGCACGGCCAACTACCAGCCCGGCCACCTGACCGCCGTGGGCGCGGCGTTCCAGGGCCCGGACCACCAGTGGTACGGGCTCAACATCAGCTTCCCGCACAAGGCCAGCGAGAAGCGGCGCGACGTGGAGCGCTACGCGCCGCTGCTGCTCGGCCTGATCGCGGAGATTCGCGCGGCCTGCGACAAGCACGGGCACGCCTGAGCCCGGCGCGGCCACTCCGTCGGCGCAAGTCAGTGTTCTCGAAACGGGCGCCGGCCCGCCTTGAACAAGTTGCGGATCGCAAGTATATTAGTTGCGGATCGCAACCTTGCGATTGCCGGATCGCCAGCCCGCCAGCCCGTCAGCCCGGTATCCCGGCCCACCGCGCCACCTCAATCCCGCTCCCATGGACTTCGTCGACCTCCCCGCCCAGACCCGCGACCGCACCATCCTGGAACTGCGCGAGTTCTCCCGCAAGCTGGTGCGCGAGCTTGGTTTCATGCGCAACACCCTGGCCGACAGCGAGCTCTCGCCGTCGGCCGTGCACGCCATCATCGAAATCGGCCTCGCGCCGGGCCTCCCGGCACGCGATCTCGCCCTGCTGCTGCGCCTGGACAAGTCCAATACCAGCCGGCAGCTCGCCAAGCTGGAGGCCGCCGGCCTGCTGCGGCGCGAGGCCGCGAGCGACGACGGGCGCTCGGCCCGGCTCTACCTGACCGAGGCCGGCCAGAAGCTGCGCCGCAAGATCGACCGCTTCGCCACCGACCAGGTCTCCGGCGCGCTGCGCAAGCTGATGCCGGCCGACCAGCAGACGCTGGTGCGGTCGCTCTCGCTGTACGCCGATGCGCTGGCGCAGGACAACGCCACCAGGACGGCACACGCGGGCAGCGATGGCGACGGGCGGATCGTCGAAGGCTACCAGCCTGGATGTATCGGCGACGTGGCCAGCCTGCACGCGCGCTACTACGCGGCGTCGTCGGGCTTCGGCGTGTATTTCGAGCGGAAGGTGGCGACCGAGCTGGCTGCCTTCGCGGCGTCCCTGCCCGCCCCCGGCAAGGCGCTCTGGCTCTACGTGGAGAATGGCAGGACGCTGGCTTCGCTCGCCATCGACGGGGACCCGGCCGGCGGCGTTGCCCATCTGCGCTGGTTCATCGTCGACGCCTCGCTGCGCGGCACGGGCCTCGGGCGGCGCTTGCTGGCCAAGGCCGTGGCATTCGTCGACGCGCGCTTCGGCGAGACCTATCTCTGGACCTTCAAGGGCCTGGACGCGGCGCGCCATCTGTATGAATCGTTCGGCTTCCGGCTGACCGGCGAGGCGGAAGGCGCGCAGTGGGGCACCGTGGTGGTGGAGCAGCGCTTCAGCCGGCGCGCGGACGAGACTGGCGGCGCCGGGGAAGCCGCGGAAGCCGGGGAAGCGCCGCGCTGACCCTGCCCGCGCGCGGCGGCCATTCCGGCCAGCCGGGGCGCCGAAGCCTGGCCATGCTTCATGCGCCGGTCTTCGGCGACAGCTTGCCGGGCGCGAACCTGGTCCGCGCCACCGGCACCTTGCGCCGGCCGGTCTCGCTGCGCCGCAGGGCGGCGGCCTGCGCCTCGGCGTGCCCGGCGCGGCGCGCGGCGGCTTCGAGTTCGGCGCGCAGCGCATCCAGCGCTTGCGCCCTCCCGGCCAGTTCCCGCTCCGCCGATGCCAGCCGCTGGCGCAGCGCCTCGCCTTCGGCCTGCAGCCGCGCGCGCTCCGCGCTGCCGGCCACCGCCGCTTCCTGCGCCCTGGCCTGCGCGGCCGACAACTCGGCGCGCAGGTCCGCCGTTGCCTGTTCGCCCTTCTGGCGCAGCGTGCGCTCCTGGTCGATCTCGCGCAGCGCGCGCCGCTCGGTGGCGCCGGCCCGCTCCTGGGCCACGGCGGCCTGCTCGCGCGCGCGCTCGAGTTCCGCCGAGAACTGCGCGCGCAACTCGCCCAGCTGCCGTTCCTGCGCCTGGGCCTGGTTCCTGCCCTCCTCCAGCCGCGCCCGGGTGGCGGCATGGGCCTGTCGCTCGGCATCCAGTTCCGTCCGCAGCGCGGCCAGCGCCTGGCGGGCCGCCTCCAGTTCGCCCGCGACCGCGGCGGTCTCGCGCTCGGCGGCCGCCACCGCGGCGCGCGCCTGGTCGCGCTGCGCCTGCGCTTCGCTGGCCTCGCGTCCTGCCTCGTCGCGCAGCGCCGCCAGCTCGCTGGCGGCAGACTCGCTGGCGGCCTGCCAGATCTGCTGCACGGCATCCGCCGCGACCTGCTTGATGGCATCGGGCAGTCCGGGATGCTCGATCCGCACGCGCGCCTGCTCGCGCAGGTCCTGCCAGAACTGGCCCAGCACCTCCAGCGGCGTGCCCATGCTGCCTTTGCGCACCAGTCCATAGAGCTTGTTGGCGGTCGGCGTGATGCCGTAGCGGAAGAACAGCAGGCCACAGACCTCGCGGTACAGCGCGCGGGTTTCGGGGAAACGCTCGCGCAGCGCGGCCACGTCGGCCTGCAGGCTGGCGTCGGTGGTTTCGGGCGATTCGGTCGATGCGGGCTGGATTGGCATGGCGGCGGTGGCGTAGACATGGAATTTATAAATATTACTACGTAATACGTAGCATTTCATGATTCCACAAGATAACTTTAGACTTAATTACGCTTCTGTCTATAATTGCTGGCCAAACCGCTTTTGGATCGTCATTTGGATCGCCCGTCGGATCGCTCCCCACGCATGCCAGTCCCTGTCCCGCCCCTCGCCGCGCTGCCGGCCATGCCGCTGGAACAGCTCCAGCTGCCCGCCGACCTCTCGGGCGCCGAAGGAAGCAACCGCGCCCGCGGCGGCACCCCGCAGATCGCCGCGCGCGACGACGTGGCCGCCGTCGCCGCGTGGCTGGCGCGTTATGCCGGCACCCCGGCGACCTTGCAGAGCTACCGGCGCGAGGCCGAGCGCCTGCTGCTGTGGGCGGTGATGCAGCATGGCAAGCCGCTGTCGTCGCTGACGCACGAGGACCTGCTGCTGTACGAGCGCTTCCTGGCCGATCCGCAGCCGGCCGCGCGCTGGATCATGGCCTCGCGCAAGAAGCTGGCGCGCGGCGCGCCCGCATGGCGGCCCTTCGCCGGGCCGCTCTCGCCGGCCAGCGCGCGGCACGCGCTGGTCATCATCAATGCGCTGTTCGCGTGGCTGGTCGAGGCCGGCTACCTGGCCGGCAACCCGCTCTCGCTGGCGCGCCGGCGTCGCGGCCATGCGCAGCCCCGCATCACGCGCTACCTGAGCCACGAACTGTGGCAGGCGGTGAAGGACACCATCGAGGACATGCCGCGGAAAAGCGAGCGCGAGCGGCTGCACGCGGCGCGCTGCCGCTGGCTGCTGACGGTGCTGTACCTGGGCGGGCTGCGCGCGGCGGAAGTGGCCGGCGCCAGCATGGGCGCGTTCTTCAGCCGGCGCGACGCCAGCGGCGTGGAACGCTGGTGGCTGGAAGTGACCGGCAAGGGCAGCAAGACGCGGCTGGTGCCGGCCAGCGACGAGCTGATGGCGGAACTGGCGCGCTACCGGCGCGCCCACGGCCTGCCGCCGGCGCCGCTGCCGGGCGAAGACCGGCCGCTGGTGCTGCCCGTGATCGGGCAGGCGCGCGCGCCCAGGCCGCTGTCGCGCGGCGCGCTGCACCTGGTGCTCAAGGAAGTGTTCGCGCTCGCGGCGGAGCGCCTGCGCGCGCGCGGCCCGCAATGGGAAAGCCGCGCCGAGCTGCTGGCCAGCGCCTCGGCGCACTGGCTGCGCCACACCGCCGGCTCGCACATGACCGACAGCCAGGTCGACCTGCGCTTCGTGCGCGACAACCTCGGCCACGCCTCGATCGCCACCACCAGCGGCTACCTGCACAGCGAGGACGACGCGCGGCATCAGGCCACACAAGCAGCCCACCGGATCGGATGGGCGGTTTCATTGGACCTGCAACATGACGACGCTATGGACTCCGGGTTTCTTCATACATCACGCTCTACTAGCGCCTAGCGCTGGCATAGCGGCTGCCTGCTCGAGGCGAGCCCAACAGCCGTCGCATTCTGCGAACGACCCGGTCATGTGCAGATCGGTGGCTGGCATCTAGCCGACCTCCCGACTTGTAACGCTGACCGCGAATGCCCTCCCTCCCGGCCCCGAATTGTCTCTCATAGTCGGCCAGGTCGATTCCACGACTTGACCGATGCTGGCCGGCTTGGCTACGCGGCAAGGCGATTCGCGAACTGCGCGACGTAGCTAAGTCCCACGCATTGCAGGAATGCGCCATGGCGTTGCGAAATCCCCCGCGCGCCAGCAATCGTTCGCTTGCAGCTCGCACCAGTCAACAAGAATCCTCCTGTTGAAATCAGATCCATATGATTTTGATTTCAGAAAATACGAGCGCTTATTGAGAAGCGTCTGATACCCAGCCGGACTCTCCTTTCATACCATTCCATACGCATTGATGCGGGCGCAGTGATGACCCCGCAAGACAGTCCGTCGTCGGCTGTCTGCGACCCCGAATGCCCAATCTGGCACGACGCATCAGGCGTATCGGCATGGCGAGAACGGAGTGAGCAAGAATGGCAGGAGGTTTTGGCGAACTCAAGGCAGCCGGCGAGCGAGCGCTCGACGTGCTGACCACCGGGCGGCAGACTTATTTCCTCGAAGTACCCGGCGCGGCCGGCGCCGCCGATCTGTCCGTGGTGTCCTTCGAAGCGGTGGAACGACTGGGCGAGCCCTACACCGTCACCATTCAGCTCACGCATCCGCTCGTGCTCGACCGTGCCGAGTACCTGAATCGCGAAGCTGCCTTCCTGATCGCTCCTGCTGATGGCAGCGAGCCGCGCAAGTTCGCCGGCTGTATTACCCGCTTCAGCCAGACCCGCCAGACCCGCGATTTCAGCGGCTACGAGATCGTGGTCGAGCCACTGGTCGCGCGGTTGCGGCTCACTCAAGCCAGTCGCATCTACCAGCAGCAGACCGCGCCGCAGATCATCGAGGCAATCCTGCGCCGGCACGACCTCAAGGGTCACCAGTTCGTCTTCAAGACTCGCCGCAAATACCCGACGCACGCTTTCCGCATGCAATACCGGATGTCGGATTGGGACTATATCCGGCTGCTGATAGCACAGGAAGGCCTGTATTGCTACTTCACCGCCGGCAAGTTCGGCGAGATGATCGTGTTCGGCGACGACATCGATCACTATCTCTATCAGCCGGAACTGCGTGTGCCCTATCGCGAGACGGCCGGGCTGGAGTCCGGGCGGGAAACGGTATTCTCGCTCAAGACCTCCGCCAGGAGTATCCCCGGATCATTCCGGGTTGCGGACTTCAACCCGGACAAGGCATGGGAGCGCCCGACCGGCGAGGCCAATGTCGCGCGCAACGAGAAGACCACCTACGGCCAGTCCTATGTCTACGGCACGCATCACCTGGACTTCGAAGACGGCAAGTGGGAGGCGCAACTACGCCACGAGGCGGCGCTGGCCTCGCAACTGGTCTACGCGGGCGAGAGCAATGTGCTGGCGCTATGTCCGGCGCGCATCCTGCGCATGGACTACGTGCTGCCCGATGCGCCCAACGGCCAAGTGATCACCGAGGTCATCCACAGCGGCGCGCGCGATGCGGCCTACCGCAACAGCTACCGGGCCATCCCCTCGGACCGGCGCTTCCGCCTGCCACTGGACGAGGCCAACTGGCCGCGCATCCCCGGCACCCTGAGCGCGCGCATCACCTCGCCGGGTCAGTACAAGTACGCCTACCTGACCCGAGACGGCCACTACGTTGTCCGCTTCGATTTCGACTTCGACGGATGGCCCAAGGGCGGTGAAAGCGTGCCCCTGCGTTTTGCCAAGCCGTTCGCCGGTGCCCAGCAAACGGGCTTCCACTTCCCGCTGCTCGACGGCACCTATGTGGACGTGGCCTTTCGCGACGGCAATCCGAACAAGCCATACATTGCCAGCGTGCAGCACAACAGCCAGCACGCGGACCTGATTACCAATCAGGATCGCTGGCTGTCGCGCAACGTGATCCGCACGCAGAGCAACAACAAGCTGCGTTTTGAGGACTGGGAAGGGCAGGAGCACGTCAAGCTGTCCACCGAGCATTCTGGCAAGAGCCAACTGACGCTCGGGCACATCGTCAATGGCCAACGCGAAAAGCGCGGCGAAGGGTTCGAGTTGCGCACTGACGGGTGGGGAGCCCTGCGCGGCGGGAAGGGGCTGTTCCTGAGTGCGGATATGCAGGCCCGCGCCGGCGGCCCGGTGCTCGGCATGGAGGCCGCCCTGGAACAGCTACGCGCGGCCCAGGCACGCATGCAGAGCCTGTCTGACGCGGTGCGCGACGCCAAGGCGGTTGTCGCCGCGTGCGAGGAGCAGAAGACGCTGCTGGAGACGCAACTCAAGGACTTGCGGCAAGCGGTGCTGCTGGCCAGCGCACCGCACGGCGTGGCGCTGACCAGCGGCGAGCATCTGCAGTTGTCGGCCGGCGGCCACCTCTTCACCACCGCAGGCGGCAACGCCGATGCTGCGGTTGGCGGCAATCACACCGTCGCCGCCGGCGGTGCCGTCTCGCTTTATGCCAACACCCTGGGCATGAAGCTCTATGCGGGCGCCGGCCAACTTGAGCTGCAGGCGCAGGGCGATGCCATGCGCCTCACCGCGCTCAAGGATGTCACGATTGCAAGCACCAGCGATGCGGTTACCCTTGTCGCGGACAAGGCGCTCACGCTGATGTGCGGTGGCGCCTATATCAGGCTGGCGGGCGGCCAGGTCGAGATCGGCAGCGCTGGCGACATCCTGTGCCGCGGCCCGATCCGCATCGGACCGTCCGGCACCCAGCACCAAGCCTTGCCGTTGCTGCCCACGCAGCAGCAGACCGGCATGCAGCTCTGGCACGCGTATCCCAATGGCGAACCGGTCCGCCATGCACCCTACAAGGTGACCTTTGCCGATGGCAGTACCCGCTTTGGCACGCTCGATGCCGCCGGGCGCGGGACGCTCGCCAACGCGCCACGCGGCGGCGGCTCGGTCGAGTACTTCGAGGAAGCGCACGATCTGCAGGACAAGGCCAGGAAGTGGGCCGAGCCCAAGGGCCAGGTGCTGGCGGGCGCCACGGCAGGCGGCGAGAACCCTCTGCCAAGCCTGGTCGGGCCAGTGATGGCCGCGACTCCGAACGGGGTCCGTGCCGTTGCCGGAGCGGCCATGGCGGTGGTCACTGCTGCCGGCCAGGGCGGCGTGGCCGCCGCCACGGCGGTGCTTCCCAAGCCGACCGGGATCGCCGCACCACCGGCGGTTGCGCCCGCTCCGGGAAATGCCACCCCGGAGCTCGCGCGAAACCTGACGTAGCCGGTGGCGATCTGAGTCGCCGCCAATTCCCACGCCTTCCCTTCTCCCAACAAGCCCGACATGCCCGGCCCAGAAGCCCCGCACCCCCCGGTTCGCCAGACGCCCCAAGCCATTCAGGCCAACGCCCACGCACGGCGCGTGATTCTGAGTCCGGTGCCGGCCCCTGCCACGACACCCAAGCTGGTGCACGCGCCCGTCGAATCCGTCACCAACCACAGCCAGGAAATCTTTATCCAGTGCCTGTACATGGTGCCCGTGGTTGGCAACGCCATGTCGTTGTGGGACGTGGGTGCCGATATCTACCGGATTTGCAGCCAGCCGGGCGCGGCGAAGGACCCGTTCCAATGGGGCATCCTGGTGATCGACGCCGTCGGGGTGGTGCCAGCCGCCGGCAACGCCAGCCGCCCTGCCCGCGCCGTGGCCAAGGAGGTGCTGCTCGCGTTCGCCAAGGGCGCGGCGGCGGCAGTGCTGGTCGATCTGTTTTGGGCCACCGCCGGCGGCGACGTGATCGCCTTCATGGCCGAGTTCGACCGGCACCTCGATAGCTGGAAGCAGGACATCATCGACGGCGTGCGCAAAGCGACGCGCACGATCCGCCGATTTGTGCAGAACCCGGTGTCGGCGGCCGAGCAGATGGGCGCGGTCAAGAAAAACACGGGCTTCCTGTCATGGGTACCGTCCACGGAGGAGATTGCGCTGTACGGCATTGATCAGTTGCTCAAGCTGTCCGGCCAGCGTGCGGCCATCCTGGCATGGCTCGATGCATTCGAGCGCGACACCGGGCCAATGATCCATGCGGCCTTGGGCGATGCGGGCAAGGCAGGCACGCTGCTGTTCATGGCGGCGCAGGTGGCCGCCGAAATCAAGACGCGGCGTGCCCGCAAGCTTCCGTCCCACACGGCGCAGGCCGTGCCCGGCACGATGGACAAGCCACACGTCAAAGCCGGCCAGGTCCGCCACACCACGCAAAAGGGCGCCTCGCCGAGCCCTGTCCCGGCCAGGAACGGCTGCGGCTGCCCGGCGACGGCCACCGCCAAGCCGGTCAACTACGCCATGGGCGACGAGAACCTGGAGCAGACCGACTTCGTGCTCGATGGCGTGGTGCCGATTGCCTGGACCCGGCGCTACCGCTCCAGCCTCGCCGCCTATGACGGCAGCCCGCTCGGCGCGCGCTGGAGCAGTCCCTATCACCTGTCGCTGGCACCACGGGACGACGGGTCGTTCCTGTTCTTCGACCCCGACAGCCGTCCGGTGCCGCTGCCGGCGCTCGCCGTCGGGGAAACCATCGAGGTGCCCGCCGAGCGGTTGACCCTGCATCGGCCGGATGCCCGCCAGTTGCGGCTCGCCTATCCCGACGGGTCGGTGGAAGCCTACCGGCTGCACGGGACGCGCTATCGCCTAGCGTCGCGCCGCGGGCGCGACGGCCTGGGGCTGGCGATGACCTATGACGAGCGCGGACGGCTCACCGGGATGACCGATGGCGCCGACAATGCGGTCCGACTGGACTACGCAGACGGCCGCGTTTCGGCGATCCACCGCCTGGATGGCGCCGGCAATGCCACACAGACGCTGGCGCGCTATGCCTATGGCCCGACCGGCGATCTGCTGTGCCACGAGGACGTACTGGGTCATGCGCGTACCTTTGCCTACGAGCAGCACCTGCTGGTGCGCTACACCGACTTCAACGGCAACGGGCACCATCTGGAGTGGGCGTGGCCGGGCAGCGCGCAGGGCCTGCCGGCGCCGGCCGATGCGAAATGCGTGCGCACCTGGGTCGGCCAGGACGAGAGCGACATCCGCGACGACACGCGCTTCGAATACCACCGCGAGCACTGGTACACCCGGGTTACCGATGCCGAGGGCCAGCAGACCTATCACCGCTACGATTATCACAACCGGATCGTGCTGGTCGAGCATCCGGACGGCAGCAGCGAGCGCTTCGAGTGGGACGATCGCAACAACCTGGTGGGCATGACCAATGCGGAGGGCCAGACCGAGCGCTTCGCCTATGACGCGCAGGGGCGCGTGACCGCCGTCACCGATGCGCTGGGCAACACCACGCGCACCGAGTACGACGCGGCCGGATTGCCGGTCAAGGTCACGGCGCCCACCGGCGAGGCGACCGAGACGGCCTATGACGAGTTGGGCCGGCCGGTGTCGGTCACCGACCCGACCGGGCGCACGACCGAGTATGCCTGGAGCAACGCCGGACAACTGCTCGCCATGACCGACCCCAAGGGCGGAGTGCGGGAGTTCGGCTACGACCATGGCGGGCGGCTGATCTGTGCGCGCGACTGTTCGGGCTTCGAGACCCGGTATGCCTATGACGCCAACGGCCATCTGATGCAGCGCACCGACGCCGAGGGCCAGGTTACCGCCTACCGGCACGACGCGCGCGGCCAGTTGCTGGCACGCCGCGATCCGGACGGGACCGAGGCGCGCTTTGCCTACGACGGCGAGGGCAACCTGGTCACCTACACCGACGGCGCGGGCCAGGCGACCACGTACAGCTACAACGCCCGCTACCAGCCGACCTGGCGCCGCGACGCGGCGGGGCGCGAACTCTGGTACCTCTATGACTCGCAATGGCGGCTGGCACGGCTGCGCAACGAGAACGGCGAGTACACGCGCTTCACCTACGACGTGGTGGGGCAATTGGTCGAGCAGACCGGCTTCGATGACCGCACGGTGCACTACGGCTACGACGCTGCGGGGCACCTCACAAGCCGTGCCGAAGACGGATCGCGCACCGAGTATGGGCGTGATCCGCTAGGCCGGCTGACATCCCGCACGGTATCTGCCGGGGCGCGCCTGCCGGTCGAGGAGCGTTTCTACTACGACGCGCATGGACGGCTGGCGACGGCCAGCACCGGGTACAGCAGGGTGCAGTTGCACTACGACGAGGCCGGTGACATGGTGGCCGAGTTGCAGCGCATCGGCACCGACAACGGCGAGTACGTGACGGTCAGCCGCCACGAATATGATGCGCTGGGCCATCGCACCAAGACCACGCTGCCGAACACGCGCACGGTGGGATGGCAGCGCTATGGCTCGGGCCATGTGCATGGCGTATTGCTGGACAGCCGGCCGTTGCTGGATGTGGAGCGCGACAAGCTGCACCGGGAGGTGTCGCGCCAGCACCGCGGCTGGCGCCAGACGCGCGCCTACGACGCCGGCGGGCGGCTCGCGCAACAGGCGGTGCGCCAGGGCGCGGCCGAGGCGCCCGGGGCCTGGATTGCCCAGCGGCAGTTCCAGTACAGCCCGGCCGGGCACCTGACGCGCATCGAGGACCGAGCGCGCGGCGCGACCGAGTATGCCTACGATCCGGTCGGACGCCTGCTCAAGGCAGTGTCGCCGGACCTGACCGAGGCATTTGCGTTCGATCCGGCGGGCAACCCGGTGGACCCGGACAAGATGGCGCCGCGCCCGGCGGTGGAGCGCGACGCAGACAAGGCCGCGCGGCATGCCCGCGAGGCCGCCGAGGACGCCGCCTGGCTGCGTGCCCATCCGGGCGAGACATACCCGCCGCTGCGCTTTGACCAGCGCGGGGCCGAAGACCGTCAAAAGCTGGACGCCTGGCAGCGCGCGTTGCCGCGCTGCGTGGGCAACGTGCTCGCGGAACTCACGCATACGCGCTATGAGCACGACACGTATGGCAATCTCGTGCGCCGCATCGCGCCCGACGGCACGACATGGCAATACGAGTACGACGCGGCCAACCGGCTCACGCAGGCGAGCCGCCGTGCCGGGGAGGCAGCGGCCAACGAGCGGCAATGGGCGGACGACTCGGCGCCCCCGGCGCTGCAGGTGCGCTTTGCCTATGACGCGTTTGGGCGGCGCACGCAAAAGACCGTCACCCATCCGGATGGCACCGTCGAGCGCACGCTGTTCAGTTGGGATGGCGACGTGCTGCTGATGGAGGAACGCTTCATCCAGCCCCCGCGACAGCCGGGGGACTACCGGCCCTGCCCGTTCCGCGGGGTGGCCCTGGTACGAGAAGACCCCGACGATGCGTATTCCGTGCCGGTGGCGCAGCGCATCCACACGCTGGAAGCGGATCAGCAATGGCAAGGCGCGTCCCTGTACCTGCACGAACCCGGCAGCTTCGTGCCGCTGGCGCGGCTGGACGAGACGCTGGTGGAGCCCGCGGTTCTGATGACGGGCACGGACGGGCAGTTCATGCAGGTGCCGGCGAAGACCCGGCATGCGACGCTGTTTTACCAGACCGACCACCTCGGCACGCCGCAGGAACTGGTGGACGAGACCGGCAAGGTGGTATGGCTGGGGCGGTACAAGGCGTGGGGCGGGCTGAAGGCGTCGCGCCACGGGGCAGATCCGGCCGAAGCCACCAACGCCATCCGCTTCCCGGGGCAGTACCATGATGCGGAGACGGGGCTGCATTACAACCGGCATCGGTATTATGATCCGGGCACGGGTAGATTCATCTCGAAGGATCCGATTGGGCTGGCTGGTGGGATCAATGTCTATCAGTACGCGTCGAATCCGGTTGAGTGGGTCGATCCGTTAGGGCTAACTGGGCGAAATGGTGCTTTCAGGAAAGCGAAACGCGATGCGAGAATTCCAATGTCTCAGCAACCGGACTCGATTAATCGAGTTCCGATGACTAACAACGGTTGCCCAGTGATGCATGGAAACAAACGCGTCGTTACTCGAGAGTACAAATTTACTCGGTCAGACGGTAGTGTTGTGGTGATACAAGATCATGGGGCAGGTCATAGTTTTGGGGAAGGGGGTATTGGCGATCAAGCGGCACATTTCAATGTACGGCCAATTGCCAATACAAGAACTGGCTCAGTAGACGGAACACAGGCACACTATCCCTTTGAGTGAAGGAAGCCATGAATACCAATGCTGCGTTCCTAGAGAACGGCGAAGTCCTTTGTCGAATTTATGGTGTTTTTCCGAAATTCGACGAAGTAAATCTTCATAACATTAAATTAGACTGGAATGGTCCAATCGCTATTCTTACATTTGATTTGGCTGATTTTCCTAAAAATCCTCCTGAAAAATGGAAAAAACTCAATACGATTCAGATCGATTTGTCGTTTTTCCCGCTTATTTCGGTGGATTTGAGAAAATTTGGGAGGGGGAATAAATGCGACATCCTACCATCCATAGGTGATGATGGATTATTAAAAATAATTATACAAGGAGACTCGGAAGGGTGTTTCACAGCTATATCTGCTCGGGTAGATAAAGTTTCAGCTTATTTTAATCAAAGGTGAGTGAAGATCCGTGTAATTTGCGACCCCTCATCCAGTTTTCTCGGAGGTAATTGAAGAACCAACCGCACCTGATCGCCCACTACGCTGACCGCACTGGGTGCGGCATGAGCCTCGAATGGTGGGGCGACAGTTGAGATGACGACGTGCTGCTGATGGAGGAACGCTTCATCCAGCCCCCGCGACAGCCGGGGGACTACCGGCCCTACCCGCTCCGTGGGGTGGCCCTGGTACGAGAAGACCCCGACGATGCGTATTCCGTGCCGGTGGCGCAGCGCATCCACACGCTGGAAGCGGATCAGCAATGGCAAGGCGCGTCGCTGTACCTGCACGAACCCGGCAGCTTCGTGCCGCTGGCGCGGCTGGACGAGACGCTGGTGGAGCCCGCGGTTCTGATGACGGGCACGGACGGGCAGTTCATGCAGGTGCCGGCCAAGACCCGGCATGCGACGCTGTTTTACCAGACCGACCACCTCGGCACGCCGCAGGAACTGGTGGACGAGACCGGCAAGGTGGTATGGCTGGGGCGGTACAAGGCGTGGGGCGGGCTGAAGGCGTCGCGCCACGGGGCAGATCCGGCCGAAGCCACCAACGCCATCCGTTTCCCGGGGCAGTACCATGATGCGGAGACGGGGCTGCATTACAACCGGCACCGGTATTATGATCCGGGCACGGGTAGATTCATCTCGAAGGATCCGATTGGGCTGGCTGGTGGGATCAATGTCTATCAGTATGCGTCGAATCCGGTTGAGTGGGTGGATCCGTTGGGCCTGAGTGGATCGGTTCCACCTGACATTGCTGCTGCGGATATCACAAAAAAGACACGAACGGATATTCGTGACTTGGCAAGCCAGAAAGGATTGATTCCGGCCAAATCGGATGCTACCGGAGCACCGATTAAGTGGAAGTGCCCATGTACAGGGAAGGAGCGTCTGAGATTGGATAGAGGTCACGTTGATGCGAAGACCGGGCTACCATATGATGATCCTAAAGCTGCGGTTGACCATGTGCACGCTTACGATCCAACTGGAAAAATTAAAGTTGTATCGCCGGACGACGGTAATCCACACTTTCCAACTACAGGTGAATAGTTATGCAAACGCCTCCAAACCAGGACTACTTTGAGTCAAGTGATGGAGCCGTAAGGATTTGGATTGAACAAGGGTCATCAATCCAGATCAAGGCGGCAACAAAAGAGAATGATCCGGTCGAGCTATCAGAAGAAGAGGCTCTTGAGATCGCCACCGTGCTGCAACAATTCGCAAGTCGCATTTAGCGATGACAAGACAAACGAAGGGCCGCTTGCGCGGTCCTTCGTTCGTCTGTGAGTTCTTGACGCGAGCCCGTGGCCGGATAAAACCGGGCGCCAGCCTATCCGACTACAAGAAGAACCCGGCCCGGTTTCGGGCTCCTTGTCTCCGGGACAGTACCATGATGCGGAGACGGGGCTGCATTACAACCGGCATCGGTATTATGATCCGGGCACCGGGCGCTTCTTCTCGAAAGATCCCATCGGACTGCAAGGCGGGATCAACGCCTATCAGTACGCGCCGAATTCGATCCGGTGGATTGATCCGCTCGGATTAGCTGCTGTGTCCAACACACCAGACTTCGATACAGCAAGACGAGATTTCGAAGAACACTTGCCGGTCATTCGCCCGCTCACTATCGCCGGCGTGTCTCCGGTGATGCGGCACGAGATGGCACCGTATCCCCTGCTCCATTGGTCGCGTGCTGTCCCGTCTGCACGCCGTCGACGGGCGGGGGTATGAAACGGGCGGGCGGTGCGTCGATCTGGAAGCCGGCCCGGACGGTAGTGCCGCTGCATGAGGAATCTGCCGCCGCAGTTGAAACAACCAGCACATCGAAAGGCGAAACACCATGACTTCCATTGCTTACGCAGGCGACCCCACAACCCACGGTGGCGTCATTCTCACCGGTTCCGACACGATGATCGTCATGGACCGCAAAGCCGCCCGCAAAGGCGACCTGGTGTCGTGCCCGCTGCCGGGCCACGGCGTCAATCCGATCATCGAAGGCTCGGACATGCTGACCGACAACGGCAGGCCGATTGCGCTGCACGGACACCGTACCGCGTGCGGTTGCATGCTGATTGCGCTGGACACGCACGCTACCATTCACCAATAACTTGGGCTGAGCCTGTGGCGACACCGTCCCGGGTGCCTGTTGCCGCCAGTCGATACCTTGCTGTCGCGGCGTTGACGGGTTCAATACTGCCCATGTGCGCGCAATCTTCGAAACTGCGTACCCCAAGCATCCGGTGACCGGTGCCGGAGCGAGCGGCATCGGAAAATTCATCTTTTGTGTCAGAAACAGTAATCTCGGCGGTTTTTTCACTACGCTTGCGGCTGGCGCCGGATTATCCGGCTCTGTTCTTCTTTCAGCCGACCACTCAACGCGCAGACAATATGAATCAACACACGCCGCAACCGTCTTTCGCTTTCGTCGCCACCTCGTGGGCCGCCCTGCTCGCCGGCTTCATCGCTTTCCTGGTGGGGCTGTTCAATGCCGACATGCAACTGAACGAGCGCGGCTATTACTTCACCGTCCTCGTCTACGGCCTGTTCGCCGCGGTATCCGTGCAGAAAAGCGTGCGGGACCGGCTCGAAGGCATCCCGGTCACCGGCATCTACTACGGATTGTGCTGGGTGTCGGTATTGCTGGCGGTGCTGCTGCTCGGCGTGGGCTTGTTCAACGCGACCCTCGCCCTCAGCGAGAAGGGGTTCTACGGCATGTCGTTCGCGCTGGCCCTGTTCGGCGCCATCGCCGTGCAGAAGAATACGCGCGACCTCCATGCCGCCCGGCCCCAGGCGGCCGACGCGCCGCTCGCGCCCGCCCGCGACGACGGCGCGCCCGCACGGCAGGACGACTGATCTCCCGCCTGGCGTGGCGGTGCCGCCGGGGCACACGCCACGGCCAGCCTGCTATCCTCGCCCCAGCCCACCCTCCTCGTGCATGCTTGGCGCCCGCCACACCCCGACTGTTGACTGAAAATCAAGAGATTTTCACCGATACTCCTGTTTTTCAATCGAAGCGGGCCAGGCAGACTTCGCCCCATCGCTTTGCTCGCCGAAGCACGCGCGGCGAGCGCCTGCCGCGCGGCATGGCCCCGCATCCGCCCCCAACCGAGGAGAATTTCATGACCGCGTCCAGCGCCCCCGCCGTCGAGGCCGCGCCCCGTTCCGCCCTGCCGCTGCTCGCGCTCGCGGCCGGCGCCTTCAGCATCGGCACCACCGAGTTCGCGCCGATGGGCCTGCTGCCCGTGATCGCGGACGGCGTCCACGTGTCGATCCCGACCGCCGGCATGCTGATCAGCGCCTACGCCATCGGCGTCATGCTCGGCGCGCCGGTGATGACGCTGCTCCTGTCGCGCTGGCCCCGGCGCTCGGCGCTGATCGCGCTGATGAGCATCTTCACGGTGGGCAACCTGCTGTCCGCGCTGGCGCCGAACTACACGGCGCTGCTGCTCGCGCGGCTGGTCACGAGCCTGAACCACGGCGCGTTCTTCGGCGTGGGCTCGGTCGTCGCGGCCAGCCTGGTGCCGCGCCACCGGCAGGCCAGCGCCGTGGCCACCATGTTCATGGGCCTGACCATCGCCAACGTGGGCGGCGTGCCGGCCGCGACCTGGCTCGGGCAGGTGCTCGGCTGGCGCATGTCGTTCGCGGCCACCGCCGGGCTCGGCGTCGTCGCCATGATCGGGCTGTGGTCGGCGCTGCCGCGCGGCCAGGCCGGCCGGGCGCCCGACCTGCGCGGCGAGCTGGCCGTGCTGACGCGGCCCGTGGTGCTGGCCGCGATGGCCACCACCGTGCTCGGCGCCGGCGCCATGTTCACGCTCTATACCTATATCGCGCCGACGCTGGTGGAGATCACCGGCGCCTCGCCCGGCTTCGTCACCGCGATGCTGATGCTGATCGGCATCGGCTTCTCGATCGGCAACGTGGCCGGCGGGCGCCTGGCCGACCGTTCGCTCGAAGGCAGCCTGATCGGCTTCCTGGTCCTGCTGAGCGCGGTCATGCTGGTGTTCCCTTGGCTGGCCACCACGCACCTGGGCGTGGCCGCCGGCCTGCTGGTATGGGGCACCGCCACTTTCGCCATCGTGCCGCCGCTGCAGATGCGCGTGATGCGCGCGGCGGCCGAGGCGCCGGGCCTGGCGTCCTCGGTCAACGTCGGCGCGTTCAACCTCGGCAACGCGCTCGGCGCGGCTGCGGGCGGCGCCGCCATTTCGTCCGGCTTCGGCTACCAGGCCGTGCCGGTGGTCGGCGCGCTGCTGGCCGCGGCCAGCCTCCTGCTCGTGCTGGTCCAGGCCGCGCGCGCGCGCCAGCGCGCCTGACGGCGGCTTGCCACTTCCCCCGGCCCGGTGCGATACCGCGCGGGCCGCCGCGCCTAGCCGGGCAGCTCGCCCACCGCGCGCGACGCCTGCTCGATCGCCGCCGTCAGCGACGGGCTGCCGGCGCTGTCGCAATTGGCGATGACCACGTTGCCCGCCGGCGCGCGCGCCCGTTCCAGCGCGGCCTGCGCCGCGGCCGCGTCGTCGTAGAGGCTGTTGGGCAGGTAGCTGTAGCCGTGCGCCCAGCGGTTGACGGTGATGCCGCGGATCACGTCGCCGGAGGCAAAGCCGCCGCCGGCCAGCATGCGGTCGAGCTGGCCGCGGATGCCGGCTTCGAGCGTGGCGAACGGCGTGCCGAGCAGGAAGGCGCGGCCGGCGCGGAAGCGGTCGCGCGCGGGTATGCCGCTGTCGGGCACGGTCGGCACGTAGAGCATGTGCAGCACCACCGGGTCGGACGGCCGCGCGCCGGCCGGGGTTTCCAGCCACAGGTCGGTGTAGGCCATCGCCGGCGCGTGGATGCGGCGGGCCTTGAGCGCGGCGAAGGCCCGCCAGTTGTCGAGCGCCACCTTGCTGTAGACCACCGGCGCCTTGACGTCGGCGCGCAGGGCCTGCTTCTGCGGCTCGGGCAGGCCGGGCATGATGAACGGGATCATCATGTTGTAGCCGGCCAGCACCACGTGCGCGGCTTCCACGCGGTGCAGGTTGCCGCTCCAGCCGTAGGTCACGCGCGTGATGCGCTGGTCGGGCTCGATGGCGATGGCGGTGCTGTTCAGGCGCAGCTTGACCTTGGCGTCGTCGGTGTCGAGCCGGCTGTAGTCGAAGGCCGCGCCGCCGATGGCATCGGCGCCCGCGCCGCCGGCCACGCCGGGAATCAGGCTGCGCACCAGCAGGCGCGCCAGCGTGGCGTTGCCGTCGGGAAACCACAGCGTGGAGGCCGGCGACTTGCCCAGGCGCGCGTCGCGGCCCGGCCGCGGCATGTTCGCGCCGCCCGGCAGGCCGATGGCGAGCGCGTCGAACACCGAGACGCCGTCCGCGTCGAGCGCGTAGGCATCGTTGCCGCGGCTGCGGAAGAAGCGCTGGCCGGCCAGCCCCAGGCCGGCCTTGTCGCGCAGGAAGGCGGCATACGGCGTGCGCTTGAGGTAGGCCAGCCGCTCGGCCTCGCCCAGGCCCGCGAGGTAGTCGGTGCCGCCGTCGGCCAGGCGCGCCAGCGCGGCGCGGTCCTGCGGCGGCAGCGGCGTCTTGTCGAGGAAGGCCTTGAAGGCGTCGGCCGACGGCGGCGCCGCGCCTGTATTGCCGGCGTTGCGCGCGTCGGTCAGATCGGCGAACGGGTCGCCGGCCAGCAGCTGGTCGCGGCCGAAATGCTCGGCGTCGAAGAACACCGCGCGGCCCATGCCGAGGTCGCGGTAGGGATCGGGCGCGGCCGGCGGGCGCTTCGTCTCCACGCCCAGCCCGGCCAGCAGCGTGGCCACCGCGCGGCTGTCGAGCGCGGCCGCGGGCATATCGGCGCTGCCGCCGTAGGTGACGAGTTTCTGCCCGCGCACGGTGAATTCGTTGCGCTTGGCGTGGCCGCCGAAATCGTCGTGGTTGTCGAGGATCAGGATGCGCTTGCCGGCGCCGAAGCGGCGCTGGTAGAACCACGCCGCCGCCAGCCCGCTGATGCCGCCGCCGACCACCACGAGGTCGAACGCTTCGCGCGCGAGCACGCCGGGGTATCTGGCGCCTTCGCGCGCCAGGCTGTGCGCCAGCGTGTAGGTGCCGGCGTGGTTGCCGCGCAGCCCGGTGAGCGCCGGCGGATACACCGCCGCGCCGCGCTCGGCGGCCCGCAGCAGCTGGCCCGGCGCGAGGCCGGCGGCGATGGTGAGCGCGGCGCCGTTGAGGAAATCCCTGCGCGTGATGGTCATGTCGGTGTGGCCTTCGCTTGTCGCTGCTTGTCTTTGCCCGGTCCCTGCGTATCCCTGCCCGCGCGGCTCAGCGCCCGGCCGCCTGACGGCGGCGGTCGAGCTCGGCGCGGCGCGCGGCCACGGCGGCCTCGCCGACCGGGCTGGCGTCGTTGCCCCAGCCGGCGCGGATGAAGGTCAGCACGTTGGCCAGTTCCTGGTTGTCCAGGGTCCAGCCGTAGCCGGGCATGTGGTAGTCGGTGGCGGCGGTGCCGACCTGGGCCGTGACGGCGCCGTCGAGCAGCAGGCTGGCCAGCGCGGACGGGTCCGGGTCCATCACGGTCGGATTGCCCGCCAGCGGCGGGAAGACCCGCGCGAAGCCCTTGCCGCCGGCGCCGTGGCACGGCATGCAGAACTCCGCGTACTGGCGCGCGCCGGTCGCGTCGAAGCGGCCCTGGGCCAGCCGCTCGGCGGTGGCGGCGTCATAGCGGTATGGCGTCTCGCCGCGCGCGCCTGGAATGGACTTGAGGTAGGTGGCGACCGCCTCCAGGTCCGGGCGGGTCATGAACTGCGTGGACGAGGCGATCACCTCGGACATCGGCCCGAACGAGGTGGCATGCGCGTTGCGGCCGGTGTGCAGGTATTCGGCGATGTCCTCGCGCGACCAGCCGCCCAGCCCGGTGCGCGGGTCGCCGCGCAGGCTGGTGGAGGCCCAGCCGTCCACGCTGGCGCCGGCCAGGAAGTGCCGGCTGCGCTCGTCCAGTCCGCGCTCGGCCAGCAGCGTGCCGCGCGGCGTGTGGCAGGCGCCGCAGTGGGCCACGGCCTGTACCAGGTAGGCGCCGCGCCGCCATTCCGCGCTCTGGCCGGCGCCGGCCCCGGCCGGGCCGCTGTCCAGGAACAGCCAGTTCCACACGCGCAGCAGCCAGCGCATGCCGAACGGCCAGCGCATCTCGGGCGCGGCGGCGGCCCGGCGCACCGGCTTCACCTCGGCGCGCAGGTAGGCGTAGAGCGCCTGCACGTCCGGCTCGGCCAGCCTGGCGTAGGACGGGTAAGGCATGGCCGGATACAGCCGCTTGCCGTGCTTCGCCACGCCCTCGCGCAGCGCGCGGTCGAACTCCGCGAGGCTGTAGCCGCCGATGCCGGTCTCGGCGTCGGGCGTGATGTTGGTGGAATAGACCGTGCCCACGCCGGTGCGCAGCGGCAGGCCGCCCGCGAACGGCGCGCCGCCGGGGGCGGTATGGCAGGCCGCGCAGTTGGCGACCTTGGCGAGGTAGCGGCCGCGCTCGACGCGCGCGGCATCGGCGGCGGCGGGCTGGGCCGCGGCCGGCGGCGCCAGCCCGGCGCCGCCGGCCAGCAGCAGGATGGCGCCGAGAGCACGGCGCAGGCAGCCGGACCAGCGGCGGGCAAAACCATCGGCAGCGGCAGGCCGCCTGGGGGATAGGCTCAGGTCGTCGCTCATGTCGTCGTTTTCTTGTTGTCGGTGCCGCCGGGGAGGAGCGGAAGCCAAGCCTCTGCGGGCCAGTAGCGATTATCGCCGCAGCCGGCAAGCAATAACAGCATCAGATCGGCGATAATTTTGCGTATCAGTTCGATTGCCGGTCCGCGCGCCCGGCCCGCCCGCCCATGAAACGCTACGAAGAACTGGCGGAAACGCTGGCCAGGGACATCCGCAACGGCAGCCTGCCGCCCGGCACCAAGATGCCGTCCATCCGCAAGACCGTGGCGCAGTACAGCGTGAGTCCCGCCACCGCGTTCCAGGCCTATTACCGGCTGGAGGAGCGCGGGCTGGTGCGCGCGCGCGAGCGCTCGGGCTACTACGTGACCGGGCCGGTCGGGCGCACGCTGCCGCTGCCCCAGCCGGTGGTGCGGCGCACCCAGCAGGTCTCCACCGACGTCGACATCTCCAAGCTGGTCTTCTCGGTGCTGGACGCCGCGCGCGACCCGCGGCTGATCCAGCTCGGCTCGGCCTTCCCTTCGCCGGAGCTGTTCCCGTGGGAGCGGCTGGGCAAGTCGCTGGCGCGCGCGGGCCGCGAGCTCGATCCGTGGTATTCGGTCAGCGACATGGCGGCCGGGCACCTCGCGCTACGCCAGCAGATCGGGCTGCGCTACCTCGGCGCGGGCGCGCCGCAGCCCACCGAAGAGATCATCGTCACCAGCGGCGCGCTGGAGGCGCTCAACCTGTGCCTGATGGCCGTGACCGAGCCCGGCGACGTGGTGGCGATCGAGTCGCCGGGCTTCTACGCCTCGCTGCAGGCGCTCGAGCGCCTGCGCCTGCGCGCGGTGGAGATCCCGGTGGATTCGCGCGAGGGCATCGACCTCGACGCGCTGGAGAACGCGCTCGAACGCCACCCGATCAAGGCCTGCTGGTTCATGACGCAGTTCCAGAACCCGCTCGGCGCCAGCATGCCGGAGGCGCGCAAGCAGGCGCTGGTGGAGCTGCTGGCGCGCCACCGCGTGCCGCTGATCGAGGACGACGTGTATGGCGAGCTGTATTTCGGCAACCGCTGCCCCCTGCCCGCCAAGGCCTTCGACCAGGAAGGGCTGGTGATGCATTGCAGCTCGTTTTCCAAGACGCTGGCGCCGGGCTTCCGCGTGGGCTGGGTGGCGCCGGGCCGCTTCGGCGACGCCATCCAGCGGCTGCGCCTGATGACCACGCTGTCGGCCGGCGTGCCGACCCAGGTGGCGCTGGCCGAATACCTGCAGCACGGCGGCTACGACAAGCACCTGCGGCGCCTGCGCCATGTGCTGGAGATGCAGCAGGGGCAGCTGATCGCGGCCATCGGCCGGCATTTCCCGGACTCGGTGCGGGTCTCGCAGCCGGACGGCGGTTATTTCCTGTGGGTGGAGTTTCCCGAGGGCTTCGACGCGCTGGCGCTGCACCGCGCGGCGCTGGAGCACGGCATCGGCATCGCGCCCGGGCCGATCTTCTCCGCGCGGCAGGGCTACCGCAACTGCATCCGCCTGAACTATGGCCACCTGTGGAGCGAGGCCGTGGAAAACGCGGTGGTGACGCTCGGCGCGCTGGCCAAGGCGCAGTTGTCGCGCTAGCCGGCGCGGCCGTGCCGCCCGAGGTAGTGCTCGGCCAGCGCGAAGCCGCCCTGCGCCACCAGCGCCAGCGCGGCGGCGGGGATCGCGCCGCCCATCAGCAGGCGGTCGTCGTTCAGGGCCAGCCCCATGACGATGCGCTCGCCGTAGCCGCCCGCGCCGACGAAGGCGGCGATGGTGGCGGTGCCCACGCTGATGATGGTGGCGGTCTTGATGCCGGCCAGCAGCACCGGCATGGCCAGCGGCAGCTCGACCAGGCGCAGCACCTGCGCGGGCCGGAAACCCAGCGCGCGCGCCGCGTCGCGCATGCCGGCCGGCACCTGCCGCAGGCCGGTCAGCGTGTTGCCGACGATGGGCAGCAGCGCGTAGAGGAACAGCGCCACCAGCGCCGGCCACACGCCGATGCGCCCCAGCAGCGGGATCAGCATCGCCAGCAGCGCCAGCGACGGCACCGTCTGCAGCACGCTCACCGTGGCCAGCAGCACCGGTCCCAGGCGCCGCCGCCGCGCGGCCAGGATGCCCGCCGGCACGCCCAGCAGGGTGGCCGCGCCGACCGCGCCCAGCACCAGCCCCAGGTGGCGCCAGGTCAGGCGCAGCGTGTCGCGGCTGAACAGGATGCCGGCCAGCCCGGCGCGCGCGCCCCGCTCCGCTGACACCACCCCGCCGATGCCGCGCGCGAGGAAATTGCGCGCCACCGTGGCGAACGAATCGCCATCCAGCTCGGCGGCCGCGTTCATCGCCACCATGTCCGCCGTGCTGATCTTGCTGGCCAGCCCGGCCAGCGCCTGCCACGCGGCGGGAAAGCGCCGCGGCACGTCGCGCCGGTAGAGCACCACGGCTTCGTAGCCGGGGAAGTAATGGCGGTCGTCGGCCAGCACACGCAGGCCGTACTTGCGGATCTTGGCGTCGGTGGAATAGATGTCGATCACGTCGACCTGCCCGCTGGCCAGCGCTTCGTAGGCCACGCCGTGGTCCAGCCCGGTCGGGCGCTGCGGCAGATGGTAGCTGCGCGCCAGCCCGGGCCAGCCGTCGGCGCGCCCGAGGAATTCCTGCGACAGCCCCAGGTGCAGCGCCGGGTGCGCGGCCAGGTCGTCCAGCGTGGCGATGTGGAGCTGGCTCGCCCGGGCGGCGCTCATGGCCAGCGCGTAGGTGTCGTCGAAGCCGAGCCGGATGCCCGCGGCCAGCCCCAGCGGCGCCAGCGCCTGGTTGATCTGTTCCAGGCTGGCACCGGGCGGCAGCTTGAGGATCTCGGCGGCGATGGTGCCGGTGTAGTCCGGGTAGAGGTCGATGCTGCCGGACTTGAGCGCCTCGAACACGATGGCCGTGTTGCCCAGGCCCGGCGTGTTCTGCACGCTGGCGTGCGGGGCCGCGGTCAGCGTCAGGATCTCGCCGAGGATGTAAGACTCGGTGAAGCGCTTGGAGCCAATGCGCAGGGTGTCGGCCTGCGCCGGCGCGGCCAGCCACGCCAGCGCCCAGCACAGGGCCAGCGCCAGCCAGGGGCGCGACGGATGGAATGGGCCTGCGCGGGCGCTGCGTGGTGCCTGTGTCAACGGGACTGTCCTGAGCGGCGCCGCGCGGGGGTTGGCGCCTGTGCCTTGCATGATACGTGCTGGCCCCGGCGCCTGCCGGTTCCATGCGGCGTGGCATGATGGAATGCAAAAATAGTATTTGCAATCAGAATACTGGATGGCAGAGAATTCCAGAATCGCATACATCGGCAGGCCACGCCCACCGCCACGCAGCATGGAAATCCGGCAACTCGAAGCCTTCGCGGCAGTCGTCACCAGCGGCAGCGTCACCGCCGCGGGCCGCCTGCTGGGCCGCTCGCAGCCCGTCATCACGCGGCTGATCCAGGAACTGGAGGCGGAGATCGGCTTCGCGCTGTTCGTGCGCAGCGGCCCGCGCGTGACGCCGACCGAGCGCGGCTTCCTGCTGTACGAGGAGGTGGAGCACGCGCTGGTGGGCCTCAAGCAGATCCGCGCGCGCGCCGACGAGATCGCGCGCGACGAACACCGCCCGCTCCATATCGCCGCCACCCCGGCGCTGGCGGCCGGGCTGCTGCCGCTGGCGCTGGCCGGCCGCCAGCCGGACCATGCGCGCGACCGCGAGGACAGCGCGGGCGGCGAACGCGGCGTGGCCGGCCAGTCCAGCCAGATCCATATCGACAGCCTGTTTCCCGAGAAGGTGGTGCACGCGGTGCTGACCGGCGCCGCCGAGATCGGCGTGACCAGCCTGCCGCTGGAGCATCCCGGCGTGACCGTGCACTGGATCGGGCAGGCCGCCTGCGTGGCCGCGGTGCGCGCCGACGACCCGCTCGCCGCGCTCGCCACCATCCCGCTGGCGGCATGCAGCGGCCGGCGCATCGTCACCATGCACAACCCCTACCGGCTGCGCCGCCGCCTCGACGAGGGCCTGGCCCGCGCGGGCGTGAAGCCGGCCGCGCTGATCAACACCAACTCGTCGTTCAACGCGCTGACCTCGGTACGCGCGGGCCTCGGCATCGCCGTGCTGGAGCCGGTGACGGCGCGCGGCGTGCCGCTGGCCGACATCGTGGTGCGCCCCATCGACGCCGACATCCCGTTCTATTTCGGCGTGATCACGCCGCAAGGCCGCCCGGCCAGCACGGCGGTGCTGGCGCTGATCGACGCGCTGGCCGCCGCGGCGCGCGCGCTATTGCCCGACTTCACCCAGCGCGGCCCCGCGCAGCACGGCGCGCTGCTGCAGGCGCTCTACGGCGCCGCCGGCATGCCGGACGACACAGAGACCGACCCATCATGACCCTGACCACACTCCCCGCCGCCGGCGCCGAAGGCCTGGCCGCGCTCGAAGCCCGCCTGCGCCAGGACCTGGCCTGGCTGGAACTGCCCGCCAGGCCCTGGAGCCCGCCGCGCACGCACGAGGGCCAGCCGGTGCTGGACGTCGCCGTGATCGGCGGCGGCATGGCCGGCATGGCCGCCGCCGCCACGCTCGGGCACCTCGGCCTCGGCGCGCGCATCTTCGACCGTTCTCCCGAGGGCTTCGAAGGCCCGTGGGCCACCACCGCGCGCATGGAGACGCTGCGCTCGCCCAAGCAGCTCACCGGCCCCGCGCTCGGCCTGCCCGCGCTGACCTTCCGCGCGTGGTTCGAGGCGCAGTCCGGCGCGGCGGCGTGGGAGGCGCTCGACAAGATCCCGCGCCTGCAATGGATGGACTACCTGCGCTGGTACCGCCGCGTGCTGGGCCTCGACATCCGCAACGGGCACGACGTGACGCGCGTGCTGCCGCGCGCCGACGGGCTGGTGGCGCTGGAACTGCGCACGCCCGCCGGCGCGCGCACCGTGCTGGCGCGCCGCGTGGTGCTGGCCACCGGCCGCGACGGCCTCGGCGGCGCCTACGTGCCGCCGTTCGCGCAGGCGCTGCCGCGCGCGGCGTGGGCGCATTCGAGCGACGCCTTCGACTACGGCACGCTGCGCGGCAAGCGCGTGGGCGTGATCGGCGCCGGCGCCTCCGCGATGGACAGCGCGGCCACCGCGCTGGAAGCGGGCGCGGCCGGCGTGGACCTGCTGATCCGCCGCGCCGACATCCCGCGCGTCAACAAGAGCAAGGGCGCCGGCAGCCCGGGCTTCACGCACGGCTACGCCGGCCTGCCCGACGCCTGGAAATGGCGCATCCGCCATTACATCAACGTGCAGCAGGTGCCGCCGCCGCGCGGCAGCACGCTGCGCGTGTCGCGCCACGAGAACGCGCGCTTCCACCTCGGCTGCGCCATCGAGCGCGTCGAGCCGGCCGGCGATGCCGTGCGCGTGCACACCACCAGGGGCACGTTCGAGCTGGACTTCCTGGTGTTCTCCACGGGCTTTCGCATCGCGCTCGACACGCGCGCCGAGTTCGCCGCGTTCGCGCCGCACATCCGCTACTGGCGCGACCGCTACACACCGCGCGCGGGACAGGAAGACCAGGAACTGTCGGACTCGCCGGACCTCGGCCCCGCCTTCGAATTCCTGGAGGCCACGCCGGGCGCCTGCCCGGGCCTGTCGCGCATCCACTGCTTCAACTACCCGGCGGCGCTCACGCACGGCACCGTGTCCGGCGACATCCCGGCCATCAGCGACGGCGCCCGGCGGCTCGGCCAGGGCATCGCCGCGCTGTTCTACCAGGAAGACATCGAGACCCACTTCGCCAACCTCGAAGCCTATGCCGAGCCCGAGGTGTTCGGCGACGAATGGGTGCCCGCGCCGCCGCCATCCGCGTGATCCCGCCGATTTCCGAGTCAACCGTATACCGAGAGCAAGACAAGCCATGACCCAAGCCAACCCCCACGCCGACGTGGCCGACCAGGTAGCCGGCCTGGTGCCCGGCTCCGCCACGCATGCGCTGCGCCACCAGCGCGACAAGGTGGCCGCGGCCACCCAGGGCAGCTACGACGCCCTGTTCGATCCCGCCCTGCCCGGCCTGCCGCTCGCCGAGCGCCTGCTGGTGGCGCTCTACGCCGCGCGCCTCGCGCCGTCGCCCGAACTGGCCGCGCACTACCGCCAGCGGCTGGTGGCCGCGGGCGCCGACGCCGCGCGGATCGCAGTGGCCGAACGCGGCGACCCCGCCACGCTGGCCGACGCGCGCCTGCGCGCCATGCTGGACTTCACCCGCGCGCTGATCGAAAAGCCGGTGGACGGCGACGAAGCGGCGCTCAGGACGCTGCCGGCCGCGGGCCTGTCCACGCCGGACGTGGTGACGCTGGCGCAACTGATCGCCTTCCTGTCCTATCAGGTGCGGCTGGTGGCCGGCCTCAAGGCGCTGAACGCACCCGCCGCGCCGGCTGGGGGCGGGGAACCTGCCCTGCCCGCTCCTGCCAAGGTAGCCGACACGGTGCTGACCAAAGCGCCGATCCGGGCCCACGGCTTCACCAACGAAGTGCTCGACTGGAAAGCGTGGCTCGACGTGGTTCAGCTGGACCACGCCACGCCCGAGCAGATCGCGGTGCTGGAGGAAAGCCATCCCAAGGCCAAGGTGTCCGACTACTACCTGTTCCTGGTGCACCAGCCCGAGATCCTGCGCCAGCGCTCCGCCGCGTTCAACGCCATCATGTACGCGCCCGGCGGCATGGCGCGCGCCGAGCGCGAGCTGGCCAGCACGGTGGTGTCGCGCGTCAACGGCTGCGTGTACTGCGCCTCGGTCCACGCGCAGCGCTTCGAGCAACTGGCCAGGCGCAACGATGTGATCGTCCAGGTCTTCGCCGACCCGCGCGGCGCCGGCACCACCGCGCGCGAGCAGGCCATCGCGCAGTTCTCGATCGCGCTCACCGAGCGGCCCGACGCGATCGGCACCGGCAGCCTGCGCGCGCTGCGCGCGGCCGGCGTGAACGATGCCGAACTGCTCGACCTGATCCACGCGATCGCCATCTTCGCGTGGGCCAACCGCCTGATGCTGAACCTGGGCGAGCCGGTGTTCCCGGCGCAGCAGGCCGCATGAGGACGGCCGGCCCGCGCCGCGCGCGGGCCGGTATCGCGCGGCGCTGCCCGCTGGCCAACAGTGCCCGCGCAAACTGTGCGCGGGCCAGCAGGCGCCGGCATGCGCCGCGGCGCACCCGCGGGTCCTCTGCCTCCCTCCAGTCCCGCCGCCAGTCCCGTCACGCCGCGCTGACACGGGGCGCCGCCGGGCACCAACGCATATCCGAGTAAGCATCTTCGCAAATATTCGTGGGAAGACCGCGGGGTGCCATGCTGCAATGCACGGATGGTTTTCCCTGTCCAGACTCCCCGATCCGAGGCCCTCCCGGCCGCCAGCCTGACCGCGCCGCTGCTTGCCGTGCGCGGGCTCGACGTACATTTTCCCGGCAAGCATGCCGTGCAGGCGCTCGACCTGCAGATCGCCGCCGGCGAGATGCTGGCGCTGGTGGGCGAGTCCGGCTGCGGCAAGTCGAGCGCCGCGCTGGCGCTGATGGGCCTGCTGCCCGCCTATGCGCGCAGCACCGGCAGCGTGCGCCTGGACGGCCGCGAGCTGATCGGCCTGGGCGAGCGCGCGCTGAGCGCCGAGCGCGGGCGCAGCGTGTCGATGATCTTCCAGGAGCCGATGACCTCGCTGAACCCGGTGCTCAGCGTGGGCCGGCAGGTCGCCGAGGCCATCACGCTGCACCAGCCGCTGTCGCGCCGCGCCGCGCGCGCGCGCGCCATCGAGCTGCTCGAACTGGTGCGCCTGCCCGAGCCCGCGCGCCGCTTCGACGCCTATCCGCACGAGTTCTCCGGCGGGCAGCGCCAGCGCATCATGATCGCGATGGCGGTGGCGTGCGGGCCGCGCCTGCTGATCGCCGACGAGCCCACCACCGCGCTCGACGTGACCATCCAGGCGCAGATCCTGGCGCTGATCGACGGCCTGCGCCGCGAGCTCGGCATGGCGGTGCTGCTGATCACGCACGACCTCGGCGTGGTGGCGGATTATGCCGACCGCGTGGCGGTCATGCACGGCGGGCGCAAGCTGGAGGAAGGCGCCACCGCAGACGTGTTCGCCGCGCCCGCCCATGCCTACACGCGCGGCCTGCTCGGCGCCTCGCTGCACGTCGCCAACGGCCTGCACTACAGCCGCGACCGGCTGGCCGAGATCCGCGCCGGCGCCGACGGCGCCGACGGCGCCGATGGCGACTTCCGGCTGGTGACGCCGCCCGCCGCGCCGCGCGCCGCGGCGCACATCCCCGCCGCCGGCGCCGCGCCGCTGCTGTCGGTGCGGGACCTGACCCTGACCTACCCCGGCGCGGACCACCAGCGCGTGCGCGCGGTGGACGGCCTGTCGCTCGACATCGCCGCCGGCGAGACGCTCGGGCTGGTGGGCGAATCTGGCTGCGGCAAGTCCAGCCTGTCGCGCGCCATCGTGCGCCTCGCGCAGGCCGATGCCGGGCGCGTGCTGTTCGCCGGCCAGGACCTGCTGGCGCTGGCGCCGTCCGCGCTGCTGCCGTGGCGCCGCCGCGTGCAGATGGTGTTCCAGGATCCCTACGGCTCGCTCAATCCGCGCCAGCGCGTGGAAGACATTCTCGGCCACGCGCTGGCCATCCACGGCGTGCGCGAGCGCACCGAGCGCGCGCGCCGCATCGCCGCCATCCTCGACGACGTGGGCCTGGGCCGCGCCGCGGCCGGGCGCTATCCGCACGAATTCTCGGGCGGGCAGCGCCAGCGCATCGCCATTGCGCGCGCGCTGGTGCTGCGCCCGGAACTGGTGATCTGCGACGAGCCGGTGTCGGCGCTGGACGTGTCGGTCCAGGCCCAGATCCTGAACCTGCTGGCCGACCTCAAGGCCGAGCACGGCCTGACCTACCTGTTCATCTCGCACGACCTGTCGGTGGTGCGCTATATCGCCGACCGCATGTGCGTGATGCAGGCCGGGCGCATCGTCGAGACCGGCACGCCCGAGTCGCTCTGGCACAACCCGCGCCACCCGTACACGCGCTCGCTGCTGGCCGCCGTGCCAGGCACCGCGCCGCCGGACCGCGACGAGGCCACGGCGGCACCGCTGGCGCTGGCCGGCTGACGCCGCTCCGTCCGTCTCCACCCGCCGCGCCGCGAGATCGCCGCCTTCGTTCTTCCGTCCTGCTGTCTTCGTTCCTTCGCCTCTCTCAACCTTCGCCATCCGGCCACACAGACGCCCCATGACCGCACCCGACCATCCCTTCGCCGCTCCGACCTCCGCTGCCGACGCAGCTTCCGCCGATCTCCCGAGCCCGCAGCGCCGCCAGTGGCTGGGCGCCGGCGGCGCGCTGCTGGCGGGCGGCCTGTTCGGCGGCCTGCTGCCCGAGGCGCGGGCGCTCAACAAGGCCCTGCCGAATACCGAGCAAGGCGCGCAGCGCGGCGGCGCGCTCGATGCCGTGGTGCACCCCGAGCCGCCCACGCTGGCGTTCTTCATCAATACCTCGACCCCGGGCCGCACCGTGGTCAGCAAGATCTTCGACGGCCTGCTCGACTACGGCCCCGACCTCAAGCCGCGCCCGCAGCTGGCCGAGAGCGTGGACGTCTCGCCCGACGGCCTGACCGTGCGCATCAAGCTGCGCCGCAACGCGCTGTGGCACGACGGCAAGCCCTTCACCGCGGCCGACGTCAAGTTCTCCGCCGAGCAGATCTGGCCCAAGTACGCGCCGACCGCGCGGCGCGTGTTCCAGCACCTGCGCAAGGTGGATACGCCCGACAACTACACGGTGGTGCTCACGCTGGCCAAGCCCACCCCGGTGATCCTCAACGCGCTCGACGTGGTGGCCGCGCCGGTGCTGCCGCGCCACCTGTACGAGAACACCGACATCCCCAACAACCCGTACAACAACAAGCCGGTCGGCACCGGCCCGTTCGTGTTCAAGGAGTGGGTGCGTGGCCAGCACATCGCGCTGGAGCGCTTCGACAAATACTGGGCGCCGGGCCTGCCCTACCTCGACAAGCTCACCTTCAAGATCATCCCCGACGTGGCCGGCCGCGCCACCGCGCTGGAGACCGGCGCGGTGCAGTACGGCGAGCGCAACCCGGTGACGTTCGCCGACGCCGACCGCCTGGCCAAGTCGCCCGACCTGGTGGTCAGCACCGAGGGCTACAACGGCTTCGCCGGCTGGCTGTGGCTGATCCCCAACCTGCGCGACCCGATCATCGGCAAGCTCAAGGTGCGCCAGGCCATCCTCCACGCGATCAACGTCCAGACGCTGGTCAAGACCGTGTGGGGCGGCTACGCGGTGCCCGCCACCGGGCCGGTGTCGTCGCTGCTCAAGACCTTCTACACGCGCGATACCCAGCAATACCCGTACGACCGCAAGAAGGCCGAGGCCCTGCTCGACGAAGCCGGCTTCCCGCGCAAGGCCGACGGCTGGCGCTTCAAGCTCGACCACGACTACATCCCGTTCGGCGACGACTACCGCCGCACCGGCGAGTTCATACGCCAGTCGCTGCGCGCGGTGGGCATCGACGTGAACCTGCGCGGACAGGACCTGCCCACCTGGACCAAGAACGTGTTCACCGACTACAACTTCCAGCTGGTCAGCTCGTGGGGCCTGAACTGGCAGGACCCGCAGATCGGCGTGGAGCAGCACTACTGGTCCAAGGCCGAGGCCAAGGGCACGCCGTGGCAGAACGCCTCCGGCTACGCCAGCCCGGAGGCGGACCGCCTGCTCGAGGCGGCCCAGGTGGAACCGGACCCGGCGCGCCGCGTGCGGCTCTACCAGGACTTCCAGAAGCTGGCGCAGCAGGACCTGGCGCTGCTCAACCTGTTCGAGTTCCGCTGGTTCGGCGTGTGGGACAAGCGCCTGCGCAACGTCACCGACACCTTCGACCACAGCCAGAGCAATTTCGCCCGGGTCTGGCTGGCCGCCAAGTAACCGCGAGGACGCCGTGCGCATAGCCAGATCCCTGCTCAGGTCGCTGCTGCGGCGGCTGCTGCAACTGCTGGGCGTGGTGTTCGCCACCGCCGTGCTCGACTTCGCCCTGCTCAAGGCGCTGCCGGGCGACCTGGTCGACGTGATCGCCAGCGAGAGCGGCAGCGTGCCGCCCCAGTACGTGGCGCAGCTGCGCCAGCTCTACGGGCTGGACCGCAGCCTGCCGGAACAGCTGCTGGGCTACCTGGGCCGCATCGCGCAGGGCGACCTGGGCTATTCGTTCCGCTTCGGCGAGCCGGTGCTCAACCTGCTGCTGGACCGGCTCGGCCCCACGCTGGCGCTGGTCGGCGCGGCGCTGCTGCTGTCCACCGTGGCCGGCGTGCTGCTGGGCGTGGCCGCGGCGCGGCGCCCGCACGGGCTGACCGACACGGTGCTGTCGGCGCTGGCCACGGTGGGCTATTCGGCGCCGATGTTCTGGACCTCGCTGATGCTGATCGTGCTGTTCGGCGTGCAGCTCGAATGGCTGCCGGTGGGCGGCCTGCGCGAGGTCAACGCCGGCTACCACGGCGCGCGCCTGTGGCTGGACTACCTGCGGCACCTGGCGCTGCCGGTGCTGACGCTGGCGATCTACTACGTGGCGGTGTACGCGCGGCTGGCGCGCGCGGCCATGATCGAGACGCTGGCCGAGGACTACATCCGCACCGCCCGCGCCAAGGGCGCGCGCGAGCACCAGGTGATCTTCCGCCATGCGCTGCGCAACGCGCTGCTGCCGGTGGTCACGATGCTGGGCGTGCAGAGCAGCGCGCTGCTGGGCGGCTCGATCGTGGTGGAAACCGTGTTCGCCTGGCCGGGCCTCGGGCAGTTGTCGTTCGAGGCCATCAAGAGCCGCGACATCCCGGTGCTGCTGGCCGTGCTGATCTGCAGCGGCGTGCTGGTGGTGCTGGCCAACCTGCTGGTGGACCTGGCGCAGGCCGCGCTCGATCCGCGCGTGCGCCGCGCCGCGCAGCCGCCGCGCCAGCCTTCGGCCGCGACCGGGAGCGCCGCATGAAACGCTGGTACCTGCAACCCTCGATCTGGCTCGGCGCCGCCGTGCTGCTGGTGGTGGCCGCGGCCGCCGCGCTGGCCGGCGTGCTGTTCCCCGACGACCCGCTCGACATGGTGGGCGCGCCCTATACCTGGCCCGGCGCCGATCCGGCCACGCCGCTCGGCACCGACCTGATGGGCCGCGACCTGCTGGCCGGCCTCGCCCACGGCGCGCGCGTGTCGCTGCTGGTGGGCGTGTCGTCGGCGCTGGTGGCACTGGCCATCGGCGTCGCGGTGGGCGCCGCGGCCGGCTTCTACCGCGGCCGCACCGACGCCGTGCTGAGCCGCATCACCGAGTTCTTCCAGACCATCCCGGCGTTCCTGCTGGCCATCATCCTGGTGGCGGTGCTCAAGCCCACGCTGGGCACCATCGTGTTCGCGCTCGGCGTGACCTCGTGGACCAGCGTGGCGCGGCTGGTGCGCGCGGAGTTCCTGTCGCTGCGCGAGCGCGAATACGTGCGCGCCGCGGTGGCGGTGGGCGCCAGCGACGCGCACCTGATCTTCCGCGAGATCCTGCCCAACGCCTGGACCCCGATCATCGTCTCCACCGGCCTGCTGGTGGCCAACGCCATCCTGTCCGAGGCCGGGCTGGCCTTCCTCGGCCTGGGCGACCCCAACGTGGTGAGCTGGGGCTCGATGATCGGCCTCGGCCGCGACGCGCTGCGCACCGGCTGGTACATGACCGCCATCCCCGGGCTGGCGGTGGTGCTGACGGTGCTCGCGCTCAACCTGCTCAGCGACGGCCTGCAAGCGGCGCTCAATCCGCGCCTGCGCCGCGTGCGCGCCGCCTAGATGTCGTTTCAAAAAGATCCTGGCGTCGTTGCGCGGCCTTGCCGTACCACTTGTACTGTCTGCGGCCGCGCGCCTAGCCAGGACCGCTTCGCTTCATTTTGAAACAACACCTTAACCTCGGCCATCTTCCCCGACTGCCATGACCACACTGTCCGATTTTCCCGCCACCGCCCTGCCGGCCGCGCCGGCGCACCTGCCCGACCCGGCCGACGTGCGGCGCATCGCCGACGACGCGCAGGCCCTGCAGGCCGCGCGCGACCTTGCCGCCCGCTTCGCCGAGGGCGCGTCCGAGCGCGACCGCACGCGCCGCCTGCCGTGGGCGGAGCTGGACCAGTGGTCCGCGAGCGGCCTGGGCGGCATCACGGTGCCGCGCGCCTACGGCGGCGCCGAGGTGTCCTACGCCACGCTGGCCGAGGTCTTCGTGATCCTGTGCGCGGCCGACCCGGCGCTGGGCCAGATCCCGCAGAACCATTTCGGCCTGCTGGGCGTGCTGCGCGAAGCCGGCTCCGAGGCGCAGAAGCGCCGCTTCTACAGCGAGGTGCTGTCCGGCGCGCGGCTCGGCAACGCCGGCCCGGAACGCCGCTCCGAGCACAGCCAGAACGTGCTGCAAGGCACCACCCGCCTGACCGAGACCGCGCAGGGCCTGCGCCTGAACGGGCACCGCTTCTATTCCACCGGCGCGCTGTTCGCGCACCGCGTGCCGGCGCGCGCGCTCGACGACCAGGGCCGCGCCGTGCAGGTATGGTCGCCGCGCGAGGCGCGCGGCCTGTCCATCGTCGACGACTGGTCCTCGTTCGGCCAGCGCACCACCGCCAGCGGCAGCGTGGTGTTCGACAACGTGCCGGTCTCGCCCGACGACGTGCTGCCGGTGTGGCAGCTGGCGGACCGCCCCGGCCTGTACGGCGCCACCTCGCAACTGATCCAGGCCGCCATCGACCAGGGCATCGCCGAGGCCGCGCTGGCCGACGCCATCGCCTTCGTGCGCCAGTACGCGCGCCCGTGGATCGACTCGGGCCTGGAGCACGCCACCGACGACCCGCACCTGATCGCCGACGTGGGCCGCGTGCAGATCGACGTGCACGCCGCGCGCGAGGTGCTGCTCGAAGCCGGCCGCGCGCTCGACGCCATCGCCGCCGCGGCCGCGCCGCGCGGGCTCGACGCCGAGGCCAGCGCGCGCGCCTCGGTGGCCGTGGCCGAGGCCAAGGTGCTGACCACCGAGGCGGCGCTGTCCGCCAGCGAAAAGCTGTTCGAGTTGGCCGGCTCCGCCGCCACGCGCGCGCGCCACAACCTCGACCGCCACTGGCGCAACGCGCGCACCCACACGCTGCACGACCCGGTGCGCTGGAAGACCCACCTGATCGGCAACTACTACCTCAATCACGTGCTGCCCGCGCGCCACTCCTGGAACTGACATGTCCCTGCTCCTTACCCCGGTTCCCGCCGACAACAGCCCCGCCAGCCGCCCCGCGCCCGCCGCGCCGCCGGCGCAGCCGCCCGCGCTGATCCGCGACGACGCCGACGCCATCGCCACCGCGCGCCGGCTGGCCGCGCAGTTCGCGCCCGGGGCCGCGCTGCGCGACCGCGAGCGCCGCCTGCCCTGGGCCGAGCTCGACGCCTTCAGCGCGAGCGGCCTGTGGGGCATCACGGTGCCGCGCGAGTTCGGCGGCGCCGGCGTGTCCACCGTGACGCTGGCCGAAGTGATCTCCACCATCGCCGCGGCCGACGGCTCGCTGGGCCAGATCCCGCAGAACCATTTCTACGCGCTGGAAGTGCTGCGCGTGGGCGGCAGCGAGGCGCAGAAACGCTTCTTCTACGCGCGCGCGCTGGCCGGCGAGCGCTTCGGCAACGCGCTGGCCGAGATCGGCCACAAGGACTTCAAGCGCCGCACCCGGCTCAGCCCGGACGGCGATGGCTGGCGCGTGGACGGCAAGAAGTTCTACTGCACCGGCGCGCTCTACGCGCACTGGATTCCCACGCTGGTGGTGGCCGAGCAGGACGGCCGCGAGGTCACGCTGCTGGCCATCGTGCCGCGCACCGCGCCCGGCGTGGCCATCGTCGACGACTGGGACGGCTTCGGCCAGCGCATCACCGGCAGCGGCTCGGTCACGTTCGACAACGTGCGCGTGGAGGCCGACTGGGTGGTGCCGTTCCTGGCCTCGTTCGAGCAGCCCACCACCATCGGCCCGGTGGCGCAGATCCTGCACGCGGCCATCGACCTCGGCGTCGGCCGCGGCGCGTTCGACGCCACGCTGCCGTTCGTGCGCGAGCAGTCGCGCCCGTGGCTCGACGCCGGCGTCGAGCGCGCGGCGGACGACCCGCTGACCATCCACGAAGTCGGCAACGTGGCGGTGCGCCTGCGCGCCGCGGCGGCGCTGGTGCGCCGCGCCGGGCGCATCGTCGACGCGGCCCAGGCCGCGCCCGACGAGCGCAGCGTGGCCGCGGCCTCGATCGCCGTGGCCGAGGCGCGCGCGCTCACCACCACCGCCTCGCTGCTGGCCGGCAGCAAGCTGTTCGAGCTGGCCGGCACCGGCGCCACGCTCGACGGCCTGGGCCTGGACCGCTTCTGGCGCAACGCGCGCACCCACACGCTGCACGACCCGGTGCGCTGGAAATACCACGCGGTCGGCAACTACTACCTCAACGACCGCCTTCCCACCCGGCACGGAGCCCTGTGATGGCACGCAAGCAAATCCTGCTCAACGCCTTCAACATGAACTGCGTGGGCCACATCAACCACGGCCTGTGGACGCACCCGCGCGACCGCTCCATCGACTACAACACCATCGAATACTGGACCGGCCAGGCGCGCACGCTCGAGCGCGGCCTGTTCGACGGCCTGTTCATCGCCGACATCGTGGGCGTCTACGACATCTACCAGGGCAACGTCGACGTGACCCTGCGCGAGTCGATCCAGCTGCCGGTCAACGACCCGCTGCTGCTGGTCTCGGCGATGGCCGCGGTGACGCGGCACCTGGGCTTCGGCGTGACCGTCAACCTGACCTACGAGCAGCCCTACCTGCTGGCGCGGCGCTTCTCCACGCTGGACCACCTTACGCGCGGGCGCGTGGGCTGGAACATCGTCACCGGCTACCTCGACAGCGCCGCGCGCGCGATGGGGCTGGACAACCAGATCGCCCACGACGAGCGCTACGACCGCGCCGACGAATACCTGGAGGTGCTCTACAAGTTGTGGGAAGGCAGCTGGGAAGACGGCGCGGTGCGGCGCGACAAGGCCGCGCGCGTGTTCGCCGACCCCGGCCGCGTGCACAAGGTGAACCACCAGGGCAAGTACTACAAGGTCGAGGGCTACCACCTCGCCGAGCCGTCGCCGCAGCGCACGCCGGTGCTGTTCCAGGCCGGCAGCTCGGGGCGCGGCCAGCGCTTCGCGGCGCGCCACGCCGAATGCGTGTTCATCTCGCCGCCCAGCAAGGAAGCCGCGCGCGAGACCGTGCGCGCGCTGCGCGAGCAACTGGTGGCGGCCGGGCGCCGTCCCGACGACATCAAGGTGTTCGCCGGCGCCGCCGTGGTGGCGGGCCGCACCAGTGCCGAGGCGCGCCAGAAGCATGCCGACTACAAGGACTACGCCAGCCGCGAGGCGGGCCTGGCCCACTTCGCCGCCAGCACCGGCGTGGACTTCGGCCGCTACGACCTCGACGCGCCGGTGGACTACAACGGCGGCAACGCCATCGAATCCGCCTCGCGCGCGGCCCAGCAGCACGGCTGGACGCGCCGGCGCCTGCTGGAGCTGTTCGAGCTGGGCGGGCGTTATCCGGCCATCGTCGGCGACGCGGCGCAGGTGGCCGACGAGCTGCAGTCGTGGATCGACGAGACCGGCATCGACGGTTTCAACCTGAGCCGCACCGTGGTGCCGGAAAGCTACGAGGATTTCGTCGAGCTGGTGGTGCCCGAGCTGCAGAACCGCGGCCTCTACAAGACCAGCTACGCCGAGGGCAGCCTGCGCGGCAAGCTGTTCGGCGAAGGCAACCGCCTGCCCGCGCGCCACGCGGCGGCGCAGTTCCGCCACGCGGCCGATTGAACCACCCGACATTCATCCAGACACCATTCCACCCGCCCCATGACACGCAAGCCGACACTCAAGCGACTGCTGATCTCCGCCCTCGCCACGCTCTCCCTGGCCACTGCCGCCCACCTCGCGCACGCCGCGCCGCTGCGCATCGGCGTGACGCCGGGCGCGCTCGCCGATTCGGTCGAAGTGGCCGCCGCCGAGGCGCGCAAGCAAGGCCTCGACGTCAAGGTGGTCGAGCTGACCGACTGGACCACGCCCAACGTGGCGCTGGCCTCCGGCGACCTCGACCTCAACTACTTCCAGCACCAGGCCTTTCTCGACAACGCCATCAAGGAGCGCGGCTACGCCTTCAAGAGCGTGGCGGTGGGCGTGCTGCCCAACATCGGCCTGTACTCCAGCCGCATCAAGCGCTTCGACGAGCTCAAGGACGGCGCGCGCGTGGGCGTGGCCAGCGACCCGGTCAACCAGGGCCGCGGCCTGCTGCTGCTGCAGAAGGCCGGCCTGCTCAAGCTGCGCGACGGCGTGGGCGCGCGCGGCGGGCTCGACGACATCGTGGCCAACCCGAAGAAGCTCAAGTTCGTGGAGATCGAAGGCCCGCAGCTGGTACGCGCGCTCGACGACGTGGACCTCGCGCAGGGCTATCCGGCCCACTTCGTCAACGCCGGCAAGCCGCAGGTGGCCGGCTCCGGCCTGCTCTATTCGGGCGTGGACGACGTCTATTTCGCGATCCGCTTCGTCAGCCGCCAGGACAATGCCGGCGACCCGCGCATCGCCCGCTTCGTCAAGCTCTACCAGGAGTCGCCGGCGGTGCTGCAGAAGCTGCGCGAGTCCTACGCCAACAACGACAAGCTCTACAGCCTGCCGTGGCGCAAGCAGTGACGTCATGGGCACGCTGACCTTCCTGCGCCGGCGCGAGGCCGCGCCCGGCCCGCTCGAACCTCCGCCGTCCGCCCGCGCCGGCGGCCAGCACGATGGCCCGCACGACAGCCCCGGCGCGGCCGCCGGCTCGGTCTCGTTCCGGCAGGTCGGCAAGGTCTACCGCACGCCGGCCGGCGACGTGCACGCGCTGCGCGAGATCGACATCGACATCCCCGCCGGCGGCGTGTTCGGCATCATCGGCCGCAGCGGCGCCGGCAAGTCCAGCCTGCTGTGCACCATCAACCGGCTGGAGACGCCCAGCAGCGGCCGCGTGCTGGTGGACGGCACCGACCTCGCCACGCTCGACGCCGCCGCGCTGGTGGCCCTGCGCCGCCGCATCGGCATGATCTTCCAGCACTTCAACCTGCTGTCGGCCAAGACCGTGTGGGACAACGTGGCGCTGCCGCTCAAGGTGGCCGGCGTGCCGCGCGCCCAGATCGCGCCGCGCGTGGAGGAACTGCTCGGCCTGGTCGGGCTGGAAGGCAAGCAGCGTGCCTATCCGGGCCAGCTCTCCGGCGGCCAGAAGCAGCGCGTGGGCATCGCCCGCGCGCTGGTGCACCGGCCCGAGATCCTGCTGTGCGACGAGGCCACCTCGGCGCTGGACCCGGAGACCACGCAGTCCATCCTGGCGCTGCTGCGCGACATCAACCGGCGCCTGGGCCTGACCGTCGTGCTGATCACGCACGAGATGCGCGTGATCCGCGACATCTGCGACCGCGTGCTGGTGCTCGAAGGCGGCCGCATCGCCGAGCACGGCCTGGTGTGGGAGGTGTTCGGCAGCCCGCGCCACGCCGCCACGCGGGCGCTGCTGCAGCCGCTGCAGGCCGGCCTGCCCGACGACCTCGCGCGCCGGCTGCTGGCCGCGCCGCCCGCGCACGGCGCCTGCGAGCAACTGGTCGAGCTGCGCTACAGCGGCGCCGGCGCCGCGCCCGAGCTGGCCGGCATCGCCGCCGCGCTGGGCGGGCAGGCCCGCCTGCTGCACGCCGGCGTGGACCGCATCCAGGGCCACAGCCAGGGCCGCATGCTGCTGGCCGCGCCCGCCGGCGGCCTGTCCGCCGAAGCGCTGGCCGGCGCCACCCGATCCCAACACGCCAAGGTAATCGGCTATGTCCCCGCTGACCATTGAACGCATCTGGCAAGGCCTGTTCGACACGCTCACGATGGTCGGCGCCTCGGCGCTGGTGGCGGTGGCGCTGGGCACGCCGCTGGCGCTGGTGCTGGTGCTGAGCGCGCCCGGCGGCGTGCTGGCCGCGCCGCGGCTGCACCGCGTGCTGGGCAGCGTGGTCAACGGCTTTCGCGCCACGCCCTTCATCGTGCTGCTGGTGGCGCTGCTGCCGTTCACGCGGCTGGTGGTGGGCGCCACCATCGGCGTGTGGGCGGCCGTGGTGCCGCTGTCGATCAGCGCCACGCCGTTCTTCGCGCGCATCGCCGAGATCAGCCTGCGCGAGGTGGACCGCGGCCTGGTGGAAGCCGCGCAGGCAATGGGCTGCCAGCGCCGCCACATCGTCTGGCACGTGCTGCTGCCCGAGGCACTGCCCGGCATCGTGGGCGGCTTCACCATCACCGTGGTGTCGCTGGTCGGCGCCTCGGCGATGGCCGGCGCGGTGGGCGCGGGCGGGCTTGGCGACATCGCCATCCGCTACGGCTACCAGCGCTTCGACACCACCGTGATGGTGGTGGTGATCGTGCTGCTGATCGGCCTGGTCAGCATCATCCAGTGGCTGGGCGACCGCTGCGTGCGCCTGCTGCGGGCGCCCTGAGCGCCTCCGCCTGACCGGCGGGCCGGCTCGCCGCCGGCCCCGCCATCCCTCGGCCGGGCGCTTTTGCGAATCCTCTCATGCATGCCCGGGGAGAGCCGGCCTACGCTCTCCGGCAGGACCGCCTCCGTGAATCCTCCGCATCCGGCGGCCACGCCGCCGGCGTCTCCGACGCCTGCCCTGGGCGGGCATCGCATCGGGGCGCCATTCCGGCATTGCGGATGCGGGCGCGGCAGCGTCGTCGCCATACATAACGCCATACGAATAACGCTTGACGTTAAACTCAACGCATTATAGGATCGTCACCATGATTCGAAGCTTCGCCAGCAAGGCCACCGCAGCGGTGTACGCCGGCAAGTTCGTCAGCAGCCTCCCGCGCGAGATCCAGCAGGCCGCGTTCCGCAAGCTCGAGATGCTCGACGCGGCGGCCGTGCTCGAGGACCTGCGGGCGCCGCCGGCCAACCGGCTGGAGGCGCTCAGGGCTGACCGCCAGGGCCAGTGGAGCATCCGGATCAACGACCAGTGGCGGATCTGTTTCCGCTTTGGCAACGGCGACGTCTACGAGGCAGAGATCACCGACTATCACTGGCCACGCCGGCCATGCCGTCCATCTCGACTACACCGACCATCGAGGCCACCATGACGATCAAGCGCGAGAACCTGAAGAAGGTCGATTTCTCGGACATTGCCACCGGCGAGAACATCGAGCCGGTCCACCCCGGCGAGATCCTGCGCGAGGATTTCCTCGTGCCCAACAACATGACGGCGCATGCCCTGGCGATGGCCCTGCACGTACCGGCGCCGCGCATCAACGACATCGTGCGCTGCCGTCGCGCCATCTCGCCCGAGACGGCGCTGCGCCTGGCGCGGTACTTCGGCACCACGCCGGAATTCTGGGCCAGCCTGCAGGCGGCCTATGACCTGCGCGTGGCGCTGGCGGCCTCCGGCGAGGCGATCGCCCGCGAGGTCGTGCCGCTGGCGGCCTGACCGCGCGGGCCGCCGGCCCGCCAGGGAACCGCGCCCTTGCCCCGCTCAGGCCGCCTTGGCCCCCACCGACCAGTAATAGGTCGGCGCGGCGCCGTTGATGGCGTTGTCCCCGACCACCCTCGCCTTGTAGATGGCCGGGTTGTGCGAGGCCAGCGTGCGCGCGTTGCGCCAGTGGCGGTCCAGCCGGCGGCTTTCGTCGAGGGCCGAGGCGCCGCCGATGTCGAACAGGCGCGTGGCAGCCGCCAGCACGAGGTCCGGTATCACCGCCTGGGCCTTGGCGGCGCGCAGCTCCACCTCGTCGAGCAGGGCCGCGGACACCGGTTCGCCGCGCAGGCGCGCGCGCTCCACCTCGCCGAGGCCCTGCGCCACCGCCGCCACCGTGCTGGCCGCGACGAAGGCGGTGCCGCCGAGCTGGCCCACCACCTGCTGCACCAGCGGGTCCTCGGCCGGCGTGGCGCCGCTGCCGTGGCTGTAGACGCGCCGGCGGGCGCGCACGAAGGCGGCGGCGTCGCGCTCCACCGCGCGCGCGATGCCTGCCAGCGTGGCGAGGTGCACGAGCTGGAAGAAAGCGGTCATCGGCGTGGGCACATTGCGCGGGAAGCTGATCACCTGGTCGTCGCCGACCGCCACGGCGTCGAAGCGCGTGGTGCCCGAGCCGGTCAGGCGCTGGCCGAAGCCGCGCCAGTCGTCGACGCGCTCGATGCCGGCGGCATCGGCCGGCACCAGCACGTTGACCGTATCGACAACGTCGGGCTGGCTGGCGTCGCCGACGCGGTTGGCCGCCACCGCGATCCAGTCCGCGTAGAGCGTGCCGGTGCTGTAGAACTTCTCGCCGTCGAGCCGCCAGCCCTGTCCGTTGGACGCATCGCGCGCGAGCGTGGTGCGGTGGCGGCCCAGCGCGCCGTCGCCGGTCTCGGTGGTGGCGTTGCCGAAGATCGCGCCCTGCGCCACCAGCCGCAGCCAGCGCTCGCGCTGCGCGAGCGCCACCTCGGCAAAGAGGCGTTCGACGAAACCGAAATGCGCGCGCAGGATCTGCGGCAGGTTGGAATCCGCCTCGCCCAGCTCGATCAGCAGTTCGGCCAGTTGCTCGGGCGAGGCGCCGAGCCCGCCCAGCGCCACCGGCACCCGCAGCGCGCCGAAACCGGCCGCGCGCAGCCGCTGCACGGCATCGAAGGCCAGTTCGCGCGTGTGCTCGCGCTCGGCCGCGCGTTCGGCGATCTCGGCAAACAGCGGGCGGAAGCGGGCGGCCAGTTCGGCCGAGGCCGGGTAGACAAGTGGTTCAGGCATGGTGGTATTGCGCCAGTGAATGGTTGCGGAATGCCGGCGAGGCTCAGATGGCGATCGCGAAGACCTTCGCCGCGCCGGGCTGCGCGGTGTCGGCGGCGGCGGTGTCAGCCATGCCGGCGATATTGGCGGTAGCGGCCGGGCCATCGCCTCCCGGCCCCTCGGCCTCGCCCGGCTTGCGCCGGTTGACGCGCAGCTCGCCGATCTGGATCAGCCGGGCGCGCGTGATGTTGCGGCTCAGCCCGAGCAGCGCCGCGGTGTGGACCTGGTTGTAGCGGCAATAGCGGAAGGCGGCGCGCAGCAGCGCGCGCTCCACGGTCTCGTGCACGCCCTCCGGCGCGTCGTCGAACAGGCGCAGCAGCGCGCGCTCGAGCAGGGCGGCGGCGGGCTCGTCGGCGAGTTCACCGGCAGCCTCGCCGGCGGCGGGCATGGCGCCGGCATCGGCGGGCACCGCCAGCGCGGCGGCGGCATCGGGCCGCGCCGCATGGGTATCCGCACCCGGCTCGCGCACGTGCAGGTCGTCCGCGTCGATGCGGTCGTCCTGGCAGGTCAGCAAGGCGTGGTGCAGCACGTTCTCCAGTTCGCGGATATTGCCGGGCCAGGCGTAGCGCTGCAGCTTGTGCTGCGCCTCCGGGCTCAGCGCGACCTCGCCGTAGCCGAGCCGCTCGCCGTACTTGCGCAGGAAATGCTGCGCCAGCGGCAGGATGTCGCCGGGGCGCTCGTGCAGCGGGCGGATCTCCAGCGTCACCACGTTGAGGCGGTAGAACAGGTCCTTGCGGAAGCTGCCGTCGCGGATGGCCGCGTCGAGCGGCCGGTTGGTGGCGGCCAGCACGCGCACGTCGATCGGCACCGGCTTGCGCGAGCCCAGCCGCACCACCTCGCGCTCCTGCAGCACGCGCAGCAGCTTGACCTGCAGCGACATCGGCAGGTCGCCGATCTCGTCGAGGAACAGCGTGCCGCCGTCGGCCTCCTCGAACCAGCCCGGCTTGGCACCGAGCGCGCCGGTGAAGGCGCCCTTCTCGTGGCCGAACAGCTCGGCATCGACCAGCGATTCGGAGAACGCCCCGCAGTTGACCGCGACGAAGCGCCGGTGGCGGCGCGCGCTCAGGTTGTGGACGTGGCGCGCCATCATCTCCTTGCCGGTGCCGGTCTCGCCCACGATCAGGATGCCGGCCTCGCTGGGCGCGACCTTTTCCACGTGGCTGAGCAGCGCCAGCGACTTCGGGTCGGCGAAGACGTGCGAGAGATGCTGCGCCGGACGCGGCGCCGGTGGCCAGGACACTAGCTGCATGGGCTCATGAGTAGAAGGATGGGCTGGGCGCGGCGCCATTCAGGGCCCAGTCGCCAAGCTCGTGGAGCTTGTAGTCGAGCGGGTCGTGCAGCGACTGCGTGCGCAGGTTGCGCCAGTGGCGGTCGAGCCGCAGCGCGCCGTGCGTGGCGCGCGCGCCGGTGACTTCGAAGATGCGGCTGGCAAGGTCGAGCCCGGTGCGGGTCGAGGCCACCTTGGCCGCGGCGATGTCCACCGCGAGCGCGCCGCGCGCGCCGGCATCGAGCCGCTCGCCGGTTTGCCAGGCCCGGTCGAAGTGCGCGGCGGCGCGCTCCACCAGCAGCCGCACGCCTTCCAGGCCAACCCAGAACTCGCCGTAGCGCGCCAGCACGTAAGGATCCTCGGTGACGTGCGCGGCCTCCGAGCGGAACCACGGGCGCGCCTCGGTCAGCGTGTAGCCGCGCGCCTCCTCGAAGGCGCCTTCGGCGATGCCGAGGAAGGTGTGGCAGAACACCAGTTGCGCCAGCAACGGCCGCAGGCACGCGAACGGCGTGCTCAGCGGGCCGGGGTCGAGCAGCAGTTCCTGCGGCTCCACGCGCACGCGCTCGAACGACACGCTGCCGCTGTCGGTCTGGCGCTGGCCGATGCTGTCCCAGTCGTGGTGCGGCGTGATGCCGCTGCGGCTGGTCGGCAGCGCCGCGATCAGCAGGCGGCCGCTGCCCTCTTCCAGCGCCGAGGCCACCAGCATCTCGGAATCGATGGCGCCGGAGCAGAAACTCTTCTTGCCGGAGAACTCATGGCAGCCCTCGCCGCGGCTGGCCACGGTGCGCGTGTCGAGCGGGTTCAGCGCGTTGCCCCAGAACCAGCCGCGCAGCGCGGTCTGCTCCCACCACGGGCGCCACTGGCCGGCGTTGCCGAACAGCCGCAGCGTGGCCAGCGTCAGGTGGTGGAAGCCGTAGACGTGGGCCAGCGAGGCATCGGCGCGGGCCAGCGTGCGCACCACGGCCAGCATGTCGGCCCAGTTGCCGCCCAGCCCGCCGAGTTCCGCGGGAATGGTCAGGGCCAGCAGGCCGCTGGCGCGCAGCGCGTCGCGCTCGGCCTTGGGCGTGCCGCCGCGCGCGTCGCGCTCGGCCGCGGTCTGGGCGAAGTCGCGCGCCAGCGCCTGCGCCGTGCGGCGCGGGTCCAGCGGCACCACGCGGGGGCGCACGCTCATGCCGTGGCCTTGCCGCCGGGCAGCACGTCGTTGGCGATCATCTCGCCGAACGGCCCGGTCAGGTTGGTGGCGCCGCCGCGCGCCAGGCTCGCGTACGGCTCGGGCAGCAGCGGGAACACCAGCTCGGCGAAGCGGTAGGCTTCCTCCAGGTGCGGGTAGCCCGAGAAGATGAAGCTCTCGATGCCGAGGTCGGCATACTCCTTGATGCGCGCCGCGACTTCCTGCGGATTGCCGACCAGCGCGGTGCCGGCGCCGCCGCGCACCAGGCCCACGCCGGCCCACAGGTTGGGATAGATCTCGAGCTGGTCGCGGCGCCCGCCGTGCAGTTGCGCCATGCGGCGCTGGCCGACCGAGTCGAAGCGCGCGAACGACTTCTGCGCGGCGGCGATGGTTTCGTCCGAGATCCGCGCGATCAGTTCGTCCGCGGCGCGCCACGCTTCCTCGCTGGTATGGCGCACGATCACGTGCAGCCGCACGCCGAAGCGCACCGTGCGCCCGAGCCGCGCGGCGCGCTCGCGCACGTCGGCGATCTTCTGCGCCACCGCGGCCGGCGGCTCGCCCCAGCTCAGGTAGACGTCGACCTGCTCGGCCGCCAGTTCGTGCGCTGCTTCCGACGAGCCGCCGAAGTACAGCGGCGGATACGGGCGCTGCACCGGCGGATAGAGCGCCTTGGCGTTCTCCACCTTGATGTGCTCGCCCTCGAAGTGCACCGCCTCGCCTTCGAGCACGCGGCGCCACACGCGCAGGAACTCGGCCGAGGCCGCGTAGCGCTGGCTGTGGTCCAGGTAGAGGCCGTCGCCGCGGTTCTCGTCGGGGTCGCCGCCGGTCACCACGTTGATCAGCAGGCGGCCGTTGGTGATGCGGTCCAGCGTGGCCGCCATGCGCGCCGACACCGTGGGCGAGATGATGCCCGGGCGGATCGCCACCAGGTAGCGCAGCCGCTCGGTCCACGGCGCCACCGCCGAGGCGATCACCCACGAGTCCTCGCAAGAGCGGCCGGTGGGAATCAGCACGCCGTAGTAGCCGAGGTCGTCCGCGGCCTGCGCGATCTGCTTCAGGTAGCGCAGCGAGACCGGCCGCGCGCCCTCGGTGGTGCCAAGGTAGTGTCCGTCGCCATGCGTGGGAAGGAACCAGAATACGTTCATCGCCGGTGCGTTCCTCAGGCGACGCGCTGCAGCGCCGTGCGCCGGTGCTCGGCGAACAGCGGCGCCGCGCGGTCGGCGGCCAGGCGGATGCGCTCGGCCAGCGCCGGGCTGCTCACCTGGTAGTGCTCGAACTCGCCCGGGCTGCCGTACACGCCGATCGGCAGCGTCAGCGCCTGCATGAAGCCGAACAGCGGGCGCAACTGGTGCTCGAGCACCAGCGCATGGCGGTCGCTGCCGCCGGTGGCGGCCAGCAGCACCGGCTTGTCGACCAGCGCCTCCTGCCCGATCAGGTCGAACAGATGCTTGAAATGGCCCGGATAGGAGCCGCGGTAGACCGGCGCGGCCACCAGCAGCAGGTCCGCCGCCTCGATCGCCGCCAGCTCGGCCTCGATCTCGGCCGGCAGCTCCGCGCGCGTCAGCGCGCCGCCCAGCGGGCGGGCGATGTCGCCGAGGTTGACGATGCGGCTCTCGATCACGAGCCGCGTGTCGAGCTCGGCCAGCAGGGCCTGGACCAGCGCCAGGGTACGCGAGGGTTGCTGCGCGCTGCCGTTGACGGCAACTACGTTCAGCGGTTTAGCCATTGGGAAAATCTCCTGTGGAATGCATCCGGATGGGCGCGGCGGCAACGCCGCCCGGCTCGCCTGCGCGAGCGCCTGTGGGTGGACAAGGCAAGAAGCAAGCCCGGCGCGCGCGGCCGCGATCGGCGCCGTTCGCGACCCTGTTCGCGGCCCTGTTCGCGGCCCTGTTCGCAACCCTTTCCGGCCTTTCTCGCGGCCATCCGTGGTTTCGCGCGGCAGCGTCGCCGCCATCGCGTGGCGGCTGCGGACACAGCTTGTTGAATCGCTGTTGCGCCGGCAACAGCGGGCGCGCGCGCCTGCGGCGAGGGAAAACGGCGAACGCGGCGCACAGCCGCGCCGGGGGCGGGAAGAACATGATTCGGGATGGGGCCGGCCGTGGGACATCGTGGCGCAAGCCGCCACGGACCGGCCGGCTTGCCAGGCTCACACGATAGCCGAGCGGCACGCCGCGCCGAAGCGCGCATTTCGTCTATGCATAGAGGAACGGTCCGCATATGGGTATGCGAACACGGATGCGGCGCGCGTGGCGGCGCCCAGGCGGGCGCGGATCAGCCCTGCGCGGCCAGGCCGAAATGCACGGCGAGCCAGACCGAAGGCTGCGCCGCGTCGGTCCACGCCACGCGATGGCGGCAGTGCGCGGGCAGGTGCAGCCAGTCGCCGGGCAGCAGGCGGCGCGCCTGCGCCTCGCCCTCGATGTGCAGGCCGGCGCCGCCGCTGAGCAGCAGCACCCATTCGTCCTGCGCGCTGTCGTACCAGAAGCCGGGCGGGCTGGCCTGCCCGTTCGAGACGATGCGCTCGATCTTGAGGCCGGGGCGCGCCAGCAAGGCGTCGAAGCGCTCGGCGGCGCGGTCCGCCGGCACGTCGGCCAGAAGATTGCCGTGCGGCACGCCGCCGGCCGGCTCGTTGGTGGTGTCCATCATCATCTCCGCACTGGCCGGCGGCGCCGGCCTCCGCCATTTTGCCGGTTTGCGCCGGCGCCGTGCGTGACGGTGACAACGACGGCGACGGCGCGGCGCTCAGCGGCCCGGCAGATGCGGCAGCCCTTCGTTTTCCGCCAGCATGAGCTGGTGGGCCTGGCGGGCCGACTTGTTGAGCTGGGCCTGCGCCGCGACGCGCAGGCCTTCGAGCCGGGTCAGTTCCCGGCGCACCTGCTGCTGGCGCGCGTTCAGCGCCTGCTCCTGCAGCGCCACGCGCTGCAGGTCGCTGCGCAGCCGCTCCGCCCGTTGCTCGGACTGCTCGAACAGGCGCGCGAGATGCGCGTTGCGGGCCTTGACCAGCGCGCAGCGCGCCTCGCCTTCGGCCCAGCGCCGCGCGCGCTCCTCGAAATGGGCAAACACCGATTCGCTGGTCTCGTGGTCGGGACAGGCCATCACGCGCCACGGCGAGCCGTCCTGGTAGAGCACGGTGTAGAACACCATCTCGGCGGCGTGGAAGAACAGCACCACCGAATAACCAAAGCTGCGGAACACGCGGAATTCCGTCAGCGCGTCCTGCTCGGCAAGCCGCTCGAAGCCGGCGATGTCCGCCACCTTGACGGCGCGCGCGCCCGGCTGGGCGGCTGACGCCACCGGCATCAGGCGCGGGAACTGGCGCGGGCCTTCGCGCGCGTCGGCCTGGCCCGGAGCAGGCTGCGCCGGGCCGATGATGGCGTCGATGGCGTCGGCCGCGTCCAGGGTATCGATGTTCTCGACGGCCCCGGCGGCGGCGCCCGCGAGCGCTTCGCCGAGGATCTGCCTCAGCGTGGACGGCTCATCGGCGTCCACGTCCATGTACGGTTCGGCGATCTGCTTCACTGGAGCTCCTTGCGCGCGATGGAGGATGGGCCAGGCGGGCGTCAGTCCCACTGCCGCTGCAGCGCGCAGCGCTGCTGGCTTGCCGCGACCACCTTCTGTTCGCACTCGGCGACCACCCGCAGCGTGGCCTCCTGCAGCAGCGAGCCCCGCGTCAGCACGCTGGCGAACGCCTTGAGCTCGTCGAGCGAAAGGGAAACGGGGAGGACTGGTTCTTCGCCCATGCTGGCCTGCCGAAGTTCGATCGTTCCAGCATAGGGGAGGCGGCGCGGCATCCAGCCGGACATTAGCGGGGGAAAGACGGCGTTATTCGGCCATTGCGCGCGGGATGTGCGGCTTGTGGCATGCGTGATGCGTGGGCGGCGAGGCGCCGATTGCCGCTGTGCGGTTTTCTCCCCTCGTCCGCCCTTAGTCCCCCGACCCGGGCGCCAGCACGTCGCGCGCGCCGTTGCGGCCCATCGGCGAGACCAGGCCCGCCACTTCCATCTGCTCGATCAGGCGCGCGGCGCGGTTGTAGCCGATGCGCAACTGGCGCTGCACGGCCGAGATCGAGGCGCGTCGCGTGTTGAGCACGAAGGCGGCGGCTTCGTCGTAGAGCGGGTCGGCCTCGGCGTCGCCGCTTTCGCCGAACAGGTCGGCCGCGGCCGCTTCGCCGGGGTCGCCGGCGAGGATGGCTTCGTCGTAGTCGGGCTCGCCGAACTGCTTCCAGTGCTCGACCACGCGGTGCACTTCCTCGTCGGCGACGAAGGCGCCGTGCACGCGCTGCGGATAGCCGGTGCCGGGCGGCAGGAACAGCATGTCGCCCTGCCCCAGCAGGCTCTCGGCGCCCATCTGGTCGAGGATGGTGCGCGAGTCGATCTTGCTGCTGACCTGGAACGCCACGCGCGTGGGGATGTTGGCCTTGATCAGGCCGGTGATGACGTCCACCGAGGGCCGCTGCGTGGCCAGGATCAGGTGGATGCCGGCGGCGCGCGCCTTCTGCGCCAGGCGGGCGATCAGTTCTTCGATCTTCTTGCCAGCCACCATCATCAGGTCGGCCAGCTCGTCGATCACCACCACGATCAGCGGCAGCGTGCGCAGCGGCTCGGGCGCGTCCGGGGTGAGCGAGAACGGGTTGGGCACGTGCTCGCCGGCGGCCTCGGCGGTGCGGATTTTCTGGTTGAAGCCAGCCAGGTTGCGCACGCCCAGCGCGGACATCAGGCGATAGCGCTTTTCCATCTCGCCCACGCACCAGTTGAGCGCGTGCGCGGCCTGCTTCATGTCCGTGACGACCGGCGCGAGCAGGTGCGGGATGCCTTCGTAGACCGACAGCTCCAGCATCTTGGGGTCGATCATGATCAGGCGCACGTCGTCGGGCGTGGCCTTGTAGAGCACCGACAGGATCATGGCGTTGACCGCCACCGACTTGCCCGAGCCGGTGGTGCCGGCCACCAGCAGGTGCGGCGCGCGCGCGAGGTCGGTCACGACCGGGTTGCCGGTGATGTCCTTGCCCATCGCCAGCACCAGGTTCGAGCTGTGCGCGAGGAAGGACGAGGCGGCCACGATCTCCGACAGGCGGATCATCTGGCGCCGCGCGTTGGGCAGTTCCAGCCCCATGCAGGTCTTGCCGGGAATGGTCTCGACCACGCGGATCGAGGTCACGCCGAGCGCGCGCGCCAGGTCCTTCATCAGGCCGACCACCTGCGCGCCGCGCACGCCCATCGCGGGGTCCACCTCGAAGCGCGTGATGACCGGGCCGGCCGAGGCGCCGACCACCGACACCGGCACCTTGAACTCGGCCAGGCGCTGCGCGATCAGGTTGCCGGTTTCCTGCAGGCGCTCTTCGCTGACCTGCTCGATGTCGGCGGTGGCGGCCTCCAGCAATTCGAGCCGCGGCAGGCGGTAGTCGGCGATGCGCGCGGGCGCCGGCGTGACGGCGATGGCCTGCGAGGGCGGCAGCGCGGGCGCGGCGGCGGCGCCAAGCGGCACGGTCTTGCCGACCACGGCGGGCAGCACGATGCGCGGCTTGGGCGCGGGCGCGGCGGGGGCGGCGGGCACGATTTCCGACTCGGCGCCGGGCCGGGAGTCGGCGGCATCACCGCCGGGCTGCGGCTCGGGCAAGGATGCCGCTGCCGGCTCGGGTGCGCGTTCGGTTTCGGGGGGCGGTTCCGGTGCTGCTGCGGCTTCCGCTTCCGGTTGGGCGTTGGCTTCCGGGCTGGCTTCGGCTTCGGTTGCTGTCCCGGTTGCCGTTTCGCTTGCCGTGCCGGCGTCCGCATCGGCCTGCCCGGCCGGCTGGATCTCCGCCACGGCGGCATCGGCAGCCGGCAGGGCTTCACCGGCCCCGGTGGCCTCGCCGGAAGACTCGACCAGCAGGTTGGCATCGAGCACGTTGTCGGCGCCCTCCTCCGTGCCTGCCTCGGGGCGGACCGCCATTTCCGGTTCCGGTGTTTCCTCGTCGTCGGCAAGCAGGCTGGCGTGGAGCGATTCGGCGAGGCCGTCCGCAGGCGCGGCGGCGGCGGGGATCACCACGTCGTCGACCGCATCCGGGGCCTCGGCCACGTCGGCGGCTTCGCTTGGCGCAACCGCCGGCGCATCCGGCGCGGCGGCCGTGCGCGGCACCGGCGTGCCGGCGGCCAGGGCCTTCAGTTCGGCCATCAGCGTCTCGGCTTCCAGGCGGATCTGCGCCAGCGTGGCGCGCCGGGCTTCGTCGTCGGCATCGTCGGCATCGTCGGCATTGGCGGCATCGGCTGCGGCATCGGCGGCCGGGATGGCCACGTCGCCCGCGGACAGCACGGCGACCGGCTGCGGCGTTTCGGGCAGCGCGGGCGCGGCTTCGACCACCTCAACCACCGGCGCAGCGCCTTCGGCCACCGCCACCTCGCTTTCAGGCGCGGCGGCGGCTTCCTTCTCTGGCTGCGCCGGGGAAGTCTCCGCGAGCATCGCGGGCGGCGCTTCCCGCGCGACGGCAGCGGGCTCGACAGTCTCCTGCGGCGCGGGCGGCGGCGCTTCCTTTGCAGCGGCCGGAGCGACCGGGACAGGCCGCTGCGCCGGCGCAGCGGCCTCGGGCAGCGTGGTGATGGCCGAGCGCGGCGTCAGGTTCGGCTGGCGGAACGGGCTGCTGACCACGGTCGCGCGCGGCGCGCCGGCGGCGGGCAGGCCCACGGCGGCGCGCGCCTGCGCGACCGCGGCGGCGCGGCCGGCGGCGCGCGTGGCATCCTCCGGCCGCACGGCCGGGCGTTCCGGCGCCGGCCGGGCGGGCACGCGCGCGGCGGGCGCGGGCGCGGCAACGGCTGGCGCCGCGGGTTCGGGCGTGACCGGGCCCGGCGGCGCGGCCTGCTGGAGCCAGATCTCGCCCGGCTGCGGCGGGGAGCTGCGCGTGCGCGCGGGCGGCTGCCAGACCGGCTGGCGCCGCGCCGACACCGCTTCGATGCCCTTGTGGCGCGGCACGTAGTCCACCGCGCCCGGCATGGACGCATGCGCGGCGCCGAGGCGGGCGGCCTCGCGGCTGTCCGGCTCGCGCACGGCGCGCGCGGGCGCGCGTGGCGGCGCGACATCTTCCTCGTCCGGTTCGGGCGCCTGCGGCTTGCGCGAGAACAGGCTGCGCCAGGTCTCGCCGAACACCATCGGCGCGGCCAGCGCGAGCACCCCGAGCATGACCAGCAGGCTGGCGCTCCAGCCAAGCATGCCGGTCAGCAGCCCGCCGAGCGCGCGCCCGGCGCTGCCGCCCGACGTGCTCGCCGCCATGCCGCCCTCGCCCGCGGCGCCCGTGAGGGCTTCCAGCGAAGCGCTCGCGCACAGCACGATCAGCGTGCCCACCCAGACGCGCAGCGAGCCGCGCCCGCTGAAGAACCGGCGCTCGCCGGCGAGCAGGCGCGCCACCGTGCGCCACAGCAGCGGCAGCAGCCACAAGGTCGAATAACCGAACCAGCCAAAACCCATTATCGAAACGCCATCGTCAAATACCTCGGGCAGCGATTGTAGCGGGTCTGCGCGCCGCGGCGCCGTGCAAGATGCGCGGCCGTGGCGGAATCCCCGCAGTCGCGCGCCGGCACGGCGGGGCCGCGGCGCGCATGCGGACCTGCCCGCCGCGCGGCATGTGCGCTACTATGGGCGATGCCCGCCACGGCCCGACCGGCCGCGGCCTGACCCACACGCAGCCGAACCCCGGGCGCCCGCCGCCGCCGAGCCAACCATGCAGACACGCTACGCCGGACTGTCGGCACTGGTGGTCGATGACCACCCCTTCCAGCTGCTGGCGGCCGAGCAGTTGCTGAGCCAGCTCGGCGTCGCCGACATACGCTGCGCGTCCGACGGGCGTGTCGCGCTCGACCTGCTGGCCGCGCGCAAGTTCGATCTGGTGCTGTGCGACATCGAGATGCCGGGGATCAACGGCCCGGCCATGATGGACGAGCTGACCCGGCGCGCCGGCCAGGCCTTCGTCGGCGCGCAGCCGCTGTGGGTATGGGTGTCGGCGCTGGAGGACGACATCATCGATTCCCACGTGAGCCTGGCGGACTCGGTCGGCCTGGCCCACGTGCGCGCGGTCCACAAGCCGATCTCCGCGGTGGTGCTGGAGGAAATCCTGCAGGACGCGCTGGCGCGCGACCTGACCGCCGCGCCGCCGATGGCCGCGCTCGACCAGCCCGACGATGCCGACCTGCTGGACGCGCTGCAGACGCCCGGCGCCATCTTCATCATGCTGCAGCCGCAGTTCCATATCGTCAGCGGCAAGCTGGCCGGCGCCGAGGCGCTCTGCCGCTGGCGCCATCCGTCGCTGGGGCTGGTGCGGCCCGACCTGTTCGTGCCGCGGCTGGAAATGCTGGGCAAGGCCGATGCGGTGTTCCAGCTGGCGGGGCAGCAATGCCTGTCGGTGCAGCGGCAGTTGCTGGCGCGCGGCGTGCGCATCGCCCTGAGCATCAACGCCTCGGCGCAGACGCTGTGCCGGCCGGGCGTGCTGGACGCCTTCGATGCGATGGTGGAAGCCAGCGGCATGCCGCGCCAGTTGCTGATCATCGAGCTGACCGAAGGCTATCCGGTGCCGGACCCGCGGGCGCTGTCGATCGCGCTGAACCGGCTGCGGCTGCTCGGCTACGGCGTGGCGATCGACGATTTCGGCATCGGCATCGCCACCCTCAAGCTGCTGGCCGACCTGCCCTTCACGCAGGTCAAGCTGGACCGCTCGTTCGTGGTGGCGCTGCCCGGCAACAGCCAGCGCGCGGCGATCTGCCGCAACATCATCAACCTGGCGCGCGACCTCAAGCTGGAATGCGTGGCCGAGGGCATCGAGACGCCCGCGCAGCGCGACGCGCTGCAGGCGCTGGGCTGCGACCTGGGCCAGGGCTACCTGTGGTCGCCGGCGCTGCCGCCCGACATGTTCGTGGCCGAGACCCTGGGCCGCTGGACCACCTGAGCCGCCGCGCGCGGCGGCGTCAGTTCCAGCGCCCGGCGATGCCGCCCACGCTCAGCCGCCCGGCGCCGAGCAGCAGCACCGCCAGCGCGCTGGCCAGGTACATCGCCTGCAGCTCCAGCGCCCAGCCGCCGGTATCGTTGACCAGCCCGAACTGGCTGGTATGCACCAGCGCGATCGCCACCACCATGTTGACGGCCACGACCAGCGCCGCCAGGCGCGCCCACAGGCCCAGGATCAGCAGGACCGGAGCCACCACTTCGCCGACATAGACCAGATAGGCCACGGCCGGCGGCAGGCCGGCCTGCGTCACCACCTGGGTGACGAAGCCGGGGCCGTGGATCAGCTTGGACACGCCGTGGAAAAGGATCAGCGCGCCGAGCACGATGCGCAGCACCGCCTTGCCGAGGTCCTGGGATGTCTGGGTTCCGCTCATGGTCGTCACTCCTTGTCCGCTCTTGTTCGCGCCCTTGCACGGTATCCGAAACGCCGGCTGCCGCCGGCGGGGCCAGCCAGCCCATGCGCCTTTCGCGCCACGCCGGGCGCCTATGTACCTTAGTGCGCGGCACCGTGAAGGTAAAGCCACAAGTTGCGGGCGCGCCGCGGCGCGGGAAAGGCCGCCCGGATCGGGCCGCGGGCGAGGCCGCCCGCCAGGCCTGTGGCACGCGGCTCAGGCCGCGCCGACGGGACGCCGGTGCATGCCCGGCTGCTGCAGCTGCATGCCGGCCTTGCGCGCGGTCTCGGGCAGGATCTCGGCGAGGAAATCCAGGAAGCGCCGCAGCGCCGGCGGCATGCCCTTGCGCGACGGAAACACCGCGTGCAGCGTGCCGACCGGCGTGATCCACTGCGGCAGCAGCAGCTCCAGCTCGCCGCTCTCGATGGCATCGCGGCAGAACATGCGCGGCAGCATGGCCACGCCGATGCCGGCGATGGCCGCCTCGCGCAGCAGCGCGAATTCGTCGGTGATCAGGCGCGGATCGTAGGCGATGTGCATGGCCTGGCCGCTGTCGCAGGTCAGCGTCCAGACGTGCTTGCCGTCGTGCGGCTTCTGGTTGACGCCGGGCATGCCTTCCAGCGCCTGCGGCGTGCGCGGCCGGCCGATGCTGTCGAGCAGCGCCGGGCTGGCCACCAGCATGAGCGGGCTTTCGCCGAAGTTGCGCACCACCAGCGAGGAATCGTCCATCACCTCGCGCACCCGCAGCGCGAGGTCGAAGCCTTCGCCGATCACGTCCACGCGGCGGTTGGTGGCCTCGATCTCCACCCGCACGCCGGGGTTGGCCTGCATGAAGCGGCCGATCTCCGGCGCCAGCAGGCTCTGCGCGATCGCCACCGGGCAGCTCACGCGCAGCGTGCCGCCGGGCTGGTCGCGCGCCTGCTCGATGACCTCGCGCGCGCCTTCCGCCTCCGCCAGCATGGCGCGACAGCGTTCGTAATAGGCCTCGCCGATCGGCGTCACGCGCACCTGGCGCGTGGTCCGGCGCAGCAGTTGCACGCCCAATTCGCGCTCCAGCTGGGCGATGCGCCGGCTCAGGCGCGACTTGGGCACGCCGCTGGCGCGGCTGGCGGCGGAAAAGCTGCCGTGCTGGACTACCTGGGCAAACAGCGAAAGATCGTTCAGGTCTTGCATCGTCGTGACGGCCTCTTGCGGTGGCTGGGGGCGGCGGACCGGGGTTTCCGGGATGTCCGCGGGCCGGTCGTGCGTTCCGGCACTGGAACAATAATTTCTATTTTGCACCACTACCGGCATCAATGGCGGACCGCTATCGTTCGCTTCACCTAATCCCGAAACACCGATCCACCTGTGGAGCTGAACATGAACATCCTGCAAATCGACTCGAGCGTCCTGGGCGGCCATTCCGCTTCCCGCAGCCTGACCGCGCAGGTCGTGGCCGACCTGCTCGCCAAGAACCCCACCGCGAAGCTGACCGTGCGCGACCTCGACCAGGACGCGCCCGCCCACCTGTCCGGCGCGCTGCTGCCGGTGCTGGGCGGCCCCAAGGATGGTCTCGACGCCGTGCAGGAAGCCGAACTGCAGCGCACCGAAGCCTTCCTCAAGGAATTCCTGGAAGCCGACGTGCTGGTGGTCGGCGTGCCGCAATACAACTTCGGCATCCCCAGCCAGCTCAAGTCGTGGATCGACCGCATCGCCCAGGCCGGCCGCACCTTCCGCTACACCGAGAAGGGCGCCGAAGGCCTGGCCGGCGGCAAGCGCGTGATCGTGGTGTCGTCGCGCGGCGGCGTGCGTGCGGACGCTTCCGCGCTGGACCTGCATGAGCAGACCGTCGACGTGGTGTTCCGCTTCCTCGGCATCACCGACATCACCTACGTGCGCGCCCACGGCCTGGCCTTCGGCCCGGACGCCCGCGAAGCCGCCCTGGTGGCCGCGCGCGGCCAGGTGGCGGCGCTCAACGACGGCGCCCCGCTGGCCGCCTGACCCGGCCCCGGCGGCGTGGCGCCGCCAGGGGATGCGCAAGACAGGACGCCCGCCCGCGATGCCGCCGGCGGGCGTCCTGCGTTACGGACACCGGCGCCGGGCCGGCCCGCGCTGCGCCCCTGTCTCCCGGCCCGGCCCGCCTTGCTGCAGGACGCTCGCCGGCTGTACCTGCCGCGCATTTCAGGTCTATGATGGTTCCGGACGCGCCCGCTTTGGGCGCGGATCCCCCAGGGGCAAGCCCGCACAGCCAGGCAGCACGGGCCCGGGCAGCGGCCTGCCCGCCCTCCACCAGCCACGGCCGGCCGCATGCGCGGGCCGCCCCGCGGCAGACGCCACGTCCGATCCGGGAGCCCGCATGTCTTCTGCCCTGCTGCCTGCCAGCGCGCTGCATCCCCCGCACGAACCCGCCCTGCTCGCCCAGTACCGCCACGTGCGCGCGGCGACCGAGGCGATGGTGGCCGACCTCACCGACGCCGACGCCACCGTGCAGTCGATGGAAGACGCCAGCCCGGCCAAATGGCACCTGGCGCATACCACGTGGTTCTTCGAGGAATTCGTGCTGGCGGCGCGCCTGCCGGACTACGAGCCGGTCGACGAGCGCTACCGCTACCTGTTCAACTCCTATTACGAAGCGGTCGGCGCGCGCCACCCGCGCCCGCGCCGCGGGCTGCTCACGCGGCCGTCGCTGGACGAGGTGCTGGCCTACCGCGAGGCCGTCGACGAAACCATGCTCGGCCTGCTGATGCACGCGCAGACCGATGCCGAGGCCGCGCTGATCGAGCTTGGCCTGAACCATGAGCAGCAGCACCAGGAACTGCTGCTGACCGACATCCTGCACCTGTTCGCGCAGAACCCGCTCAAGCCCGCCTTCGCGCCCGAGCTGCTGGCGCCGGTGATCGCCGACCCGCGCCCGGCCGCCGAGTGGCTGCGCTTTGCCGGCGGCGTGGTCGCCATCGGCCACGACGGCGACGGCTTTGCCTTCGACTGCGAAGGACCGCGCCACAACGTGCTGCTGCAACCGTACCAGTTGTGCTCGCACCCGGTCAGCAACCGCCAGTGGTTCGAATTCATCGAAGACGGCGCCTACCGCACCGCCGGGCTGTGGCTGTCGGACGGCTGGCGCTGGGTCAACGAGCAGGGCATCGAAGCGCCGCTGTACTGGGAAGAGCGCGAAGGCACGTGGTGGCAGATGAGCCTGCGCGGCATGCAGCCGGTGGACCCGGACAGCCCGGTCACGCATATCAGCTTCTACGAGGCCGACGCCTTCGCGCGCTGGGCCGAGCGCCGCCTGCCGACCGAGGCCGAATGGGAACACGCCGCGCGCAACCTGCCGGCCACCGGCAACTTCGCCGAAGGCCGCGTGCTGCGCCCGCTGCCAGACCGCCAGAATACGGCCGGCGCGCTGCGGCAGATGTTCGGCGACGTGTGGGAATGGACCGCCAGCCCGTTCCAGCCTTATCCGGGCTTCCGGCCGGGCGCCGGCGCGGTGGGCGAATACAACGGCAAGTTCATGTGCAGCCAGATGGTGCTGCGCGGCGGCTCGTGCGTGACGCCGGAATCGCACATCCGGGCGAGCTACCGCAACTTCTTCTATCCGCACCAGCGCTGGCAGTTCACGGGGGTGAGGCTGGCCGACGATGCGTAGGCGCGGCGGCCGGGTGCCCGGCCGGAGCCAGCGCCGCTGCGCGCTCGCCTAGATCAACTGCCGGACCGTATCCAACGGCAGGACAAGCCGCCGCGGCCGGTTGGCGAGCGGCACGAAGCCGTATTTCTCGTAGAAGTTCGCCGCCGGCTCGTCCACGGCGTCCACCACGACACACTGCACGCCGATGATGCCGCCCGTGGCGACCACCGCTTCCAGCGCGTGCATCAGCAGACAGCCGCCAAGGCCCTGGCCTTTGCTGCTCTTGTCGACGGCAAGCCGTGCCAGAAGCACCGCGGAGACCTCCCTGGGAAGCTTCCTGCCTTGCATCCCGTCGGTCTGCACCAGGGTCGCCGCCAGCGCGTAGTACCCGACGACCCTGCCCGGATCGTCGGCGGGAACCGCGACATATGTCCGCGACAGGTTCTTTTCCTGGTGCTGCCTGGCCGTTTTTTGCAGCCAGTCGTTCAGCGAACCAGTCCCGCAATCAAAGGTGCTGCGGTCATCCTTCAAGTTCAAAGGTCGAATCTGAATTCTCAATTTTCGCCTTCCTGAAACGCGCCATCGCGCGCGTCAGCGCCTCGTTCGGCTTTGCCGGTTCATCGAGCAGCGCAAAAAAGCGCCTGGATTCGTCCACCGTCAGCTTGATTGCCCGGATGGCATCCTCCTGCTCGATCACCTGCTCCGCCGCGCGCAGCGCCGATTGCACGACGAACTGACTGAGGGTACTGCCCGACAGATCCGCAGCTAGCTGCAGCAATGCTTGCTTGTCTGCACTCAAGCGAGCGGTGATGCGCCCGCGACCTGGAACCTCCAGGGCGCTCTCGTGCTTGTTAGCCATTTGCTACCTTCCTTTCCCCGGACTTTTCCGGGCGCCGCCACGGCGCACGGAGGCGTCCATTCCCGTTGGGGGCCACCGGCCCCATCCAAGCGCCAACCCGACGCTTCTTTATTGCCAAGGAGCTTGCAGCATAGCCAACATGGTGCCAAAGTGCAACCAGTGGTGTCAGAATGACACCACTGGATTTGGTAGCGCGGTATCCTTGCCCCAAAACGACAAAGCGCCACGGCATATGCCGTGGCGCTTTGTCGTTTTGCCGGCCTGGCTCGTCAGGATCGCGGCCTTCTGCGATCTCAGTTCGCGCCCTTCCGCGGCGCCGGCGCCTCCATCGGCGTCTGCGGATACAGCTTCTGCCAGCGCGATTTCAGCCCGCTGGCGATCTCCGGCTGGTTGTAGCGCTCGGCGAAATCGATCACGGTCATGCCCTGCTGGTTGCGCAGCCGCATGTCCGCGCCCTCGTCCAGCAGCAGCTTGACCGTCTCGATGTGGCCGCCGCGCGCGGCCATCATCAGCGGGGTGCTGCCGTTGGGGCTTTCGGCGTCGATGTAGGCGGCGTGGTCGACCAGGTACTTGACGATCTCGTTGTTGCCGTTGGTCGCCGCGTAGTGCAGCGGCGTCCAACCGGTCTTGTTGATCTCGACGTCCATCTGGTCGACCATCAGCTTGACCATGTCGAACTCGTTCTGCAGGCTGGCCATCATCAGCGGCGTCTCGCCGGCGGCGTTGGTCTTGTCGAAATCGATGTTCTTCGCGCGGATCAGCACCGCCGCCACCTTCAGCGACTTCTCGCGCAGCGCCACCACCAGCATCGGGTTGCCCTTGGCGTCGAGCCCGTTGGGGTCGACCCCGCGCGCGAGCAGCTTCTGCGTGGCGCTGGCATCGTCGAATTCCACCGCCTTGCGCAGGTCGTCGGCGGGCGTGCCCCAGGCGGCGCAGCCGGCCAACAGGGCCGCGCTCGCGGCCAGGCATCGCAGTGACTTCATGTTAAGCATGAGAATTCCTGTCTATATGCTTGAAAAGGCGGAAGAAATTATCGGTCGTTTGCTCCGCCAGCTGTGCTGCGGGAATACCGCGCAGGTTGGCGATGAACTCGCCCACGTGGCGCACCCAGGCCGGCTGGTTGGTCTTGCCGCGGTACGGCACCGGCGCCAGGTAGGGCGAATCGGTCTCGATCAGCATGCGGTCCAGCGGCACCTTGCGCGCGGTTTCCTGCAGCTCCACCGCGTTCTTGAAGGTGACGATGCCGGAGAACGAGATATGGAAACCCTGGTCGAGCGACTGGCGGGCGATCTCCCAGCTCTCGGTGAAGCAGTGCATCACGCCGCCCACGGCGCCGGCGTCTTCCTCGCGCATCAGGCGCAGCGTGTCGTCGGCCGACGAGCGGGTATGGATGACCAGCGGCTTGCCGGTCTGCCGCGCGGCGCGGATATGGGTGCGGAAGCGCTCGCGCTGCCATTCCATGTCGGCGATGCTGCGGCCGTTGAGGCGGTAGTAGTCGAGCCCGGTCTCGCCGGTGCCGACCACGCGCGGGTGCGCGGAGAGCGCGAGCAGGCGCTCGAGCGTGGGGTCCTCGCCTTCCTCGTAGTCGGGATGCACGCCGACCGTGGCGTAGAGGTGCGGATGCTGCTCGGCCAGCGCCAGCACGCGCGGGAAGTCTTCCAGCGTGACCGAGATGCACAGCGCGTGCGTGACCTGGTTGGCCCGCATGTTCTCCAGCAGCTCGGGCAGGCGCGCGGCCAGGTCGGGGAAATCTAGATGGCAGTGGGAATCGACAAACATGGGGGACGGTATCCGGATAGCGGCGGCGCCATCGGGCCTGGGTTCGGCCTGGGGCGGCGCCGCCTGCCATTGTATCCGGTCGCACCCCGCTGCCCGCCGCCGGACGTTCCGTTTCAGCCGGCCAGCGCGATGGCGGCGCTGGCGTGGCCGAGCGTGACCGGCGCGTCGCCGAGCAGCAGGTCGCCGCAGGCCGAGTCGGCCAAGTCGGCCAAGCCGGCCATATCGGTGGCCGCCGGTGGATCGGCCGGCAGCAGGCGGTGCCGCAGCAGCGCATGGGCCAGCAGCAGCCGGCGCGCGTCGGCGCCGGGCTGGCTGGCTTCCCAGGCCATCAGGATGGCGGCGCTGGCATGGTAGAGCGCGCTGGCGGCCCGGCGGGTGTCGGCTTCGCGCGCGCCGTCGGCCGCCGCCGCTCCGGCCAGCGCGGCGGCGCGCTGCCAGGCCTGCCACAGGGCCTGGCGCAGCGGCGCGGGCATGTCGGCCTGCTCCAGGCGGGTGGCCAGCAGCGCTTGCATCGCATGGTGCGCGCGCGCCTTGCCGACGGCCTGCCGGATGGCGTCCAGCGCGTCGATATTGCCGGTGCCCTCCGGCCACGCGCCGACGGCATCCTCGACATGGCCGCCACCGCGCACCGCCATCGCGCCGGCGGCCACGGCGACGTGGTCGCGGCCGGCGCGCACCCGGATCAGCGGCATCAGCAGACGCAACGCCTGGCGCGCGCCGCCATCGCCCCCGCCGGCGCGCCGCATGGCGTCGGCGGTGGCCATCACCATCGACAAGGCGGCCTCCGTGGGCACCATCAGCTTGAGCAACTGGCGGCGCAGCAGCGGATCGCCGATGACCTCGCCCCCGAACGCGCCGCGGTGCCGCGCGGCCTGCAAGGCCTCGTTCAGGCCGCGGCGCATCATGCCCGCGGCGCGTACCGCGTGCGACATGCGCGACAGGCCGGCCAGTTGTTCCGTCACCGGCCCGAGGCCCTGGTCGAGCGCGCCGACCGGATAGGCCAGCGCGCCTTCGAGCCGGACCTCGCCGCCGGCCATCGGGCCCCCGAGGCGGACGATGCGGCAGGCGTTGCGGCTGCCATCCTCCAGCCGGCGCGGCAACGCGAACAGCGCCGGCCCGCGCGTGCCGGCGGGCACGCCTTCGGGCCGCGCCAGCAGCAGGGCCACGTCGGCATCGGCAGGCGGGCAGAATCCCTTCTCGCCGTACAGGCGCCACTGCCCGCCCGCCTCGCGGGCCACGGCCTCGATGGCGCCGGCGTCCGGACCGCCCGCCATCTCGATCGTCCCTTTCCACAGCACGGCCGGATCGGTCGCCAGCATGCGCGGCAGCAGCCACTGCTGCAAGGCCGGGCTGCCGAATCCGCGGATCAGGTGGATTGCGGCGTCGGTCGCGCCGACCGCGCACATCCGGGCGGCCCCGGACTGCGCGAACAGATACTGGAAGGCGTACCTCGCCGCCGGCGAGAGCGGCGCGCCCCAGCCCAGCACGCCGGCGCGGTGGCTCATGGCGTGGAGCTGGAAATCGCCGCGGGCGATGTGCTCCATCTCCTGCCAGGCCGGGTGGTATTCGATCCAGTCGTGGTCCTCGCCCAGGCGCGTGCGCGCGTGCAGCACCGGGCCGTGCCCGGAGGCCACGGCCGCCAGCGCGTTCAGCCGCCCGCCGGCCAGTTGGCCCAGGCGCCGGAAATGCGGCAGCAGGTGGCGGTGCTCGGCGGCCGGCAGGTAGATCGCCAGCAGGTCCTGCACGCCGCGGTCGAGCGCGAAGACATCGAGGTCGGCGCAGTCGGGCGCCAGATGGCGGGCGCCGGTTCCGGCATCGGCCGGGCGGGGGCTGGTGGATTCGGCGTCGCTGGCCTGGAACGGCATCGGGGTCTCCGGCGGGGAACGATCGGGGATTGGCGGCCAGGCGCGCACCGGATCATGGCCGATCGTGGCGGATCGTGGCGGATGGGCGTGCAAGGCACGGCGATGCGGGCGGGGGCGGCCGGGCCGGAAGCCATTCTGGGCGGCGGGCGTTGCGCCGTCCAATCGCGTTTTTGGCACGATCGAGATGGGGATTCAATCAATCCCCGGCCCTGCATGGCGCGCGGGCGGTCGCGCGACTTCGCCGCAGCGGGAGGAACCGCGGATGCCACCGGCCGCCAGGCTGGCGGCGCGGGTGGCCGGGATGGAGAAGGCGGAGAAAGCCGCGGGAGGCGCGGCCGGCCCGGGCTAGCCCGCCGGCTTGGTCAGGTGCCGGCCAAGAATCACGAGATCGCGCTCGATGCCGTCGAGCACGGCCACGCGCGGCAGGTGGCCCCAGCGCTCGAACCCCAGCGAGGCGAACAGGCCCAGGCTCGGCGCGTTGTGGCCGAAGATGAAGCCCAGCAAGGTGTGCACGCCGATCTGCGGCGCATGGGCGATGGCCTGCTGCAGCAGGTGCCGGCCCAGGCCCTGGCCGCGGCTGCCGGCATCCAGGTAGATCGAGACCTCGGCGGTGGCGCCGTAGGCCGGGCGGCCATAGAAATCGGAGAAGCTGAGCCAGCCCGCCATGCGGCCCGCGCCGTCTTCCGCCACCCACAGCGGGCGGCGCGCGGGCGGATGGGCATCGAACCAGGCCTGGCGCGACGCCACGCTGACGGGCTCGGTATCGGCCGTGACCATGCGCGAGGCGACCGTGCTGTTGTAGATGGCGACGATGCCGGCCAGGTCGCGCGGCTGGGCGTCGCGCACCGTGAAAGCGTTTTCACTCATGTTGTTGCTTCTTCTCTGACTGCTTGTAAATCAATGGCCTGGACGCGAAACCCGATGTTTCACCTGATGTTTCATCCGACGTTCCGCCCGGCAGGGCCGCCGGTCTTGCCTACAGCGTCTGCGTGGGCCGGCTGGACTCGATGGCCTTGCCCAGGATCTCTTCCACCGCGCGGCGCAGGTTGCGGCCGTTGTCGTCGTCCGGCAGGTGGATGCCGATGCCGGGCGTCTTGTTGGGCGTGCCGACCGGCGTGATCCATGCCACCTGCCCCGCGATCTGGTATTTCTGCGGCCGGTCCAGCAGGGACAGCACGAGGAATACCTGCTCGCCCAGCCGGAACGGCCGGTTGCTCGGCACGAAGATGCCGCCGCGCTGCAGGAACGGCATGTAGGCGGCGTACAGGCCCGCCTGGTCCTTGATCGAAAGCGAAAGCACGTTCGGCCGCGAAGCCGCGCCCGGCACCGTGGCCGCGCCGATCCCGCCCGCCGTGGGCGCGCCCACGCCGGCGGCGCCGGGCACGCCCGGGCCCCGGCTTCCTGTTGCTGCTGTACTCATGACTGACCCCTTGTTGCTGACCGTGGCCTTCAGGCCTTATCGGTATGACTAACGGACACCACCCGGCAAACACAAGCAAGATGACTGCCAGGCCAACTACTGAAACATCTGCCGGTATTCCAGGAACACCGCTTCCATCACCAGGCGCGCGGCCAGCGGATGGTTCTCGCTGCGCCGGTGGTTCACCAGCCGCGCCAGGAAGGCCTGCAGCCGGTGCGCATCGGTAGCCTGCGCGCAGCGCGCGACGGCGGCCTGCTCGCGCGGAAAATAGCGCGGCGCCTGCGCCGCCGCCAGGCACGCCGACAGCAGATCGTACGTCCAGCGCTGCAGGATGCCAAGCACCGCGGGCACCGGCATCTTCTGCACATGCTCGGCGGCGCCCAGCGCGTCGAAGCCAGCGCCGCCGCCAAGCTGGCTCACCAGCCAGCGCTGCAGCGGCTGTTCCTCGGCCTCGGCGGCGTGCAGCGCGGTCAGCGGCGAGCCGCCGGCCAGCGCCAGTTGCGCCTCGGCATCGCCCACGCCCTGCCCGCGCAGCCACGCCAGCGCGTCGGCCTGCGTGGGCCGCTGCACGGAAAACTGGCGGCAGCGCGACAGGATGGTCGGCAGCACGCGGTCGAGCCGGTCGGTGACGAGCAGGAACACGGTCGAGGGCGGCGGCTCTTCCAGCGTCTTGAGCAGCGCGTTGGCGCCCTCGTTCTGCAGCGCGTCGAGCGGGTACACCACCACCAGCCGCAGGCCGGCGCGATGGGTGCCGATGCCGACGGTCTCGATCAGCGCCCGCACCTGCTCCATGCGGATGACCTTGCTGGGCGCCTTCTTCTTGCCGCTGTCGTCGGTCTCGGCGTCGCCGGCGGCTTCCAGCGCCTCGGGGCGGACCACGGTGAAATCGGGATGGTTGCCCTGGCTGAACCAGTGACAAGCCGCGCACGTGCCGCACGGCTGCCCGTCGGCGCGCGGCGTGTCGCACAGCAGCCCCTGGGCGAAGTGCAGCGCCAGGTCGCGCTTGCCGATGCCTTGCTGGCCGTGGATGAGCAAGGCATGCGGCAGCCGCTCGCGCAGTCCGTTCAGCCGTTGCCAGTCTTCTGTCTGCCAGGGATAAAGCATGCGAATCAAGGAGTTAGGGAGTGATCTTCATCCACTGCATGGAGCGCTGCCGGTGGTATCAGCCTGCCATGATAGTGCCGCCGAATCAAAGCGTTGCGAGAATTTTCTCAAGTTCGGCCTGAATCTCGGCGATGGTGCGCGTGGCGTCGATCACGCGGAAGCGCTGCGGCGCCTCCGCCGCGCGCCGCAGGTATTCCTGGCGCGTGCGCGCGAAGAAGGCGCGCGACTCGGCCTCGAACTTGTCGGGCTCGCGCGCGCCGGCCAGGCGGGCGCTGGCGGTCTCCAGCGGCACGTCGAACAGCAGCGTCAGGTCGGGCTGCAAGCCGTCCTGCACCCAGCCTTCCAGCACCTCCAGGCGCGCGCGCGGCAGACCCCTGCCGCCGCCCTGGTAGGCGAAGGTGGCATCGGTAAAGCGGTCGGACACCACCCAGTCGCCGCGCGCCAGCGCGGGCTCGATGACTTCGGCGATGTGCTCGCGGCGGGCGGCGAACATCAGCAGCGCCTCGGTTTCCAGGTGCATCTTGCGATGCAGGAGGATCTGGCGCAGGTCCTCGCCCAGCGGCGTGCCGCCGGGCTCGCGGGTGGTGACCACCGCCGCGCTGCCGGCCAGGCGCGCGCGCAGGCGCTCGGCCACCCACTCCACGTGGGTGCTTTTGCCGGCACCGTCGATGCCCTCGAATGTGATGAATTTTCCGCGCATGGGAGAGACTTATTTGCCGCGCTGGTACTTGTCGACCGCGCGGTTGTGTTCGGGAAGCGAGTTGGAGAAATAGCTGCTGCCGTCGCCGCGCGCCACGAAGTACAGCGCGTCTGACGGCGCCGGCGCGGTCGCCGCGGCCAGCGAGGCCAGCCCGGGCAGCGAGATCGGCGTGGGCGGCAGGCCCGCGCGCGTGTAGGTATTGTACGGGGTGTCGGCGAGCAGATCGCGCTTGCGGATATTGCCGTCGAAGGCTTCGCCCATGCCGTAGATCACGGTGGGATCGGTCTGCAGCATCATGCCCTTCCTGAGCCGGTTGACGAATACCGCGGCGATCATCGCGCGCTCGCCCGGCTGGCCGGTTTCCTTCTCGACGATGGAGGCCATCACCAGCGCCTCGTAGGGCGTCTTGTAGGGCAGGCCGGGCGCGCGCGCGTTCCAAGCGTCGGTCAGGCGGCGCTGCATGGCGCGGTAGGCGTGGCGATACAGTTCCAGGTCGCTGCTGCCGCGCGCGAACAGGTAGGTGTCCGGGAAGAACATGCCTTCCGGGGCCGGCTCGGGCGCGCCGATGGCCTTCATCAGCTCGGCGTCGGACAGGCCGCGGCTGTCGTGCTTGAGCGCCGGATGGGCGTCGACGGCGGCGCGCATCTTGCGGAATTCCCAGCCTTCGATCACGGTCAGGACGTAGTGGGTGACTTCGCCGCGGGCGATCTTGCCGAGCACCGACAGCGGCGAGGCGCCGCGCGCGAACTCGTAGCCGCCGGCCTTGAGGTCGGCGCCGTGGCCGGTCAGCCGCGCCAGCAGGGCGAACAGGCGCGCGTCCATCGGCACGCCGCCGCGCTGGATCTGGCGGCCGACGCTGGCCACGCTGGAATTGGGCTTGATCACCACTTCGACCGGCGTGGCCGGCAGTTCGAGGGGGCGGTTGGCCCACCAGGCGAAGGCGCCGGCCGCGGCGATCGCAAACACCAGCGCGGCCAGCAGCAGCCGCAGGAAAATACGTTTCATGTAGGCAGAAGGTAGCGGCGCCGCGTGCGCCCGCGCGCACCGCGGCAAAGACGGCGGCGCGCGGCAGGGGCCGCGGGCGCGCCGGCTGAAATGGCGACAGCCCCATATAATACCGGGAGCCTTGCGCCGCCACGAGCGCGCGCCGCCTGCCGCACCCGCCATCCGGCGCGCCCGCGCGCGCGCCGCCCGTCCAGATACGTGCCACAACGAGCCAGATTCCTGCCATGAACTCCCCTGCTCCCGACCTTGCCACCCAGTTCGAAGCCGCGCGCCAGGGCGGCGTCGTCTGCCGTCCCGCGCACCTGGGCCTGATCCGGGTCGCCGGCGAAGACGCGGCCAGCTTCCTGCACACGCAGCTGACCAACGCCATCGACGATCTCGGCGCCGGCAGCGCGCGCCTGGCCGGCTATTGCTCGCCCAAGGGCCGCTTGCTCGCCAGCTTCCTGGTGTGGCGCGACGACGAAGGCATCGTGCTCCAGATCTCGGCCGACCTCCAGGCCGCCATCCAGAAGCGCCTGAGCATGTTCGTGCTGCGCGCCAAGGCGCGCCTGTCCGACCTGACGCCGGCCGTCGCGCTGCTCGGCGTGGCCGGCCCCGGCGCTGCCGCCGCGCTGCGGGCCGCCGGCCTGCCCGCGCCGGACGCCCCCTGGCAGGCCGCCGCCGCGGCCGGCGCCACCGTGATCCGCCTGCCCGACGGCGACGGCCTGCCGCGCTGGCAGATCGCGCTGCCCGCCGAGCAGGCCGCGGACCGGCAGGCCGCGCTGGCGGCCACGCTGGCGCCGGCCGACAGCGCCGTGTGGGACTGGCTGGAAGTGCGCTCCGGCGTGCCGCGCATCGCCGCGGCCACGCAGGAACAGTTCGTGCCGCAGATGATCAACCTGGAGCTGGTCGGCGGCGTGAGCTTCCGCAAGGGCTGCTACCCGGGCCAGGAAATCGTCGCGCGCAGCCAGTACCGCGGCACGCTCAAGCGCCGCATGTGGCTGATCCACGGCGAGGGCGAAGCGCCGGCCGCCGCCACCGAGATCTTCCGCCCCGAGGACCCCGCGCAGCCGTGCGGCATGGTGGTCAACGCCGCCGCCGCGCCGCAGGGCGGCTGGGACGGCCTGGCCGAACTGAAGATCGACGCCGCCGCCGGCGCGCTGCACCTGGGCAGCGCCGCCGGCAGCCCGGTGCGCCCGGGCGAGCTGCCCTACGCGGTGCCGGTCGGCGAGGCCGCCTGAGCGCCGGCGCGCCACAAGACACAGGCAGGACCACATGAGCGATCACCTCTACGTCTATTTCCGCGTGCCGGAAACCCTGGCCGAAGAGGCGTTGCCGCACTGGCACCGCTGGATGGAGACCGTTGCCGAAGCGGGCGGAATTGGTGGTACGCTCTTACGCAGGCCGGAGACGCGCAACGGCATGCAGACCTGGATGGAAGCCTACGCCGACGTGCCGCCCGCCTTCGACATCCTGCTCGACGGGCTGTGGCGGCAAAGCGGCCTGCAGCGTTTCCTCGGCGGCGAGCGCCAGAGCGAGCGCTTCGTCGACCTGGACCAGCTTTGAGCCCCCCTCTGAACCGGCCTCGCGGCACCAGGCCGCGAACGGACAGGCAGTGAACGAAGTGAATGCAGCAAATGCAGTAAAGGAAGCACTATGTGCCTGATTCTGGTCGCCTGGCAGTCTCACCCTGACTACACCCTGGTGGTGGCCGGCAACCGCGACGAGTTCTACGCCCGCCCCGCGGCGCCGGTGCACTGGTGGGAAGACGCCCCGCAGGTGCTGGCCGGCCGCGACATGGCGGAAGTGATCGGCGAGCCGGGCACCTGGATGGGCCTGGCCGGCGACGGCCGCTTCGCCGCCCTGACCAATTACCGCGCGCCGTCCGAGAAGCGCACCGATGCCCGCTCGCGCGGCGAACTGGTGGCCGGCTTCCTGCGCGGCGACAGCGACCCGCACGCCTACCTGGCCGGGCTGGCGCCGCGCGCCGGCGTCTACAACGGCTTCAACCTGCTGACCTGCGACCTGCGCGAGCTGTGGTGGTACAGCAACCGCGGCAGCCGCGGCGCGGCGGCGCAGCCGCAGCGGCTCAAGGCCGGCCTGTACGGCTTGTCCAACGCCCTGCTCGACACGCCCTGGCCCAAGGTGGTCAGCCGCGTCGGCGCGCTGGCCGAGACGCTGGCGGCCGACACCGGCCAGACCGGCGCCAGCGCCGAACCCTACTTCGACCTGCTGGCCGACACGCGCCAGGCGCTGGACTTCGAGCTGCCCCGCACCGGCGTCACGCCCGAATGGGAACGGCTGCTCTCGTCCGCCTTCATCCGCTCGCCCAGCTACGGCACGCGCGCCAGCACCGTGCTGCGGGTGCGCCACGACGGCCGCTTTGAGCTGAGCGAGCGCAGCTTCGATGCCAACGGCCGCACCGGCGAAGTCTCCTACCGCGGCCGCCTGCGCGTGTCGCGCGACGCCGGGCAGGTGCCCGCGCCCTGAGACCCTGAGACCCTGAAGCCCGGGGCGCCGCGCCGGCGCCCGCTTCCTTCCGTTCAGTATTGCCGCGCCTGCAGCCCCCAGGGCCGCAGCGCCGCGCCGAGCGCGCGGATCGCGGCCGGGTCGTTGCGCACGGCCAGCAGCCAGGCGGGATCGCCGCGCCCGAGTTGCAGCAACTGCATGCCGTGCGGCGCCAGCTCGCGGTTGAGGTGCGCCAGGTAGAGCGCCGCGGGCTCCATGTCGAAATGATCGTCGTCGCCGCCGAGCGGAATGCCGTCCTCGTCGTAGAGGCCGTCCACCTCGAGGCTGGACACGCGCGCCGCGCGCAGCACGGCCAGCCCCGCCACGGCGCCGGCGCCGTGCGTGCTGAATTCGCGCCAGTCCACCGCCACCAGGCAATGCCCGGCCAGCCAGGGCGCGAGCCAGGCCGGCAGCAGCGCGGCCCCGGCCGGCGGATCACCGGCCGGCGCGGCGGCGGGGTCGATGGCGGGGATGGCGTCGGCAAGCGCCCGGAGCAGGCGGGAACGGTTCTCTGGCATGGTGTGAAGCGCGGTCGGGGGCCGCCGCAAGGTCGGGAATGACGCGGCGGAAAAAAGAAGACGGCGATGATACCGCTTCCTCGGGCCGCTTCCGCCAACCGCGGCGGCAGCGCGCGCGAAGCTGCCCGGTTCCATGCCGACGACCGAGCGGCACGGCTGCTGGCCAGGCCGCTGTTCCCGCGCGCGCAGCGCCGCCGCTCAGTGTTGCTCAGTGCCGCTCAGCGCAGCGACTTGCGCATCTCCACGTGCGGAATGCCGACTTCCTCGAATGGCTCGCCGACAGGCGCGAAGCCCACGCGCGCATAAAACGGCGCCGCGTGGCTCTGCGCGCTCAGCACCAGCTCGGCATAACCAAGCTCGGCCGCCTTGTCCATCAGCGCCGCCAGCACCCTGGCGCCCACGCCGGTGCCGCGCGCCCGCTTGAGCACCGCCATGCGCCCGATATGGCCGTCGGGCAGCAGGCGGCCGGTGGCCAGCGCGGTGCCGTCCTCGGCCAGCGCCAGCGCGTGCCAGCTCGGCTCGTCCCATTCGTCCCACTCCATCTCCACCGGCACGCCCTGCTCCTCGACGAAGACGGCGTAGCGGATGGCGCGCGCGGTTTCGCGCGCTTCGGACCAGGGGACGAGGCGGATGGAGATGGTCATGATGTGTCGTGAGCAGTGCAGGAAAAAGGCGCCCCGGAGAAAGCCCGGCGGGGCGGTCGCCATGATACCGCCGGGAGGGGGCGGCGGCATGGCGGGCGGCCCTGACCGGGACGGAAGAGACGGCGGGTCGGTCGGGCGCGCCGGGAAACTTCCCCAGCCATCCGCTGACCGTCAATCTCTGGCGGCTCCGGGTAATCCCCGATCACCATCCTCGCCACAAAATTTGTATGATGACCATATCACCAAACCACTTGGCCCCTCCGTGTTCCAGAAAGTCCCCGCCCGCGCGCTGACCGATACCGTCGCAGAACAATTGCTGGAGAAGATCAACGACGGCGCCTTCGCCCGCGGCGACAAGCTGCCGACCGAGGCGGTGCTGTCGGAGGAATTCGGCGTGAGCCGCACCGTGATCCGCGAGGCCATCGCGCGGCTGCGACATGAGGGGGTGGTGGAATCGCGCCAGGGCAGCGGCGTGTTCGTCACCGAGCAGGCCGGCATCCGGCCGCTGCGGATCGACTACACCGATACGGCCACGCTGGAATCGGTGCTGCAGATCGTCGAGCTGCGCCGCGCGATCGAGGCCGAGGTGGCGGCGCAGGCCGCGCGTTGCCGCACCGACGCGAGCATGGCGGCGATCGACGCGGCGCTGGCGCGCATCGACGCGGAGGAAGCCGCGGGCGGCGACGGCGTGGCGGCCGACGTGGCCTTTCACCGGGCCATTGCCGGGGCCACCGGCAACCCGTATTTCCTCAAGACGCTGGCGTTCCTGAGCCAGTACCTGGAAACCGCCACGCGCGTGACGCGGACCAACGAGGCGCGCCGCGCGGATTTCTCGCGGCAGGTGCGCGAGGAGCACCAGTCCATCGTCGCGGCGATCCGCGCCGGCGACGCGCTGGCCGCGCGCAACGCGGCGCAGACGCATATGTACAACGCGGCGCGGCGCCTGTCGCAGGGCAGCCAGCCCGGTCCCGACGAGACCGCGCGCGGGCCGTCCAACTGATCCCGCCTTTTTCGCAGGAGTTTCCATGAGTCAATCGATCGGCGTCATCGGCCTTGGCGCGATGGGCAACGGCGTCGCGCGCAGCCTGCTGCGCGCCGGCTTCAAGGTGCATGCCTTCGACCTGCGTGCCGAGGTGCTGCAACGCTTTGCCGACGCGGGCGGCACGCCCTGCGCCAGCCCGGCCGAGCTGGGCCGGCTGTGCGACGTGGTGGTGACGCTGGTGGTCAACGCCGCGCAGACCGAGGCCGTGCTGTTCGGCGCGGATGGCGCGGCCGCCGCGATGCGGCCCGGCACGCTGGTGATCGCCAGCGCCACGGTGCCGCCCAGCTTTGCCGAGGCGCTGGGCCAGCGCCTCGCCGGGCACGGCATCCTGCTGCTGGACGCGCCGGTATCCGGCGGCGCGGCGCGCGCGGCCAGCGGCGAGATGACCATGATGACTTCCGGCCCGGCCGAGGCCTACGCGCTGGCCGAGGACGTGCTGGCGGCGATGGCGGGCAAGGTCTACCGGCTGGGCGACGCGCATGGCGCGGGCTCCAAGGTCAAGATCATCAACCAGTTGCTGGCCGGCGTGCATATCGCCGCGGCGGCCGAGGCGATGGCGCTGGGCCTGCGCGAAGGCGTGGACGCCGCAGCGCTGTACGAGGTCATCACCCACAGCGCGGGCAACTCGTGGATGTTCGAGAACCGCGTGCCGCATATCCTGGCCGGCGACTACACGCCGCTGTCGGCGGTGGACATCTTCGTCAAGGATCTCGGGCTGGTGCTCGATACCGCGCGCGCCAGCAAGTTCCCGCTGCCGCTGTCGGCCGCGGCGCACCAGATGTTCATGATGGCGTCGAGCGCCGGGCATGGCGGGGAGGACGACTCCGCCGTGATCAAGATATTCCCCGGCATCGGCCTGCCGCAACGCAAGTCGGAGTAAAAACAGCAAGATGACCGTATCCGTCCAATCCCCGCGCGCCCTGCTCGGCTGCATCGCAGACGATTCCACCGGCGCCACCGATCTCGCCAACACGCTGGTGCGCAACGGCATGCGCACCGTGCAGACCATCGGCGTGCCCGCCGGCGCCGCGCTGCCCGGCGTGGAACAGGCCGACGCGCTGGTGGTGGCGCTGAAGTCGCGCACCATTCCCGCCGCCGACGCCATCGCGCAATCGCTCGACGCGCTGCGCTGGCTGCAGGCGCAGGGCTGCCGCCAGTTCTTCTTCAAGTACTGCTCCACCTTCGACTCCACCGACGCGGGCAATATCGGCCCGGTGGCGGAGGCGCTGCTGGCGGCGCTCGGCAGCGATTTCACCATCGCCTGCCCGGCCTTCCCCGAGAACGGCCGCACCATCTTCCGCGGCCACCTGTTCGTGGGCGACGCGCTGCTCAGCGAGTCGGGCATGGAGAACCACCCGCTCACGCCGATGCACGATGCCAACCTGGTGCGCGTATTGCAGCGCCAGAGCAAGGGCAAAGTGGGCCTGCTGCGCCACGACACGGTGGCGCGCGGCAGCGTCGCCGTGCAGCACGCCATCGGCGCCCTGCGCGGCGACGGCGCGCGCATGGCCATCGCCGATGCGGTCAGCGATGCCGACCTGCACACGCTGGGCGAGGCCTGCGCCGCGCTGCCGCTGCTGACCGGCGGCTCCGGCCTGGCGCTGGGCCTGCCGGCCAATTTCCGCCGCGCCGGCCTGCTGCCCGAGCGCGCCGACGCGGACAACGTGGCGCCCGTGACCGGCCCGGCGCTGGTGCTGGCCGGCAGCGCGTCGAAGGCGACCAACGCCCAGGTCGCGCAGTGGCTGGCGCACCGGCGCCCCGCCCTGCGCCTCGATCCGCTGGCGCTGGCCGAAGGCGCGCCGCTGGTCGAGCAGGCGCTGGCGCTGATCGCCGCGCACGCCGAGCCGGTGCTGGTCTACGCCACCACCTCGCCCGAGCAGGTCAAGGCCGCGCAGGCGGCGCTGGGCGTGGAGCGGGCCGGCCATCTGGTCGAGCAGGCGCTGGCCGACATCGCCGCGGCGGCGAAGGCGCGCGGCACGCGCCGCTTCGTGGTGGCCGGCGGCGAGACCTCCGGCGCGGTGGTGCAGGCGCTCGGCGTGCAGGCGCTGCGCATCGGCGCGCAGATCGCGCCGGGCGTGCCGGCCACCGTCACGCTGGAGGCGCAGCCGCTGGCGCTGGCACTCAAGTCCGGCAACTTCGGCGGCCCGGATTTCTTCGACGAGGCGCTGCGCCGCCTGGGAGGCGAGGCATGAGCCGCGAAGCGACCCTGCGCGAGGAGATCTGCCGCATCGGCGCCAGCCTCTACCAGCGCGGCTATACCGTGGGCAGCGCCGGCAACATCAGCGCGCGGCTCGACGACGGCTGGCTGATCACGCCGACCGACGCCTGCCTCGGCATGCTGGACCCGGCGGCCATCGCCAAGGTGGACGGCGCCGGCGCGTGGGTGGCGGGCGACAAGCCGTCCAAGACGCTGACCCTGCACCGCGCCATCTACGACAACAACCCGCAGGCGCACGGCGTGGTCCACACGCATTCCACCCACCTGGTGGCGCTGAGCCTGGCGGGCGCGTGGCGCCCCGACGACGTGCTGCCGCCGATCACGCCCTACTACGTGATGAAGGTCGGGCACATCCCGCTGATTCCCTACCACCGCCCCGGCGATCCCGCCGTGGCCGCGCGCGTGGCCGGGCTGGCCGCCGAGGTGCGCGGCGTGCTGCTGGCGCGCCTGGGGCCGGTGGTGTGGGAATCCACCGTCTCGCGCGCCGCGTTCGCGCTGGAGGAACTGGAAGAGACCGCCCGGCTCTGGCTGATGCCCGGGGACAAGCCCGAGCCGCTCGACGAACACGCGCTGGCGGAACTGCGCGACACCTTCAAGGCGCGCTGGTAGCCCGCGCCGGCCGCCTCGCGTTCCGGCGGGCAAGCCGGCGCGCTTTGTGGCACCGTATGCGCTGCGCCGCCCGGCGCCCCCCCGCGCGCGCGCGGCCGGGCACGGCGACCCGGCCACAACCGCATCTTTCCTGGAGCACCGCATGCCGCGCTTTGCCGCCAACCTCTCGATGATGTACACCGAGCACGCCTTCCTGGACCGCTTCGCCGCCGCCGCGGCGGACGGCTTCAAGGCGGTGGAATTCCTGTTCCCCTACGAGCATCCCGCCGCCGAGATCCGCGCGCGCCTCGACGCCAGCGGCCTCGCGCAGGCGCTGTTCAACGCGCCGCCCGGCGACTGGCGCGCCGGCGAGCGCGGCATGGCCGCGCTGCCCGGGCGCGAGGCCGAGTTCCGCGACACGATCGCGCGCGCGCTGGAATACGCCGCGGTGATCGGCAACGACCGCATCCACGTGATGGCCGGCATGGTGCCGGCCGGCGCCGACCGCGCGCGCCACCGCGCCTGCTACCTGGAAAACCTGGCCCATGCCGCGCGCGCGGCCGCCGCGCAGGGCGTGACCGTGCTGATCGAGCCGATCAACGGCCGCGACATGCCGGGCTATTTCCTCAACCGCCAGGACGACGGCCAGGCCATCTGCAAGGAGGTCGGCGCGGCCAACCTCAAGGTGCAGTTCGACTGCTACCACTGCCAGATCGTGGAGGGCGACCTCGCCGTCAAGCTCAAGCGCGACATGGCCGGCATCGGCCACATCCAGATCGCCGGCGTGCCCGAGCGGCACGAGCCGGACCTGGGCGAGCTCAACTATCCCTACCTGTTCGACGTGATCGACGGCCTCGGCTACGACGGCTGGATCGGCTGCGAATACCGCCCGCGCGCCGGCACCACGGCCGGGCTGGGCTGGGTCAGGCCGTATCTCGAGGGCTGATTCCCGGCACAACGCATGCCGCCGCCGGGCGGCGCTGACGGAGGACAACGATGCACGTACTGATTACCGGCGGCGCCGGCTTTCTCGGCCTGCGGCTCGCCCGCCTGCTGCTCGCGCGCGGCACCCTCGACATCGGCGGCCGGCCGGTCGCCATCGAAGGCCTGACGCTGCTCGACGTGGCGGCCCCGCCGCCGCTCGGCGACGCGCGCGTGCGCGTGGTCACCGGCGACCTGTCCGATCCCGCCGTGCTGGCGCGGGCCATCGACGCGCGCACCGGCGCCGTGTTCCATCTCGCGGCCGTGGTGAGCGGCCAGGCCGAGGCGGACTTCGCGCTCGGTATGCGCGTCAACCTCGACGCGGCGCGCGCGCTGCTGGAAACCTGCCGCGCGCTCGGCCACCGGCCGCGCGTGGTGTTCACCAGTTCGGTGGCGGTGTACGGCGGCACCCTGCCCGCGCTGGTGCCGGACGACACCGCGCTCAACCCGCAGTCGTCCTACGGCGCGCAGAAGGCCATCGGCGAGCTGCTGCTGTCCGACTACAGCCGGCGCGGCTTCGTCGACGGGCGCGTGCTGCGCCTGCCCACCATCAGCGTGCGCCCGGGCAAGCCCAACGCGGCGGCCTCGTCGTTCGCCAGCGGCATCATCCGCGAGCCGCTCGCCGGCGAGGCGGCCAACTGCCCGGTGGCGCCGGACACGCCGCTGTGGCTGCTGTCGCCGCGCGGCGCCATCGCGGCGCTAGTGCGCGGCATGGAGCTCGGCGGCGAGGCCTTCGGCGAGCGCCGCGCGGTCAACCTGCCGGGGCTGTCGGTCACGCCGCGGCAGATGGTGGCGGCGCTGCGCGAGGTGGCCGGCGATTCCGTCGCCGACCGCGTGACCTGGGAGCGCGACGCGCGCATCGAGAACATCGTCGGCACGTGGCCGGCGGCATGGAACACGCAGCGCGCGCTGGCGCTGGGCTTCGCCGGCGACGACGGCTTCGAGGCCGTGATCCGCGGCTATATCGAGGACGCCGGGATCGCGCCGTGGAAAAGGCGTGGCACGCCGGATCAGCCCTCCGGCGTCACCACCTCGTAGGCCAGGATCTTCTCGCGCACCGCGCCCGGCACGGGCGTCGACTTGCGGCTCTCGGGACCCGCGCACACGTAGACGATCTCGCCGGTGATCAGGTGCTCGTCGCCGCGGTACATCTCCACGCGGAACAGCATGCTGGAGCGCCCCATGCGGGCGATCCGGCCGCGGATGTCCAGCACGTCGTCGAAGCGCGCCGAGGCGTGGTACTCCAGCGTGGACTTGACCACGAAGATGTCCACGCCATGCGCGTGCAGCACGTCCTCGGGATAGCGGATGCCCACCGCGCGCCAGTATTCGGTCACGCAGATGTCGCAATAGGTCAGGTAGTGCGCGTTGAAGACGATCGACTGCGGATCGACCTCGGCCCAGCGCACGCGCAGCGGCATGCTGTGGCGGAATTGTTCCTTGGCCATGAAAAAAAAGCTCCTGCTGAATGGAAAAACGGCGCCGGCCCTGGCGGGACCGGCGCCGCGCGCATGTCCGCGGCGAGTGCGGCGGATGCGGCGGGCCGAAGCCCGCCCGCGCCTCACTGCGGCTTGTTCAGGCCCAGCTTGTCGATGATGGCCTTTTCCTTCTTCACCGTGTCGGCGGCGAAGTGGGCGTATTGCTCGCTGCTCATGTAGTACGGCTCCATGTCGAACTTGGCGAGCGACTCGCGGTAGTTCGGCATTTCCATCGCTTTCTTGAAGGCGTCATGCAGCTTCCTGACGATCTTCGGGTCGGTGCCCTTGGGCGCCACGATGCCGAACGGCGAAGTCTGCACGATACCGTAGCCGAGTTCCTTGAGCGTGGGCACGTTGGGGAAGCGCGCCGAGCGCTTCTCGCCCCAGGTCGACAGCAGGCGCAGCTTGCCGGACTCCACGTAGGGCGCCCACGCCGGCGTGTCGGCCACCGACATCACGTGGCCGCCCAGCAGCGCCTGCATCGATTCCGAGTTGCCCTTGTACGGGATATGCGAGAACTGCACGTTCTGCTTCATGGCCAGCTCTTCCATCGTCAGGTGCAGCGTGGTCATCGAACCCGGCGAGCCGTAGGTCAGCTTGCCCGGGTTGGCGCGCGCGTAGGCCATGTAGTCCTGCATGGTCTTGATCGGCGAATCCACCGGCACCACCAGGCCGAACGAATAGCCGGCCAGGTTGATCACGTAGCTCAGGTCCTTGACCGGGTCCCAGTTGATCTTGGTGGTGTACGGCAGGCGGTAGACCGGCATGGCCACCTGCGCCAGCGTGTAGCCATCGGGCTGGGTCGACTGCATCAGCTGGGCCGGCAGCACGCCGCCCGCGCCGGGCTTGTTCTCGATGATGACGGGCTGGCCGAGGATCTTGGAGGCGTTTTCCGCCAGCACGCGGAACGGCAGGTCGGTCGAGCCGCCCGCGGTATAGCCGATGATGAGGCGCACCGGCCGCTGCGGGAAATTGTCCGCCTGCGCCTGGACCGGCGCGCTGGCCAGGCCGAGGGTTGCCACGGTAGCGGCGAACACGCCCGCTTGGGCGAGGAATTGGCGGCGTTGCATGAGTCTGTGTCTCCTGTTTCTACTGTTGCTACGACTACCGCCACGGGCGGAACGCCCGCGGCGCATTGGGATAAAGCCATGAATCGGTGGTTCTGCGACCGCTTCGATCCGGCTGCCGGTGTCGGCCGGCGGCCGCGCTCAACCGCTGCCGAAGGCGGCGCGCAAGGCGGCGACGGCGTCCGCGTGGGCGGCCGCCACGGCCGGGACGAAACGCCCCAGCTTGAAGAAATCGTGGATCATGCCCGGGTAGTCGGCCAGCGCGGCGGGCACGCCGGCGGCGCGCAGCTTGGCCGCGTAGGCCACGCCCTCGTCGTGCAGCGGGTCGTAGCCGGCCACGGCGATCCAGGCCGGACAGCAGCCGCGCACGTCGGCGCCGTGGCCGCCGCCGTCGAGCGGGGCGAAGCGCCAGTCGTCGCGGCTGGCCTCGCTGTCGAGGTACTGCGAGAAAAACCACTGGATCATCGGCGCGGTCAGCAGATAGCCCTCGGCCAGCGCGCGGTGCGAAGGCGTGTCCTGGCGCGCGCAGGTGCCGGGGTAGATCAGCATCTGCAGCACCGGCGCCAGCCCCGCGTCGCGCGCGTGCACGGCGCAGGCGGTGGCGAGCGTGCCGCCCGCGCTGTCGCCGCCGAGCGCGATGCGGGCCGGGTCCGCGCCGAGGTGGGCGGCCTCGTGGAAGATCCACTGCATGACGTCGAACGCATCGTTGGCGGCGTAGGGAAACTGCCATACCGGCCCGAGCCGGTAGTCCACCGACAGCACCATGCAGTCGCCCCGCGCGCACAGCAAGCGGCACAGCGGGTCGTGCGAATTGATGCTGCCCACGGTGAAGCCGCCGCCGTGGAAGTACAGCAGCAGCGGCAGCGGCTCGACCCAGCTTGCCGCGCGCGGCGCGTACAGGCGCAGCGGGATCTCGTAGCCGTCGCGCGCCGCCACCGTCAGGTTTTCCACGCTGTGCACCGGCGTCGGCGCGATGTCCATGATGGGCGCGCTCTTCTCGTAGGCGGTCTTGGCGTCGATCGGGTCGAGCTCGTGGATGCCGGGCCGCTTGACGCGCCGGATCAGGTCCAGCAGCGCCGCCACCTGCGGATCGAGCGCGGCCGCGGGCATGCCGGGCGTGCCGCGCGTGTGGGGGATGCCGGACGCGGCGGGAGCGGACTGGGCGAACCCCTGGGGCGAGGCGGGAACGGCGGTCATGGGCGGTCGATGCGGGCTGGGTGAATCTCCGGCGGGGCCGGATTTCCGGCGGCACGGAAACGGTGGCACGGAAGCGGTGGCGCGGAAGCGGCGCGCAGCCGGAATTCAAATTGTGAACGGTCGTTCGATTTTAGTATGATTCCGGATGTTTCGGCAGCAACACAATGGAAATTTACCGCGGGACTGGCCAGGGTGGCCGCTTTTGCGCGATCATCGGTCATCGCCGGATAAATACAACACCGCACGGACGGAGACAACCCAGATGGCCTTCATCTACTACCTGACGCATATCCATCTCGACTTCGGCGCCATCGGCCAGTTGCCGGCGGAGTGCGCGCGCATCGGCATCCGCCGCCCGCTGCTGGTGACCGACAAGGGCGTGGTCGCCGCCGGCGTGGCGCGGCAGGCCATCGACGCGCTCGCCGGCCTGCCGCACGCGGTCTTCGACGAGACCCCGTCCAACCCCACCGAGGCGATGGTCAAGAAGGCCGCCGCGCTGTACCGCGAGAGCGGCTGCGACGGGCTGGTGGCGGTCGGCGGCGGCTCCTCCATCGACCTCGCCAAGGGCATCGCCATCCTCGCCACGCACCCGGGCGAGCTGACCACCTACGCCACCATCGAAGGCGGCAGCGCGAAGATCACCGAGCGCGCCGCGCCGCTGATCGCCGTGCCCACCACCGCCGGCACCGGCAGCGAGGTGGCGCGCGGCGCCATCATCATCCTCGAGGACGGCCGCAAGCTCGGCTTCCATTCGTGGCACCTGCTGCCCCGCTCCGCCATCTGCGACCCCGGCCTCACGCTCGGCCTGCCCGCGGGGCTGACCGCCGCCACCGGCATGGACGCCATCGCGCATTGCGTGGAAACGTTCCTGGCGCCAGCCTTCAACCCGCCCGCCGACGGCATCGCGCTGGACGGCCTGGAGCGCGGCTGGAAGCATATCGAGCGCGCCACCCGCGACGGCCAGGACCGCGACGCGCGCCTGAACATGATGAGCGCCTCCATGCAGGGCGCGATGGCGTTCCAGAAGGGCCTGGGCTGCGTGCATTCGCTGTCGCATCCGCTCGGCGGCCTGAAGATCGACGGCAAGACCGGCCTGCACCACGGCACGCTCAACGCGGTGGTGATGCCGGCGGTGCTGCGCTTCAACGCCGACGCGCCAAGCGTGGTGCGCGAGGACCGCTACGCGCGCCTGCGCCGCGCGATGGGCCTGCCCGAAGGCGCCGACGTGGCGCAGGCGGTGCACGACATGACCGCGCGCCTGGGCCTGCCCACCGGCCTGCGGCAGATGGGCGTGACCGAGGACATGTTCGACAAGGTGATCGCCGGCGCGCTGGTGGACCACTGCCACAAGACCAACCCGAAGGAGGCCAGCGCGGCGGACTACCGGCGCATGCTGGAGCAATCCATGTAAGTACGGCGGCGGGCCGGCGAGAGCAAGGCAATGCGTGGCGCGGGACCGCCGAGAAGATCCGGTTTCATCCAGGCTCATCCAGCTTCATCCCACCAGCACGGAGAGACGTCATGACAGGGGAACACCTGCAGGTCTTGCACGGAGATATCACCCGCATGGAAGTTGACGCCATCGTCAACGCGGCCAACAGCGGCCTGCTCGGCGGCGGCGGCGTCGACGGCGCCATCCACGGCGCCGGCGGGCCCGCCATCATGGCCGCCTGCCGCGGCATCCGCGAGACCCGCGGCGGCTGCCCGACCGGACAGGCGGTCATCACCACCGGCGGCCTGCTGCCCGCGCCCTACGTGATCCACGCGGTCGGCCCGGTCTGGGAAGGCGGCAGCCACAACGAAGACGCGCTGCTCGCCAGCGCCTACCAGGCCAGCGTGGCGCTGGCCGCGCAGCACAAGCTGCGCACCATCGCCTTTCCCAACATCAGCACCGGCATCTACGGCTTTCCGCGCGAGCGCGCCGTCGACATCGCCATCGACGCGGTGCGCCAGGCCCTGGCCGCGGCGCCCAGCATCGAGCAGGTCAGCTTCGTCTGCTTCGACGAGGAGAACTACCAGCTGTACCGGCAGCGCCTGAGCTGAACGCGGGCGGCCACGGCGCCTTCGCGGCAGCCGGCCGCGACAGCGCCGCGCCTGCGCTATCTCACCAGCGCCTTGATCGCCAGCTTCTTGGTCATCTGGAACATGACCGGGAAGCGCGTCTCCACGCCCAGCACGACGCGGCTGCCGAGGCTGTCCATGTCCTTGGGGCAATGGAACTGCATGCCGTCGAACTGCTTGAGGTTCAGCGGCTTGATGCGCGACTGGAACTGCAGGAAGCGGTGCGACTGCGGGATGTAGTGCGCGGTCAGCGAGTTGCGCGAGAACTGCGGGCGCGTGGTGCGCAGGCTGCCGTGGATGGTCATCGAGTGCCAGAACAGCACGTCGCCCTTGCGCAGCGCGGGCGCCTCGAAGCGCAGCCCGTTCTCGGCGATCACCTTGCGGATCAGCCCCTTGTACTTGTCGTGGTTGAAGGCCACGTCGAAGTCCTTGCCGTTGCGCACCATGTCGAGCCGGTGGCTGCCCGGCACCACGAAGAAGCGCCCGGCGCCCGCGTCGATGTCCTCCAGCGCGTACCAGCTGCCGGCCATGCTGCCGATGCGCTCGCTGTCGAGGTAGTAGCTGTCCTGGTGCGGCCAGGTCTCCGAGTTGCCCTCGAAGTACATGCTCTGCACCAGCTTGACCTCCTCGTCGAGCAGCGCCCGCCCGATCTTGCGTATCGGGTCGCTGGCGAAGACCCTGACCGCCAGCGACTTCAGCGGCGCGAAATCGAGCTGGCCGAGCGACTGGAGGTTGAGGATCGGGTTCATCACGAAGCCGAACTCGTTGATCCGGTTCTTCTCGGGATTGGCCGTGGCCTGCCGGTAGATGTAGCCCGGATACGGCTTCACGGTCCGGGCGAACGCATTGCGTATGGCGTCGCAGGTGGCCGGCTCGACCACGCCGCGGATCACCGTGTAGCCGTTCTCGTCGTAGTAGCGCCGGGCCTGGGCCAGTTGGTCCAGCGTGAAATAGCTGGCGCCCTCTTCGGCACTTTCTGGAATCGTGATCTCCGTCCCGACGGGACTGATGATGGTATGCATACCTTCCCCCGGCCTGTGTGCTTTCCGTGCCGTTCAGCATGGCGCGAGGCCGGCGCCATGCCAAGCCGGATTCGCCGCGAAGGCCGACGGCGGCTATAAGCCGTCCGGAGGAGATGGCATCGGCCAGAGGAATGAACCACGGGTGGCGCCGCGCGCCGGGGGATCCGCGCTATGGCGTGGCGGCCGCGGCACTCGCCGCGAGCGCCCCTTCCAGCGCCCGGCTTACCGCGGCCTGCGCGTGCAGCGCGGTGGTGTCGAAGACCGGCAGCGGCACGTCGTCCTGCCCGATCAGCAGCGCGATTTCGGTGCAGCCGAGGATCACGCCGCCCGCGCCTTGTGCCCGCAGGTCGTCGACCACGCGCCGGTATGCGTCGCGCGAGTCGTCGCGCACGATGCCGTGGCACAGCTCGTCGTAGATCACGCGATGCACCAGCGCGCGCGCCTCGGGCCCGGGCACCAGCGCTTCGATGCCGTGCCGGTCCAGCATGCGGCCGCGGTAGAAATCCTGCTCCATCGTGAAGGCGGTGCCGAGCAGGCCCACGCGCGCGATGCCGGCCGCGCGCAGCGCCTGCGCGGTGGGATCGACGATGTGGAGGAACGGGATGTCGAGCGCCGCCTCGATGGCGGGCGCCACGCGGTGCATGGTGTTGGTGCACAGCACGACGAAATCCGCACCGGCGGCCTGCACCTGCAGCGCCGTCTCGCGCATGCTTTCGGCAAGCTCGTCCCAGCGCCCGGCATGCTGGAGCGCCTTGATCTGCTCGAAGCTGACCGTGACCATCACGCTGCGCGCGTTGTGGTGGCCGCCGAGCCGCCGCTTCATGTCCTGGTTGATGAGCCGGTAGTACTCGGCCGAGGATTCCCAGCTCATGCCGCCGATCAGTCCGATGGTCTTCATTCCGTGCCTTCCCCGCGCGCGCCGGCGCTGTGCGAACCGGCGCCACTGTAGCAGGCGCCGCCGCCGCGGCCCATGCACAGTCGCGCGCGCGCCGACCGGGCCAGCGCCGCCGCGCCGGCCGGCATGCGGCCGGTGCGCGCCACCGCGACGGTCAGGGCAAGGCGCTGCGGATCAGCAGGTTGATGCGCTCGGGCTGCTCGTGCACCACCCAGTGCGTGCCGTCTGGAATGCGCTCGAGGCGCATCTCGGGCACGAACCGGTCGAGCCCGTCCAGCAGGCTCCTGGGCAGCGCGGTGTCGCGCTCGCCCCAGATCACCAGCGTGGGCACGCGCACCGTGAAGGCGGCCGGGTCCAGCCTGGAGATGTCGGGCGGCGTCTCGCCGGGGCCGGGCGGGTGCATGGGCGAGGCGCGGTAGTAGTTCACGCCGCCGGTCAGCGGATGCGAGCCGCGGGCGCCGGGCTGCGACCACGCCGCGTGGTATTTCTCGCGCGTCTCCCCGCCGAACCACGGCGCCGGCTGCCCGTCCGGCCCGTGGAGGAAGCGCTCCAGCCTGGCGAAGCCGTCCGCCGCCAGCGCCTCCTCGGCGCCGGGCTGGCGCAGCCAGTTCATGTAGGCCGAGGCCTTCTGCTGCTCGGGGCTGCCGAGCAGCGCCTTGGCGAACACATAGGGATGCGGCGAATTGATGATGACCAGGCGCTCGACCAGTTGCGGGAACTGAATCGCGAGGTTCCAGCAGATCGCCCCGCCCCAGTCGTGCGCCACCACCACGCAGCGCGAATACCCGAGCGCGCTGACCAGCTGCACCAGGTCCTCGACGATATGGCGCGGCCGGTAGGCCTCGACTTCGGCCGGCTTGCTCGACAGGTTGAAGCCGCGCAGGTCCGGCGCCACCGCGAAGTGCGTCTTGCCGAATTCGGCGAGCTGCGCTTCCCACTCGTACCAGAACTCCGGAAAGCCGTGCACGAACAGCACCAGCGGCCTGCCCCGCTCGCCCGCGCTGGCGTAGTGCAGGCGCGTGCCGTTGGGCAAGGTGGCGTACTGCAGGTGACGGATGACTGCAGCCTTGGACATGGTTTCTCCTCCCTTGCCGCGATGAGTTTGTCTGCGTCGGGCACGCGGCAGCGTGGGGTAACGCACGAACCGTGCCCGCGCGCCGCCTATCCGCGCAGCGCCGCCACCAGCCCGGCGCGCACCTCGGGCTTGTCCGCGAACGGGTCGCCGGGGTTGCGCTGGCCGATGATGTCCCCGAAGCGCTGCCGCACCGGATCGAGCTGCTGCGGATGCGAGTAGATGTAGAAGCCGTTGTCGCGGATCGCGTCGAAGGTGATCTGCGCGACCTCGGCGGCCGTGACCTTGCCCGAGCTGACCGCCTTGTCCGACATCGCCTGCGACACCAGTTGCGAGCGCGTGAGCGGCCCCTCGTTGGCGAGCTCCGCGGGCCGGTTGCGGCCCGACCTGGTGATGCCGGTCGGCACGAAATACGGGCACAGCACCGAGCAGCGCACCTGCTCGCTGACCAGGCTCAGGTCCTGGTACAGCGACTCGGACAGCGCCACCACCGCGTGCTTGGACACGTTGTACACGCCCATCGCCGGCGGGCTCAGCAGGCCGGCCATCGAAGCCGTGTTGACGATGTGGCCTTCGAACGACGGGTCCTTCCGCGCCGCGGCCAGCATCAGCGGCGTGAAGATGCGCACGCCGTGGATGACGCCGTGGAGATTGACGCCGAGCACCCAGTCCCAGTCGCGCTCGGTGTTCTCCCACAGCAGGCCGCCGGCGCCCACGCCGGCGTTGTTGAACAGCAGGTTGACCTGGCCGAAGGTGGCAATGGCGGCATCGGCCAGCGCCTGCACCTGCTCGGCCCGGGACACGTCCACGCGCACGCCGATCGCCGGCACGCCCTGCGCCTTGAACTCGGCCACGGTGGCGTCCAGCGCGTCTTCCTGCACGTCGGCCAGCACCAGCTTCATGCCGAGGCCGGCGCCGATCCTGGCGAACTCCTTGCCGAAGCCGGACGCGCCGCCCGTGATCACCGCCACCTTGCCCTGGAATTGCTTCATGTCGTCTGCCTCTCGTCCTGTGTCGTCGCGATGTCGCCGCAATGTCGTCGTTATGTCGTAGCCATGTCGTTCCGGCGGCCCTGCCGTGGCCGGATGCCGTCAGTCCAGCAGGTCGGGCTGTTCCTTGACGATGCGCGCGTACAGCGGCTGGAACTGGAACCAGCCCGCCTGCGCGGTGCCGACGATCGAGTACGCCTGGCGCGCCGCGGCATCCGAGATCATCTTCAGCGGCGCGTTGGTGCGCGCCGCGGCGGCCTCGGCCAGCAGCTGCACCTGGCACGAGCGCTCCATCGTGATGAACCACCACGCGGCCTCGTCCACCGTCTTGCCCACGGTCAGCAGGCCGTGGTTCTGCAGGATGGCCGCCTTGTTGCCGCCGAGCGCGTTGGCGATGCGCTGGCCTTCGTCGAGCTCCACCACCACGCCGCCGAAGTCGTCGTAGACCGCGTGGTCGTTGTAGAACGCGCACACGTCCTGCGTGAGCGGGTCGAGCGGGCGGCCCAGCGTGGACCACGCGCGCCCGTGCGTGCTGTGCGAGTGCGCGGCGGCCACGGCGTCCGTGCGGGTCTGGTGCACGCGCGAGTGGATGGCGAAGGCCGCGGCGTTGACCGGGTGGGCGCCCTCCACCACGTCGCCGTGGTGGTCGCAGCGGATCAGGTTGGAGACCTTGACCTGGCTGAAATGCACGCCGAACGGATTGACCCAGAACGTATCGGGAAACTCGGGATCGCGCGCGGTGATGTGGCCCGCCACGCCCTCGTCGAAGCCGAACTTCGAGAACAGGCGAAACGCCGCCGCGAGGCGCTGCTTGCGGTGCAGGCGCTCCGCGGCCGGCGTGTCGAACTGCGGCGGGCGCGGCAACATGCGGTACCGCGCCTTGACCTCCTCGGAGAGGCCGGCGGCGATGTCGTCGGGGTTGTCCTGCGGCTTGGTGTGGTCTGCCGGTGCGTTCATGGGGAGTCTCCTTTCTTATGTGGTTGGCTGGCCGCGCCCTGGCGCGCCTACACCAGCTTGACGAGCTGCTTGCCGAAATTCCTGCCCTTGAGCAGGCCCATGAAGGCTTCGGGCGCGCTGGCCAGGCCCTGCGCGATGCTCTCGCGGAACTTGAGCTTGCCCTGCGCCACCGCCGCGCCCAGTTCCTGCAGCGCCTGCGGCCACAGTTCCATGTGCTCGGACACGATGAAGCCTTCCACGGTCAGGCGCGACACCAGGATCAGTTGCGGGTTCTTCAGCGGCATCGGCTGGCCGTCGTAGCCGGCGATCATGCCGCACACGGCGATGCGGCCGAAGGCGTTCATGCGCGCCAGCACGGTGTCGAGGATCTCGCCGCCGACGTTCTCGAAATAGCCGTCCACGCCGTCGGGCGTGGCTTCCTTGAGCATGGCGTAGAGTTCCTTGCCGTCGCGCGCGGCCTTGTAGTCGATGCAGGCGTCGAAGCCCAGCTCGCCGGTCACGTAGTCGCACTTGTCCTTGCCGCCGGCAAAGCCCACCACGCGGCAGCCCTTGAGCTTGGCGAGCTGGCCCACCACGCTGCCGACCGCGCCCGACGCCGCGCTGACCGCCACGGTCTGGCCGGCCTTGGGCGCGATGATCTTGTTCAGGCCGTACCAGGCCGTCACGCCCGGCATGCCGACCGAGCCGAGATAGGCGGACAGCGGGATGCGCGTGGTGTCGACCTTCTGGATGCCGGCGCCGTCGCTCACGCCGAGCTCCTGCCAGCCGAACATGCCCACCACCTTGTCGCCCACGGCGTATTTCGCGTTCTTCGAGGCGATCACCTCGCCCACCGTGCCGCCGATCATCACCTGGTCCAGCGGCTGCGGCGCGGCGTAGGACTTGCTGTCGTTCATGCGCCCGCGCATGTACGGGTCGAGCGACAGGTAGTGGTTGCGGACCAGCACCTGGCCGTCCGCCAGTTCCGGCACCGGCACTTCCTCGAGGCGGAAATTGCCGGGCGTGACCGCGCCGGCGGGACGCGAGGCCAGCACGATGCGCTTGAAGGTATTCGACATGATGGTTTCCTTGCAGTGAAACGGGCGATGGCGGATGCGCGCCGCCCTTCGTTGTCGGTGGAATGCGCCGGCGGCGCGGCTTGTTTCAACAGGGCGGGCGCGCGGCGCGGCCGGCGCGCGCGGCTAGCGCAGCAGGCGCGGTCGGGCTCAGGCGCCGCGCGGCGGCGGCGGTCCGTTCAGGCTGCATCTTGTCTCCGTTCGCTGTTGTCTTTATCGGTGCTGCGTGCCGGCATTTGCCGCCGGTCTGGGTATCGTTTGCCTGCTCCCCCTCCTGGCGCGCCGGGCTCAGCCGTCGGCGCCGGTGTCGGCGGCGGCGCTGCTGGCGCGCTGCGGCGGCACGCGCCTGACGTACTTGAACGTGCCCGAGCCGCGCGACACGGTCTTGCCGTCGCCGTCGACGATCTCCGCCTCGCAGAACGCCATCGTGCTGGTGCGGTGCACGCACTGGCCGCGCGCGATCAGCCTGCCGCGGCCCGGCGCCATGAAGGCGGTCTTCATCTCGATCGTCACCACGCCGCGGCCGTCGCCGTCGGCCGCGCGCCCGGCAATCGCCATCGCCACGTCGAGCAGCGTCATCAGCACGCCGCCGTGGGCCATGTCCCAACTGTTCTGGTGGCGCTCCTCGAGCGCCAGTTCGATCTCGCTGCCTTCGCGGTCCATGCGGTTGCATTGCACGCCGAGCGCGGCGAGGAAGGGAATCCTGAGGGGAAAGCCGTTGGTCTGGTTCATGGATGGTGAATAGGGCTGAAAACGGGGTCGGCGCGCCGGCGGAAACCTGCAAGCGGCATGCCCGCCGCGCACCGGTTGCATTAAAGCATGGCTCAGACCGCGCTGACGCCCCCGTCCACCGCCAGCACCTGGCCCGTGATGTGCTTGCCGGCCGCGCTGGCGAACAGCAGCGCGGCGCCCTTCAGGTCTTCGTCGTCGCCGAGGCGGTGCAGCGGCACGCCGGCGCACATGGCGTCCACGCCCAGGCGGTCGAGCGAGCCCTGCGTCATCTTCGAGGGGAAGAAGCCCGGCGCCAGCGCGTTGACTGTGATGTTGTGCTCGCCCCACTCGGCCGCCAGCGTGCGCGTGAAATTGACCACCGCGCCCTTGGAGGTGTTGTAGGCGATGGTCTCCATCGTCCCCGGCGGGTTGCCCGCCAGCCCGGCGATGGAAGCCACGTTGATGATGCGGCCGTAGCGGCGCGGGATCATCGACAGCTTGCCGATGCGCTGCGACAGCAGGAACAGGCCGCGCACGTTGAGGTTCATGACCTTGTCCCAGGCCTCCACCGGATGGTCCTCGGCGGGCGCGCCCCAGGTGGCGCCGGCGTTGTTGACGAGGATGTCGACGTGGCCGAGTCTCGCCAGCGCCTCGTCGGCCAGGCGCGCGATGTCCGTGTCGCGCGCGCCGTCGGCGGCGATCCATTCGGCGTCGATGCCGCGCGCCTTGAGATGCGCCTGGGCCGACTGCAGCTCGTCGGCCTTGCGCGCCGACAGCACCAGGCGCGCGCCCTGCTCGCCGAGCGCCTCGGCGATCTGCAGGCCGAGCCCGCGCGAGCCGCCGGTGATCAGCGCGGTCTTGCCCGTGAGGTCGAACAGTTGCTGGATGGTGTGCATGTTGTCTCCCGATCTGTCGTGGCGCGCGCCGCAGCCGGCGCGCGCGGGTCTTGTCCGTCTTGCCTGCCCGGTATGGCGCCGGAGCGTCAGAACCAGGCGTCCTGCATGTCCAGCGTGGTGCGGTCCAGCGACGCCAGCAGGTCCAGCTGCGGGCCGGCCTTGGGCAGCTCCCAGCGGAAAAAGTACGCCGCCGCCGCCAGCTTGCCGCGGTAGAACGCCACGTCGTCGCCGCCGGCGGTGGCCAGCGCGGCCTGCGCCAGCAGCGCCTGCTCCAGCCAGATCCACGCCACCACCACGTGGCCGAAGGCCTCGAGGTAGACCGATGCGTTGGCCAGCGTCACGCTGGCGTCGCCCGCCGCCCACAGCGCCTGCGTGACCTCGGCCACGCGCCTGACGGCGGCGCCCAGCGCGCGCGCGTGGCTGGCCAGTCCGGCGTCGCCGCCGGCCAGCGCGCGGCCGATGGTGGCCTGGATTTCCGCGCCCAGCGCCTTGAACGCCGCGCCGTCCTTCATCACCACCTTGCGGCCCAGCAGGTCCAGGCCCTGGATGCCGTGCGTGCCTTCGTGAATCGGGTTGAGGCGGTTGTCGCGGTAGAACTGCTCGACGTTGTACTCGCGCGTGTAGCCGTAGCCGCCGTGCACCTGGATGGCCAGGCTGTTGGCCTCCAGGCACCATTGCGACGGCCAGCTCTTGGCGATCGGCGTGAGGATGTCGAGCAGCAGCGCCAGCCGTTCGTGCTCGGCGCCCGCGGCGGCGCGCTCCTGGTCGACCAGTTGCGCGCAATACAGGTTGAGCGCCAGCCCGCCTTCCACGTAGCTCTTCTGCGCCAGCAGCATGCGGCGGATGTCGGCATGCTCGACCAGCCGCACCTGCGGGCTGGCCGGGTCCTTGCCGCCGGGGCCGACCGGGCGGCCCTGCGGGCGGTTGCGCGCGTAGTCCAGCGCGTGCAGGTAGCCGGTGTAGCCCAGCATCACCGCGCCCAGGCCCACGCCGATGCGCGCCTCGTTCATCATGTGGAACATGCAGGCCAGGCCCTTGTGCGGCTCGCCCACCAGGTAGCCGATCGCGCCGGCCTTGCCGCCGGGCCGGTACTTCATGCCCTCGCCGAAGTTCAGCAGGCAGTTGGTGGTGCCGCGATAGCCCATCTTGTGGTTCAGCCCGGCCAGCACCACGTCGTTGTGCTCGCCGAGGCTGCCGTCGGCGTTGACCAGGTACTTCGGCACGATGAACAGCGAGATGCCCTTCACGCCGGGAATCAGCTTGCCGTCCGGGCCGGGGATCTTGGCCAGCACGAGGTGCACGATATTGTCGGAGAGCTCGTGCTCGCCGGCCGAGATCCACATCTTGTTGCCGCGCAGGCGGTACTGCGCGCCCAGCGGCGATTCGCCCTCGTGGTCGGCGCGCGTGGTGATGTCCGACAGCGACGAGCCGGCCTGCGGCTCGGACAGGCACATGGTGCCGAAGAAGCGCCCTTCCATCTCCGGCTTGACGAAGGTCTCCACTTGCGCCGGCGTGCCGTGCGCGAGCAGCAGGTTGGCGTTGCCGATGGTCAGGAACGGATAGGAGCTGGTGCCGACGTTGGCGCCCTTGAAGTAGGCGAAGCCGGCCTTCTCGACCACCACCGGCAACTGCATGCCGCCGATCCCGTAGTCCTGCCCGGCGGCCATCAGCCCGGCCTCGCAGAAGGCCTTCAGCGCGGCCTTGACCTCGGGGATGATGGTGACGGTCTCGCCGTCGAAATGCGGTTCGTGCTGGTCGTTCTTCTTGTTGTGCGGCGCGAACAGGTCGGCGGCGATCTTCTCGCAGGTATCGAGCGCGGCGTCGAAGGTCTCGCGCGAGTGATCGGCATAGCGCGGGATGCGCGCCAGTTCCTCGACCTTGAGCCACTCGTACAGCATGAAGTTCAGGTCACGGCGGGAAAGGATCAGCGACATGGCAGGAACGGGCTCCTGGTCTGGAAGCGAAAATCGATGATGCGCGCCGCGGGCATGCCGGCCCGCGGCGTCGCTGTCTCCACGGCGGCGCGCTGCGTGGCGCGCCGCTTTTCTTGTTCTTGCGGCAGCGCAGCCAAGGACGCGCGTCAGACCGCGCGAAAACGACCGCACTCCGCGTGTTGGCTTCCCTCCCCCATGCAATGGGAGAGGGAAGCCAACCGCCAGCAATGCCAAGCGGTTTCTTACAGGACCTCGAACAGCCCCGCCGCGCCCTGGCCGCCGCCGATGCACATCGTCACCACCACGTACTTCACGCCGCGGCGCTTGCCTTCGATCAGCGCGTGGCCGACCAGGCGCGCGCCCGACACGCCGTAGGGATGGCCCACCGCGATGGCGCCGCCGTTGACGTTGAGGCGGTCCATCGGGATGCCCAGCTTGTCGGCGCAGTACAGCACCTGCACGGCAAACGCTTCGTTCAGTTCCCACAGGCCGATGTCGTCGACCTTCAGGCCCGCGCGCTTGAGCAGCTTGGGCACCGCGAACACCGGGCCGATGCCCATTTCGTCGGGCTCGCAGCCGGCCACGGCAAAGCCGCGGAACACGCCCAGCGGCTGCAGGCCCTTGGCCGCCGCCACCTTGCCGTTCATCACCACGGCCGCCGAGGCGCCGTCGGAGAACTGCGAGGCGTTGCCGGCCGAGATCACGCCGCCGGGCACGGCGGTGCGGATCTTGGCCACGCCTTCGAGCGTGGTGTCGCCGCGGATGCCTTCGTCGGTGGAGACCGTGACCTCCTTGGTCATCAGCTGGCCGGTGGCCTTGTCGGCCACGCCCGCGAGCACCGTGATCGGCACGATCTCGTCGTTGAACTTGCCGGCTTCCAGCGCGGCGAACGCGCGCTGCTGGCTGCGCACGCCGTATTCGTCCTGGCGCTCCTTCGAGATGTTGTAGCGCTTGGCCACGTTCTCGGCGGTCTGCAGCATGTTCCAGTAGATTTCCGGCTTGTTCTTGGTCAGCCAGCTTTCCTGGATCATGTGGCGGTTCATTTCCTGCTGCACGCAGGAGATCGACTCCACGCCGCCGGCCACGAAGATGTCGCCTTCGTCGGCGATCACGCGCTGCGCGGCCATCGCGATGGTCTGCAGGCCGGACGAGCAGAAACGGTTGACGGTGGCGCCGGGCACGGTGACGGGGCAGCCCGCGCGCAGCGCGATCTGGCGCGCGATGTTGGCGCCGGTGGCGCCTTCCGGGTTGGCACAACCCATCAGCACGTCTTCCACCTCGCCGGCGTCGATCCGGGCGCGCGCGATGGCGTGCTGGACCGCGTGGCCGCCCAGGGTGGCGCCGTGGGTCATGTTGAACGAACCCTTCCAGCTCTTGGCCAGGCCGGTCCGTGCGGTGGATACGATGACTGCCTCGTTCATTTGTTGCTCCTCGGATTCTTGGTATCTGCGCAGGCCGCGCCTGCGCGTTGTTCGGTTTGTCCAGCCGGTTTGTCTAGCGCGCGGGCGCGGCGGCGAGCACGTCGGCCGACTGCACGCGCTGCACGCCGGCGGCGGCAAGCTCCTGCCACGCGCGGGCCAGCGAGCCGTCCAGGTCGATGGCGCGGCAGGCGTCCTCGATCACGGCCGCCTCGAAGCCGGCGGCGCGCGCGTCGAGCGCGCTCCAGGCCACGCAGTAGTCGGTCGCCAGGCCCGCGCAGAACACGCGGCGCACGCCGTGCTCGCGCAGGTAGCCGGCCAGCCCGGTGCGCGTGGCGCGGTCCGCCTCCATGAAGGCGGAATAGCTGTCCACGTCGCGGTGGTGGCCCTTGCGGATCACCAGCCGGGCATGCGGCGCGCGCAGGCCCGCGTGCAGCGCGGCGCCCGGCGTGTCCTGCACGCAGTGCACGGGCCACAGCACCTGCTCGCCGTACGGCAGCGCGATGGTCTGGAACGGCTGCGCGCCGGCGTGGCTGGCGGCGAACGACGCATGGCCGGCCGGATGCCAGTCCTGCGTCACCACCACGTGCGAGAACGCCTGCGCCAGCCGGTTGATGACCGGCACGACCTCGTCGCCGCGCGGCACGGCCAGCGCCCCGCCCGGCATGAAATCGTTCTGCACGTCGATCACCAGCAGGCAATCCTGCGCCCCGTAGCTCATGGTTGCTTCCACCCCTGCGTTGCCATTGCCATTGCCATTGCCCTCGCGTCCGGCTCAGTCGTTGAAGCCCTTGCCTTCGGCCGCCAGCTTCTCCAGCAGCGGCGCGGCCTTCCAGGCTTCGCCGTGGTAGCCCTTGGCGTAGCGCTTCATCGCCTGCGCCACGTTGTACAGGCCGACCTGGTCCGCGTACAGCATCGGGCCGCCGCGGAACAGCGGGAAGCCGTAGCCGGTCAGGTAGACCATGTCGATGTCCGAGGCCTTCGAAGCGATGCCCTCTTCCAGGATCTTGGCGCCTTCGTTGACCAGCGCGAACACCAGGCGCTCGACGATCTCCTCGTCGGAGATCTTGCGGCGCGCGATGCCGAGGTCCTTCGAATGCTGCACGATCATCTCGTTGACCTGCTGGTTCGGGTACGGCTTGCGGTCGCCCGCCTTGTAGTCGTACCAGCCCGCGCCGGTCTTCTGGCCGAAGCGGCCCAGCTCGCACAGCAGGTCGGCGGTCTTGGAATACTGGATGTCCGGCTTGTCCACCGCGCGGCGCTTGCGGATGGCCCAGCCGATGTCGTTGCCGGCCAGGTCGCCCATGCGGAACGGGCCCATCGCGAAGCCGAACTTCTCG
>Ga0255338_1000359_pt1 | contig 162161 bp, 152 predicted proteins | sample MeOH1_35cm_T4_19_FD_203715 | JGI IMG/M metagenome (GOLD analysis project Ga0255338, IMG submission 203715) | Sandy soil microbial communities from University of British Columbia, Vancouver, Canada - MeOH1_35cm_T4_195 | ecosystem: Engineered > Artificial ecosystem > Sand microcosm >...
GCGGCTTATCTGAATCACAGGTTCAAAGACCGAAGCGTTTCCTCAGCCTGCCCAGCCATCGCTCCGGGGATCAGCCGGAGAACGTCCCTCAGGGGAAGGAGGGGCGTCAAGACGTAAGCGTTTCCTTGGTTCAGGTGGGATGAGGCAGATTCTAAACGTCACACTGCTGTGCCGCCGCTGACCGGCAGCACGTAACCGGTCAGGTACGACGCCTCCGGCGAGGCCAGGAAGCAGATGGCCGCCGCCTGCTCGTCGGGGGTCGCGAAACGCTTGATGAAGGTGTCCTGCAGGGTCTGGTCGAGCACGCCCTTCATCCACTGCTGGTCGCGCTCGGTGGGCGGGGCGGGCGTGCGCGGGATGGCGCGCTGGCCAACGTCCGTACCGCCGGGCGCTATGCAGTTCACCCGCACGCCGAACTCGGCCAGCTCGTAGGCCAACGAGACCGTAATGGCATGCACGCCGCCCTTGCTGGCTGTGTACGGCACCCGGTAGACACCGCGCGTGGCGGTGGAGCCGACGTTCACGATGGCGCCCGCGCGGCGCTCCACCATGTGCGGAATCACTGCCCGGCAGGTCCACAGCGTCGGCCACAGCGAGCGCTGGACCTCTTTTTCGATTTCCTCGGGCGCGTATTCCCAGTATGGCCGCGCCCAGATGGTGCCGCCGACGTTGTTGACCAGCACGTCGATGTGGCCGTATGCGGCAAGCGCTCCTGCGGCCAGCTGCTGCGCGCCGGCCCAGGTTTCAAGGTCTGCCAGCACCACCTCGGCCTGCCCGCCCGCGGCGCGGATTTCGTCCCGCACCGCGTCGGCCTGCGGCGCGGCGCGGTCGGCCACGATCACGCGCGCGCCTTCGGCCGCCAGACGCCGCGCCGTGGCGCGTCCGATGCCCTGCGCGGCGCCGGTAACCACGGCGGTCTGGTCCTCGAAACGGCGGCAGTGGTAGGGGTTGTCGCTCATGCGTGGCTCCTTTGGCAGACGGCGGCTCGGCGTTGGTCGGCCAGTATGCTGCGACCGCCGGGCCGCGCAAAGTGCCTGCCTTGTGGCCCACAGCGGCCGGCAAGTACCATTACCGGTCCGGACCGTGCCATCCGGGCCGCTCGCCGCCGGGCGACGGCATTCCGGCCGCTTCCAGGCCTGCCGAGGAACCTCACATGAAGATCAACTGCGCCCTGATCGGGTCGGGCAACATCGGTACCGACCTCATGTTCAAGTTAAAGCGCAGCCCGGTGCTCAACCCGGTCTGGATGGTCGGTATCGACCCGGATTCGGACGGCTTGCGCAAGGCGCGCGAGGCCGGCATGAAGACCACTCACGAGGGCGTGGACGGCCTGCTGCCGCATCTGGCAGAGGACAACATCCAGATTGCGTTCGACGCCACCTCGGCCTACGTGCACAAGGAAAACTCCGACAAGCTGACCTCGCGCGGCGTGGTGATGATCGACCTCACGCCGGCCGCCATCGGCCCGTTCTGCGTGCCGCCGGTGAACATCAAGGATCATCTGGGCAAGCGCGAGATGAACGTCAACATGGTCACCTGCGGCGGCCAGGCCACCATCCCGATGGTGTACGCGGTCAGCCGCGTGCAGCCGGTGGTGTATGGCGAGATCGTCGCCACCGTGGCGTCCAAGTCGGCCGGCCCAGGCACGCGCAAGAACATCGACGAGTTCACCCGCACCACGTCCAAGGGCATCGAGGTGGTGGGCGGCGCGCGCAAGGGCAAGGCGATCATCATCCTGAACCCGGCCGAGCCGCCGCTGATCATGCGCGACACCATCCACTGCCTGACCGAGACCGTCCCCGATGAGGATGCCATCCGGGCCTCGGTCACGGACATGATCAAGGAAGTGCAAAAGTACGTGCCCGGCTACCGCCTGCTGCACAACATCGTGTTCGACGGCAACCGGGTGTCGATCTTCGTCGAGGTCGAGGGCCTGGGCGACTACCTGCCCAAGTACGCCGGCAACCTGGACATCATGACCGCCGCCGGCACCCGCACGGCCGAGATGATTGCCGAAGACATCATCGCCGGCAGCTTCAATCCGGCGCAGTACAAGACCGCCGCCGCCTGACCTGAGGACATCACCATGGCCCTTCAAGATCTCAAAGGCCGCAAGGTCACCCTGCACGACATGTGCCTGCGCGACGGCATGCATGCCAAGCGCCAGCAGATCACGCTGGAACAGATGACCGCCATCGCCACCGCGCTGGACGAAGCCGGCGTGCCGATGATCGAGGTCACCCACGGCGACGGCCTGGACGGCACCTCCATCAACTATGGCTTCGGCCTGCACACGGACGAGGAGTACCTGAAGGCCACCGTGCCGCACCTGAAACAGGCCAAGGTGTCCTGCCTGCTGGTGCCGGGCATCGGCACCGTGGACGGCCTGCGCATGGCGGCGGGCCTTGGCGTGTCCTGCATCCGCGTGGCCACGCACTGCACCGAGGCCGACTGTGGCGAACAGCACATCGGCCTGGCCCGCAAGCTGAACCTGGACGCGGTCGGCTTCCTGATGATGGCGCACATGGTCAGCCCGGAAAAAATCCTGGAGCAGGCCAAGCTGTTCGAGTCCTACGGCGCCACCTGCATTTACGTAACCGATTCGGCCGGCTACATGCTGCCGGATGACGTTACTGCCAAGGTCGGCCTGCTGCGCGCCAACCTGGCGCCGAACGTGGAACTGGGTTTCCACGCCCACAACAACCTGTCGATGTCGGTGGCCAACTCGCTGGCCGCCATCGACGCCGGCGCCAACCGCATCGACGGTTCGGCGGCGGGTCTTGGTGCCGGTGCCGGCAACACGCCGCTGGAAACCCTGGTGGCGGTGTGCGATCGGCTCAAGATCGAGACCGGAATCAGCCTGTACAAGATCATGGACGTGGCCGAGGACGTGGTGCGCCCGATCATGGACCAGCCGGTGCGCGTGGACCGCGACTCGCTGTCGCTGGGCTTCGCCGGCACGTACTCGACCTTCCTGCTGCACGCCAAGCGCTTCTCGGACCGCTACGGCATTTCCGTGCGCGACCTGCTGGTCGAGTGCGGGCGGCGCAAGACCGTGGCCGGCCAGGAAGACATGATCGAATCGATCGCGCTCGAAATGCTGGCCGAACGCGGCAAGCAAGCCGCCCACGCCTGAGGACACGCGCATGGCACTTGATTCCGCGACCATCGCCAAGCTGGCCGAGCACCTGGAAACGGCCGAACTGGAAGCGTTCGACGTCACCAAGATCACCGACGATCACCCGGACATGACCATTGCCGATGCGTATCTGGTGATGGAGGCGATCCGCGACCGCAAGTTCGCCCGCGGCATCAAGCTGGCCGGCTACAAGATGGGCCTGACCTCGCGCGCCAAGATGCTGCAGATGGGCGTCGACAAGCCCGGTTACGGCCTGCTGTTCGACTACTTCGCGGTCGAGGACGGCGGCACCATCGACATCAAGAAGCTGATCCACCCCAAGGTGGAAGCGGAAATCGCCTTCGTCACCAAGGCGCCGCTCAAGGGTCCCGGCGTGCACATCGGCAACGTGCTGGCGGCCACCGATTTCGTGCTGCCGGCGCTGGAAGTCATCGACTCCCGCTACCGCGACTTCAAGTTCGACATGGTCAGCGTGATTGCCGACAACAGCTCGTCGTGCCGCTTCGTGACCGGCGGGCGCAGCCGCAACGTGTCCGATGTGGACCTGAAGACGCTCGGCCTGGTGATGGAGAAAAACGGCCAGGCTGTGGGCTTGTCCTGCGGCGCGGCAGTATTGGGTCATCCGGCCGCCAGTGTGGCCATGCTGGCCAACATGCTGGGCGCCAAGGGCCAGGAAATCCCGGCCGGCAGCTTCATCATGACCGGCGGCGTCACCGCCGCCATCGCGGTCGAGGCCGGCGACAACATCACCGTGCACTACCAGGACCTGGGGTCCATTTCGGTCAATTTCGCCTGACGGTCATGGCGTTGCAAGTCATTCCACGGCGCGACTGCCCGGCCATGACCGTTCCCTCTCCCCGGCCCTCTCCCGCAGGCGGGAGAGGGGGACGACGTGTCGCTGACGCGACGTTAACGCAATAAGGACACACCGCCATGCCGTTCCTGCAAGTCAACATTCTCGAAGGCCGCACCGAGGAGCAGAAACTCGGCCTGATCCGCGAGCTGACCGAAACCGTCTGCCGCGTGCTGGGCTCCAAGCCCGAAGCCGTGCGCGTGCTGATCAACGACGTGCCCAACACCAATTGGGGCATTGCCGGCAAATCGGCCAAGGAACTGGGTCGCTAGCCGATCCTTCATTCAAAGCGAGACCATCATGAGCAATCCCGAAATCGGCAAGTGGATCAATGCCGGCGGCATCAACACCAACTACCACGACGTCGGCGAGGGCTACCCGACGGTGCTGATTCACGGCTCCGGTCCGGGCGTGAGCGCGTTCTCCAACTGGCGCCTGGCGTTTCCGGTGCTGTCGCAGAAGGTGCGCGTGCTGGCGCCGGACATGCTGGGCTTCGGCTACACCGAGCGTCCGGCGGGCGTCAAGTACACGCTGGACACCTGGGTGAAGCACCTGGTCGATTTCATCGACGCGCTGGGCCTGGACAAGGTCAACCTGGTCGGCAACTCCTACGGCGGCGCGCTGTCGCTGGCCACCGCCATCCGCCATTCTGGGCGGGTGAACCGCATGGTGCTGATGGGCGCGGCGGGCGTGAAATTCCCGCTCACCGACGGCCTCGACTACGCCTGGGGTTACACACCCTCGTTCGAGAACATGCGAAAGATGCTCGACCTGTTCGCCTACGACCGCAATCTGGTCAGTGACGAACTGGCCCGCCTGCGCTACGAGGCCAGCCTGCGCGAAGGCGTGCAGGAAGCCTATGCCAGCATGTTCCCGGCACCGCGCCAGAGCTCGATCGACGCCCTGTCCAGCCCGGAAGAGGACATCGCCAAAATCCAGTCCCCGGCGCTGATCATCCACGGCCGCGAGGACCGCATCCTGCCGTTCAGCAACTCGGTGCGCCTGTTCGAGCTGCTGCCCAACAGCCAGCTGCACATGTTCGGCAAATGCGGCCACTGGACGCAGATCGAGCACAGCGCACGCTTCAACAAGCTGGTGCTGGATTTCTTCGGCGAAGCCTGAAACCGGATACCGCGCTAAAAGGCCGCTTGCCGGAAACATCGGCAAGCGGCTTTTTTTGTGCCCGGCTGCAGGCGTCGAATCCACGGTCTGCCCGGCGGGATGGCGCGTTATGATCGTCCTTGCCCGGCCATACCCGGCGCGCGTTCACCACAACAGGAGGATTGGCCATGTCGGACCAGAATCAGCAGGAACAGAACAAGCAGTTCGTGCGCAAGTTCTTCGCCACCATGGATGCCAAGCGCTTTGACGAAATGGAAGCGCTGCTGCACCCGGAGCATCTGTTCCACCTGCCGATGGCGCGCGAGCCGCTGAACGTGAAGACCCACATGGAAGTGAACAAGCACATCCAGAAGTCGCTGCCCATCGTCAAGCGCGTGTTCGAGGACCAGATCGCCGAGGGCGACAAGGTGGTCAGCCGCGGCCGGCTGAGCTTTCAGCACATCGGCGAGTTCAACGGCGCCGCACCGACCAACAAGGTCATCGAGGTCAGCTTCATCCACATCATGCGCATCAAGGATGGCCTGAACGCGGAAGAGTGGGACGAGGTGAATTTCCTGCCGCTGATGAAGGCCCTGGGCGCGGTGCCGCAGGACGCCGGCATCAATTGGCACTGACGCCAGGGCGACCCTGAACGGGCGAACGAGGCGCTGTAACCGGCGGACGTCGCGGCTCAGGCCGGGTCGGGTCGCTTCAGGATCAGCAACCCGGAAACGGCCTTCACGCACAGCGCGCCGGCAGCGTCCAGCACTTCGCCCTCGACATAGCCGGTGCGGGCGCCGACGCGGATGACCCGGCCGATGGCGGTGATGTCCCCGCCGGTGATCGGGCGCAGGTAGTTCAGCGTCAGGCTGGTGGTGGTCCACACGGTCTGGAGGTCCGGGTAGGTCGCCATCATGGCGTAGCCGACTGCCTCGTCCACGTAGACGGCCATCACGCCGCCCTGCACCGAGCCGCGCGGGTTGCACCAGCGCAGGTCGAACGGGAATACCAGCCGGGCGAAATTGGGCGCGGATTCGGCAATGTAACCGCCGAACTGGACCATGGTCGGCGGGCGGTCCAGGTCGATCCTGGTGAGATCGGGTTGCGTACGGTCCGGCGGGGCGGTGGGCGCGCTCATGGCTTATTTGCCGGTGACCTGGGAACGCATCATGCGCCGGCTGACCTTGCCGGTGTTGCCGCGCGGCAGCTCGTCCACCAGGCGGTATTCCCGCGGGCGCTTGTAGTGCGAAAGGTCGGTGGCCTCGACGTGGGCCTTGAGCTGTTCGGGCGTCACCGGCTCCTTGACCACGGCGAAGGCGACGATGCGCTGGCCCCACTGTTCGTCCGGGATGCCGATGACCACGCACTCGCTGACGGCGGGGTGGCTGAGCACCGCCTCTTCCACCTGGCTGGGCAGCACATTGATGCCGCCGGAGATGATCATGTCGTCGATGCGGCCACGCAGGTACAGGTAGTTGTCGGCGTCGAGCACGCCCATGTCGCCGGAACGCCACCAGCCGTCCTCGAAGATCTTGCGCGCCAGGGCCGGCTGCTCCCACACCTGATCGGCCACCGACAGGCCGCGGATGATGACCTCGCCCTCCTCGCCGGGCGGCACTTCGTCGGTGAGCGCGCCGCCGGGCTGGATGACACGCACGTCGGCGTTCAGGAACGGCTTGCCGACGCTCTCCTGCTTGCTCGGGTCGCGATAATCCTCGTTGAACATGATGGTGCCGCCGGCGCAGGACCCGGTCTCGGTGGTGCCGTAGATGTTGATGACGTTGCTGCAGATCTTGTCGCGCACCAGGCCCATGGTGCGGGTGTCCATCGGCTCGCCGGCGTAGCCGGCCTTTTTGAGCGAGGAAAGGTCGTAGTTGTCCAGGTTCTCGCGAAACAGCATGCGCCACACGGTAGGCACCAAAAATGCGAACGTGGCGCGCTCGTCCTGGATTTTCTGCAGGAAGCGCTTCGGGTCCCACTGCGCCATGAACACGACTTTCCCGGCCGCGTTCAGGTACGGCATGGTGCAGTTGTACCAGCCGATGAAGGCGGTGGTGGAGGCGTTGATGATGGCCGCGTAGGGGTTGGCGTCGAACACGAAGGCGCCGCCGCGCGCGCTTTCGATCTGCGTGCGGTGGGTGTGCATGATGCCCTTGGGCACGCCGGTGGTGCCCGACGACAGGGCGATCATGGACGTGTCGTGGCTGAAGATCGGCATCGGCTCGAAGTCGAGCGTGTAGTCGGCCAGGTCGCGCGGAATGACCGGGTCGGGGCCGCCGATCTTGTCGGGTGGGGTGAGTTCGGACACGGCGCGGATGCCGTGGCTGACCAGTGGCGCCAGGCGGCGCAGCTCGTCGGCCAGTTCGTCCAGCGCGCCGTCGTAGACCAGCACGCGCGGGGACAGGCGCTCGAGCACGGCGGCCAGGATCTTGGGCGACTCGCGCAGGTGCAGCGCGGACGGAATGGCGCCCAGCTCGAAGGCGCCAAACAGCGCCACCACATGCTGCACCGACGGGTACATCAGCAGCGCCACGCGGTCGCCCTTGCGCACGCCGCGGGTGTGCAGCAGCTTGGCCATGCGCTGCACCTGGTCCTTGAGCTGCGCGTAGGTGTAGCGGTACAGGTCGTCCACCACGGCTTCGTTGTCCGGAAACCACTTGGCCGCGCGGTGCAGCATCTCGCGCAGGTTTGTGTCGCGTGTCATCGGTTTCCCCTCAGGAAGCAGGCTTGTCGGTCCCTGTTGCTATTAAAACAACAAGGCGGTTCGTCCCTGGACCGCCTTGTCCCGCCGTTGCGGCGGGTTGCCGGGCTCAGTAGGAGCGCGGCATGCCCAGGTCGTGCTGGGCGATGTAGTTGAGCGTCATCTCGTCGGTGACCGGCGCGATGCGGTTAAGGCGCAGGTTGCGGTAGTGCCGCTCGATGCCGGACTCGCTGATGTAGCCGGCGCCGCCGAGCGTCTGGATGGCGCGGTCGGCCGCGTACAGCGAGGCATGGGCCGCTGCGTACTTGGCGGACGTGGCCTGCACGCCGCATTCCCGGCCCTGGTCATACAGCCAGGCGGCCTCGTAGACCTTCAGGCGCGCGCATTCGAGCTGAATGCGGGCCTCGGCCAGCGGGAACTGCAAACCCTGATGCGTGGCCAGCGGCTTGCCCCAGATGGAGCGTTCGCTCGCGTACTGCACGGCCTTGCGGATCAGGTAGTTGCCGGTGCCGATGCAGCTGGCGGCAATCGCCAGCCGCTCCGGATTGAGCACCGCGTAGAGCGCCTTCCAGCCCTTGCCTTCCTCGCCGACCAGGTTCTCCTGCGGCACCTTGAAGTCATCGAAGAACACCGCGTTGGTGTCCATGAAGTGGCTGCCCATTTTCTTGAGCGGCCGCGCCTCGATGCCCGGGCTGGGCAGGTCGCCGACCAGCAGCGACACGCCATCGGTGCGCCGCGCCGGGTCGTACGGCGAGGTGCGGCACATGATGCCGATGTGGCTGGCCACCTTGATGTTGGAGATGTACATCTTCTGGCCCTTGACCAGATAGTGCCCATCTTCCTTGCGCGCCTCGGTGCGGATAGTGGTGATGTTGGAGCCGGAATTGGGCTCCGTGAAACCACCGGCCCACAGCTCGCCCTTGACGATCTTGGGCAGGTAGTTGGCCTTTTGCTCCGGCGTGCCGGCGGAGTTGATCAGGCAGCCGCCAAACACCGGCCCGCCCACGAACATGCCGCCGCAGTCGCCGCCGTTGCTCGACAGCGCCTCGGCGGCCAGGCACATCTCGACCATCCCCAGCCCGCTGCCGCCGTATTCCTCCGGAATCGTGATGCCCAGGATGCCCTGCTCGACCAGGGTGCTCCAGAACTCGCGCGGAAAGCCGTACTCCTCGTCGATCTTCTGCCAGTAGCTGTCCTCGAAACCCTGGGCGATCTTCTCGCACAGATCGACCAGCATTTGTTGATCCTGACTGAGCGAGAAGTCCATGGCTCAGACGTCCTTGGTGAGTTTGTAGGACTGCGTGCCGGGCTTGAACTCGCGCCGCTTGAACGACGCCAGCGCGGTGCGGATCCAGTCGTCGTTGGTCTCGCGCGACAGCTCCCACAGCTTGGCCATTTCGTAATCGACGGCGGCCTCGAAGTCCATCCACTTGACCTTCTCGTAGACCTCCTTGGTCTTGCGCAGCACGGTGCGGCCCAGGCGGCTGAGCATCTTCACCACGCGGTCGGTTTCGGCGTCCAGCTGCGCCAGCGGTACCGATTTGGTGGCGTAGCCGATTTCCTCGGCCTGCTTGCCGGTGAAGGTCTCGCCGGTGAGGCCGTAGTACAGCGCCTTCTTGCGCGAGGGGATGTTGTGCGCGTAGGCCCAGGACGTGCCGCCGCCGGGGAAGATGCCGAAGTTGACCTCCGACAAGCCCCAGGTAGATTCATCGGCCACGATGGCGATGTCGCAGATGCCGGCCAGTTCCATGCCGCCACCGAAGCACCAGCCGTTGACCTTGGCGATGGTGACCGCCGGGAAATTTTTAAGGTGCGTGAACCAGGTGAACACGTCGGCGTTGATGGCGGCCATGCGCTCCGGGTCGTCGAACGGTTCGAAGAAGCACTGCTCCAGGTCCATGCCGGCGCAGAACGCGTCCTTGATGCCGGTGATCACCAGCACCTTGACGCGGGCTTTTTCCACCTCGACCAGGGCGTTGCGCACGTTGTTGTGCAGGGTGGGGCTCATGCAGTTCTTCTTTTCCGGCCGGTTGAACTGGATGGTGGCGACGTCGCCGTCGATGGTCAGGTTGATGCACTCGTAACTGGACATGGGAGCCCCCGTAAGGCGTGGTGGTGGAGTCCCGCGCGCGGCGGGGCGGCAATTTAACCATACGATCGTTCAGCAGGGACAGGGTGGCGGGCCCCGGTGGCGGCAGACCGGCCTGCTGAACTACCATGCACGGCAACCTCAATACACCTGCCCGGGCCGCGCGCCCGGGCGCAACGCATGGAGTACGCACGCGTCATGTCCGAAGCTCTGAAACTGCAGGATCTGATGGAACTGGAAGGCGTGGTGGGGGCACTGCGCTGGCAGGAATCCCGCTTCATCAACGCCATCGCCTACCCGGCACGCCTGGTCGAGTACCTGGGCTTCGACAGTGAAGACCGGGCCCGCCAGCTGATGCTGTCGACCGAGGCCATGGGCCTGTCGATCAAGGGCGTGCTCGAAATCGACTACTACCGCGACCGCAAGACCAACCCGCACAGCCTGATGCCGGCCGACGGCTACATGATCCACGGTCAGAAATTCAACCTGGTGTGCACCCTGAACCGGGTCGCGGCGCTGGTGGACAACAAGATCGACTACAACCTCAAGGGCCTGTTCCTGAAACTGGCCCTGGTTCGCAACGACTGACGCGCGCCGCCCCGGCCGAACCGGCCGACTTTCGCGCCGCCGCAGCCCTTTGGCGGTCGGCAGCTTCCATCGCCGCCCATAACGAGGAGAAACATCATGTACAACAAACCCGTGGTCGCCACCATGACCGGCGACCCCTGCGGCATCGGTCCGGAAGTGGTGGTCAAGTCGCTGGCGCTGGGCGGCATGTACGAGCAGTGCCGGCCGGTGGTGTTTGGCTGTACCGAGTCGGTGCAACAGGCGGTCGATTTGCTTGGCCTGAAGCTGAAGGTGCGCCGCGTCACGGACGTCGAGGGCGCGGGCCTGGACCCGGCGGTGATCGACGTCTACGACACCGGCCAGCTGGATCCGAAATTCATCACCCCGGCCAAGGCCAACGCCGAGTGCGGTCGGGCCTGCGCCGCCTGGCTCAAGGAAATGGACGAGCTGGCCCTGGCCGGCAAGGTGCAAAGCACCATCATGGGCCCGATCAACACCGACGCCCTGAAGCTGGCCGGCAAGTTCGATCAGGTGGTCAGCGTCGAGGTCGGCAAGACCTATCTGTTCCTGATCACCGGCCCCCTGCGCGTGGTGCACCTGACCGATCACATCCCGCTGCGCCAGGTGTGCGACATCATCGCGCCGGACCTGGTCTACAAGGCGCTGCGCACCATTCACGACGATTTCACCCGCTGGGGCATCCCCAACCCGCGCATCGTGGTGGCGGGTCTGAACGCCCATGCGTACGGCGAAGAGGACAAGACGCAGATCGCGCCCGGTGTGGAGCGGGCCAGGGCCGAGGGCATCAACGTGACCGGACCTGCGTCGCCCGACAGCGTGTTTCGCTGGTGCATCGACGGCGAGTACGACGTGGTGCTGGCCATGTTCCACGACCAGGGCCACATCGCGGTCAAGACCTGGGGTTTCGTCGGCAACTGCGCCATGATCCTGGGCACGCCGTACATCCACATGTCGGTGGCGCACGGCACGGCGTTCGACATCGTGGGCAAGGGCATTGCCAGCCACGAGATGATGCTCACCGCCATGCGCCAGGCCGCCAGCCTGGCCGCCGGCAAGGGCTTCCACAAGGACGCCGTCGCCGCGTGAGTGTTGCCGCCCGCGACCTGGCGCCGCTGGCGGCGGTACTGCTGGACCTGGACGGCACGCTGGCCGACACCGCCGCGGATCTCGCCCACGCCCTGAACCGCCTGCGCGGCGAGCAGGGCTTGCCGCCGCTCGCGGTGTCGCAGCTGCGGCCCTACGTGTCGCAGGGCGCGCGCGGCATGCTGGCCTGTGCGCTCGACATCGGACCGCAGGACGCAGATTACGGTCCGCTGCGCGATCGCTTTCTGGCCATCTACGCCGACTCCTGCGCCCGCGAGGCCACGCTGTTCGACGGCTTCGCGGACGTGCTGGGCGAGCTGCGCGGACGCGGGCTGCGGATCGGCATCGTCACCAACAAGATCGAGCGCTTTGCCGCGCCGCTGTTGCGGGCGCTTGGCGTGTGGCCGGATGCCGACTGCCTGATCACGCCCGACCTGCTGCGCTTGCCCAAGCCGGATCCCGAAGGCGTGCTGCTGGCCTGTGCACGCCTGGGCGTGGCCCCGGCGGCCAGCGTGTTCGTGGGTGATGACCCGCGCGACATAGCCGCCGGTCAGGCGGCCGGTACGCGCACCGTGGTGGCCGCTTACGGCTACATCGCGCCCGGCGAGGATGTGGCGGTCTGGGGCGCGGACGCCTGCATCGATTCGCCGGCCGGTCTGCTCGCCCTGTGCAACGGCTGGGGTGCCTGAATGGCCGCCGCCGCGCCGGAGCTGTCCGACATCGTCCTGCACAAGGCGACGCGCACACTCGAAGTGCGCTTTGCCGACGGCAGCGCGTTCCAGCTGCCGGCCGAGTATCTGCGCGTGCACTCGCCATCGGCCGAGGTGCAGGGCCACGGCCCCGGGCCGGGCGTGCTGGTCGGCGGCAAGCAGGCAGTCGCCATCACTGCCCTGGCGCCGATCGGTCATTACGCGCTGCAGATCACCTTCTCGGACGGTCACGACAGTGGCCTGTTCAGCTTCGATTACCTGTACCGGCTGGGCCGCGAGCAGGACGCCTTGTGGCAACGCTATCTGGACCGGCTGGCCGAGGCCGGGCAATCGCGCCAGGCGTGAGCGCCACATACGCCAGTGTCGATGACCTGCGCCGGCAGGCGCAGCGCTACCTGCCGCGCCTGGTGTTCGACTTCGTGGACGGCGGCGCCGAGCGTGAGATCACGCTGCGCGCCAACTGCGCCGATTTCGAGCCCCTGCGCTTTGCGCCGCGGGTGTTGACGGACGTCAGCGAGGTTGACCTGGGCACGAGCCTGCTGGGCGACCAGATTGCCCTGCCGCTGCTGATTGCCCCCATGGGCCTGTGCGGTCTGGTGCGCCCGCAAGGCGAACTCGCCCTGGCCCGCGCCGCCAGGGCGGCCGGCATTCCGTTCGTGCTGTCGACCGCTTCGAGCCATCCGCTGGAAGCGGTGATGGACGCAGCAGGCGGCAATCTGTGGTTCCAGCTGTACCTGTTTCGCGACCGCGAATTCGCCCGCAGCCTGCTGCAGCGAGCCCGCGCCGCCGGCTACCGGGCGCTGGTGGTAACGGTGGACCTGACCCGTGGCGGCAAGCGCGAGAAGGACATCCACAACGGCTTTACCGTGCCGCCACGTTTCACGCGCCGCACGGCGATCGACCTGCTGCGCCACCCGGCCTGGCTGTGGCGGATGGCCCCGCACCGCGGCCTGACGCTGGGCAACCTGGTCGGTTGGGGCGGGCAGGACAGCAACGTGATCGCGCTCGGCACCTTCATGAATACCCAGATCGACCCCAGCATCTCGTGGGCGGATCTGGACTGGCTGCGCGCCGAGTGGGACCTGCCGCTGCTGGTCAAGGGCATCCTGCATCCGGACGACGCCCGCCAGGCGCTGGCGGCCGGAGCCGACGGCATCATCGTGTCGAACCACGGCGGGCGGCAGCTGGACGGCGCGCCATCCACCATCAGCGTCCTGCCGCGCATCGCCGATGCTGTCGGCAACGCGGCCGAGATCATCCTGGACAGCGGCGTGCGCCGCGGGGCGGATATTCTCAAAGCGCTGGCGCTGGGCGCGCGCGCCTGCATGATCGGCAAGGCGGCGCTTTACGGCCTGGGCGCAGGCGGCCAGGGCGGCGTCGAGCGCGTGCTGGCCATCCTGCGCCAGGAGCTCGACGTGGCCATGGCGCTGACCGGCAATCACCGCGCGGGGGCCGTGCGGCCGGACACGCTTGAACACTGACTAGACCTTGGCCGCGCCCGCCAGGTGCCGGCTGGCATGTTAGATTTCCGCCCCGGCGCCGGGTGAATGATCGCCCGGTCAGGTCGGCGTCGGCAGGCGCCACCGCGACCCCGCATGGAGGAGACATGAACGCACCCGCAGGCCGGCCGCAGTGTGGCCATACGCAAGCCTTTGGCCTGGACACCGGTCCGGTCAGCACGGCGCCGGTGATCCAGCCGGAGTTCTTCGAGCGCGAGCGCGAGGCGATCTTTCGCCACCAGTGGTTCAACCTGCTCAAGCGCGCCGACGAGATTCCGAACCCCGGCGATTTCTTCGTGCGCGACATCGAGGTGCTGGGCACCTCGGTGGTCGTGGCCCGCGGCCCCGATGGAAAAATCCGTGCGTTCCACAACGTGTGCACGCACCGCGGCAACCGCCTGGTGCGCGCCGCGGATGGCTGCGTAAAGGGCTGGCAGTGCGATTTCCACGGCTGGACCTACGCCACCGACGGCACGGTGCAGTTCGTGCCCGATGAGGGCCAGTTCTTCGACTTCGACAAGTCGAAGATGGGCCTGCCGTCGGTGCACCTGGACACCTGGGCCGGGTTCCTGTTCGTCAATTTCGACCAGACGCCGCGCCAGACGCTGGAACAGGCGATGGGCGATTTCAACCAGGACCTGAAACCGTTTCCGTTCGACCAGATGATCTGTGCCGGGCGCTGGCGCTACCACGTCAAGGCCAACTGGAAGGTGACCATGAACGCCTTTCAGGAGGGCTACCACGTGGCCTTCGTGCACAAGCGCTCGGCGCCGGACGCCTTCACCGGCACCGACAACCCGTACTGCAACATCAGCCACATGAAGCTGCAGCCCAACGGCAACCAGCACCTGTCGGTGCCCGGCAACCCGGCGCACGATCTGTCGCCGACCGAGCAGATCGCCTTCAAGTTGGGTTCCACGTTCACGCAGGGCACCGGCGGGCGCGGCGCCTATCCGGGCACCCAGCAGGACAAGAGCGCGGACTGGGGCTTCGAACTGAACATCCTGTTCCCGTTCTCGCGCATCAACGTGGGCGCCGGCTGGTATTACCTGGACGCCTTCTGGCCGGTTTCCCAGAACGAAACTGTCTACGAACTGGCCTACTACTTCCCCAAGCCAAAGTCCGCGGCCGAGATGATCAGCCAGGAATTCAGCAAGATCGTGCTGCGCGACCTGTCGCGGGAAGACCTGTACACCAACGAAGTCACGCAGCGGGCGCTCAATTCCGGCGCCATCAAGAACATCACCCTGTCTGACCAGGAAGCGGCCGTGCGGCACCTGTACCGCACCGTCGAGCGGCTGGTCGGGCGCTAACGGAGACACCCCGTGAAGTTCGGCATCTACAACGAAATCCAGGCCTCGCCCGGCGCCAACTACAAGCAGCGCTACGACGAGACCCTGCGCAGCGTCGAGCTGGGCGATGCGCTCGGGTATGACGTGTTCATGACCCTGGAGCACCATTTCTTCCCGACCTTTTCCATCTCGGTCAATCCGCTGGCGTTCTTCGCCGCGGCGGCGCAGCGCTCGAAGAACATCCGCTTTCGGGCCATGTGCCACACCCTGCCGGTGCACAATCCGATGGTGCTGGCGGCCGAAATCGCGCAGTGCGATCACCTGACCGACGGCCGCCTGGAAGTGGGCGTCGGCCGCGGCCACGGCTGGCTGTACGACCCGGCCAGCGTGCCGATGGCCGACAGCATCGGCCTGTACGAGGAATCGCTCGAAATCCTGCAGCGCGCCTGGAGCAACGAGCGCTTCTCCTTCGAGGGCCAGCACTACACCGTGCGCGACGTGCAGGTGGTGCCAAAGCCTCTGCAGCCGAGCCTGAAGATCTTCCAGACCGGCACCAGCGCGCGCGTGTTCGGCGACGCCGGTCGCCGCGGTGGTGGCGTGGTGGTTGGCGCCGCGCCGCCGCCGCTGTTTACCGAGGCGGTCAATGCCTATACCGCCGCGGCGAAGGAGGCCGGCCACCAGCCGCAGGTCGGCCTGGTGGTGCCGGTATTCCTGGCCGATGACGAGGCCACGGCCCTGCGCGAGGCGCGCGAGCCGATGATGCGCAGCTACGCCAACCTGGTGGTGCCGCAGGAATCGATCAACGACGAGGCGGTCAAGGAGCGCCTGCGCGGCGGCGGCTTTCATTTCTACGCTGGCGGTTTTCTGAACCAGATGAAGGAGTACACCTTCGAATCGGTGCTGGCCAACGACATCGCCTTTGCCGGCACGCCCGGGCAGTTCGTGGCCTGGCTGAAGCGTTTTCGCGAGAAGTACTACGACTTCCAGGAACTGTCCCTGATGGCCGATTTCGGCGGTCAGGCCGAATGGCAGGTGGCGCGCACGCTGCAACTGTTTGCGCGCGACGCGATGCCGGCCCTGCGCTGAGCCGGCCCGAGGAGGAAGACCCGATGTCCAATAGCCTGCCAACCGAATTTGCCGACCTGGCGCGGTTTGTCCCCTGGGCGCTGCCGACCGAGGACGCGCGCATGCGAAAGCGCCTCGGCTCCAGCATGGTCGAGCTGACCGACTACTACCGCACGCTGCTGCCGCGCATGGAGGCGCTCGCCGAGCACCTGTCGAAGTTCTCGATCGACGCGCTGCCGGCCGAGCAGAAACCGCTGCTGTATCTGGGCCTGATGTTCATGGAGGCGGCGGTCTGCGTGGAGCTGTTCAAGGGTCCGGACGTGCTGGAGAGTCTGGGCGCCGAGCACCTGGACGTGCTGTCGGAAACCATGGAACGCCGCCTGCTGGCGAGCTGACCGTTACCAGAACACACCGTTACGGGAGGGGAAGCACGTGTCAGGCATACCGATGAAGGGTCTGCTGCTGGGGGCATTGGCCGTGGCCAGCCTGGCCGGCTGCGGCAAGGATCAGGACCAGCCCGCGGCGACCGGCAACACGCCCGCAACGCCGCCAGTTTCGGCGCAGGTACCGGCGCCTGCCACCGAGCCAGCGCCCGTGCCGGTCGAAGCCCCGACGCCCGCACCGGCCGCCGCTCTGCCGCCCGAAAGCGCGATTGCCACCTACGCCGCCGCCGGTCTGCCGGATACCCTGGTCAAGGACGGCTGCTATTCCTGCCATGACGTGAACGGTGCCCGCATCGGCCCACCGCTGCGCGCCGTCGCCGGCCTGTACCGCACCGACCCGCAGGCCGTGGACAAGCTGACGCAAAAAGTGCTGCATGGCGGCAGTGGTGTCTGGGGCCCGACGCCGATGATCGCCCACCCGCAGCTGAGCGCCGACCAGGTGCGGCCGATGATCGAGGCCATTCTCAAACTCAACTGAATCTGATCCGCGGGCCGGGTGCCAAAGCCGGTGCCCGGCCCGCGGCCGTTTGTCTTCAAGGAGGTTTCATGACTGCTGTGCGCGCGGCTCATTACGACGCCGCCACCGTCGAGGCGTTTTTCAATCCCAAGGTGGTGGCCGTCATCGGCGCCTCGCCGGACACCCTGTGGTCCCGCCAGCTGCTGGATGGCCTGCGCAGCCACGGCTTCCAGGGCCGGGTGTACGTGGTGAACCCCTCGCGCAGCTCGGTGCTCGGTTTCCAGTCCTTCAAGTCGGTGGCCGACCTGCCCGAGAAGCCCGACATCGCGGCCGTGCTGCTGGGCGCCAAACACGTGCCGGCCATGCTGGAACAGGTCGCCGCCACCGGTTGCAAGGCCGCCTACGTGCTGGCGGCCGGCTTCGAGCAGCCCGAGCCACTGGCCAAGCTGCGGGCACAGGCCCAGAAACTGGGCCTGATCATCATCGGCCCCAACTGCAACGGCTACATCAACGCCGGTGCCGGCCTGCACTTGTGGACCGGGCCGATCAACCGCCCCTACCGGCACGGCACGGTGGCGCTGCTGGGCCAGTCCAGCGGCGTGCTGGGCGCGCTGTGCTGCCTGACCTGGGACCGGGGCCTGGGCATCAGCTTCCAGATCTCGACCGGCAACCAGGTCAACTTCGCGCTGACCGACGCGCTCAATTTCCTGGCCACCAATTCCGACACGCGGGTGGTGGTGACCTACGTCGAGCAGTTCGGGGACTACCCGCACTTCGTGGAAGCAGTCCAGAAGTGCCGGGCCAACAACACGCCGGTGATCGTGGTCGCGATCGGCAGGTCCGAGGCCGGCCGCGGCGCGGCGCTGGGCCACACCGGCGCCATCACCACCACCGGGGCGATCACCCGGGCGGCCATCGAGGCGGCCGGCGCCATTGCGGTCGACACGCTTGACGAGGCGCTCGACCGCGCTTCGGTGTTCGCCGTCACCCCGCCGCGCAGCTGGCGGCCGGTGCGCACGGCCGGCCTGATCAGCATCTCCGGCGGCTGGTCGGCGCTGATGGGCGACTACTTTGCCGACGAGGGCATCGCTACCCCGCCGCTGCCCGAAAGCGTCACCCGGCTGTTGCCAAGCTGGGTCGAGAACGTCACCTTCAACAATCCGTTCGACATCACGGCGCAGATCTACGGTTTCTCCGAGGTCTACTTCCAGATGGCGGACGAGATGGTCAAGCACGAAGGCTTTGATGCCGTGTCGATCATGTTCGGCAACTGGGACGGCGGCGAGCGCTTCTACGCCCCGGTCGCCACCTGGCAGGGCCGCATCCAGAAGCCGATCGTTGCCAGCTGCATCGAGACCAGCGCGCTCAAGGACACCTACCGCGACTGGCTGGACAGCGATCCGCTGCCCAACGTGCAGGGAGGCCAGGCGCTGGCGCGGGGTCTTGCAGCCATGCGCGACTACTTCGACAAGCCCGGTTACCTGCCGCAGGGCTGGTGTAACGACAAACCCAGGCGCTGGAAAGGCCCGGCGGTGGCGACCTTCCCGGATATGGTCAAGCCGCTGGCCGCCTACGGCCTGCACTGCGCGGCGTACACGACGCTGCTCGACCACAGCGGCAAGTCCGGCAAGGGCAAGCCGGCGTTCCCGGCCGTGCTCAAGCTCGAATCCCCAGGCCTGCCGCACAAGACCGAATACGGCGCGGTCAAGGTCGGCATCGCCGACGACAAGGCCTGCGCGGCGGCGGTCAAGGCGCTCACGGCCATTGCCAAAAAGCAGAAGCTCGAAACCTGGTCGATCATCGCCCAGCCGATGCTGGACCTGTCGGACAGCCTGGAGCTGCTGGCCGGCGTGGTGCACGACCACGTGGCCGGCCCGGTGCTGACCCTTGGCGCCGGTGGCGTGCTGGCCGAGCTGTTCGACCGGCACGCCCATGCGCTGTGCCCGATCACGCCCGAGCAGGCGCAGGTCATGATCGACCGCATCGGCGTGCGCAAGATCCTGAACGGCTACCGCGGCAAGCCGGCGCTGGATACCGCCTCGCTGGTCGGCACCCTGGTCGGCCTGTCGCAGTTCGCCTACGACCACCGCGGCAGCCTGCAGGAACTGGACCTGAACCCCATCGTCGTGCCGCCGGCCGGCACGCCGACCACGCTGATCGACGCGCTCGCGCGCTTCGACTGACCGCAAGTCAATCGCAGGTTGGTTGGATGCGAAGCGGCGTAACCCAACAGATGCCACTGGACCCGATGCCATGAAAGACAGCCTCAAACCCGGCCTGGAACACAGCTTCCAGTTCACCGTCACCGACGCCAAGACGGTGCCCAACATCTACCCCGAGGCGGCCGACTTCCAGGCCATGCCGCGGGTGTTCGCCACCGGCTACATGGTGGCGCTGCTGGAGTGGGCCTGCATCGACGCCATCAAGCCGCACCTGGACTGGCCGGCCGAGCAGAGCGTCGGCACGCACGTCAACGTGTCGCACCTGGCGGCCACGCCGCCCGGCCTGACGGTGACCGTGCAGGTGCGCCTGGACGAGGTGGACGGCAAGCGGCTGAAGTTCACGGTCAGCGCCCACGACGGCGTGGACAGGATCGCCGAGGGCACGCACGAGCGCTTCGTCGTCGACGCCGAGAAATTCAACGCCCGGCTGCACAAGAAAATCCCGACCTGACCGGGCCTTGGGCCCGGACCGGCGCCGGACAACGCGAACAAGGAGGGGAGATGGCCTTGCTGGAAGCCTTCAGCCGCGCCGGCAACGCCGCCTCGGGCGTGGCCGAGCGTTACATCCCGGATGCCTGGGTGGTGTGCATGGTGCTGACCGCCATCGCTCTGGTGCTGGCGGTGTTCGGCGCCCATGCCCAGCCGCTGCACGCCGTCACCGCCTGGGGCAACGGCATGTGGGGTCTGCTGCAGATCACCATGCAGTTCTCGATCTCGGTGTTCGCGGCCTATGCCTGCGTCATGTCGCGGCCCGGCTTCTGGATGTTCGACCGCCTGGCGCGCATCCCCAATCCGGACAAACCGGTGCAGGCGGTGCTGCTGCTGGCGGTCACCACCACCGTGACTGGCCTGCTCAACTGGGCCCTGTGCTTCGTGGTCAGCGCGCTGCTGATTCCGTTCGTGGCGCGGCGCAATCCGAAAACCGACATCCGCGTGCTGTGCGCGGCGGCGTTCATGGGCGTGGGCACCGTCACCAATGCCGCGCTGTCCGGCTCGGCGGCGCTGATCATGGCCACGCCCGACAACCCGATGGTCAAGCCGGCGGCCGGCAATCCGATCGTCGATCGCCTGTACCCGGTCACCGAGACCGTGTTTGCGCACTACAACCTGATGCTGCTGGCGCTGCTGTCGGTGATCAGCATCGCAGCGATCTGTGCCCTGCATCCGCGCGGCAAGACGCCGGTGGTGACGCTCGATCAGGAGCGCCTGGACGCCATGCTGCCGCAGCCGCCCAGCATCGAGCCCGAACGCGCCACGCCGGCCAGTTGGCTGGAGAACCGGCGCATCTGGTGTTATCTGGCCGGCGGCATGATCCTGTTCACGCTGGGCTACAACATGCAGACGCAGGGCTTCGCCCGCGCCTGGAACATCAACGCCTACAACGCGGTGTTTCTGGGACTGGCCCTGCTGCTGCACGGCAACCCGCTGTCGTTCGTGCAGGCGGTGCGCCGGGGGCTCGATTCGGCCTACGGCGTGGTGCTGCAGTTTCCGTTCTATGGCGGCATCTTTGGCCTGATGACCGGCACCGAGCTGGGTCACTGGCTCAGCAGCCTGTTCGTGCGCTTCTCCAGCCAGCAGATGTTCCCGCTGGTGATCTACGTCTACTCCGGCATCATGGATTTTTTCGTGCCTTCGGCTGGCTCCAAGTGGATCATCGAGGCGCCTTATATCGTTCCGGCGGCGCGCGAACTGGGCGTGTCGGTCACCACCACGCTGATCGCCTACATGCACGGCGGCTCGCTGACCAACCTCATCCACCCGTACATGGCCATTCCCATCGTCGCCATCACGGGCATCCGCTTCGGGCGCTTTGCCGGCTACTCGTTCATGGTCGGCGTGCCGATCGGCATCATGATGATGACGGCCATGCTGTTCATCCCGCCGAACCTTTAGTTGAGGTCTGAATAAGTCCATCCTGGACTTCTCAGACCACGGAATCCGAAAAGTGTGATTTTCGAATTCATTCATCTGCAACGCCTGCAAGGCGTTGCAGATGGCGGCACTTCCCTGTGCCGCGCGACTACCAAGCATCAAACCAGGAGCCCGCCATGTCGCTACCGGTAACCGCCATCGCCCGAGTCGGTGTGCTGACGCGCGACTGTCGCGCCGCCGCATCCGAGTACGCGCGCTTTTTCGGCATCAACGACTGGCGGCTTGCCCATTGCGCCGGACGTACCGCAGACGGGCGCGACTATGCCCACCGGCAGGCGGTGGGCTACGCCAACGGCGTCGGATTCGAGCTGATCGAGCCGCAGTCCGGCCCGTGGGCGGACCTGTTGGCAGCTGGCGGCGAGGGGCCAAGCCATGTGGTGGTGGCGACCACCGACTGGTCGGCGCTGGCCGCGGCGCAGGCGCAAACCGGCATCGCCACCGGCGCCGAGAATTCCGAAAACGGCGGCCAGCGCCGCCTACTGGCCAGCCGCGAAGCGCTGGGCGGATTGACGGTGGTATTCGCGGACGCGGCCGCGCTGGCCCCGCACGGCGAGACGCTGCGCCTGCCGGGTGAGGCAATCCTGCCGGTGCAAAAGCTCTACCAAGTGTCGGTGATGATCCGCGATCTGGACGCCGCCAAGGCGCGCTTTCGCGAGTTGCTGGGCGTGGAGGCCTGGGTGGACATCGGCATCGACAGCGCGCAGATGCCCGGCTGCGAGTACTACGGCAAGCCGGTCGAACACACCGCGCGCCTGGCCATCGGCCGCCGGGATGGCGCCTGCTTCGAGCTGGTCGAGCCGCTGACTGGCCCCACGGTCTATCGCGATGCCATAGACCGGCGCGGCGAGTGCGTGCACCACATCATGGTCAGCCTGGCGCCGCCGCAGGACTTCGAGCGCGCCGCCGCGCAACTCGCCCCGCGCGGCATCGTGGTCGGCCAGTCGGCCAGCATCCCGGGCCTGATGAACTTTGCCTATTTCGACGGCGCCAAGCCGCTGGCTGGATTGTTCGTGGAAGTCATTCAGCCGCTGGCCGACAACTGGCTGGAACTGATGTTCCCGAGCCCCGAAATCGCCCGCATCGTGGTCGGGGATTGACCAAGGTCGCGCGCCACCACCTGCGGCAGCCGTGGCGAGCGCCTGCGGTCGGGCTCGCCGCGGCTGTCGTGACCGGAGCCGTTTTTACCGATAATCCGCCATCCTTCTGATGCCCAAGCTGCCCGGACAGGCCTTTCGGTCCGGCGAGGACACTGCCCGTGGAGTCCACGTTGTCGCGAGCGCCCGATCCGGACCCCGCGCCGGTAACGCCAGTGATCTGGGCGCTTCAGGCCGAGAAGGCCGGTGATAACGCCCAGGTAGACACCCTGCTGCAGGCAGTCGGCCTGCCGGTCACGGTCAAGCGGCTGCGCATGCGCCAGCGCTGGCAACGGGGCAAACCCGGCATCCGCGCCGGTCTTGGACACCTCGATCAAGCGGCGAGCGATGCCCTGGAGCCGCCCTGGCCGGACCTGGTCGTGCTCAGCGGGCGGCGTTTGATGAACGTGGCCCTGTGGTTGCGCGAGCAGTCGCGGGGCCACACGCGCTTGGTGCTGGTCGGGCGGCCGCACGGCCATTACGAGGCGTTCGATCTGATCGTTGCCGCACCGCAGTTCCGACTGCCCGCGCGGGCGAACGTGATCAATCTGGATCTGCCCTTGATAGCGCCGCCGCTGGCCGCCATTGGCGAGGCGGCGCAGCGCTGGCGCGGCACCATGGCCGCCCTGGCGCGGCCGGTCACCGCCGTGCTGGTCGGCGGGCCAACGCAGCCGTTTCGCTTCGACTCGCAGGTCGCCCAGGCGCTGATCGACCGCACGCTGGCCGCCACCGCCGGTGCCGGCACGCTGTACGTGAGCACCAGCCGGCGTACGCCCGAGGCGGTTACGCGCGCGCTGGCCGGCGCCCTGCCAGCCAATGCGCGCCTGTTCCGCTGGGCGCCCGGGTCTGCGGATAACCCGTACCTGGCGCTGCTGGCCCTGGCAGACCGCTTCGTGGTGACGGGCGACAGCGCCTCGATGCTGGTCGAGGTTGCGCGCCTGGGCCGCCCGCTGGCCGTGTTCGAGCTGCCGGTCGGACGCGGTCCGCGTCAGTGCCTGGTGCGTTTGCGAGCGCTTTTCGCGCACCTGCGTTGGCCCGGGCACGGCGCCCGCCCGCAGCGGGACATCACCGAACTGCACCGCGCCCTGTACCGGATGGGCCTGGCCGTGCGGCTGGGCGAGCCATTCCCGGCAAGTTCGGGCGTCGGCGGGGCGCACGGGCAGCTGGCGGCGATCCGCTCGCGCATTTACCTGCTGCTCGGACTGCCTGCTGGCCAGCTGCCGGCGGCCGTCCAGTCCGCCGATAATCAATCCTGACCGCCAAAGCCACGCCTGACCAGCCCGGTGTGTGGTGAACAAGCCAACGTATCCTGCTGCCCCGCCCTGGAGCCGTCGTGTCGATAAACACGTTTGATGATCTGCTGCGCAGCCTGCTGCTGCGCACCGGTCGCGTATTGCCGGCGACCCGGCACAAGCGCTTCGAACGCCAGGTACGCGGCTGGCACGAAGGCCGTTGCATCGCCCGCGCCCGCGCCGTGGTCGTGTCGCATGCCAAGAGCGGTCGCACCTGGCTGGCGACCATGCTGGGCGCGTACGAACGCGCGGCCGGTACGTCCCTGGGCGTGTTCTTTACCCACGACAACTACATCCGTGACCGGCGTACGCCGGACGCGCGCCCCTGGCATGCCGCCAGGCGGCTGGTGCTGTTGGTGCGCGATCCGGGCGACGTGATGGTGTCGTTCTATTACCAGTGGCAGCACCGCATGAAACCGGGCAAGCGCTGGGTCAACGACTATCCGGCCGGGCCGCTCGGCCTGTATGAGTTCGCCATGCACCCGCGCACGGGCCTGCCAAACCTGATTGCCTTCATGAACCGTCTGGCGGCGGAAACCCGTGGGCGCGCGGATGTGCTGCGGGTGCGGTACGAAGACCTGCGCAGCGCCCCGGAAGCCACCCTCACGCGCCTGATCCGCTTCGTGGCCGGCGAAGTCGATGTGGCGGCGGTACGGGCGGCCGTGGACTACGGCTCGTTCCAGAACATGCAGCGCATCGAGCGCGAGAACGCCGCCGACCCGCGCGCCTCGACGCGCCTGAAGCCGCGCGACGCCAACAACCCGCAGTCGTTCAAGGTGCGCAGCGGCCGGGTCGGCGGCTACCGCGAAAGCTTCACCCCCGAGCAGGTCGCGATCATGGACGCGCTGGTGCGCGACACGCTCGATTCAAGTTTCGGCTATCCCCTGGCCGCTGCCGTGCCCGACCCTGGCGCTTAGCACCAGCGCGGCGCGCAGGATGTACTTCTGCGGAAAGTCCGCGCAGGCGACCAGCGGTTGCAGGCCAAAGTCCGCCAGCTCGGCGATCCGGCCGCGGAAATAGCCGCGCTGGCGCACGTTCAGTCGTTGCCAGAAGCCGTCGTTCACGTCGCGGAACGGCTCGATCATCACGGTGTGCGAACGCACCACGCGGGCAATTTCGGCGAGCGCCCGACTGCGGATCTGTTCCATCTGCTCCAGTGCCAGCACGGTGATCGCCAGGTCGAATGCGCCGTCGTCGAACGGCAGTTCAGTGGCCGAGCCTTGCAGGAACCTGACGCGCCGAAAGCTGGTCAGGTCCGCCAGCGGCTCGGGCGCAAAGGCGCGCAGGTTGGCCGGCAACTCGACATGGGCCTGCTGGAAAGCCTGCGCGGCCGCGTGCCCTTGCGCGGTGAGTTCGATGCCGGTGAATGCAATCTGCGGAAAGCGGCAGGCGAGCATCATCAGGTTGATGCCGTTACCGCAGCCGATCTCCACGACCGTGCGCGGGCGCATTTTCTCGATGGCCCGTATCAGCAGCAGCTGGCGCCAGCGCGTCGCGCCGGTGGTGTTCGCCAGCAGGCACTGATTGCGCCACAGCCACGGCGTGCTGCCCGCCGGGACGTTATGCGGGTCGTAGCGATCGAAGCCAGCCCTGGACCACACATCGGCGTACTCGGCCTGCACGATGGCGCTGCTGCGGCCCTGTCGCGGGGACGCCTCGCCACCAAGGTCGCGCCACATCCGCCGCAGTGCCTTGTGCCTGCGGCGCCAGATTTCGGTCTGCCAGCGCCGGCTCCAGCAGGGGGCACGGGCCGTCACGAACGGTGCCAGCAGCGCCTCGATCTGATCCGGCGTGACGCCAAGCGCCTGCGCCAGCGGGGACAGGCTTATCGCCGGGCTTGCCATTGTGTACAACCTCGCGTGTAGAGCATTGCAGCTCGCTGAATTCCAGATGCCAGGTGTCGCAAGTGGCCATGCGATCACACGCTCAGGACAAATCCCGGCGGCCGGTGACCACCGCAACGAAATGCCGGGCCGCGTTATCCATCGAACGCGGCGTGCCGGAAATTACCGCCGCGAAGCTGTCGTCGAACAGATGCGTGATATCGAGCGCCGCGCGGCGCGTAATGTGATCAGCGTCGGTATAGCGTGAGACGCCGCCCACCTCGACATGACAGAGCACTTGGTCGCAAAAGGCCGGCGTCGGATCGACCAGATGCGCACCCCACTTGATTGCGACCTGCTGCAGGGTCTGTCGGGCCAGTTTCTGGCGCGCATCAACCGCGACACGGGTCGGATTGACCTGCGGCGCACGTTCGCGCATGTCGGCACGAGCGAGCGACAGCGGTACGTCGTATCCGGGCTCCGGCACATCCATGACCAGCACGACGCGGATGCCCAGAGCCGTCAAGGCGCCTACGGTCGAGTCCAGCGCCACAGCAACCTGGCCGGACCGGTCGACGGTGATGTAGGGCACTGTTGGATCATAAAACGGGCCCTCGGTGCCGTTCTGTGCACCCAATACCTCACGTGGCCAACGGGCGACCAGAAAGACCAGCCGAATATTCTGGTCTTTTATCAGTTTGATGGTCGCATCGTTCTGATCGCGGCATGCCTCACGTCTCTGGCCGTGCGAGCTGGTCGTGTCATAGTTCAACAGCGGTGGACAACCCGCGCGTCCGACAAAGAGGCCACGTTGATTGAAGCGCATGCCCGCCAGATCGATTGCCGGCGCCATGGCTGCCGCATGTGAGTCGCCCCAGACCAGAAATGTTGTATGGCCCGCTCCCTGGGCGCCCATGGGACAGTTCACGCCCGGTCGAACTGATTCACTTTCAAGGCCTTTGTCACTGTTATCGGCAAAGCAGTTAGGCCGCAAGAAGGGGCTGCGATCCTGCTTCTGGGCATAGATCGCCTGAACCGCAGCCGGCAGTCGCCCTGGCAAGCCGCCTTGCGCCTGTATGGCAAGTCCAGCGGTCACGGCTGCCACCATCATGGCCGCGGCGGCCCCGAACAGCGCCCGGCGATCAGCAAAAAAATGGCGCTGGCGTGCGGGTTGTTCGATGTAGCGCCACGAAACCAGGGCGAGCGCAAACGACAGCGCGATCACCAACGCCGCTTCAGGGGTGGTCAGCAGATGCCCCAATCGGTATTGGGCAAGCACGATCAGCGGCCAATGCCACAGGTAAAGCGAATACGAAACCAGCCCGACCAGTACCAACGGACGTGAGCCCAGCACGCGACTGACGGCATTGCCAGTCCCGCCGGCCATGATCACCAGGGCGGCGCCGACGCATGGCAACAGCGCTGCGGCGCCCGGGAACGGCGTGCGTTCGGAGATGCCGAACACCGCTGTGGCAATGAGCACCAGGCCGACGCTACAAACCGCCGCCGCGCGGGTGGCCTGCCATCCGGAAGCGGCCGGAGCAAGGGCCAGCAGGCACCCGAGCCCCAGCTCCCAGAACCGGGCAGGCAGCAGAAAGAATGCGCTGTCCGGGGCGGCATATACCCAGACGGTGCTGAACAGGAAAGAAGCGGCGCTCAGTAATCCAATGACGAGCGTTGTTCGGGTGGGCATGAAGCGGTAGAGACCGGCGAGCAGCAGCGGAAACAGGACATAGAACTGCTCCTCTATGCCCAGTGACCATGTGTGCAGCAGGGGTTTGAATTGCGCCACCGTGTCGAAATAGCCGGCTTCCTGCCAGAAGCCGATATTCGAAGCGAAAACGGCGGCCATGGCCATGCTCTTGCCGAATAATGCGAATTCCGGCGGCATGAAGATGAACCAGGTGACGACGGTGCTCGCAAGCAGCACCGCGAAGAGCGCCGGAAAAATTCGGCGGATGCGTCGTTCGTAGAAGCGGAACAGCGAAAAGCGCCGCTCGGTCAGGTCGGCGGTCAGCAGACGTGTAATGAGATAACCGGAGATGACGAAGAACACGTCTACGCCGACAAAGCCGCCCGGACAACCCAATCCGGCGTGAAAAAACAGTACCGGCACGACGGCCAGTGCGCGCAAGCCGTCAATATCCGCGCGGTAAGCTGGGTGCATGTTCAGGACGGTGTGACGCAGACCGAAAATCCGGATGGCCCCGGCGCGCCGTGACGGCGTGGATGCTTGTGCGTGCCGCGCGCTGCAGCGCGAGCCAGGCTGCTGGCGCCCGGTCCGTGCCGTCGGCGCCGTGCCGGCGGGCGGCGCAGTTTAGTTGATTTTGGTCAGGCCCAGTGGTCAGGCGCCGGATTGGCGGGCCGGGTCGATGCAGGTACCCTTGGACGCAGCTTTGGCTGCCCAGCCGCAACCTGTCACCCGGCCGGCTTGCAACTGCCGCCTCTGGAGGGGCCTTGGACGGAACCGTCTTCATCCACACGAACGAGAAGCAACTCGTCGGGGCGATCGTGAGCGCCCATTCCATGCGGCGCAATTCGCGGCGTCCGGCGGATTTTGACGTCCGTATCATCGAATGCAAGGACTATCCGTTCCTGCAGGCACACGAGGGGCAAGCCTTCCTGCGCGACGGCACCACACGCATCTGGAAGAACGACGACCTGCAATCGTTCACGCCGCTGCGTTTCGTGCCACCGGCATTGATGGGATTTAAGGGGCGCGCCGTCGTCACTGACCCGGACGTGTTCGCCGTTGGCGACGTGCACGAACTGTTGACCCGCGACATGCACGGCAAGGCGATCCTGTGCCGCGAGCGGCCGGGGTTCAAGCACTACGCCTCCAGCGTGATGCTGCTCGACTGCGCCAGGCTCGAGCACTGGCGCTGCGAGGAGCAGTTCGAGGAGCTGTTTGCCATGCGGCGCGATTACACGGACTGGATTTCACTGCGCGGCGAGGATCCGGCGACCATCGGGCTGCTGGAGCCGGAGTGGAACGACTTCGACGTCATGACACCGCGCACGCGGATGCTGCACACCACCAAGCGGCGCACGCAGCCCTGGAAGACCGGTCTGCCGGTGGACTTCACGCCCTCGGCGCGGCACCTGGACCGTTCCCTGGGTGGCCGCCTGCGGCGCGCGGCGCGCAGCCTGAAGGGCAAACGGCGTCCCGGCGCGGTCTATGAGCCACATCCGGTCCCGGCAGTCGAGGAATTCTTCTTTCAGCTGCTCGCCGAGTGCCTGGACCTGGGCCTGGTGAGCGAGGCCCTGCTCAGGGACCACATGGCGCGCGACCACATTCGTCATGACGCCTTCGAGCGGGTCGCTCAGGTGCGGCGACGCGCAGCCGCCTGAAGTCGCATCGCCGACGATGCGAGCGGCTGGCGCTCAGCCAAGCGGGCGCTCGGCGGTCAGCAATTCGCGCACCCGCTCGACCGCCGCCGCCTGGGCGCGGGCAAGCAGGCCAGGATCCAGCAGCGGCGGTGCCGGCTGCTCCGGCAGGGTGACCAGGCCCAGCGTCTGTTGCAGGGCCGTCAGGTCGCGGCTACGGCTGATGATGCCGGCTGCCAGCAGGCGGTCGTAGGCGCGTCCCAAGGTGTTTTGCTGGCGCGCGGTACCGCGGCTGCCGGCGGCGCGCTCGACCAGTCCCAGGCGATTCTCCAGCCAGTGCAGCAGTCGCTGAGCGGGAGAATAGCGGGCCGGAAGCTGAAACACGGCCATCGGCTTGCCGGTGGCGGCGGCCTCGCCAAGCATGGAGGCGCTATCGCCGGTGACGACGAACTGATCGGCCAGCGCCAGCAGGGCGCGGTAGGGATTGTCGGCTTGTCCCGGTGCAAAGCGGTGCCTGCAGGCAGACCCCGCAAGGGTGGCGAACAGCGCGTCGGCGGCGGCCGGCTGCGTGCGCGGACCGGTGGTCACCAGCAGGCTGCCGCCGGTGGCCGTGGCCAGTGCGTTCGCCGCCTCGGCCAGGTGGCGTGCGGTCGATGCATCCAGCCGGTACGGCGCGCGATCGCCACCGACCAGCAGCGCGATCCACGGCCGCGGCAACTGGGCCCAGCGCGCGCGCCAGAGGTCGAACGAAGAATCGTCACCCGTTTCCGGGTGGCCGAGCGGCGCCGGCAGGTGCACCACATTGCCGCGCGCTGGCAGACCGTACTGCGGCGTCGTGAGCACCAGATCGAAGGCGGCCAGCGGCGCCCGTGGCCGGCCGACCAGCACCGTGCGCGTGCGGCCACCACTGCGCCGGGCGACCCAGCGCGCAACGTTGGCACTGCGTCGGCCGGCCGCGATGAGCAGCTCCGGCCAGGGCGGCGCAAGCGGCGGCTCACTGGCGGCAAGGCCGGTGCGGCTGGCGCCCTTGAGCCAGCCGGGCAGGCGCGACAGCACCGAAAATCGCAGCTGCCTTGTCCGGCACGGCCAGCCGGTGCCGGCCGCCAGCGCGTCCACCTGGGCGTTGTCGCCAGCGTGCCGGCCATGCAGCAGCCACACATCCGGCAGCCGCACGGACGCTGGTGCCTGCCACGCACGCTGGCGCCGGCCGCTTTCGTCCAGCACATCGAGCCGCCAGGCCAGGCCCGCGTGGCGACGGGCCGCTGCACGCAGCCGTTCGCGCCACCAGGCTGCGTCATTGGCCGGTGCGTCGGCCGCCGCCGGTATGACTGCCACATAAACCGCCTTTCGCGCGGCGGCGAACAGCGCGTCGATCAGCCATGGCAGGTCGTCGGCCGGGCACTGGTCGAGCCGTGCCGTGGCGATGCCGTCGGCGCCGGCTACCGGCAGCGCCTGCGGTTGCAAGGTCCGGCCCGCATGCCCCTGCACACCCATACAGACCAGCGGACCGAGTATCGCCAGATCGGCGCAGCCGTCGAGAAATGCAGCCAGGTCAGCTGGCGCCGGCACCGGCGGCGCGGCGGACAGGCACCGTGCCGCGTCGGCGAATGCCGGGCTGGGCGCAGCGGCCGAGAAAATCTCGTAGCCGGCCGCATCGGCATCCCGCTCCAGATCGAGCCACAGCTCGCCCAGCGGATGAGGGTGGTACGAATACTGGTCCGGCGCCGGTCGCCAGGGCTGCAGGTTCAGCGCCGTGTAGTGCAGGCAGGCGGTAGAACCGGCACGGTACTCGGTGTCGCGGGCGTGCCACCGGGCCGGCAGCGGCGCCCACAGGCCGGGCATGTCGGCGGCCAGTGCGAGCAGGGCCTTCTTGTCCAGGCGCTGCGCCCGCTCCAAGGTCCAGACTTCGGCCATACGCGCGCAGTCGAGCAGCATGACGGCCGTGTCGGACGGGGTCAGGGCCAGATAGCCGGCATCGCCCATCGGCAGGTCGAACAACGGCGCCGGGTCGGCCAGGTAAATCTCGTCGACATCGTTGTAGATGGCACGCCCGTGGCGGCCCGCCAGGGCGGGAATCGCGAACCGGAAATTGGTGAAGCCGGTGCGCCAGCGACCCTGGTCGAAGCCGGCCAGGCGCGACATGCGGTACACCTCGTACACCCGCGCCGGGTCACGAACCTTGTGCAGGGAATGGAAAAACACCCGCTCGGCGCGGTGCTGGGCCGGTTCCGTGCCCAGGAAAATGCGCACGGGAGGCTGCGGGCGGGCCGCTTGTCCGGGCAGGGCCTCGAAACGCACCGGGGTGATGCTGCAGATTGCGGGAGTCGGCGTCGGCGGCTCCGCAGCGCCCGGAATCATGCCTGGGCGGCCTGGCCCGTCATGGTGTGGCGGGCGCCGGGCAGATCGGCGAAGGCGGCCAGAATCTGGTCGATCTGTGCGTCGCTGTGGGCCGCGCTGATGCTGCAGCGCAGCAGGCTGATACCGCCCGGCGTGGCGGGCGGCACCATCAGGTTCACGTACACGCCGGCATCCAGCAGCTGCTGCCAGTCGGCCAACGCCTGCTCACGGCTGTCGCGCAGTACCGCCACCACCGGGCTGGGCGCGGCGGCGGGTGGCAAGCCAAGCGCGCTCAGGCCGCTGTGCAGACGCGAGACGTTCTGCCACAGGCGCGCGCGCAGCTGCGGACGGCTGCGCAGGGCGGCCAGCGCCTGGCGCGTGGAAGCGACGGTGGCCGGCGACGGCGACGCGGTGAAGATGTAAGGCCGGCTGGTGTAGCGCACCAGGCCAAGTTCGGCGAGTGGACTGACACAAAAACCACCCACCCCGCCCAGGCTCTTGCTGAACGTGCCGACCACGAAATCGACGTCATCCATCACGCCGGCAGCTTCGCACAGGCCCCGGCCGTGCTCGCCGAGCACACCCAGCGAGTGCGCTTCGTCCACCATCAGAAGGGCCCCGTGGTGGCGCTTGACGGCCACGATATCGGCCAGTGGCGCCTGGTCGCCGAGCATGCTGTAGATGCCCTCGACGATGACCAGGGCATTTTTGGCGCGTTCGCCCAGGCGGGCCAGGCGCCGGTCAAGATCGGCCGCGTTGTTGTGCCGGAAGCGGATGACTTCCGCCCCGGACAGCTTGCAGCCGTCATAGATGCTGGCGTGGCAGTCGCCATCGATGACCAGCACGTCGCCGGGCGCCGCCAGCGCGCCGATCATCCCAAGGTTGGCCAGGTAACCGGTGGAGAAAACAATGGCGTCGGCCCAGCCATAGAACGCGGCCAGTTCGCGCTCCAGCGCCACATGCCCGGCGTAGCTGCCGTTGGCCATGCGCGAGCCGGTGGTGCCGGTGCCTTCGCTGCGCAGCGCGGCGACGCCCGCCTCGATGCACTCGGCATCGAAGGTCAGGCCAAGGTAGTTGTTGGTACCGCCCAGGATCACGCGGCGCCCGGCCACGAGACCTTCGGTCGGCGACAGAATGCGCTCCACGGTGACGCCGAACGGCACCAGGCCGCCGACGCTGACCACATCGCGGCGCACCGCCGCGGCGCTGGCGAGTTTGTCGAATAAGCCCATGCGAATGCGCGGCCCGGTCAGGCCAACAGGACTTGCACGGCGCCGGCCAGCTCGCCCACCGTGCGTACATCGGCCATGACGTTGACCGGAATCGAAATGTCGAACGCGTCTTCCATTTCCATCAAGAGTTCCATGACCTGCAGGGAATCGAGTCCCAGGTCGCCGACCAGATCGGTGTCCCCGGTGACCGCCTTGCCCCCGGTGAGGGCGTTCAGGCGATCCTGCAGGGTTTCGAGGATGCGCTGAGCGCTGACTGCCATGTATTCCTCCTGCTCGCCTGCTGCCCTGCGCATAGTTGGCGTCAGTGGCGGCGGCAGTATAGCTGTCCGGCTTACCGAAGGGTGTCGAGCAGCCCCTGGTCGAGAGGAACGGCTGGCCGCCAGCCGGCGGTCAGCAGCCGGGTGTTGCCGCTGGCAACCCAGTCCGGCCAGCGCAGTTCGCGTGCCTTGCCGCGCGTGAGCATGGGCGCCCGGCCGGTCAGCCGCGCCAGCAGCTCGTTGCAGGCACCCAGTGCGGACAGTACCGGCCCGGGCACCGCCAGCGCCCTGACCGGACCGTGGCGCAGGCGGGCGATTGCCACCAGCAGATCCTGCCAGGCGTAGCCGCCGGGCTGGCCGTCATCCGGTTCGTACGTGTGGCCCCAGCCCGCGTCGCCCGATAGCAGGCAGGCCACGGCGGCTGCCAGATCATCCACATGCAGCAGCGAGAAGCGTGCATCTCGCCGCCCCGGGATCAGTGCCAGGCCCTGCATCATCCGGTCCAACAGCGGGCGCAGCTCCCGGTCACCCGGGCCGTAGACGGCGGGCGGACGCAGCACCACCCGGCGCGCTGGCGGCAGGCACGTTTCTACCCGCTGTTCACCGGCGAGCTTGCTGGCCGCGTAATGCGACAACTGCGGATGGCGCGCGGCCAGCGAGGACACATGCACGACGCGCAGCGAATGGTCGGCGGCGTCCAGCAGGGCCTGCACGCCGGCCACGTTGACGCGGTCAAAGTCGGCGCGGGTCAAGCCGCGCACGGCGCCTGCGCAGTGCACCAGTACCTGCGCGCCTTCCAGAAGTTGTTCGAGTGCATCCGGGTCGGCAAGCGACCCGCCGACCACATGCGTTGCCGGCAGTGGCGGCAGGCGGGGTTGCGAGCCGGGCCGCGCCAGCAGGCGCAGTTGCCAGCCGCGGGATGCCAGGTGGCGGGCGATGGCCGCGCCGATGAAGCCGCTGGCGCCGGTCAGGGCAACCGTGCCGCGGCCGGCGTCAGTCAATGGGCTGCGCGAGGCGGCTGGGCGTCAGGGCGTCGTTGCGGGCCAGAAAGTCGCGGCGCGCGCCGGAGCGTGACAGCTTGCCCGAGGATGTGCGCGGCAGCGTATGCGGCGCCACCAGTTCGATGAAGCAGGGAATGCCAAGTTCGGCCTTGATCAGGCCCTGCAGGCGCGTCACCAGCTCAATGCGACGCAGCGGATCCTGCTCGCGGCACTGCATGACCAGCACCGCCAGGTCGCCGCCATCCGCGGCCGGCACGGCGAACGCCGATGCATCTTCCGGGCGCAGTTCCGGCTGCTGCTCGGCCAGAAATTCGAGATCCTGCGGCCAGATGTTGCGCCCGTTGATGATGAACAGATCCTTCTCGCGGCCAGTGATGAACAGCCGGCCATCCGCCAGATAACCCACGTCGCCGGTGTTGAGCCAACCGTCGTCGGACAGCACCCGCGCGGTTTCGGCAGCGTCGCCAAAATACCCGGACATCACGCTGGGTCCACGCACGAAGATGGTGCCGCAGCGGCGCTCGGGCAGCCGCCGGCCGGCGCCGTCGCGGATTTCCAGGCGATGTTCCGGCAGCACCGCGCCGCAGTTCACGAAGCGGTTGACACTGGCAGTGTGTTCATTGGCCACCTGTGCTACGCGCTGGTGACCCAGCGCCTCGGCGTCCACCGTGTCGGTGTCGATGCCAAGGCCAAGCGGCGCGAAGCTGACCGCCAGCGAACACTCGGCCATGCCGTAGCAGGGCAGGAATGCCTGCGCCCGAAAACCGCTGTCCTGCAACGCCGCCGCGAACTGTTCCAGCGTCTCGGCGCGGATGGTCTCGGCGCCGACGCCGGCGATGCGCCAGGCCGACAGGTCGTACTGGGCAACATCGGCCGAGCGCAGCCGACGCCCGACCAGCGCGTAGCCAAACGGCGGGCTGAAGGCGATGCTGGCGCGATTACGCGACATCAGCGCCAGCCACTGGCGCGGTCGCATGGCGAAATCGCGCGTGCCCAGGTAGTCCACCGAACGCTGCGCGGCCAGCGGCGAGAACACCAGTCCGACCAGTCCCATGTCGTGATAGAACGGCAGCCAGGACATGAACCGGTCATCGTCGCGGATGGCCAGGCCATGGCGCACGATGCCCTGCAGGTTCTGCAGTACCGTGCGGTGGGTGATCATCACGCCGCGCGGGAAGCGCGTGCTGCCCGAGGTGTACTGCAGATAGGCGAGTTCGTCCGCCTGCGCCGGCTGCGGCGCCCAGGTGGCCAGAGGCAGCGCGCGGAATTCATCCGGCGTGCCGCAGAACTCAAGATCGGCGTCGACCGCGGCCGCGTGCAGCATCGGCGCGAAGTCGGGTGGCGCGATCGCTACACTGGCCTGGCAGCCGGCCAACATGGTGCGCAGCTGGCGGATGAACGCATCACGCCCGCCCAGATGCACCGCCGCCGGCAACGGCACCGGCACCAGCCCGGCGTACTGGCAGGCAAAGAACAGCCGCACGAAGTCCGGGTCGGTTTCCGCCACCAGCGCCACGCGCGCCTGGCGCGGCAGGCCCAGGCTGGCGAAGCGCTGCGCCAGCTCCAGCGCATCCCGCCGCAGGTCGGCGTAGGGCAGCGCCAGCGTCAGTTCGCCGCGGGCGTTGTAGAAATTGCTGCCGGTGACGCCCTGCGCCGCATAGTCGAGCGCGTCGGTCAGGGTGTCGAAGTCGGCAAAGCGCAGCGCCAGTGTGTTGTTGGTCGGGGTGGGGCGAGGCATGGGCTCGCGATGACGGTTCGCCGGGGAGACGTGCGCCGCGCCGCTCATTCCCACGCCCCTCGCAGCTGTGCAATCAGCGCGGCCTGGGTTGCGGCGTCAAGGGCGTGGTCGAACCCCAGATCGGGTGCGTTAGGCCACGCCAAGTCGGAAAACGTGTGTCCAGCGAATTGCCGGACCTGCGCGTAGCGCGGCAGGACATGAAAATGCACGTCGGGGTCCACCATCATGAGCATCAGGTAGTTGATCTTGTCGTAAGCAAATGCGGCGCCAAGCAGTGACTCGACACGCCCGGTGGCCTCTCCCAGATCGGCAAAGGCCGTCGCGCTGAGCTGGCCGAACGCCGTCACCGGTTCTTCACAAACCAGGACCAGCGCGCCCAGTGTGGTCTGGCGCGGCCGCAGCAATACGGTCCAGCTGCCACAGCGGCCGATGCGGCTTGCGGGGTCACCAAATTTGCGCGCCGTGGCGTTCACGCGGGGGCCGTGATTCCCGGCGAACGCGCCGCGGGCGGTTCAGCACGATTGCTTGGCGCGGGCGCTGCGGGCAAGACGACTCCTGTTAATTGCGTGAGGCGGCGAGCTTGTCACGGGCCGGACCGGCGCACCGTCACCCTCTGGCCATAAAATAGCGGCGAAATATAGCGCATATACCCGGTCTGGAAAATCTTCAGTGGGCTGCCTCCCCCTCCGACGCAACTTCTGCATGGCCAATAAATGACATTTTTAACCGACCTCGACAAGCACAGGACGTGCCAGCCCGGTAACCGTGTGTTGTGCAGCCCGTTTGGTGCGCTGCTCGCGCCTGTGCGCCGTGACCACCTGCGACCGACCGCGCGCAGCTTGCGCGCGCCAGCGACTGTGCTGCTTCAGGCATGAATGCCAATGCTACGGTGCGCGTTGTGCCGCTCGACGGCAAGGCCGCCGAACGCGCGTTCTGGGGCCTGCCGCAGCGCCTGTACCGGGACGATCCGCACTGGGTGGCGCCGCTGCTGCTCGAGCGTCATGAGCTGCTGTCGGTCAAGAACCCATTTTTCGAGCACGCGCGCCATCGGGCCTGGCTGGCGTGCCGGGGTGACGAGGTGGTCGGTCGCATCAGCGCCCAGGTGGACCGGCTTCACGAGCTGACGCACGGCGAGCGGGTCGGTTATTTCGGGCTGATCGAGGCACAGGACGATCCGGCCGTGTTCGCAGCCTTGCTCGATACGGCGGAAACCTGGCTGCGCGAGCAGGGCATGACCGAGGTGCGCGGGCCGTTCAACCTGTCGATCAACGAGGAGTGCGGACTGCTGGTGGATGGCTTCGATACGCCACCGATGGTGATGATGGGCCACGCCCTGCCCTATTACGGGCCGCGCATCGAGGCTCAGGGATACGCAAAGGCCAAGGATTTGCTGGCCTACATCGTCGGTACCGATTTTCGGTTCTCGCCCGCGGCGCAGCGCGTACTGGACCGCGAGCGCGGCAAGGTGACGCTGCGGTCGCTCGACCTGCAGCACCTGGACCGAGACATTGCCATCCTGCGCGACATCTTCAATGACGCCTGGGCCGGCAACTGGGGCTTCGTGCCGTTCACAGAGGCCGAGTTCAAGGCGCTGGGGCAACTGGTGCGCTGGTTGGTCGATCCGGGGTTCGTGCAGATTGCCGAGGTGGCCGGCGAGCCGGTGGCCATGATCGCCGTGCTGCCCAACATCAACGAGGCGACCGCCGACCTGAACGGCCGCCTGCTGCCGCTGGGCTGGGCCAGGCTGCTGTGGCGACTGAAGGTGCGTCACCCCAAGGGCGTGCGGGTGGCCTTGATGGGCGTGCGCCAGGGCCTGCAGCGCACCCGTCTTGGCAGCGCGCTGGCCATGCTGGTGATCGATGCCGCCCGTCAGACGGCGCTGCGTCGTGGTGTCACGCAGGCAGAGATGTCGTGGATCCTGGAGGACAACCGCGGCATGCGCAGCATCATCGAGTCCTTGGGCAGCCGCTGCTACAAGCGTTACCGCATCTACAGCAAGGCGCTGTGAGCGCCCGTTTTCACGCCGTGGTGCTGGCCGGCGACCGCGGCGCGGACGACCCGGTGGCGCGTCACGCGGGCGTTGCCTGCAAGGCGCTGGCAGCACCGGGCGGCCGGCCAATGCTGCTGCGCGTGCTCGACGCGCTGGCCGCCAGCACGGCGGTGAGCGGTGTGACGCTGGTTGGGCCGAGCCAGGCACAGCTGAGCGCCTGCCCGCAGTTGGCCGTGCGAATCGCCAGCGGCGAACTGGCCTGGTTACCGCCTGCTCCGTCGCCCAGTCAAAGTGCGCTGGTGGGTCTGGCCAGCGTGCCGGCGGGCACGCCGGTACTGCTCACGACGGCCGATCATGCCTTGCTGCAGGCGGTCTGGATCGATGCTTTTTGTGCCGCGGCGCAGGCCACGGGCAAGGACGCAGTGGTCGGTCTGGCGCGTCATTCTGTGGTGCAGGCGGCGTTTCCGCAGTCGCGGCGCACGTCGCTGCGGTTCCGTGACGACGCCTACTGCGGCTGCAATCTGTTCGCCTTTCTGCGTCCGGCCGGCCGGCGCGCACCGCAGTTCTGGCGTCATGTCGAGCAGCAGCGCAAAAAACCGCATCGGCTGGCTGCGGCGCTCGGGCCCGGTACGTTGCTGGCGTATCTGTGCGGATGGCTGACGCTGGATGCCGGCCTTGCGCGCCTGTCGCGGCGCGTGGGGGCACAGCTCGGTGCCGTGCTGCTGGACGATCCGCGGGCGGCAGTGGATGTCGATTCGGTTGCCGATTTCGAGCTGGTCGAGCGGCTGCTGGCCGTGTGACATTCGGCCCGGGGGCGGGCCTCCCACGTCATTGCCCTGTGGCAGCGGCACCTCTGTGGGAGCGGCGCCCTCGCCGCGAATCTTCAGGCGCTCACCGCGAACCGGTGTTGGCGTGTGAGCGGGGCCGGATCAGCGTTCGGCAACGACCGCGCGGGCGGCGTCCAGATCGCGCGGGAAATCCACCTCCGCCCAGTGCAGGCCCTGGATGGAGCAGGTCTCGACCAGGCCCTCGTCGGCCAGCCGGTCGATCACCGACAGATACCACCAGCGCAGGCCGTCCGGCTCGCGCAGCGCCTGTTCCACGGCGGCCTGAAAGCGCCGCGCGCCGCCCTCACCGAAGCGCAGCATGCCGATCGACTCGGCATCCACCGCGTCCACCGGCAGGTGCTTGCCGATGCGCAGCAGTCGGTCACCGTCCACGATGACCTTCATGTCGTCGTCGTCATACTGGGTCTTGCAGTCGATGGTCAGACGAATCGGCGCTGGCGGTGCCGCCAGCAGGCGCCGCACGATCGCCGGCTCGAACACGGTGTCGCCGTTGAGCAGCAGCAGCTCGCCCTCGAAGGCCGCGCGGGCAATCCAGCAACTGCCAAGGTTGTCCGCCACCTGAAAGAACGGGTTGAACTGCACGCGCACCGGCTGCCCGCCGTAATGCCGGGCCAGTACCGCCTCGACCGCCTCGCTGGCATAGCCGGTAACGACCGTGATCGGGCCGACGCCCGCGGCGAGCAGCGCGTCCAGTTGCCACTGCAGGAGTGTCTTGCCGTGCAGGTCGATCAGACACTTGGGGCGATCGGCGGTGAGGGGCAGCAAACGCCGGCCCTGACCGGCGCTCAAGATGACGGCCTGCATGGGTTTGGTCGGAACTCCGCGGAACGAGGTGGCCGCTGTGCGGCAGCTGGCAGCCGGGTCGATGCGCCATCGAACCCGCCGCCCGGACTGCGCCAGTCCGGGCGCGTGCGGTTGCGAAGCCTAGCACAGCGGGGCTGGCCGGCTGGCGAGCGCAGGCGGGTCAGGGCCGACGCAACGGTCCGGTCACGTGCACGATCGGATTCAGCCGGGCACGGCCTGCTAGACTGCCGGCCCGCCATCCGTCCCGTTCCAGCCCCGTTACCGCCCGCGCCATGATTCTCAGACGCTACCTGCTGCGCGAACTGGCGAGCCCGTTTGCGGTGGTGTGCGGCAGCCTGCTGCTGGTGTTCACCGGCTTCACGTCGGCGCGCTTCCTGGGCGAGGCAGCCGGGGGCGCCCTGCCGGCGCGCCTGGCCGCGGCGCTGATCGGCCTGAAGCTGTTCATTTCCATGGACGCCATCGTGCCGATGGCCCTGCTGCTGTCGGTCTCGTTGGGCCTGGGACGGCTGGCGCGCGATCACGAGACCGTGGCGCTGGCCGCGTCGGGCATCGGCGAGCGCTGGCTGTTCAATGCCGTGCTGTGGCTGGCATTGCCGGTAGCGGCCGTGGTCGGCACGTCGTCACTGCTGGTGCGGCCACAGCTGTATCAGCTGATGTACCGCCTGGAAGCCGGGGCGGAACGCAGGTTCGATCTGACGCGCCTGCCGCCGGGGCGGTTTTATGCCGATTTCACCGGCGGGCTGGTGATGTTCAGCGAGGCTGCCGACGGCGACGAACGCCTGCAGGTATTCGCCCATGCCGACACTGGCGGACAGGCCGACAGCGTGGTGTTTGCGCAGCGCGTGCGGCAGCGGACCGAAGCCGACGGACGCCAGGCGGTGGAGTTCGAGAACGGGCGCTACTACCAGCTCGACCCCACCACCGGCGCCGCCATGGGTAGCGACGTGGTGATCCGCTATAAGACGCTCACGCTGCTCCTGGACGAGGAACAGGCCATCGTGCGCAAGCGGCGCAAGGCCACGGTCAATGGCGAACTGTTCGCTTCGACCAATCCGGAAGACATCGCCGAGTTGCAATGGCGCATCACGGCACCGCTGTCGACGGTGCTGCTGGGCCTGCTCGGCGTGCCGATCAGCCGCATGCCGCCGCGGCGCAGCCGTTCCAGCAAGCTGGCCGCCGGTCTGCTGGGCTGCATCCTCTACTACAACCTGCTGGCGTTGATCACCGAAGCGGTCGAGAACGGCCATCTGGCGCCCTGGCCGGGTATCTTCCTGCTGCCGCTGTGCGGCTTTGCCGTGCTGGGGCTGCTGATCGGATTGCCGCAGCTGTCGCGCTGGCGGCGCACATGATTCTGCTGCGCTACGTCACGCGCACCATGGCGCAGGGCTACTTCCTGGTCGCGCTGGTGTTCGTGGCCCTGTTCAGTTTCGTGGAAATCATCCAGCAGCTCGACGACGTGGGCGACACCTATCGCCTGCTGGACGCCTTTCTGTATGTGCTGATGATGCTGCCCCGGCGCATGCTCGACACGACGTCGGTGGTGGCCCTGCTGGGCACGCTGGTACCGCTGGGCCTGCTTGCCGATGGCAACGAGATTCTGGCCATGCGCGCGGCCGGGTTGTCGTTGCAGCGGGTGATCGGCATGGTGCTTGTGCCCGGTGTGGTGCTGCTCGTGCTCATGCTGCTGACCGCGCAGTACGTGGCGCCGCCGCTGGAAATGCGCGCCGAGCGCATGCGCGCCGCGGCCCTGGCACAGGATGTGTCGGTCGATTTTCGCGGCGGCTTCTGGTCGCGCGACGGGCGCAGCTTCGTCAACGTCGGACGCATGCTGCGTGGGCGCACCCCGGCCAATGTGGCGGTATACGACTTCGATGCGCAAGGCCAGCTGCAGCGCTATGTCCATGCCGCTACGGCGCGCCTGGGGCACGATCACGTCTGGCAGCTGCAGGATGTCGTGGTCAGGCAGTTCCTGCCGGCGCCCGCGCACGCGCAACAGGTGGCGGAACTGGACTGGGAGTCGTTCCTGGACGCGCAGCAGCTTGGCGTGCTGGTGGTGCCGCCGCAGGCCCTGTCACCGATCGATCTGTACTTTTATGTGCGCGACCTGCGAGCGCGCAACGAACAGGCACCCCAGGAAGAGCTGCGCCTGTGGCAGCAGATCGCCCAGCCGGTAGTGACGCTGGGCATGATGCTGGTAGCCATTCCGCTGGTGATTGGCAGCAATCGCGCCAGCACCATCAGCCGGCGTGTGGTGGCTGGCACGGTGGCCGGGATAGGTCTGTACTTTGGCAGCCAGACGCTCGGCTACCTCGGCCTGCTGCTGAAGCTGCCGGCGCCGCTGACGGCGCTGGCGCTGCCGGTGCTGATTCTGTTGTTCGCCGTTCGCATGATGCGCCGTTTGCGTTAGCCCGCCGCCGTCAGCCGCCACTGGCCAGATCGAGCTGTTCCAGCCAGTCGAAATCCCGCGTTTGCGGCCGGTACACGCGTCGGCCCAGGCGAAGCTGCCAGGCATTGGCGCAACGCGCAACGCGCAGCAGGTTGTAGCCGGCCATGCGGCCGGGTCGCGGGTCGAGCGCGGACGCGGATGGCGCGCCGACCACCGCCACCGGCCCATCCGGCCCGGGCAGCTGCGACAGGGCCACACGGTGGGCATGACCATGCAGGATCAGCCCCGCGCCATGGCGGGCGATGACCGCCGCAAACTGGCGCCGATCGGTCAGACGCTTGCGCCAGCCGACCACCCCGGCCACCGGCGGGTGGTGCACCACCACGACGCGGAACAAACCCTCGCTGGCGCCCTGCACCAGTGCCGCCTCCAGCGCGGCGATCTGTGCGCGGCCAAGCGTGCCGCTGGCCAGACCGGGCCAGCTCGGCACGGCGCTCGACAGGCCGATCAGCAGCAGCGGCCCGCGGCGCAGCAGCCAGGGCTCCCCCTCTGCCACGCCCTGGAGGTAGGGGCGCCAGGCGTCGCGTCCGTCCGGCCAGGCGTTCGCGACGTAAGCCTCATGGTTGCCCGGCACCAGCAGCAGGCGCGCAGGCGGCACAAAGCCGGCCAGCCACTGTGCCGCCTGCGCGAACTCACCGGGCAGCCCGACCTGCAGCAGGTCGCCGCTGATGGCGATCTGCTGCGGTGCCTGCGCCTGCAGGTCGGCCACCAGGGCAGCCAGCACCGCCGGCTGATGGATGTGGCTGCGCCGTTGCCGCCACGACGCACGGCCCAGGCGCTGTTTGACCCGCAGCGACGCGCTGGACCCGACCAGCGGATCGGTCAGATGCAGGTCGGACAGGTGAGCCAGCGCCCATTCGGTCGGCAGGCCTGGGGTGTCGACGGGGTTTGGCACGGTCGGTCGGGTTGTTGATTGGATTCGAGGGTTCCGGGTGCTGCAGGGCTGCCGCGGCGCGGGCTTGATATACGATTGCGCCCCTTTTTTCCAGCAGGATGGTAGCCCCAGGGTGAAACCGGTCGCGTATCTTGCCGGCGAAGCGCCGGTCCGTCTGTGGGGCCTTGGCGGGCGCGAGCGCCTGCGGCGCGTGCTTGGCAAGCTTGGCATCGAGGTACTGGACGACGGCGCCGCGCCGCCGCCGCAGCGCAGCGTGCTGTGCCTGCGTGCCGACTATCTGTTCGACGAGCGGGTGGTCAGCGCGCTGGCGGACGCGCCCGGCGTGGCGCTGCGCGTGGCCGTCGATGGCCCGCTGGTGGCGCTGCATGCGCCGGTGGGTGGCGCGACCGCAGCGCGGGCCGTGCTGGCGGGCCAGCAGCCGGCCGACGGTTACGTGCTCGAAACGCCGGACAGCCTGGCCAGCGCCTACCAGGAGCGCCTGCGCAAACGCTCTGTGCCGTATGTGTTGCCGGTCACGCCGGCCGAGTTGCCGGCCCTGGAGCGGCGCCTGTTTGGCACCGCCTACAAGGGCGTCACGGACTTCATCACCAAGTGGTGGTGGCCGGTGCCGGCGCGCGCGGCGACCGGCTGGTGCGCCCGCCACGGCATCACGCCCAACCAGGTGACCCTGACCGGCCTGGCGCTGACCATTGCGGCTGGCTTCGCCTTCCGGGATGGCTGGTGGCTGCCGGGCCTGGTCTGCGCCTGGCTGATGACGTTCCTGGACACGGTCGATGGCAAGCTGGCGCGGGTGACGGTCAAGTCGACGCGCTTTGGCGACATCCTGGATCACGGCATCGACCTGATTCATCCGCCCTTCTGGTACGCCGCCTGGGCGCTTGGGCTGCCTGATGGCAGCCTGCCGACGCAGACACTGATCTGGGTCATCGTGGCCGGTTACATCGGCGGGCGCCTGGCCGAAGGCGCGTTCCAGGCGGTCTGCGCCAAGTTCTCGCTGTTCGTCTGGCGGCCGTTCGATTCCTACAACCGGCTGACAACCGCCCGGCGCAATCCGTGCCTGCTGATGCTGACACTGTGCGTGTTCATCGGTCAGCCGGCGCTGGGCTTGTGGCTGGTGGCCGGCTGGACCGTGCTGTCGACGCTGCTGCTGTGGGTACGGGTCGGCCAGGCCATCGCCGAGCGGCGACGTGGGCCGCTGGTGTCGTGGCTGCAGCAGGTGGGGCGCGAAATCCCCGCCGGCAGCCGTGCGGTGCGCTGGTTTGCCAGTTGATGCGTGCCAGGCCCTGACCACAGCGAAAACAGGACACCGCCCGCATTTTTCGTAGCGGCTTCAGCCGCGAATTGCGACGGCATTCGGCCCGCGGGCGGGCCTCCCACGGCACAGGCGATGCCTTGTGGGAGCGGCGCCCCCGCCGCGAATTGCCCGGGCCGAAACAGGATCTACGCCAAAACTGTTGGGCCCTACCTGAACCCGCCCCGCCGCCACAACCGCCAGGCTACGCCCCAGATGCCCAGCAGCGGGTGGCGGCGCAGGAAGGGTGTCGGCTCGATGCGCACGCCGGAGTGACGCTCGACCTTCCACAGCAGGTAGTCCACGCCGCCGGCAAAGGTGAACGCGGCCTTGAGCAGGCGTGCCACGTTGAGCGTCTTGCCGAGCAGGCGACGGCCCATCCAGCCGATCCGTCCGGCGCGGCGCTGGGCGGCTGTCAGGTGCAGGCGATAGCCGTCCTGTTGCGTGCTGACGCCGGCCAGTTGCAGCGCTACCAGTGGCGTGAGCCGTTCGCGCCAGGGCGCTAGATCAGTCACCAGCGCTTCGACCGCGCCCGACCGCTCCGGGCGCAATTCCGCGCCGTAGCAGGCGCCCAGCGCGGTCTGCCACCAGGCGGTTTCGTCCACCGTGTCCGGCAGCAGCGGCAGCGTGCGGCCGAGCAGGGTCAGCACGGCCTGCGCGAGTGCCTGCGTCACCTGCTGGCGGACCGCGCTGTCACGCGCATACAGCAGGCCGCTGGCCTGGCCGAAGCGGCCCCAGAAATAGCTTTGCCGGGCGGTCATGTAGCGACCAAACGCGGTCAGCTCCAGCAGCGCGTACTTGCAGCGCACGGTTCGGTCGCCCTGCGGCAGTTCCAGGTAATAGACGTTGGGCGGCAGCAGCCGGCAGGCCAGCGCCGACAGGCGCCCGCCCAGCGCGGCGCGGCAGTCGTCGACCAGCACATACAGGTCCAGCAGGCCCTCGCGGTCGTCGGCGCGGCGGAAATTCGAGCCGTAGAACAGCACTGCCGCCACGGTATCGCCGTGGCGTGCGCGCAGCGCCTGTGCCAGTGCCTGGGCGCCGGCCGGGGCGGGCGCGTCGATCAGGCGGTCGATGGCGCCCTGCAGGGCGTTGCTGTCGGCGCTGCTCATGGCCGCAGGAACTCGAACTCGGGGCCGGCGCTGACCGCCAGCGGGCTACCGGCAGGCGGAAAGTAATCCTCGCCGTCGAGCGCGTAGCCGCCGGTTGGCGTCAGATGCAATGTGGTGACCGCCCCGCTTTCGTAACCGGCGGCGGCATTCGCCCAGGCCGGCGGGTGCCCGCGCAGCAGCCCCGGCAGTGCCAGCGCGAGCCGCCGCGCCGGGCGGCTGATGAGCGTGGTTTTGATCGGGCCGGTGCCGGCGCCCCACCAGGGCGTCAGCCCGAAAGCGAGGCGCTGATGCGTGGTTGCCAGCAGCAGCAGCGCCTCGTGGCAGCGACCCGGTCCGGTGTCCGGCTGACAGCCCACGGGCAACGCATCGAAGGGTTCACGTCCGCCCAGCAGGCGAAACAGGCGCCCGCTGATCCACGCTGCCGTTCCCAGCGCGCTGCGCATGCCGGGCAGCGTGCTGGCGTTGCGAAACGCGCGGCAGTCGCGCACTGCCTGCGGCAGGCCGCCGGCCGTCAGGAAGAAGCCGCTGCGGGTCGTGCCGTCCGCCTCCCGCACACACAGCACGCGGCGGCGCGCGACGCCAAGCTTGCCCGCCAGCAGACGGCGCAGCAGCTGCGCGGGGCCGCCATGGCTGCCCAGGTCACGGGCGCTCATGTTGGTGGTGCCGCCGGCCAGCAGCAGCAGCGTCGGTGGCGCTGCAAAAGGCGAGCGCACGGACAGCGTGGTCAGCGCCGCCTGCACGGTGCCGTCGCCGCCATTCAGGACCACGCAGTTGACGCCGGCTACGGCCAGCTGGGCGAGTGCGGCCTCGATCTGGCCTGGGGTGCGCGCCAGCCGGTGGGGGATGGCCGGATGGGCCGCGAGTACCGCCTTGATCGCCGCCAGGCCGCCGCGGGCGTTGTGCCGGCTGGCCGGATTGCTGATGACGCCGACGCTTGCCGGCTCAGCCACCGGGCGCGCCGAGCCGGCGCCAGTCCTGCATCAGCGCCCCGTTGCCGGCGCTGTGCCGGGCGCCGCGCCACAGCTGCGAAACGGCGGCGAAGAAATTCGGGTAGTCGGTCACGCGATAGGCCGCATCGGCCGGCAATTTGGCCATCAGCCGCCGGTGTGCCTCGCCCATCGCGTGATACGGCATGGCCGGGAACAAGTGATGCAGGGCGTGATAACGCAGGCCGATCGGGAACAGCAGTGCCGTCAACCAGGTCTGGCCGGTGATGTTGATGGAATCTTCCAGCTGGCCCTGCAGGCTCATGCGCGCGCCGGTGTTGACGTATTTGTGCGCGGCCAGGTTGCGCACCCAGTTAAGACCAATGGCAAAGCTCATCAGCAGGTACACCTTGCCCAGCAGCGCCCACGGCAGCGCGCCGGTCACGAACAGGCTGGCCAGGAACGCCAGCCAGGCAAAGCAGGCCCACTCCTGCAGCGCCCACAGCGCGAGTGGTTCGTCGGCCGGAACCTGGCGCTGATAGTAGGGATTGCTGCCGTAGGACGAGGCGCGGCGCATCACCCAGCGTCGCAGGCCGGGGTGCAGATACGACAGCGGCGTGACAACGAGAAACCGCAGCACCGCCAGCAGCGGCAGGATCGGCACCTGGATCAGGTATTTGATGGTCTCGCCGGTCGGCGCAGAGCCCAGCGGCAGGTACTCGCCGTCCAGCGGCGTGCCGAAGCGGTTGATGTTGTGGTGATCAAGGTGGTTCCGGTACATCAGCGACGGCATCAACAGCGGTATGCCGTAAGTCAGGTTCCAGACCAGCCGGAAGCCGGGCATGACCTGGCCGTTCATGTGCACGATCTCGTGCATGAAGGTGCCGGCCCGGAACAGCAACACACCGGCGCCGACGAAGGCCAGCACCTGTGCCAGCAGCGGGCCGGTGGCCGTCAGATACACCAGCGCCAGGGCATAGCCCAGGCCGGCGCTGAGGACAAAATCGAGCCAGTACAGCGCCGGCCGGTAGGCGAACAGGTCGGCCACCAGGCGGCGCATGTCGTCGAGCGCGAAGCGGTCGGCGGCGGTGTCGGGCGAGGGTGCATTCATCGGCAAGGGGCACAAGGGCGGCCACACGGGCGGAATTGCCGGGCAGTTTAGCAGGCGGGCTTGGGCCAGCCTGCGCCCGGGTCAAGGTTGACGTGCGATCGCGGGTCGGGTTTTCAAAGCCGCCGCAGCGCCTCGCGATACGCATCCATGTCCGGTGCGGTGCCGTCGCGCTGCGCCTGCCACAGCGTCTGCGCCAGGCAGTCGATCAGCCGGTGTTCGGCGGCGTGGGTATCGCCCAGGCGCCGCGCCAGACGCTGACGGGCCTGCGCCGCTTCCGGCGGCAGGCCGGTGGCGAGCTGTTCGTGAACGGCGATGTGCAGGCCCATGTGCAAAAACGGATTGGTGCGCCCGTCGCTGCCGTCGAACTCCTGCGCGAGCGCGTCCGGCGCCAGCACGAAGGCCTGGTACTCCGGGTGCAGTGCCACCACGCCTGCGATGCGCCGTTGCTGCGCGTCCAGCGGCAGGCCGTCCTGGTGCCGCTGCCAGGCCTCGGCATAGGCACGGCGCAGGCCGTCGCGGTCCTGACCGAACATCAGGCAGCCTTCGAACGGGTGCTGGCCGCCGCTACCGCGGCGGCCTTGTCCGGCCAGTCGCACAGGTCCGCGATCAGGCACTGCCCGCAGCGCGGCCGCCGCGCGGTGCAGGTGTAGCGGCCGTGCAGGATCAGCCAGTGGTGGGCGTCGTGGCGGAATTCGGGCGGTGTCACTTTCAGCAGGCGGTCCTCCACCTGGCGCACGGTCCTGCCCGGGGCGAGACCCGTACGGTTGGCGACGCGAAAGATGTGCGTGTCGACGGCGATGGTCGGCTCGCCAAAGGCGGTGTTGAGCACCACGCTGGCGGTCTTGCGGCCGACACCGGGCAGCGCCTCCAGCGCCGCGCGATCGCGCGGCACCTGCCCGCCGTGCTGCTCGACCAGGATCCGGCAGGTCTTGATGATGTTCTGGGCCTTGCTGTTGAAAAGACCGATGCGCCGCACGTGCGTCGTCACGCCATCGACGCCCAGGGCGAGCATGGCCTGCGGCGTGCTGGCGGCCGCAAACAGCGTGGCAGTGGCCAGGTTCACGCTCTTGTCGGTGGCCTGCGCGGACAGGATCACTGCGACCAAAAGCTCGAACGGCGAGCGGTAGTGCAGTTCGGTGGTCGGCGCCGGCAGGGCGGCCTGCAGGCGTTCGTACATCGCCCTGCGCTTGTGGGCGTTCATGCGCGGCGGGCGGCCAGCAGTGCGCGCGCCCGTGCCAGGGCGGTCTGCACGTCGGGCGATGGGCCAGTGGGCGTCGGCGCGGCGGCGGTTCTGGCGGCAAGCCGCCGCTGGCGTGCGTCGTAACGGCGCCGGTTGATTGCTGCGCGGGCGGCCCGTCGCTGGTCGCTATCGGCCGGCTGCGGCAGCAGATGGATGCAGTCGACCGGACACGGCGCCACGCACAGGCCGCAGCCGTTGCATTCCTGCGCGATCACACCGTGCAACCGCTTGCCGGCGCCGACGATGGCATCCACCGGACAGGCCTGGATGCATTTGGTGCAGCCGATGCACACGGCCGGATCGATCCACGCCCGCTGCGGTGGTGGTGCCTGCCCGCAGGCCGGGTCCAGTGCCCGCGCGGGGCGGCGGAGCACGCTCGCCAGCGCGCGAATGGTCTGCTCGCCGCCCGGCGGGCAGCGGTTCAGGTCGCAGGCGCCGGCCGCCAGCGCCTGCGCGTACGGCCGGCAGGCGTCGTAACCGCAGCGTGCGCACTGGGTTTGCGGGAGCAGCGCGTCGATGGTGTCGGCGAGGGTTTGCATGGCCGGGGCATTTTACTGCCGCTGCTAGACTGCCCTGGCCGCTTTTCAGCCAGCCACGCTTGTATGACCGACCGTTTTCGCCCCGCCGCCCGCATGGCGGACATCGCCCCGTTTCATGTCATGGAGGTGATGGGCCACGCCCAGGCCGCCGCCGCGACGGGGCGCGACATCGTGCACATGGAAGTCGGCGAGCCGGATTTCGCGACCGCCGAACCGATCGTCGAGGCCGGCATCCGCGCCCTGCGCGATGGCCATACGCACTACACGCTGGCGCTGGGCCTGCCGGCGCTGCGCGAGGCGATCGCCGGTTTTTATCGCAGGCGCCACGGCGTCGCGGTCGAGCCGCGCCGGGTGGTGGTGACGGTGGGCGCCTCCGGGGCCCTGCAACTGGCGCTGTCGGCGTTGGTCGATGCGGGCGACGAGGTGCTGCTGACCGACCCCGGCTACCCGTGCAACCGCCACTTCGTGCGGCTGGCCGGCGGTGTGCCGGTGGATCTGCCGGTCGGACCGGAAACAGGCTGGCAGCCGACCGTGCGCCAGATCGAGGCCGCGCTCACGCCACGCACGCGGGTCGTGCTGCTGGCCTCGCCGGCCAATCCGACCGGCGCCGTCATCGACCGCGAACAGCTTGCCCGCATCGCGGCGCTGCTGCGCGAACGCGGCGTGGCGCTGATCGCCGACGAGATCTACCACGGCCTGGTTTACGAGGCCGACACCACCACGGCGCTGGCCTGCGACGCCGACGCCATCGTCGTGAACAGCTTTTCCAAGTACTTCGGCATGACCGGCTGGCGCCTGGGCTGGGCGGTGGTGCCCGACGCCCTGCTGCGATCCGTGGAAAAACTGGCGCAGAACCTGTTCATCGCGCCGCCGACGCCGGCCCAGCACGCGGCGCTGGCGGCCTTCGAGCCGGCCACGCTGGCGCTGCTCGACCTGCGCCGGGACGAGTTCCGCGCCCGGCGCGATCTGCTGCTGCCGACCCTGCGCGGCTTCGGCTTCGACATTCCGATCACGCCGCAGGGCGCGTTCTACATCTACGCCGGCTGCGAACGGTTTGCCGCCGACAGCTCCGCCCTGTGCCTGCGCCTGCTGGACCAGGCCGGCGTGGCCGCCACGCCGGGTCTGGACTTTGGCCCGCACACGGCGCGCAGCCACCTGCGCTTTGCCTACACCACCTCGCGCGAGCGCATCGCAGAGGCCATCGACCGGCTCGGGCGTCTGCTGGCTTGATCGCGCCGCGGCCGGTTTGGTGGTCTCCAGCGGGGGCTGTGTCCTGTTCGCCGCTTTGAGTCGGCGCCCCGTTCCTCAGAACCGCGGCGGGCGCCGCTGGGCGAAAGCCGACAGGCCTTCGTCCACATCCGGCCCGGCCATGGCGTCGAGCGCCAGCCGCTGTTCCAGCGCCAGCGCGTCGGCCAGCGGCAGGTCGGCCCCTTCACGGGCCAGGCGTTTCATGGCGGCGAGACCCGCACGGCTGCGGGTGGCAAGCGTGGCGCAGTAGTCCAGCGCCCGCTCGCGCAGCTCGGCATCCGGGATCACCTGCGCCACCAGGCCCCAGTCCTGCGCCTCCCTGGCCGTCAGCCAGCGGGCGGAGAACATCAGGTCGAGCGCGCGCGCCTGGCCGACCCGCCGCGGCAGGCGCTGGCTGCCGCCCCAGCCGGGCACCAGACCGAACTGCGCGTGCTGATCGCCCAGCTTCGCGCCTTCGGCGGCCAGGATGAGGTCGCCGGCCAGCGCCAGTTCGATGCCGCCGGCCAGGCACAGGCCCTGCACGGCGATGACCACCGGCAGCGGCGAAGCCTCCAGCCGGCACAGCACGCGGTGGCCCAGCGCGATGAACTCGTCGAAGCGGCTGGCGGCCCGCAGGGTCTGGACTTCAGCCAGATCCGCGCCGGTACAGAAGTGCTTGCCCTGGGCGGCGATCAGCAGCGCGCGGCAGGCGGGGTCGGCTTCGGCCGCGTCGAGCGCCGCTTCGACGGCCCGGTGCACGGCGGTGCTCAGGCAGTTGAATTTTTCCGGCCGGGCCAGTTCCAGCAGCGTCACCGGGCCGTGGCGGCTGACCGCGACCACGGCGTTCGAATCAGGGCTTGCCTCAGGCATAGGGCACCGCCACGCGGCCGACCTTCTCGCGCGAGATGATCATTTTCTGGATCTGCGCCGTGCCGTCGCCGATCTGCAAGCCCAGCACGTCCCGCAGGCGCTGCTGGTGCGGCAGGTCGGTGCTGTAGCCGTAGTGGCCGTTGGTGATCAGGCACTGGTGGATGACGTCGAACGCCAGCTTGGGCGCCCACCACTTGACCATGGCCGCCTCGGACGTGTGCGGCAGGCCGCGGTCGCGCAGCCACAGGGTCTTGAAGCACAGCAGGCGGCAGGCTTCCATCAGCGTCTCGAACTCGGCCAGCGGCTCGGTGACACCCTGGAACTTGGCCAGCGGCCGGCCAAAGGCCTCGCGCTCGGTGACGTAGGCCCAGGTTTCTTCCAGCGAGGCGCGGGCCGCGCCCAGGCACTGCAGGCCGATCAGCCCGCGGCTGTAGTCGAAGCCCGCCATGACCTGCCCGAAGCCGCGGTTCTCGTCGCCCAGCATGCGGCTGGCGGGGACTTGCACGTCGTCGAAGAACACCGAGCCGCGGCCGACCGGCCGGGTGCCCAGGTCCTCATACGGCAGGCGGGTGATGCCGGGGCTGTCCATGTCCACCAGAAACGCGCTGACGCCCTTGGCGCGCTCTTCCTGGCTGCCGGTGCGGGCGAACAGGACGATCCGGTGCATGTGGGCGGCGAACGAGGCGGAGGCTTTCTCGCCTTTCAGGATGTAGACATCGCCCTTGCGGGTGGCGCGCAGCTTCAGGTTCGCCGCGTCCGAGCCGCCGCCCGGCTCGGTCAGGCCAAGGCCGACCAGCGCCTCGCCGCGGCAGATCTGGCCGACCACCTCACGCGCCAGGTCCGGCGGCGCGTGGCGGGTCAGGATGGTGGCGCACAGCGAGCCCATCAGCTGCACGTAGGAGGCGTTGAAGTCGTGGTAGGCGATTTCCTCCACGATCAGGCCCGAGGTGACGGCGTCCAGCCCGGCGCCGCCCATGTCCTCCGGCATTTCCGGGGCGATGTAGCCCAGGCCGCCCATTTCCTGGATCAGCCCCGGCTCGAAGCCGGTCTTCTCGCGCTGCATGTAGCCGGGCGCCAGGCGCTCGGCACCGTAGCGGCTGACCGCCTCGCGGATGGCGAGCTGTTCGTCGGTGAAGGCGAAATCCATGGGGTCTCCTCGCTTGCGCCGCGGCTCATCCCACGGGGCGTTGGTCAGTTATTGGGTACTGTCTATTCGATATTGTGGGACGGGGACGCCGCCAAGGCCGGGCCGCTGCGCTTCGTACCAGGCGGTGGCCTCGATGAACTCTGCGTGAGCGGCACGACGAAACGCGACCGGCAGCGTCATCGCCCGATGCGGGCAAGCGCAGCCGTTTTGACATCACCCCACGCCAGCACGTCGTTCGGGTTCGCCTGGTGATCGGCGAGCCGTCGATCGAGTTCTGCCGTTTGCGCATCGGTCGGCAGCGGCGCGGCGTTGCGCTGCGCAATGCTGTCCCAAAGGGCTTCCACCAGCTCAAGCTGGTCCTGCAGGCTCAGTTGGCGGGCTTGATCGAGAAGGTGCGTATTCATCGTCAGTCCATTCAGCCATCCGGTCGGATAACCGAAGCGGCTTGCGACGCCGCCCCGGTTATCCTCAGGAAACGCCGGCTTACAGTGCCGCCAGAATCGTCTCGGCCTTGCTGGCCTCAAACGTGCGGCCTTCCTCGACGCCCAGGTGTTTGACCACGCCGTTTTCGGCGATCAGCGCGTAGCGCTGCGAGCGCGCGCCCATGCCAAAACCGCTGCCGTCCAGCTCCAGGCCCATGGCCTTGGCGAAATCGGCATTGCCGTCGGCCAGCAGCAGCGCCTTGTCGCCGACCTGCTGGTCCTTGGCCCAGGCGCCCATCACGAACGCATCGTTCACCGACACGCACACGATCTGGTCCACGCCCTTGGCCTTGAACTGGTCGGCCAGCTTCACGTAGCCGGGCAGGTGCTGGCCCGAGCACAGGGGCGTGAAGGCGCCCGGCACGGCGAACAGCACCACCTTCTTGCCGGCGAAGATGTCGTCGGTGGAAACCGGCTTGGGGCCTTCGGCAGTCATCTGCGTCAGGGTCACGGAAGGAATCTTGTCGCCAACTTTGATGCTCATGGAGCGCTCCTCGGAAGTGGGGGGAATACGTGCAGAAAGCGGTATCGGCCTCAGCGTGCACCTATGGTCATCACGGTGAGGCGGGACACGCAGCTGATTCTACCCGCCTCGTCTTCGATCCGGATGTCCCAGATTTGCGTGGTTTTGCCGGTGTGGATGGGGCGCACGGTCGCGGTGACCACGCCGTCGGCCACCGCCCGCAGGTGGTTGGCGTTCACTTCAAGACCCACGTGGCGCAGGCCCTCGTGCCCGGCCAGCACGCCCGACGCGACCGAGCCGATGGTCTCGGCCAGCACCACGTTGGCGCCGCCGTGCAGGATGCCGGCCGGCTGGCGGGTGAATTCGTTCACCGGCAGCGTGGCCTTCAGGTAATCCGGGCCGACCTCGGTGAAGCGCATGCCAAGGTGCCAGGCCATGCTGCCGCCGATGCGCGGCGCGTTCAGTTGCTCGACCGTGAGGCCAGGACGCCAGATGCTCATGCCCGAGTTGTCCTTTATGGGTGAAGCGAAAAATGAAACTGCGACTCGCCCCGTTCGGGCGCGTGGCGGCGTTCGACGAACTGCGCCCGTCCGTCCGCGCTCACCCGCAGCGCGGTCGAACAGCGGGTGCCGTAGCGCGGGGTGTCGATGAAGACGGCCGACAGTGCCTGCGCCAGGGCCGTGTCCAGGCCAATTGCCGGATCGGCCGTGGCCGGGTGGGTACGCCGGTCCTGCAACAGGTCCAGCAGCGCATCGGCCGGCGGCGCGCCGTGCTCGCACAGCCCGGCCAGCGCGGCCTTGGCGACGAGCACCTTTGGCCACGGCGTGTCGAGCAGGTCGTTCGAAAGGCCGTAGATGCCGGGCGCGAGGCGCTGTGGCGGGCCGCCACGGTTGCTGTACCACCACAGCGACTGGCGGTCGCCGCACAGCAGGTTGAAGCCGGCATAGTCGTGCGCGTGCGCCGGCCGGGACTGCACGAAGTCGGCAGCGCTGGTCTCGCCCAGCAGGTAATCGCGCGCCAGGTCGCCGCGCGAGCGGGGCGGCGGCGCGTCGGTTCGCGCCTCGCGGTAATTGGTCACGGCGGCAAAGCGACCATCGCGGGTCACCCCCAGCCAGGTGCCGCCGGCCAGCAGGTCGCGTCCGGCCAGCAGCTGCGGCGCCTCGGGCCAGAACTGGGCCGGTGCGGCCGGCCGGTCGTAAAACTCATCCCGGTTGGCCGCCAGCAGCAGCGGGCAGTCGTCCAGCACGCGGTAAGCCAGCACCAGCAAACACATACGCGGCGCCTTGCTTTATCTACAAGCGCACGGCCAGCGCCACACCGTCCTGCTCCGGACTGTGCCCCGGCAGCAGACACAGCAGGTTCACGCTGCGAAAACGCGCGTCGGCCGCCAGGGCGGCATTGAACGACTCGGCGTCGGCAAAGCCGGTGTTGTCGGCCACCAGCAGGCCGCCGGGGCGCAGCAGGCGGGCGCAGTGATCGAGCGCGTACAGGTATTCGGTCTTGTCGATGTCTAGCAGGATCAGGTCAAACGGCGCGCGCAGGCCGGGCAGTACCTCCTGCGCGGCGCCGATGAGCACGTTGGTCCTGACGCCACAGTCGGCCAGGTTCTGGCGGGCTGCCACGGCCCGGCGCGGATCGCCCTCCAGGGCGACGATTTCGCCCTCGCCGGCCATGCCGTCGGCCAGGTACAGGGTCGAGTAGCCGTTGCCGGCGCCAAGGTCGAGCACGCGCCGTACGCCACCGAACTGCGCCAGCAGGGCCAGCAGGCTGCCCAATACTGGCCCGACGGTCGGGATGGCGTCGCTGGCGGCGGCGATCGCCACCTGCGTCAGCTGCGCCCGCTGGGGCCGCGTCTGGCGGCGAAAATAGCCTTCCAGGTCGGGAATCATGTGTGACACGGGCGCTCCGGACGGGTCTCTGGATCGGGTGTTTCGTACGCGTGAATGCCGCTTTTGACGGGGGCGTCATGATGCCTGAACCGGCGTCGGCATGGCCCGCTGGTGCAATCGGCGGGAAGACGGGTGTTTCAGGTGGCCGCTTGCAGGGCGCGCGCGGCGACCTCGTCGCGGGCGAAGGCCAGCGTGGCCGGGAACAGCTGCGCGAAATCCTGGGCGATGCCATCGTGCGCGGTGACCAGGCCGGGGAACAGTTCGGCCAGGGTATTGGGCCGGCGCACGCGGCCGGCCATGCGTGTCAGCACTTCGGCGATGACCGCCGGCTCGCGGTAGCCGGCGAGCAGGTCGCGGCTGGCCATGAATCCGGCAAACCGTGCCAGATTGGGCGGCAGGGCGGCGCCGTGCCGGTCGAGCGCGGCATACACACCGGCCGTGAACAGATCCAGCGACAGACGGCTGTAGCGCGCCCAGTCGCAGGCCAGCAGGTGGTCGTAGTAGACATCCAGCGCCACCCGCGCCCAGCGCCGCTGCCCGGCCGGCAGGCGCGCCACGCTGCGGGCGGAGGCGGCATGGCGGTCGACGAAGGCGTCGATGCGGCGGTGCAGGCGGATGCCGTTTTGCCAGGCGACCGGGTAGTGCTCCGGCGGCTGGCCGCGCACGAAATCACCCAGCAAATTGCCGATCAGCGAGCAGCCGGACTGCTCGGCAAGCAGGGCATGGGCGAGCACGTTCAAGGTCGGGCTCCGCAGGGTTGCAAGCCGGGTCCGCTGCACGGCTGGCCTTCGATTATGGCAGCCGCGCGCCGCCCGCTGCGCGCCCGTCGTTCGCTGGCGGCGTGCCGTTGGGCCATACTGCGGACATCATTCCGATATCAGGACTTGCGGCGTGAACGAGACCTCATTCTCCCTGCGCAACATGCAGCGTGCCTGCCGCACCTGCAGCCTGCACGAGCTGTGCCTGCCGCTGGGCGTGAGCGACACCGACATCGACCTGCTGGAGAAGATCGTCCACCGCTCGCGGCCGCTGCCGCGGGGCAAGTACCTGTTCCGTGAAGGCGATCCGTTTGCCTCGATCTTCGTGGCCCGGTCCGGGGCGGTGAAAAGCTTCACCGTCGGTCCGGATGGCAGTGAGCAGATCATCGGCTTTCACCTGCCGGGCGAGCTGTTGGGTCTGGACGGGCTTACCCAGGGCGTGCACGCGGCCAGCGCCCGCACGCTCGAGACGGTGAGCGTGTGCGAGGTGCCGTTCGAGCGGCTGGAGGAAACCGCCCGCCAGGTGCCGGCCCTGCAGCACCAGTTGCTGCGCCTGATGAGCCGCGAGATCACCCGCCGCGAGGAGCAGCTGCTGTCGCTGGGCAAGCAGTCGCCGGAGCGGCGCCTGGCGGTGCTGTTGCTGAGCCTGTCCGTGCGCTTCTCGCAGCGCGGCTATTCGGCAACGCGGTTCCTGCTGCCCATGGCACGCATCGACATCGCGAATTTTCTGGGCCTGGCGGCGGAAACCGTCAGCCGCCTGCTGCGCCGCCTGCAGGACACCGATGTGCTGGCCATCGACGGCCGCGCGGTCGACATCCTGAACCTGCCCGAACTGCGCGCCCTGGCCGGCGCCGAGCCGGAAGAGCCCACCCGCGAAGCCTGCCGCTGATCGTCGGCGCCTTGACAGGCGTCAACGGCCGCCGGGCGGTCCCGCGCCACCCTGAAGGTCGATTTCGCGTGACCGGCAGGGATTTTCGTCATGGATTGTCCAAGCAGAAGCCGGGGCTTCTCGGGTTTCAGCGCCTACCTGGATGAACGGCCCGCCGATGGCGTGCGCCGGCTCGACCGCGGCATTTATACCGACACCGAACTGTTCGATGTGGAGCTGGAACGCATCTTCGAGGGCGGCTGGCTGTACCTGGCTCACGAGAGCCAGCTTCCGTACCCGGGCAACTTCGTTACCCTGAGCCTGGGCCGCCAGCCGGTCATTGTCTGTCGCGACGAGCGCGGGCACGTCGGCGCCTTCATCAACGCCTGTCCGCACCACGGCGCCACGCTGCTGCGCGAGACGCAGGGCAGCGTGCCGGATTTCAGCTGTCCCTCGCACGGCTGGTGCTTCAGCCTGAACGGCGAACTGGCCGCTGTGCTCAAGGAGAAGGACGGCGCCTACCCGCCGCAGTTCGACAAGCGCCAGCACGGCCTCGCGCGGCTGGCGCGGGTGGACAGCTACCGCGGTTTCATCTTCGCCAGCCTGAGCACCGACGTGCCATCGCTCACTGACCACCTGGGGCCGGCGGCCCGCTGCATCGATCTGCTAGTCGACCAGAGCGAGGAAGGCCTGGAGCTGCTGCGCGGCCAGGCTACGTATACCTATCCCGGCAACTGGAAGCTGCAACTGGAAAGCGGCGTCGACGGCTATCACGTGCACGCCACGCACGCCGCGTACATCGCCACCGCCGATCGACGGCGCGCCCGCGGGGCCGGGCGCGACGCCGTGCACGCCATGCAACTGGGCCGCGTCGACCGGCAGAAGCACAGCGGTTACTTCGACCTTGGCCGCGGTCACGTGATGCTGTGGGGCGACTGGCCGAATCCGCAGGACCGGCCCAATTTCAGCCGCTATGACGATTACCGGGAGCGCCTGGGCGAGACCGCGGCGCGCTGGATGGTCGGCCGCCTGCGCAACCTGCTGATTTACCCCAATCTGCTGCTGCTGGATCACATGTCCTCGCAGCTGCGGGTGATCCGTCCGCTGGCGGTGGACCTGACCGAGGTCACCACCCACGCCATCGCCCCGCGCGATGAAGACCCGGCCGACCGCATCCGGCGCATCCGCCAGTACGAGGATTTCTTCAACGCCAGCGGCATGGCGACGTCCGACGACCTGAGCGAGTTTCGCCAGCGGCAGATCGGCTGCAACGGTCGTGCCGTGCGCTGGAGCGACTTCTCGCGCGGCCTGGCGCGCACCGGCAGCCCCGGGCTGGCGCAGGAACTGGATCTGGATGCGTCCGCCGGTGGCACCAGTTTGGAGGACGAGGGCGCGGCCATGGCGCTGCATCGGCGCTGGCTGACGCTGATGGAGGGCGCCGGCTGAGGCGAGCCAACCGGTTCGGGTGGTCCGGCGCCAAGCCGGACTGGCGGCGTCCGGTTCGGCACGTCCGCATAAACGGCCGCCCGATGACCGACAATCCGCCGCCCCGAAGTTCCCCGAGCGAGCGCCTGGATGCCCGAGTTGACCATCGTAGTGCCCACTTTCAACGAGGCCGAGAATCTGGCCGCGGTGGTGGCAGAAGTGGAACGGTCCCTGGCCGGCGTGGACTGGGAACTGCTGTTCGTGGACGACGACTCGCCCGACGGCACGGCCGACCGGGCGCGGGACATGGCCCAGGCCGACCGGCGCGTGCGCTGCCTGCAGCGCATCGGCCGCCGTGGCCTGGCCAGTGCCTGCATCGAGGGCATGCTGGCCTCGTCGGCGCCCTACGTGGCGGTCATGGACGGCGACCTGCAGCACGATCCGGCCCTGCTGCCGGCCATGCTGGACAGACTGCGCAGTGGCGGGACCGACATCGTCGTCGGCAGCCGCCATGTGGCCGGCGGCGGACTTGGCGACTTTTCCAGCCAGCGCCAGGGCATCAGCCGCCTGGCAACGCGTCTGAGCCGCGCCGTGCTCAAGGCCGACCTGAGCGATCCGATGAGCGGCTTTTTCATGCTGACCCGGCCGGCACTGATGGGCTGCCTGCGCCACGGCGTGTCGGCCATCGGCTACAAGATTCTGGTCGACCTGTTCGCCTCGGCGCCGCAGCCGCTGCGCTTCGTCGAGCTGCCCTACACCTTTCGTGCGCGTCAGGCCGGCCACAGCAAGCTCGACAGCAAGGCGGTGTGGGATTACCTGATGCTGCTGGCGGACAAGCTGGTCGGGCGTTTCGTGCCGGTCAGGTTCCTCGCCTTCTCGGCCGTGGGCGGCCTGGGCGTCGGCGTGCACCTGACCGTGTTGTGGCTGGCGTTTCGCGGTTTCGGCGAGGGCTTCGTGGCCGCACAGATTCTGGCCACGGTGGTCGCCATGACCTTCAACTACGTCGTCAACAACACCCTCACCTATCGGGACCGGCGGCGCCGTGGCTGGCGCTTTTTCACCGGCTGGCTGTCGTTCTCGCTGGCCTGCAGCGTGGGGGCTTTCGCCAACGTGGGCATTGCGGCGTATCTGTTCAAGCGCCAGACCTACTGGCTGCTGTCGGCGCTGTCCGGGGTGCTGGTCGGCGCGGTCTGGAACTATGCCGTGACCAGTGTCTACACCTGGCGCAAGTAGGCTGCCGGCGGTTCGGTCGCCGCGGGTTGCCCCGCGGCGACCATACGCTCAGAAGCGCCGGCCGATGCCGATGCCGTACACCCACGGGTCGATGTTCACGTCCACCTTCAGGCGCCCCAGGTCGTTGGTTCTGATGATGGCGGTGGTGTCCATGTCGATGTACTTGACGTCGGCGTTGACGAACCAGTCCTTGTTGATGGCCACGTCCACGCCCACGTTGGCCGCCAGGCCCCAGGAATCGTCGAGTTCGACGTTGGCCTTGCCGCCGCCCGCCGTCTTGAGGCTGGACGTGGCGTCCTCGTTGAAGAACAGCGTGTAGTTCAGGCCGACGCCGGCATAGGGCCGAACGGTGCCGTTGCTGTTGAAGTGGTGCTGGAGCGTGAGCGTCGGCGGCAGGGTGCGCGCGTCGAACAGCTTGCCCAGTCCCGCCAGCGAACCGGTGCCTTTGGCATCGTGCGAGCTTGAGGCCAGGATCAGCTCCAGTCCCCAGGCGGGCGTCAGCATGTAGGTGAAGTCGATCTCCGGCGTCACGTTCGAATCGAGCCCGGCGCCGCTGCCCGGGATGGAAACGCCGTTGCTTTTCACGGTTCCGCTGCTTTCGTGTGGATCGACCGCAATCGCGCGGCCGCGGATCAGCAGGTCGCCGGCTTCATAGGCAGCCGCGGACTGTGCCGCGCCAGCGCAGGCGAGGACGAGTGCGGCGACGCGGCCGGCGTCATGGATCATCGTCATCGGTTGGGTCCCTCCCGTTACGGCGGCACACCGTGTGCCGCGCTGTGGCGCTGACTGCATGCGCAATCAGCGCCACAGCCAGTATCGGCAGGTGGCGAATTGGCGCTTTGACGCGTGTCCATGAACGGGCTTCGCCGGCTTGATGCCGGTCAATACGCTTCGCTGTCAGAGCAAGCGTGTGTCTATTTCAGGCCCAGCCGCCCGGCCAGGCGCTGCAGGTTGGCCCGGTCGATGCCCAGCTCGCGCGCGGCGGCGGCCCAGTTGTTGGCGTTTCGCGCGAGCGCCTCGCCGATCAGCCGGCCCTGCAGCGTGTCCACTGCCTGGCGCAGGCCGATGTTCGGCGTGGGCGGCTCGATCGGCGAGGCGACGGGCGGCAAGGCGGCAACGGCAGTGCCGGGCATCAGCAGCAGGTTCAGGTCCTGCGCCTGCACGGTGAGGATGCGCGGGCGCTGCGGCTGCTGCGCCAGCGCCCGCAGGGCGGCGCGCCCGAGCAAGTGTTCGAGCTCGCGCACGTTGCCCGGCCAGGGCTGGTTCAGTAATGCATGCTGCGCGTCGGCGGCCAGGCGCAGGCCGCGCAGGCCCAGGCGCACGCGGTTTTCCTCCAGGAAGCCGCCGGCCAGCAGCAGCACGTCGCGGCCACGCTCGCGCAGCGGCGGCACGGTGAGTGGATAGGCGCTCAGCCGGTGGTACAGGTCGGCTCGAAAACGCCCGGTGCGGACTTCTGCCGCCAGGTCGCGGTTGGTGGCGGCCAGCACGCGCACGTCGACGTGGTGTTCACGATCCGAGCCCAGGCGCTGCAACTGGCCGCTTTGCAGCACGCGCAGCAGCTTGGCCTGCACCGGCATCGGCAGTTCGCCGATTTCGTCCAGCAGCAGGGTGCCGCCGTCGGCCAGTTCGAACTTGCCGCAGCGCTCGCGCACCGCACCGGTGAAGGCGCCGCGGACGTGGCCGAACAGCTCGCTTTCGACCAGATTGTCCGGCAGGGCGGCGCAGTTGAGGGTGATCAGCGGCTGCTGCGCGCGGCGCGAGCGGGCGTGGATGGCCTGCGCCACCAGCTCCTTGCCGACGCCGGTCTCGCCGCTGATCAGTACCGTCAGGTCGGTGGCGGCGACGGTGTCGATCTCGGCCTGCAGGTGGCGCATGGGTGGGCTGTGGCCGATCAGTTCGCGCGGACGCAGCAGCGCCGGATCCTCGGCAAGGGTGCGCGCCAGCTGTTGCTCGCGCTGCGCCCGCTGGGCGAGGCTGCTGATGCGCTCGCCGGCGACCACGACCGCACTGGCCAACCGGCCGAAGGCCTCCAGCAGGTCCAGATCGACCGTACCGAAGGCCTGCGGATCGAGCGCGTCCAGCGTCAGCAGTCCCCAGGGACGGTCGTCGATGTACAGCGGGCAACCCATGCAGTCGTGGACTTCGAGCTGTCCGGTCTGACCCTGCACCAGGCCATCGTAGGGATCGGGCAGCTGGCAGTCGGCCGCCAGGCGCGTCGGCCCGCGCCGTTGCAGCAGGGTCAGCAGACGCGGGTGATCCCGCAGGCGAAAGCGCCGGCCGAGCGTGTCGTGGCTCAGGCCCGTTACCGCCAGTGGCCGCAGCGTGTCGCCTTCCAGGCGCAGCAGGGCGGCGGCGTCACAGGGGAAAAGCGCCCGCACGGATTCCAGCAGGCGCGCGTAACCGGCCTCGTCAGGTTCGTCCCGGGTCAGCGTGTCGACGACCTGCGCGAAGGCAGCCAGCAGTTGGGATGGAGTCATTTTGACAGTTCAATGATGTCGAATCGACCTTCCTATTGAAGCGTCATTCTGACATCGTGACGGCAGCGAGTGCGTCACTGACTGATTTTCCGGTGTGGCACGAAACGTGAGATGTGCAATGCAGGACGGACACACCGTGTCGCCCATGGCCACCTGGCCTGGGTGCGTGCGCGACCGGTCAGGTCCGCTGTCACCGCACTGCCATGGAGTCGATCAATGCTTTCCGAACAACACCGTGATCTGGTCAAGGCCACCGTGCCGCTGCTCGAAGCCGGCGGCGAGGCGCTCACCCGCCACTTCTACGGCATCATGCTGGACGAGTACCCGCAGGTGCGCCCGCTGTTCAATCAGGCCCACCAGGCCAGCGGCGCGCAGCCGCGTGCGCTGGCCAACGGCATCCTGCAGTACGCCCGGCACATCGATCATCTGGAAGCCCTCGGGCCGCTGGTCGGGCAGGTCGTGAACAAGCACGTCTCCCTGCAGGTGCTGCCGGAGCAGTATCCGATCGTCGGTACCTGCCTGCTGCGGGCCATTCGGGAGGTGCTCGGTGCCGAGGTGGCGACCGATGCGGTCATCGCGGCCTGGGCGGCCGCCTATCAGCAGCTTGCCGATCTGCTGATTGGTGCCGAAGCCGATGTGTACGCTGCCGCCGCCGCGGCGCCCGGTGGCTGGCGTGGCGCAAGGCCGTTCCAGGTCGCGCGCAAGGTGGCCGAGAGCGACGAGATCGTCTCGCTGTACCTGCAACCGGCCGACGGTGGTCCGGTGATGGGTTTCCAGCCCGGGCAGTACATCGGTCTGAAGCTCACCGTCGACGGCCAGGAAGTCAGGCGTAACTACTCGCTGTCGGCGCCGCCCAATGGAGCGACCTACCGCATCAGCGTCAAGCGCGAGCCGGGCGGGGTAGTTTCGAATTTCCTGCACGATTCCGTGGCGACTGGCGCGACGCTGGAGCTGTTTCCGCCGGCCGGCGATTTCATCCTGCAGCCGGGCAGCCGGCCGCTGGTGCTGATCAGCGGCGGTGTGGGCATCACGCCCACGTTGTCGATGTTGTACGCGGCGCACGAGCAGGGCCGGCCGGTGACGTTCCTGCACTTCGCGCGCAGCGGCCGGGTGCATGCGTTTCGCGACTGGGTGGACGATCTGGTGGCCCGGCATGCGCAGGCGCGGCGGTTTTATTGTTACGAGGAAAACGGTCCTGCCGCGGCGGATGCCCACGGTCGACTGAGTGCCGGGCTGCTCGACCGCTGGTTGCCGGCAAGTCGGGACGTGGATGCCTATTTCGTCGGGCCGCCCCCGTTCATGGGTGCCGTCAAGCGCCTGCTGGGTGATCTTGGTGTGCCGGCCGGGCAGATGCACTGGGAGTTCTTCGGCCCGGCGGCGGCGCTCGATGGCTGACACGGTCGGGGACGTTCCGGCTGTTTGCCTGTTTCGGCTACAGCGGCGGTACCCTCCGGCGTGCGGGTGGCCCCGCTGTGCCGGCGACCAGCCCCACAACCCAGTGGGTTACTGAGGGCACCGAATCTTCGGTGCGCCCCGAGACCATCCGATGAGGTGCAGATCATGTCTACCGGTAACCCGATTCACCTGCTCACTCATGAGCACAAATACATCCTCAAGGTCGTCCATGGCCTGAGCGTCGTCGACGACGCACTTGCCCGCGGGCAGCGGCCGGATCTGGAGCGTGTGCGCAAGATCGTGGCCTTCATGCGCGATTTTGCCGACAAGTGCCACCATGCCAAGGAGGAAGCCATCCTGTTTCCGGCCATGGAGCACAAGGGCGTGTCCCCGACCGGCTGCCCGCTGGAGGGGCTGACGCGCGAGCACGTCAAGGGGCGTGAGCTGGTGGGTGCGCTGGCAGCGGCGGCCGATGCCTATGCGCAAGGGGACCGGGAAGCGGTTGCCGCCATGCGCAGCGCGATCGGCGGCATTCAGCAGCTGTACCCGAACCACATCTGGAAAGAGGATGAAATGGTTTTCCCCATGGCGGAGCGGCTGTTCTCGCCGGACGAACTGGAAACCCTGCGCCAGCAATTCGACCAGGCCGAGGAAGCGCTCGGGCAGGATCACGACCACTACGTTCGATTCGCCGACGAGATGGCGGCCTTGCTTGGCCAGACGTCGGTCTGATGTATCTTCGCCGCACGGCGCACGCCCATTCCTGCGGAGCGGGGCTGGGTTGGGAAAAGACGTTTGGCGGCCGTGTTAAAGCAGCCTGACGCATCGTCCATGCATCCACTTTTCCGGCTCGGCTTTCGGCCGTTCTTTCTGGGCGCGGCGGGCTTTGCCATGGTTGCAGTGGCGCTGTGGGCGAGCGCCTATCTGGGCTGGCTTGGCGGGTTTGCGCCGCGCGGCGGCTGGCTTGCCTGGCACATGCACGAGATGCCGTTTGGCTTCGTGACGGCGGTGATCGCCGGTTTCCTGCTCACGGCGGTGCAGGCCTGGACCGACTCGCCCGGCCTGCGCGGCCGGCCGCTGGCGGCACTGTTCGCACTGTGGCTCGCGGCGCGGGTCGGCTGGCTTTGGCCGGGGCTGCCATGGCCAGTGCTGGTGGCGTTGGAACTTGCATTCCTGCCGGCGGTGGCGGCGCGTCTTGGCTGGCAGTTGTGGCTTGTGAAGCAGTGGCGCAACTATCCGCTGGTCGGCTTGCTGCTGTTGTTGGCGCTGGTCGACGCCGTGGCGCTGCACGCGCTGGCGGCGGTGGATTTCGAACTGCTGCGACGGGCGGTGTGGACGGCGCTGTGGCTGATCGGGAGCGTCATCGCCGTGGTGGGCGGCCGGGTGATTCCCTTTTTCACCGAACGGGGCCTGCACCTGCCGGCGCCAATCGTCCCGCAGCGCTGGGTGGAAGTGCTTGCCCACGGCGGCCTGCCGCTGCTCGCGGTGCTGGCGCTGCTGGGCGTGGGACTCACGCCCGACATGCGCCTGGCGCCGCTGCTTTTGCTGCTTGGGGTCGGCCACGGCCTGCGCCTGGCGGGCTGGTTTCGTCGCGGCGTGCTGCGCGTGCCGCTGCTGTGGTCGCTGCACCTTGCCTACGCTTGGCTGGTGGTCGCCCTGCTGGCGTTTGCGGCCTGGCACCTGGGCCTGCCGGTTCCTGGCAGCGCGCCGCTGCACGTGTTCACCATCGGTACCGTCGGCGGGCTGATCCTGGCCATGATGGCGCGCGTGATCCTCGGCCACACCGGCCGGGCGCTGCAGCCGCCGACGGTCATGCCGCTGGCGTTCGGGGCCGTGGCGCTTGCCGCTGTTGTGCGCGCCAGCCTTGCCGGCGCGGCACCGCGGCTGACGGTGGCCGTGTCGGCGACGCTGTGGTGCCTGGGGTTTGGCCTGTTTCTGTGGCGTTACGCACCCATGCTGATCCGGCCGCGGGTGGACGGCGGCGTCGGCTGAACGGGAAGACATCGCCCGGCATAGCCGGGCTCCCACCGGTGTTGAGCTGGGCCGCGGCTGTCCACGCGCAACCCCTTGTGGGAGCGCAGCTACGCTGCGCGAAAGCCGCTGCCGCCCGGTCGCATCCGCTCGCCCGACGGCAACGGCTTCAGGCGTGGTAGCGCAGCAGCTGCTCGCGCGGATCGGGGTTCAGGTAGGTCTGCCGGGCAGCCCACGGATGCGGGTTGCGGCGCAGGTGGTGCCGCAGCAGCGTCACTGGCACCAGCAGCGGCGCTCGGCGGGAGTGGAAGTCGTCGATCGCGCCTTGCAGCGCGGTCCGGTCGCCCGGGTCGAGCCTGTCCTTCAGATAGCCCGCCAGGTGCTGCAGCACGTTGACGTGGTTGCCGACGCTGGCCGGCCGCGCCAGTGCGGTCATGAACTGGCGGCCGTAGTCGTCCAGCAAGGCCACGGCCGGGCGCTGGCCGGCACGGGCCACCAGCGGCCCCATGCGCCGGTAGGCAGCCTGGTTGTGGGCCAGCAGCTGGTACTTGTGGCGACTGTGGAAGTCGATCAATGCCGCGCCGCTGACTTCACCCGCGGTCAGCGCCTGCCAGCGGGCGTAGGCAAACACCCGCTCGATGAAGTTCTCGCGCAGCACCGGATCGTTCAGGCGACCTTCCTCTTCCACCGGCAGCAGCGGCTGGCGGGCCATCAGGCCGGCGGCATAGGCGCCGCTGGCGCGGCCGTTGGGCAGGCCGTCTTCGGAGTAGGTTTTGACCCGCTGCATGCCGCAGCTGGGCGAATTTTTCTTCAGCACGTAGCCGCACAGGTCCGGCGCCGCGCTGACGAGCCGCGCCGCTTCCCGGTCCAGCGCATCGGTGACGTCCACGGTGGGGTCGTCAACGCCGCGTACGCGCACGCCGGAAGGCGTCGCAACCAGGCGGATCGGCCGGCGCGGCACGCCAAGGCCGATGGCTACCTCGGGGCAGATCGGCAACAGGTCGAAATGCGTGCCCAGCACATCGGCGATGAAGCCGTCGCGCTTGTGGCCGCCGTCGTAGCGCACCGGCTGGCCGAGCAGGCAGGCGCTCACCCCAAGGCGCAGGCGTGGCAGCTCAGACATCGGCTGCAAGGGCGGTCAGTGTGGGGCCGCTTTGCGCGTGCAGGACCAGATCGGCCACATCGTCCAGCGGTGTCGGTTCGCGGTTGACGATCAGCAGCCGGGCGCCGCGTTGCGCGGCCCGCGCCGGAAACCCCGCCGCCGGGTACACCTGCAGCGACGAGCCGACCACCAGGAACAGGTCGCAGGCCAGCGTGGCCGCCTCGGCGGCGCGCATGGCAAGGGCCGGCATCGGCTGGCCGAACGAGACGGTGGCGGATTTGATGATGCCGCCGCAGTGGCACAGCGGCGGCGTGTCGTCCGCCTCGAAACGGACCCGCAGGTCGGCCAGCTCGTGGCGCGCGCGGCAGCTCAGGCAGATCGCATGGGTGCCGTTGCCGTGCAGCTCGATGACGCGCGCGGTGGGCACGCCGCTGGCCTGGTGCAGGCCGTCGATGTTCTGGGTGATGACGTGGCTCACGTGGCCGGCGTTGGGCCGCACCGGACCGAGGGCGGCGTCGAGCTCGAACTTGCGCCGCCAGGCTTCGCGCCGGGCGTCGGCCGAAGCCAGGAATTCCTGGAAGTCGATCGGCCGCAGCCGGCTCCACAGGCCGCCAGGGCTGCGAAAGTCGGGAATGCCGGATTCGGTGCTGATGCCGGCGCCGGTGAACACCACCGCGCGCCGGCTGCGCATGAGCCAGTGCCGGGCGCGGTCGATAATGGGGTCAGTGCCTGTCATGTGCGACGCCCGCCGGGAGACCCCACGATGCCAATCCTGCCCGAGAACTTCACCCGCTGGTTGCTGGTGACGCTGGAGCTGCTGGCGGCCTTGTTCATTTTCATGCTCGTGGCGCTGGCGCTGGCGGCGGTGGTGATGTACGTCATCGATCGCAACCAGAAGCAGCATACGGTGCGGCGCAATTTTCCGGTCATCGGCCGCTTTCGCTACCTGTTCGAGCGCCTGGGCGAGTTCTTCCGGCAGTATTTTTTCGCCATGGACCGCGAGGAACTGCCCTTCAACCGCGCCCAGCGCAACTGGGTCTACCGGGCGGCCAAGAACGTCGACAACACGGTCGCGTTCGGTTCCACCGTGGATATCCACCGGCCCGGATCGGTGATTTTCGTCAGCAGCCTGTTCCCGCCGCTGGAGCAGGAAACCACCCAGCCGGAGCCGGTGACGCTGGGCCCGTTCTGCCGCCAGCCGTATACCACGCGCGCCATTTTCAACATCTCGGCCATGAGCTACGGCGCGCTGTCGCAGCCGGCCGCGCGGGCGCTGTCGCTGGGCGCCGCCAAGGCCGGCTGCTGGCTGAACACCGGCGAAGGCGGCCTGGCCCCGGCGCACCTGGCCGGCGGATGTGATGTGGTGTTCCAGATCGGCACCGCCAAGTACGGCGTGCGCGACGACCAGGGCTTGCTGTCCGAGCCGCGCCTGCGCGAGCTGGCGGCGCTGGACCAGATCAGGATGTTCGAGATCAAGCTCAGCCAGGGGGCCAAGCCGGGCAAGGGCGGCATCCTGCCAGCGGTGAAGGTGACGCCCGAGATCGCCGCCATCCGCGGCATCCCGGCCGGGCAGGATTCGCTGTCGCCCAACCGCCACCCCGACATCAACAACCTGGACGATCTGCTGGACCAGATCGCGCGCATTCGGGACATCACCGGCAAGCCGGTCGGCTTCAAGACCGTGATCGGCAGCCTGGACTGGCTGGACGAGCTGTGCGCCATCGTGCTGCGCCGCGGCGTGGAATCGGCGCCCGATTTCATCACCATCGACAGCGCCGAGGGTGGCAGCGGCGCGGCGCCGATGCCGCTCATGGACGGTGTGGGCATGCTGCTGAGCGACAGCCTGCCGGCGGTGATCGACCGGCTGATCGCCTGGGGCCTTCGCGATCGCATCAAGGTGATCGCCTCCGGCAAGCTGATAAACCCACGCGGGGCGGCCTGGGCGCTGGCGGTGGGGGCCGATTTCGTGAACTCCGCGCGTGGCTTCATGTTCGCGCTGGGCTGCATCCAGGCCATGCAGTGCAACAAGAACACCTGCCCGACCGGCGTCACCACCCACGACCCGCACCTGCAGCGCGGCCTGGTGCCCGAGGACAAGGCCGAGCGGGTGGCGCACTTCGCCCGCAACATGGAAAAGGAAATCGCCATGATCGCCCACTCCTGCGGCCTGCCGCAGCCGCGCGCCCTGCGTCGACAGCACGCGCGCATGATGGTGGACAACGGGCGCTCGATCGGTCTTGACGAGCTTTATCCGCCACCGGTACCGCGCGCGATGGCGGGATAAGTCCGCGCGTGGCGTCAGGCAGCGCGGTGGTTGCGGGTGGCCAGGCTGGGCGGTCGCGGGCATGGCCCGCTCCTACGCAAAGGCAGTCCTCCTGTAGGAGCGGGCTATGCCCGCGACCGCAACGGTGGAAGGTGGCGAATCGCTGTGATCGATGCTGGCCCGGTGTGTTTCGGGGCGTGATTTCAACCGCCGTAGAACACCTTCTCGCCCAGGTCCTTCATCCACAGCGTGGCGTCGTCGGCGCGGCCGGCCGGTTCCTGACGCACCACGGCGTCGGTGACCTCGCCGATGAAAACGTCGTGATCGCCACCGGTGACCACCTGCACCAGCCGGCACTCGACATGGGCCGGCACGGCGTCCAGCACCGGCGCGCCGTTGCCGCCGTCCCGGTAGGACTGGCCCGACAGCAGGCCGGGTTCGACCTGTGCCGACTTGAAGAACGCATACGCGATGCCGCCCTGATCCTTGCCCAGAACGTTCAGGGCAAACGCCCCGGCTGCCTGGATGACGGCGTGCGCGCCCGAGTCGGTCTTGACGCCCAGGGCGACCAGCGGCGGTACGAATGACACCTGCGTCACCCAGTTGACGGTGGCGGCGGCGATCTGCCCATCCGGTGCCTTGCCGGTCAGCACGTACAGGCCGTAGGGGATCATGCGCAGGGCGGTTTTCTTGTGTTTGTCGTCCATCGGTTTCTCCGGTTCAAGGTTCAAGGTTCAAGGGCCAAGGTTCAAGACTCAAGCGTTGTTTTTGTCGGTTTTGATGCGGGTTTCTGCAACTCCTGATGCACCCAGTCGGCCATGCGCCGCACGCGGGTGAGCCACAGCTCGGCCAGGTCGGCGGGCAGATGATCGCGGACGGTGGCCTCGAACAGGCGCAGCCAGGGTTGCACCTGCTCCGGGCGCGCGCCGAAGTGGCGGTGCACGGTGTGCGGGTTGTAGACATCGTCCCGGTAGCGCTCGCCGCCCAGGTCGATCCACCAGAAATGGGCCAGGCGCGTTTTGACCGCGTCCCAGTCGGTTACGTGTGCAAAGGTGGGCGCCAGCGCCGGGTCGTGTTGCACGCGCTCGTAGAAATCCGCCACCACGGCAGCGATGGTTGCTTGGCCGAGCAACGCGGCCAGGTCGCGGTGCGAGGCACTCACAGGCCGAGCATCGGCCGGTACACCTGCCAGAAGGCGCGGATGTTGCCCTCCGAGATCAGGCTCCCGGGCTCAACCGGCGTGTCGCCGACGACGGCGGCCTTGAAGTCGCCGGCATTGGGCACTTGCGCCGCCAGGCCAAGAAAATTCCACGCCGGGCCGCGAAAGATGCGTTGCAGCTCCAGCCCGTACAGGTCCGGATTGGCATAAACCCGGTACGGCACGCGGCTGACGCCCGCGGCGGGCCAATCCAGGCGGATCGGCGGCGCGGTTGCGGCAGGTGCGTTCATCACGTCTCCTCCTGTTGTCTGCCCGAGTCGCAATCTACGCCCGCCCGGCGCGGGGGGCAAAGGCCGACTTTCGTCGCCGCATCCCGATTGCACATCGTCCGGCGTGTCGCCCTTGACGGCGGTCAATGGCCGCCGGCAGCCCCTGTCCACAATGCTCGCACCTGAACGCCCACACGAGGTGCTGCCCATGTCCACTGCCGTTGCCACGGCCCCTGTCACCACCACGCGCCAGGAAGTCGAGGACCTGATTCATGCCTACGTGCAATGCATCGACGACGGCCGGCTGGAGGAATGGCCGGATTTCTTCGCCGACGACTGTCTGTACAAGGTGATTCCGCGCGAGAACGCGGACCTGGGCCTGCCGGTGGCGGTGATGTTCTGCGACAGCAAGGGCATGCTGCGGGACCGCATCGTGGCCCTGCGCAAGGCCAACATCTACGCGCCGCACTTCTATCGCCACCTGGTCAGCAACACCCGCATCCTGGGCGAGCAGGCCGGCGTCATCACCGCGCAGACCAACTACGGCGTGTTCCAGACCCTGCTGGACGGCGAGACGCGCGTCTACAACACCGGCAAGTACGTGGACAAGATCGTGCGCGTGAACGGCGCGCTGCGCTTCAAGGAAAAGCTGTGCATCTTCGACACGTACCGCATCCAGACCTTGATGGTCACCCCCATCTGAGCCGCTGTTCAAGGAGTAATCGATCATGGACGCACGCGTAAAACGGACCGGCGGCCTCATCTGGCCGGAAGAAGGCGTCAACTCGGCGGTGCCTTACGGTGTTTTCACCGAACAGGCGGTGTACGACGAGGAACAGGCGAAGATTTTCCGCGGCCCGACCTGGAACTTCATTGGCCTGGCGGCGGAAGTGCCCAATGCGGGCGACTTCAAGGCCACTTTCGTCGGCGACACGCCGGTGGTGATGACGCGGGACGAAACAGGCGCCATCAATGCCTGGGTCAACCGCTGCGCCCACCGCGGCGCACTGGTGTGCCGCGAACTGCGCGGCAACAACACAGCCGGCACCTACACCTGCGTGTATCACCAGTGGTCGTTCGACGCCCGCGGCGACCTGGTCGGCGTGCCGTTCCGGCGTGGCCTGGGTGGCAAGGGCGGCTATCCGGCCGACTTCGACACCAGGCAGCACGGTCTGCGCAAGCTGCGGGTGGAGAACTACCACGGCGCGGTGTTTGCCACCTTCGACGACACCCTGCCCGGTTTCCAGGACTACCTGGGCGCCCACGGCGCCGTGGACCAGCACCTGCGGCGCGTGCTGGAGGGCCGCGAGCTTGAGGTGCTGGGCCACGCCCGCCAGTACATCCCGAGCAACTGGAAGTTCTATGCCGAGAACACCAAGGATCCCTACCACGCCAGCCTGCTGCACCTGTTCCACATGACCTTCGGCCTGTACCGGTCCAGCCAGGTGGGCGGGGTCAAGATCACCGGCGGCTGGCATACGGTGCTGTTCTCGCGCTCCGGCACCGACTCCGAGGAGGACATCGCGCAGACCAAGGACTCGCAGCTGCGCACCTACCAGGCCGACAGCTACACCCTGGCCGACCCCTCGTTGCTGAAGGGCCGCAAGGGCGAATGGGGCGACGACGTGACGCTGGTCATCATGTCGCTGATGCCGAACCTGGTCATCCAGCAGATCCAGAACACGCTCGCCGTGCGCCAGATCGTGCCCAAGGGTCGCGATGCCTTCGAGCTGGTGTGGACCTACTTCGGCTACAAGACCGACGACGAGGAGCTGCGCAACATTCGTCTGAAGCAGATCAACCTGATCGGCCCGGCCGGGCTGATCTCCATGGAGGATGGCGAGTCGTCCGTGATCTGCCAGCAGGCAGTGGTGCGCGACCAGAACGACTGGTCCTGCATCGAGATGGGCGGCCGCGACGTGAAGGACGCCGACCACCTGGTGACCGAAACCACCATCCGCGCCTTCTGGGACGAGTACCGGGAATTGATGGGGTACTAGCCGCGAATTTTTCTCATCGCCACATCAGGCGGGAGACGGAATGCGGCGTGTGCCCTACGCGAGCCTGGTAATTCAGGCGGGCCTCGGCAAAACCTGCGCTTTTGCCGAGTCCCTTGGCTCCGCATTGTGCCGGTCCGGACTCGATTGAGTCTGGCCCAACTGGCCCCCGGGACCGGCTTTCTTGCCGCCAGGTTTTTTCTTGCCAGCCGGCGCACCTTTGGCGGCGCGGATGCGTTTCTTCTTGGCGCCGGTTTTATTCGCGGTGTTCTTCAGTGCTTTCAGGCTGGGCGGACGCTTGTTGGGGCCGGTGACGGGCACCGCGTGCTTGGGCTCGAAACCCTGGATTTCCCGGCGCTGCAGCAGCTTGCCGATCAGGGTTTCGATGGCGTTCAGCTGGACCGCCTCGTCGGCGCACACCAGCGAGATCGCCTCGCCCGCCGCGCCGGCGCGCGCCGTGCGTCCGACGCGGTGCACATAGCCTTCCGCATCGACGGGTAGGTCGAGATTGACCACCAGCGGCAGGGCGCTGATGTCGAGCCCGCGCGCGGCCACGTCGGTCGCCACCAGCACCCGCACCGCGCCGGCCTGGAAGCGCCTGAGCGCGGCGAGGCGGGCGGCCTGGGTAATGTCGCCGTGGATGGCATCGGTGCCGATGTTCTGGAATCTGAGGCTGGTGACCAGCTCGCCCACCCGTTTGCGGGTCTTGGCGAACACCAGCACCTGCGGCCAGTGGCGCTTGCGCAGCAGGTGGCAGAACAGCTCCAGCTTGCGCTGCTTGTCCACCGGGATAAGCCACTGCTTGACGGTGCCGACCGTGGTGTTGCGCGGGCTGGCGTCGATCTGCTGGGGTTTGTGCAGCAGCCCGGCGGCCAGTTCGCGGATGGCGTCGGAGAAGGTGGCGGAGAACAGCAGCGTCTGGCGCCGGCGGGGCAGCAGGGTCAGGATTTCCTGCAACTCCCGGCTGAAGCCCATGTCGAGCATGCGGTCGGCCTCGTCGAGCACCAGCAGTTGCAGCTCGTGGAATTTCACGGCGTTTTTCTCGCGCAGGTCGAGCAGGCGGCCCGGCGTGGCGACCAGAATGTCGGCGCCACGCCGCAGCGCCATCATCTGCGGGTTCAGGCTGGTACCGCCGTAGGCGACGCTGACGCGCAGCGACAGGTGGCGGCCGTAGGTCTTCAGGTTGTCCGCCACCTGCTGGGCCAGCTCGCGGGTGGGGGTGAGCACCAGGGCACGTATGCAGTTCGAGCTGGCCGGCGTGCCGGCGCTCAGCTTCTGCAACAGCGGCAGCGCGAAACTGGCGGTCTTGCCGGAGCCGGTCTGGGAGGCGGCGATCAGGTCGCGCCCGGCCAGCACCACAGGAATCGCCTGGCGCTGAATCGGCGTCGGCGTGCGGTGCTCCAGTTCGGCGAGCGCGCGCAGCAGGGGTTCGATCAGGCCCAGAGTGGCGAAGCTCACGTTGTTGTCATCCGGATTGGGGAGTGGCCTTCGCCAGCAGTTGCAGTTTGGCCGCGCGGTCGAGCCGCTTTACCGCGTGCTCGCGGCGCAGCGCCTGGGCGCGATCCGGCAGGCGCTCACTATAGGCCAGGCTGACCGGCCGACGGCCGCGGGTATAGCGGGCACCTGCCGCGCCCGCATTGTGATCCCGCAGGCGGCGCTCCAGATCGGTGGTGATGCCGCTGTAAAGGCTGCCGTCAGCGCAGCGCAGAATGTAAAAAAACCAGTTAGCCATGGGCGATTGAGTCAACGCAGTCGATTCGGATCTTGTGCATCGGCTTGGCTGCCCGTTTGGCGCGCGGTAAGTGGATTTCGCGCTGCGGAGTTGGCGTCGCAAACGCTGGCCGGTCTGAATATTTTCCCACAGGAATCAATCGAGTCTGACCCCATTGGTCCGGGTGCATCGAGATTGGTGGCCGCGACGTGAAGGACGCCGACCACCTGGTGACCGAGACCACGATCCGCGCTTTCTGGGACGAGTACCGGGAATTGATGGGGTATTGAGGCCGTTCACCCGCGTACGACCCGGTCGGGGCAGGCAGCTTCGACCAGGTCTGGGTGCGACCTGTGGGAGCGGCTTTAGCCGCGAACTCTAAATCGGCGCAGGAATCTGGCTGTGCGGGGCGATCATATGCGCGGGCCACATCCTTGGGTCAGGGACTAAATGAATGACGGCGCAATGTGCTGCGCTTGTTGCACCCTTCGCGGGCTGGGAGCATCTTTTGCGGGACGAAGCGGATTTCAACCGGCACGTCGAATGCATTCATTACAACCCGGTGAAACACGGGAACGCGAAAGCGCCGATGGATTGGTCATGTTCGAGCCTTCAGCGCCATGTCGCGGCGGGTGTTTGTCCCGCGGATTGGGGTGTGGCGAGATGGTGTTCGACGGGGTAGGGCGCGAGTGAAAGCGTGAGCGAATTCGAGAAGGAATGTCGGGTTACGCTGCGCTAACCCGACCTACGCGGACTGAAGCGGTTCGTTATCTGGCCGCTTCCAACAACCATGGCGGTAACGGCTTCGGCTTCCGAATTTCGACGTGTGCATGGTACGCCTGCTGATCAGGCCCCCAATCGAAGTAGACACCTGCATCGTCTTTCTCAAGCTCCACGGCTTGCGACTCCGAAATGACTAGGGCAATTTGCGCGAGTTGCCGCGGTTCACGGTCTCTGACCCGCTTGGCATAGACACGCACCGTGTACTGGCCATGCACCAGGCGGAAGTCCGCGCCATCCTCAGGCAGGAGAAAGTGATGGTTGCAGGCCACGCCGTCCGCACCCACGTAGAGCCCGCTTCCACGCGCAAGTCGGTCGTCGCCGTAGACCCAGATCGAGAAGTTCTGCTTGGACTCGGCGCGTTGAAGGTTTACGTGCATGCTCTCAACGGTCTGGCCGCCCCGCGCCGTGCTGTAGAGGAGGGTGCGGAGGAACACCTTGAGTCGGGGCTTCTGGCTGTCGCGCCTCCCGCCGTCAGGGCCGAGGAATATCACTGTCGGCTGGGTCATGCGAAGCTCGCCATGCTGGAAGAACGTGAGCCAGGCCGTGAACGCCGACACGCAGAGGGCGAGCGCGGAGAGCCCGACCGCGATCCACTCAGTCACGAAATCTCTGCTTGCATACGATGCGTCCTTGTCCAGATGCCTGCATGCTCCAACACGGCTCGGGCCTGCGCAAGGATTACGCCGGGGAACAGCTCAGCGAACTGGCCGACGGGCACGCCCTCTTCGAGGTTCTCGAAGAGGGCTACGACAGGCACGCGCGAGCCTCGGACACCCAGCTCGCGTAGGGCGGGTTAGGCGAAGCCGTAATCCGCCGGATGCCCGCATGTTCCAGCACGGCTCGGACCTGCGCAAGGGTTACGCCGGGGAACAGCTCAGCGAACTGGCCGACTGGCATGCCGTCGTCGAGGTTCTTGAAGAGGGCTTCGACAGGCACGCGCGAGCCGCGGAACCCCCGGGCTCTGCTTAGCCGCTCAGGGTCGCGTTCTACGGCGGCACAGCTTGACCAGTCGATCATGTTGCCGATGGCAGCACCGGCGAACGCAGGACTCGGCGTGAAATGGCGCTTTACCGGTCGCCCGCAAGGCAGCCGCTTACCCGTTGCCTTGAACGTGATGACAGGCCACGCGCAGCCCGCCCGCCAGCGTCACCGTCGGCGGATAGCTCTGACGGCATACGTCGGTGGCGAGTGGGCAGCGCGGGTGGTAGTGGCAGCCGGGTGGCGGCGCGGCGGGCGACGGTGGATCGCCGGCCGTTATGTTTGGCGCCGTGGTGGCATCCAGCGTCACGCGCGGCACGGCTGCCAGCAGGGCGCGGGTGTACGGGTGCTGGGGCGATTGCAGCACGCTGGCGACCGGGCCATGTTCGACGATCCGGCCCAGGTACATCACCGCCACGTCGTCGGCCAGGTACTCGACTACGCCCAGGTTGTGGGTGATCAGCAGGTAGCTGAGGCCAAGCTCGGATTTGAGTTCCTGCAACAGGTCCAGGATTTGCGCCTGAATGGAAAGATCGAGCGCGCTGGTCGGCTCGTCGCACACCAGCAGGCGCGGCTCCACGGCTAGCGCGCGGGCGATGCTGATGCGCTGGCGCTGGCCGCCGGAGAACTCATGCGGGTAGCGGTCGCCGGCATTGGCAGGCAAACCAACGCGAGCAAGCAGGTCCGATACCCGTTGTTCGCGCCAGGCGCGCTGGCCGATGCCGAGCGCATCCAGCCCCTCGCGCACGATGTCCGCCACGCGCAGGCGCGGGTTGAGCGAGCCGTACGGGTCCTGGAACACGATCTGGAAGTAGCGGCGCAGCGGGCGCAGCCGCCGCGGCGGCAGGCTGGCCAGGTCCGTGCCTTCGAAATGCACGCTGCCGGCGCTGATGTCGAGCAGCCGCAGGATGGCGCGGGCGAGGGTGGTCTTGCCGCAGCCGGACTCGCCAACCACGGCCAGGGTGCGGCCGCGGGCGAGGGTGAGCGAAACGCCGTCCACGGCTCGCACGGCGCCGGTCTGGCGCTGCAGCAGGCCGCGGCGGATGGGGAAATGCACCTTGAGGTCGCGCACTTCGAGCACGGTTTCGCCCGCAGCGTCCGCGGTTGCTGGCACGGCGCCGTCCTGCCGCGGCCCGGTCAGCGACTGCCCGCGGCGCGAGAAATCCGGCAGCGCGGCGAACAGGGCCTGCGAGTAGGGATGCTGCGGGGCGGTAAAGAACTGCGCCCGCGGCGCCTGTTCCACCACTTTCCCCGCCTGCATCACGGCCACCTGATCCGCCATGCGCGCGGCGACGCCAAGGTCGTGCGTGACCAGCAGCAGGCCCATGCCGCGCGCGCGTTGCAGGCCTTGCAGCAGGTCCAGGATCTGCGCCTGAGTGGTGACGTCCAGCGCCGTGGTCGGCTCGTCGGCAATCAGCAGCTGCGGATCGCAGGCGAGCGCCATGGCGATCATGGCGCGCTGTTTCATGCCGCCCGAAAGTTGATGCGGGAACTCGTCGTAGCGGCGGGCCGGGTCGGCCATGCCGGTGGCGGCCAGCAGTTCCACGCCGCGCGCGCGCACGGCGCGCCGGCCGCCGCCCAGGTGATGGGCGATGACCTCGGCAATCTGCGCGCCGATGCGCATGACCGGGTTCAGGCTGGTCATCGGCTCCTGAAAGATCATGCCGATGCGCCGGCCGCGCACGGCGCGCATGGCCGCCTCCGGCAGGGCGCTCAGGTTCTGGCCGTCTAGCCACACCTCGCCGCCGACCTGGCGGGCACCCGGCGGCAGCAGGCGCAGGATGGACAGCGCCGTCACCGACTTGCCGCAGCCGGATTCGCCCAGCAGCACCAGGGTTTCGCCGGCATCGAGGCGCAGCGAGATGCCATCCACGGCGGTCAGCGGGCCGGCCGGGGTCCAGAAGCGGGTGCGCAGGTCGCGCAGTTCGAGCAGGTGGGACATCAGTGCTTACCGCCCTGGCGTGGATCGAGCGCATCGCGCAGGGCATCGGCCAGCAGGTTGGCCGGCAGCACCAGGCCGAGCATGAAGGTGAAGGCCGCCGCCAGCGACCACCACACGGCGGGCTCGCGGGCCAGCTCCAGGCGGGCGGTGTTGATCATGTTGCCCCACGACACGGTGCCCGGATCGACACCAACGCCGACGTAGGACAGCACCGCCTCGGCCAGCACCAGACCGCTGAAATCGATGACCGCCGTCAGCAGCACCAGGTGCATGAGGTTCGGCCACAGGTGGCGGGTGATGATGCGCCACTGCGTCTGCCCCAGGGCGCGTGCGGATTGCACGTATTCGAGTTCGCGCAGCTTGAGCGCCTCGCCGCGCAGCAGCCGGCACAGGCCAATCCAGCCGGTGGCGCCCAGGATCAGGCACAGCGCCGTCAGGCGCAGGTCGGCCCGCTGCTGCACGTCGGCAAAGGCCCCGACGTGCTGGTCCATGTACAGGTCCAGCGTCAGCACGGCGGCGGCGATCAGCAGCACGCCGGGAATGGCGTTCAGCGTCGCGTACAGGTACTGCACCAGGTCGTCCACGCGCCCACCCAAATAGCCGGCCGCGGTGCCCAGCAGCACCGCCAGCGGCAGCGCCAGCAGCAGGCTGCCGCTGCCGATGACAACGCCGGTGCGGATGCTCTTCAGGCTCAGGTACAGCACGTCCTGGCCCACCTTGTCGGTGCCCAGCACGTGGTAGGCGGTTGCCAGCGCGGCCACCGCGGCAACGGTTATCGCAAGCAGGGTGGCCGTGATCAGGGCGCTGCGCCAGGCGGTGTCGGACTGGCCCCGTAGCAGGTGGCGGGCGGCTTCCTTCGCCGACAGGTTTTCGCGGCGCGCCAGGCGCCAGCAGACCAGGGCGGTCGGAAACGCGCCAAAGGCAATGCCGATGGCCACCGCCGGCAGCAGTCGCTGGCGAATGTCGGCGCCGCGCGCGCTGGCATCCGGCAGATGCGCCCCGCCGTGTTCAAGGCGCGGAAACACCCGCCGCACGCTGCCGTCGCCTGCGGTGACTGTCTCCCGGGCATAGCTGTAGAGGGCCAGTGGCGCCGAGTAGGTCTTCTCGGCCCGCACGCGCAGGGGTGTCAGCAGCCGGTCCAGCAAGGATTCCACGACCGGGCTGTAGGCGCCGGGCGTATCGGTGAGCGGCGGGCGAAAGTGCACCGAATCGAGCAGCGCCACCGCCACGTAGGGCGCCAGAAACACCAGCGAGGCCATCGCCACCGGCCGCCGCGCGAGCTGCCGGAAGGCCGCCGCCAGGCGCGGCGTGTTGCGCGCCCGCCACAGCAGCGCCGTGGCCACGGCCACGATCAGCCACAGCAGCAGATCGGTGGTCAGCAGCACCGGCTGCACGGGCCACGGCATCACTGCAGGCGCACCCGCGGGTCGGCCAGCGTGTACGAGACATCCGTCAGCAGCAGGCCGAGCAGGTACAGCACCGCACCCAGAAACACCATCGCTCGCACGATGGAGAAATCCTGGCTCTGGATGGCGTCGATGGTGTAGCTGCCAAGGCCGGGGATGGCGAAGAACGATTCGGTCAGCAGGCTGCCCATGAACAGCAACGGGATCACCGCCACCACGCCGGTCAGAATCGGGATGGCGGCGTTGCGCAGCAGGTGGCGACCCAGCACGCGGCCCTCGGACAGGCCCTTGGCGCGGGCGGTGCGGATGTAGTCCTTGCCGGCCTCTTCCAGAAACAGCAGCCGGTACCAGCGCAGCCCGCCGCCAATGCCGGACACCACGCCCACCAGCAGCGGCAGGGTGAGGAACTTGAGCGCGCCCCAACCGTCCTGCCAGCCGGAAACGGGCGCCAGATTCAGCAGCTTGGCCAGCAGATACTGGGCGCCGATGATGTAGAACAGCGTCGAGATCGACATGCCCAGCACGGCCAGGAATACCGCCGCCCGTTCCAGGCCGCTGCCGCGCACGAACACCACGCCCAGCGCCAGCGTGATGTTGACCAGCAGGCCCAGCAGCAGGCCCGGCAGGGCGATGGCCAGACTCGGCCCCATGCGCTGGCCGATGTCGCGGCCGATGTCGCGCCCATCGTCGGCGTGGCCGAAGTCCAGCACCAGCAGGCGGGCCGATTTCTTGTAAAACAGCGTGTCGGTGAAGCGCTCCATGCCGTGCGCCTGTGGCGCGAACAGCAGCGGCAGGTCGTAGCCGTGGGCGCGCTTCCAGCTGGCGATGGCGTCCGCGGTGACGTGCTTGTTGCCAAGGTGCAGGCGCGCCATGTCGTCCGGGCTGTTGACCACGAAGAACAGCGCGAACGTGAGCAGATTCACGCCGATCAGAATCGGCACCGCGTACAGCAGCCGGCGCAGCAGATAGGCGGTCATGCGTTCTTGCCGATGTCGCCCATGGCGCTCGCGCCCAACCGCCGCCGTCCCAGGCGTACCGCCGGCACCGCAACCAGCAGGGCCAGCACGCCGATTGCCGCCACCGGTGCCCAGTGAGGCTTGTTCCAGGCCGCCCGCAGCTGCGCCCGCAGGGACGGGTTCAGGCGCAGGTATTTGAGCGTGTTGGTGGCCATGTCGTTGGGCTTCAGGTTGGCATTCCAGGCATGGTCCAGCACCACCTGCTGCGGATGCGAGCCGGCTACCCAGGGCGCATCGCGGCGCAGCAGTTCGACCATGCGGTCGATCAGTTCCTGGCGTTCCGGGCCGTTGGGCAGCAGGCGCATGCGCTCGAAGGCGCGGTCGAATTCGGGATTCGCATAGTTGCTGGCGTTCTCGCCGCCGTGTTTGACCTTGCCGTTGGGCCCGTAGAACAGGAACAGGAAATTCTCCGGGTCCGGGTAGTCGGCGTTCCAGCCCCACTGGTAGATCTGCGCCTGTCCGCGGCGCATCTTGTCCTGGAAGCGGTTGTAGTCGGTGCTGCGCACGACCAGTTGCACGCCCAGTTTGTCGAACTGCTTGCGCAGCCAGTCGAGGTAGCTCTTGGCGTCCGGGCCGCTGGCCATGGAATCGAAGTACAGCACCAGCGGCTTGCCGCTGACGGCATCGCGTCCGTTGGGGTAACCGGCCTGCGCCAGCAAGGCCCGGGCGCGGTCCAGGCCCAGCCGCTGGGGGTGCCCGGCCTGCCAGCGGTAGACGTAAGGATTGATGCCGGCCGCGCCGTCGCGGTAACCGAAGATGCCCGGCGGCAGCGGCCCCTGCATGGCCACGCCAAGGCCGTTCTGAAAGATGGCGATGGCTTCTTCCTGGTCGATGGCGATGGCGATGGCCTGGCGCAGGGCGCGCGGCTTTTCGCCATCGCCGCCGACGGTGTCGTCCAGCATGTTGAAGCCGGTGTAGTAAACGGAGGTCATGACGCTGGAACTCAGGCGCATGCCCCGCGCGCGCATGCGGTCGTTCAGTTGCAGCTCGCCACCGCCGCCCAGGTTCACCACCCGATCAAAGCTGTCCGACCCCACCGATGAGCGGTCGTAGTAGCCCTGCAGGAACTTGGTCCACACCGGGATGCTCTCGCGTTCCAGGCTGAACACGGCCCGGTCGATGAACGGCATCGGCTTGCCGGCGTCGGCCAGCAGGCCGGCGGCAGCGTCGCCCGGTTCGCCATCCGTGGGGTAGGGCTCGCCGCGAAACAGCGGATTGCGCTCCAGCACCATGCGCCGGTTCGGGTCGTTCACGGTCAGCATGAACGGGCCGGTGCCGACCGGGTACCAGTCGAGGCTGATGTTCCTGGCGGCCAGTCCGGGCTGGCTGTAGAACCGGTCGGCCTCCCACGGCAACGGGGCGAAAAACGGCATCGCCAGCCAGTACATGAACTGCGGGTAGACGTCGGTCAGGCGGATGCGCAGCGTGTAGCGGTCGACCACCTGCACGCCCGACAGGTCGAAACGGCGCAGGTCCAGCCAGGAGCCGCCATCCGCCGCCGCAAGCGTCTTGGTCAGTTGGTCGAAACCGGCGATGTGCGCCTGCAACAATCCGCTGATCGGTGATTGCACGCGCGGGCTCGCCAGGCGCTTGATCTGATAAACGTAATCGGCGGCGGTCAGCTCGCGGCTGCCGCTATGCGCAAAGTCGGCCAGGGTGTTGATCCGGCCAAGCGCGACCGGGTTCAGCCGGTGGTACAGCAGCGTGCCCGCGTCGTCCCGCGCAAACGCCGGGTGCGGTGCGTAGCGGATGCCCGGACGGATGTGGATCTCGTACTCGCTGGCGGCAGCGCGGGTTGGGTCGGCATCCGCAGGCAGGGCGGTGCCGGTTGCGTCAAGAAGGGTGGTACGGGGTAATTCTGTCGCGCTCAATGGCACCAGGGTGTAGGGCCGCCGCAGGTAGTGATACTGCAGCGGCGGCTCATACACCTGCTGAATGAAGACGTACTCATTGGCGTTGTAGGCGACCGCCGGATCCAGATGCTTGGGCCGTTCGGCGAAGGCGGCATAGAGCGTGTTGGCGTCCTTCTCGCCGGCCGGATAGGGACTGTTCAGGGGCTGCTCGCCGCAGCCGGCGAGCGCGATCAGCAGCAGGGGTAACAGTAGGCGAAACATGGCGGGCAGGCGCATTGGCGGCGATTCTGCCATAGCGGCCCCGGCCACGGGCGCGGCGCCGGTTCACGCGGAACGGACGCCGGTGAGAGACGGGCCGGCGGCTATAATGCGCCCCCGATCAGGCGTGGGCAGGGGGTGCGAGATGGGATTTTTGACCGGAAAACGGGCACTTGTCGTCGGCGTGGCGAGTGACCGCTCGATCGCCACCGGTATCGCCGAGGCCATGCACCGGCAGGGCGCGCAGCTCGCCTTCACCTACCAGAACGACAAGCTGCGCAAGCGGGTCGAGGAATTCGCTGCCCAGTGCGGTAGCGACATTACCCTGCCACTGGACGTCGGCGACGACGATCAGATCAACGCCGCCTTTGCGGCGCTGGGCCAGCGCTGGGATGGCTTCGACATCGTGGTTCACAGCGTTGCCTTCGCACCGCGCGAGGAGCTGCAGGGAAGCTTCGTCGATGCCGTGACCCGCGAGGGCTTTCGGATGTCGCACGACATCAGCGCCTACAGCCTGGCGGCGCTCGCCAAGGCCGCCAAGCCGATGCTGCGCCCAGGTGGCGCGCTGCTGGCGATGACCTATCTGGGCGCCGTGCGCGTGCTGCCCAATTACAACGTGATGGGGCTGGCGAAGGCCAGCCTGGAGGCCTGCATCCGGTATCTGGCCGCCTCCATGGGGCCGGACGGCATCCGCGTCAACGGCATCTCGGCAGGGCCGATCCGCACCCTGGCGGCGTCCGGCATCTCCGGCCTGCGCAGCATGCTGGACTACCACGCCGCCCATGCGCCGCTGCGGCGCAACGTGACCATCGAGGACGTCGGCAACGTGGCGGCGTTCCTGTGCTCGGACCTGGCGGCCGGCGTGACCGGCGAGATCACCTACGTCGACGGCGGCTACAGCATCGTCGGCATGGGTGGCTGAGCAGCCCCCGCTGACGCGTTCCCGGTTGTGCGGGCAAGGCGGCGCGGAGCTGGGTCCTACGGCTGGTTCTCGACGATCCGCACCGGGTAGCGGGCGCGCAGCGCCGTGAGCTGCTCGGTCAGCGTCTGGTCGGCGCGGATGGCAAGCAACTGCTTGCGAAGTGCTTCCCGCGTCTGTGGATCGCTGGCGCCGGCCCCGGCATGGCGGCCGGTGACCGCCAGCAGCACGTAGTTGCCATCGTCGAGCGACTGGCCGGCATAGCCCGGCTTGCCGTCGCTGACCGGCAGCGCAAATGCCTGTTTGAGCAGTGGATCGGGCAGACCCTGGGTGCCTTCGCGGCCAACGTCGGGCAGCGTCTTGAAGCCAGCGCCATGTTGGCCCAGCGCCGCGTCGACGGCGTCGCCTGCGCGCAGTTTTTCGAGCAACGCCTCGCCGGCCTTGCGCGCTGCCGCCGCGCCGTCCTGCTGGCGCAGGCTCTGCACGATGTCCGCTTTCACCTCATCCAGCGGCCGCTGCGCAGCCGGTATGTGTTCGCTCACGCGCAGCACCGCATAGTGTCCGCTGCCCAGCTCGAACACTTCGCTGTTCTCGCCGCCGATGACCTCGTTGCTGAAGGCATGGCGCAGGAACTCGCGGTTGGCGCTGATTCCGGTGCCACCGCTGCGGGTGATGGGGCCGGTCTCCTGGATCTTGAGCCCCAGCGCCTTGGCTGCCGGTTCGAGGCTGTCGGGGCTTTCGAAGGACTGTGTGCGCAGGGTCTCCGCCGCGGCGAAAAACCGCTCCTCGGCCAGCTCGCGCTGTATCCGCTGGCGCAGCGTATCGCGCACTTCGGCCAGCGGCGGCACGCGACTGGGCTTGATGTCCGTGACTTCCAGCAGGTGGAAGCCGAACGGCGTGCGGACCGGTTCGCTCAGCGTGTTTTTGGCCAGCGCAAAGGCCGCCTCATCGAAGGCGGCCGTCATGCTGCCACGGTCGATAAAGCCCAGGTCGCCACCTTGTTCGGCCGATCCGGGATCGGCCGACTCGGCCTTGGCCAGCGCCGCAAAGTCACCGCCTGCGACCAGCCTGGCGCGCAGCGCGGCAGCCTTCGTTCGCGCCTGTTCGACCGTTTCCGGTGGCGCATCTTCGGCCACCCGGACCAGGATGTGTCGCACCCGTCGCTGTTCGGCGCTGCCAAGTTCGGGTTTCAGCTCTTCGTAGCGCTTCTGGAGCATGGTGTCGTCGATCGCAAGCTCGCTCGCCATGGCGTCGAGGCTCAGTTCGAGGTACGCCACACGCACCTGTTCGGCGGTCATGAACTGTGCTTTGTGCGTGTCGTAATAGGCCTGGATGGCGGCCGCTTCCGGCGCCTGCGTCGGCGCAAAGGTCTGCCAGTCGAGCGTCGCGACGCGCAGATCACGCCGCTCGAACCACACGGCGGCCAGCCCGTCGAGCTCGGCCGTCGACATGAAGGCGGTCTCGGCCAGGCCGGATTCGATCTGTTGCATGGCCAGGGACTTGCGCAAGTCGGCCTCGAAAGCCGCCGGCGTCAAACCCTGGCGCCGCAGCCGCGACTCATACAGGGCACGGTCAAAACCCTTGTCCCCTGCAAACGCCGACTCGGCCTGGATGATTGCCGCCACCGCGGCGTCCGGAACCTGCAACCGCCGCTGGCCGGCGTCCTGCAGCAGCAGCTCACGGTTGACCAGTCGCTCCAGGACCGCACGCCGGGTCCCCGGATTGTCCAGCAGTGCCGGCGAGTACGCATCGCCCAGGGTCTGGCGCAGGCGCTGACCTTCCTGGCGCAGTGCCTGTTGCAGGGCATCGACGCTGATGGTGCTGGGGCCCACGCGCGCCGCGGCAACGCCGCCCGAGGGCTTTACGTACGAGTTGACCCCCCACAGGGCGAACGGCACGACCAGCAGCAGCAGGATCGTGCTGACCAGCCAGCGCGGGGCTTTTTCGCGGATTTGTTCCAGCATGGGTGTGATTTCAGGTTGCAGATAACACAAAGGGTGAAGCCGGCTGTGACCGACTCCACCCTTCACGGCTGGTACATGGCAGATCGCCAATTTGGCGGAGCGGACGGGACTTGAACCCGCGACCCCCGGCGTGACAGGCCGGTATTCTAACCAGCTGAACTACCGCTCCAATTGCATTCGGTGGGTGCTGAGAGGCTCGAACTCCCGACATCCGCCGTGTAAAGGCGACGCTCTACCAGCTGAGCTAAGCACCCCTGCAAGAACGCGCTATTTTATGCCGTCTTTGAGGCCTTTACCAGCCTTGAACTTGGCAGTCTTGCTGGCTTTGATCTTGATCGGCTGGCCGGTACGCGGATTGCGACCGGTGCGCGCGCCGCGCTTGCCTACCGAGAAGGTGCCAAAACCGACGACGGTAACCGTGTCGCCCTTCTTGAGCGCTGCCGTGATGGCGCCAACGGCAGCATCCAGAGCGCGTCCGCTGGCAGCCTTGGAAATTTCGGCGCCGTCGGCAATCGCGTCGATCAGGTCAGATTTATTCACGTGAGTCCCCCTGGGTCGGTGGTTGAGTTGCCCTGAGCCTAGTAAGCCCCCCAATACGCGGAAAAGCCGCGTCAGACATGGGCCGGCGAGTTATACCAATGGCAAAAAACGCGTGTCAACAAAGCGCTTTGGCGGCGTCAGTGCGCGATATAGCTTTCGGCAACCGGGGGCGTCGGATCGGCCGCCACCACCGGCAGTGAAACCGGACCGGGCAACGCGGTCAGCGCGTGCAGGAATACCTCGTCGATCCACTGCACCGGCTGGATGTTCAGGCGCTGTTTCACGTCCTTGGGAACATCTGCCAAATCTTTCTCATTGTCTTTCGGAATCAGTACCTTGACGATGCCACCCCGCAGCGCGGCCAGCAACTTTTCCTTCAGGCCACCGATAGGCAGAACTTCGCCACGCAGGGTGATTTCACCGGTCATGGCCACGTTCGCATGCACCGGAATTCCACTCAGGGCAGAGGTCAGTGCAGTGACCATGGCGACGCCCGCACTGGGCCCATCCTTGGGTATGGCGCCCTCCGGCACATGCAGGTGAAAGTCGTTCTGCTGGAAGCGTTCTGCGGCGACGCCGAGGCGATCTGCGCGGCTGCGAACCACCGTGAGGGCCGCTTTTACCGATTCCTGCATGACCTCACCGAGCTGCCCGGTGAGCGTCAGGCCGCCCTTGCCGGGGACGACCGCTGCTTCCACCGTCAGCAATTCGCCGCCGACTTCGGTCCATGCCAGCCCGGTAACCTGACCGATGCGGTTTTCGGTGTCGGCCAGGCCGTGGCGGTAGCGCTGGACTCCCAGATACTCGCCCAGGTTCTTTTCCGTGATTCGCAGCTTGCCCTTGCGGGTTTTCTGCACCGCCTGGCGCACGGCCTTGCGGCAGACCTTGTTGATCTCACGCTCCAGGTTGCGCACGCCCGCCTCGCGCGTGTACAGCTGGATGGCGGCCCGCAGGGCATCATCGGAGAAAGCGATTTCTGCGTCCTTCAGGCCGTTGTCGGCCAGCGCCTTGGGCACCAGGTAGCGCGTGGCGATGTTCAGTTTCTCGTCTTCCGTGTAGCCGGCCAAACGAATCACTTCCATGCGGTCCAGTAGCGGCGCCGGAATGTTGAGCGTGTTGGCGGTGGCCACGAACAGCACGTCCGACAGGTCGTAATCGACCTCCAGGTAGTGATCGTTGAAGGCGTGGTTCTGCTCCGGGTCGAGCACTTCGAGCAGCGCCGAGGCCGGATCGCCACGGAAATCCATGGCCATCTTGTCGACTTCGTCGAGCATGAAGACCGGGTTGCGGGTGCCGACCTTGGCCAGGTTCTGCAGCACCTTGCCCGGCAGCGAGCCGATGTAGGTGCGCCGGTGACCGCGGATTTCGGCCTCGTCGCGCACGCCGCCCAGCGACATGCGGGCGAACTTGCGCCCGGTGGCATTGGCGATCGAGCGTCCGAGCGAGGTCTTGCCGACGCCCGGCGGGCCGACCAGACACAGGATCGGACCTTTCAGCTTGCGCACCCGCTGCTGCACGGCCAGATATTCGAGAATCCGCTCCTTGACCTTGTCCAGGCCGTAGTGGTCCCGCTCCAGAACCTGCTGGGCCTGGTCAAGGTCCCGCCGCACGCGGCTTCGCGTGCGCCACGGCAGCTGCACGATCCAGTCCAGGTAATTGCGCACCACGGTGGCTTCGGCCGCCATCGGCGACATCATGCGCAGCTTGGTCAGCTCGCTGCGCGCCTTGGCCAGCACTGCCTTGGGCGGCCCGGCGGCCTCGATGCGCCGTTCGAGTTCGTCCAGGTCGTTGCCGCCGTCTTCGAGCTCGCCCAGTTCCTTCTGGATGGCGCGCATCTGCTCGTTCAGGTAGTACTCGCGCTGGCTTTTTTCCATCTGGCGCTTGACGCGGCCGCGCATGCGCTTTTCGACCTGCAGCAAGTCGATTTCCGTTTCCAGCAGGTGCAGCAGGTGTTCGAGCCGCGGCACGACGTCGACGATTTCCAGCAATTCCTGCTTCTTTGGCAGGCGCACCGGCAGGTGGGCGGCGATGGTGTCGGCCAGGCGCGACGAGTCGTTGATCTCGGCGAGCGCCGTCAGCGCCTCGGGCGGGATTTTCTTGCTGCCGCGCACGTACTGTTCGAACTGCTCCAGCACGCTGCGCTGCAGGACCGTGTCTTCCTTGGGGTCGACCTCGGCGGCCTGCGTGACCGCCAGCGTGGCCATGAAACAGCCGTCGCGCTGTGACCATTCGGTAACGCTGGCCCGGCTGATGCCCTCGACCAGCACCTTGACCGTGCCGTCGGGCAGCTTGAGCATCTGCAACACATGCGCCACGGTGCCGGCGGTGTAGATGTCGTCGGACTTTGGATCGTCCATGCCGGCGTCTTTTTGCGCTGCCAGGAAAATCCGCTTGTCGTGGGCGTCGCTCAGTTCCAGGGCCGTGATGGATTTTTCGCGCCCGACGAACAGCGGGATCACCATGTGCGGGAACACCACCACATCGCGCAGCGGCAACACCGGCAGTGTCAGGGTATCGGAAGCGGCGTCGAGCTCGGGACGCTTGTGCGGTCGGTCGGTCACCCGGGGTAGGCCTCGGCGGTGGGGAAGGGCGGCGCGGCGGCCGCCATGCGCAGCAGATGGAGGCGATGCCGGCCAAACTCAAGCCCCGGCCGCACGGATTGCCCGCGCGCCCGGGGAGTCGGGTATCAGTCGCCCACGGCGCTTTGTTGCAGGGGCGGGTCTTCGTAGATCAGCAGCGGTTTGCCTTCGGCGCTGAAGATGTTGTCGTCGTAGACGACTTTCTTGAGGTTTCGCATCGACGGCAGCTCGAACATGATGTCCAGCAGCGCGTGCTCCAGGATCGAGCGCAGGCCGCGGGCGCCGGTCTTGCGCTCCATCGCCTTGTCGGCGACGGCATCCAGCGCCTCGGGCCGGAATTCCAGCTCCACGCCTTCCATGCGAAACAGCTTCTGGTACTGCTTGACCAGGGCGTTCTTGGGATCGGTCAGGATGCGGATCAGGGACTCGCGGTTCAGTTCGGTGAGCGTCGCCACCACCGGCAGGCGGCCGACGAACTCCGGAATCAGGCCGAAGCGGATCAGGTCGTGGGGTTCGACCTTGGCCAGCAGGCGGCTGGTGTCCTTGTTCTCGGCGTCGGTCTTGATGTCAGCCGAGAAGCCGATGCCGCCCTTCTCCATGCGCTGCTGGACGATTTTTTCCAGGCCGTTGAAGGCACCGCCGCAGATGAACAGGATGTTGCGCGTGTCCACCTGCAGGAATTCCTGCTGCGGATGCTTGCGCCCGCCCTGCGGCGGCACCGAGGCGATGGTGCCCTCGATCAGCTTGAGCAGCGCCTGCTGCACGCCCTCGCCGGACACGTCGCGGGTAATGGACGGATTGTCGGATTTGCGCGAAATCTTGTCGATTTCGTCGATGTAGACAATGCCGGTCTGCGCCCGCTCGGCGTCGTAGTCGCACTTCTGCAGCAGCTTCTGGATGATGTTCTCGACATCCTCGCCGACGTAGCCGGCCTCCGTCAGCGTGGTTGCATCGGCGATAGTGAACGGTACGTTCAGGATGCGCGCCAGGGTCTCGGCCAGCAGCGTCTTGCCCGAACCGGTCGGCCCGACCAGCAGGATGTTGCTCTTGCTCAGCTCGACCTCGTCCTTCTGCTGGCCGGCATCAAGGCGCTTGTAGTGGTTGTAGACGGCGACCGAGAGGATTTTCTTGGCCTGCTCCTGGCCGATGACGTAGTCGTCCAGGTGCTTGCACAGCTCGCGCGGGGTCGGCAGGCGCTTGCGCCGTTCGTCGGCTGCCTTCTCGCCGACCTCGTCGCGGATGATGTCGTTGCACAGCTCGACGCACTCGTCACAGACGAACACCGACGGGCCGGCGATGAGCTTGCGCACCTCGTGCTGGCTCTTGCCGCAGAACGAGCAGTACAGGAGCTTTTCGCCGTCGCTGCTGCGTTTGTCGTCGCTCATAACCTCACCCTGCAAGCCACTGTTTCGGCATCCGGGCCGGCGTTCGAAAGCCGGTGGTGCGCCGCGTTCCAGAATCCTTCGTCAGCAAATTTATACCGCCAACGGCACCTGCAAGAAACCCGTCACCCGCCCGGCGGGCGACTAATCGCGCTTGTCGATGACCTTGTCGACCAGGTTGTACTCGACCGCCTCCTTCGCCGACAGGAAGTTGTCGCGGTCGGTGTCGTTGCGAATCTGTTCCATGGTGCGACCGGTGTGCGTAGCCAGGATATCGTTCAGCAGGTCACGGATCTTGAGCATCTCGCGGGCGTGGATCTCGATGTCCGAGGCCTGGCCGCGAAAGCCGCCCAGCGGTTGGTGGATCATCACCCGCGAGTTGGGCAATGCAAATCGCTTGCCAGGCGCGCCGGCCGCCAGCAGCACCGCGCCCATGCTGGCCGCCTGACCGATGCACAGCGTCGACACGGCTGGCCGGATGAACTGCATGGTGTCGTAGATGGCCAGCCCGGCCGTGACCGAGCCGCCCGGCGAGTTGATGTAGAAATGAATGTCCTTGTCCGGGTTCTCGGACTCCAGGAACAGCAGCTGCGCCACCACCAGGTTGGCGATGTGGTCTTCCACCGGGCCGACCAGGAACACCACCCGCTCCTTGAGCAGGCGCGAGAAGATGTCGTAGGCGCGCTCGCCGCGGGCGGTCTGCTCCACCACCATTGGCACGAGGCCCTGGGCGACGGGGCCTGGCATGCTGGGGTAAGGCTCGGTCATTGAGGCGATGCTCCGTGGTTGAGGGCGCTGCGGGCGATTGATCGTTACGCTTCAGGTGGCGACGGCGGCGTCGAAAGTCAAGCTTTCCTCGGTCGCCTGTACCTTGGACAGCACCCAGTCGACCAGTTGCTCTTCGAGCGCCATGTTTTCGATGTCCTGCAACCGTTCAGGCTGGCTGTAATACCAGTTGATGACCATTTCCTTGTCGTCGAAGCCGGCCGCCATGCGTTCGATTTCGGCGCGCACGCGCTGCGGGTCGGTCTTGAGGCCTTCGCGCTGCGTTATCTCCGCAAGCAGCAGGCCAAGTTTGACGCGGCGGGTTGCTTCGGCCTCGTAGGGCGCCATGTCGGCGTGCGGGTCGATGTCCGGATTGCGCTTGTGCGCCTGGTGCGCCAGCGAGTGCGCTTCCTGGTGCACCAGGCTGTGCGGCAGGTCGAAGCCGTGCAGGTCGACCAGCAGCTGCATCACCGCTGCCTTGCGCCGTCGGCGCAGGGCGACTTCAAGTTCCCGCTCCAGGCGTTCGCGCAGACGGGCGCGCAGGGTATCGGGATTGCCGTCCTCGACGCCGAAGGCCTGCAGCAGATCCGCATCCATCTCCGGCAGCGCGATTTCCTGCACCGCCTTGACCGTCACCGCGAATTCGGCCGCCTTGCCGGCCAGCGTGTCGCGCGGGTAATCGGCCGGGAACGTGACCTTGACCGTGCGCGTATCGCCTGCGCTGGCGCCCAGCAGCTGGTCCTCGAAGTCGCCGATCAGGGTGCCGCTGCCCAGCACGATCGGCACGTCCTGCGCGGTGCCGCCTTCGAAGGCCTCGCCGTCGATGGTGCCGACGAAGTCGATCATGACGCGGTCGTCGCGGGCGGCGGCGCGCGCGACTTCGGGCCACTCGGCGCGCTGGCGGCGCATGCGCTCGAGCATGTTTTCGACGTCCTCATCGGTCACGGCGGCCGTCGGCAGGCTCAGCGTGGCGGCGCCCAGGTCGGCCAGGACGATGTCCGGAAACACCTCGAAACTGGCCGAGAAGCGCAGCGCGTCGCCACCGTCGGCCGGCTCGGCGCGGATGTCCGGGTTGCCCGCTGGCCGCAGCTGGTGTTCGCCCAGGCCCTCGATGAACTTGCCCTGCAGCAGCTCGCCGACTACTTCGTCTCGCAGGCGGGCTTCGTGCTGGCGGCGTACCACCGCCAGCGGCGCCTTGCCGGGCCGAAAGCCGTTCACGCGCGCCTGGCGCGCCATCTGCGTCAGGCGTGTTGCGACCTGTTGCTCGATCTCGGCCGCGGGCAGGGACAACATCAATCGACGCTGCAGGGCGCCGGTACTTTCCAGGGGAGTGGTCATTGCGGATTCGGCAGGTTAGGCATGGGAGGAAATGGTGCGAAAGGAGAGACTCGAACTCTCACGGGTTACCCCGCTGGTACCTAAAACCAGTGCGTCTACCAGTTCCGCCACTTTCGCGAGCTAAATCGTCGTTTTTTTCAGCGCGGCAGTATACCGAACGGCTTGCTTGTGGCCCCGGTGCCGACGGCGCTGGGTGCTGTTTGGTGCCGGGAGAGAGAATCGAACTCTCACGAGGTTACCCCCACCAGATTTTGAGTCTGGCGCGTCTACCGGTTTCGCCATCCCGGCCCGGGAGGGGCGCCTAGTATGGGCATCGGGCCGGCCGGACTCAAGCCGCCGGCAGGGGCTCTGCTACCATCCGCGGCCCCATGCGGCGCCAGGACTTCACATACGCATTGCCCGAGGCGCTGATCGCCCAGCAGCCGCTGGCCCGACGCAGCGCCAGTCGTCTGCTGCATCTGCCAGCGGCATCGGCTATCCGCGACCTCGCCGTCACCGACCTGCCGTCCCTGCTGCGGGCCGGCGACCTGCTGCTGCTGAACGACACGCGGGTCATTCGTGCCCGGCTGCGCGGCAGGCGCGCCAGTGGCGGGCGCATCGAGGCATTGATCGAGCGCCTGTCAGGCGAACGCGAGGCACTCGTACAGCTGCGCGCCGGCAAATCGCTGGCGGTGGGTGCGCGGCTGGAATTTGCCGGTGGCGGGCAGCGGGTGATGGCGACCGTCGGCGATCGCGAGGGCGAGTTCTTCCGGCTGCGTTTCGATCTGCCGCTGCGCGAGTGGCTGGACGAGGTCGGCGAACTGCCCCTGCCGCCGTACATCACCCGCGCCGCGGATGCGCTTGACGACAGTCGCTATCAGACGATCTATGGCCGGCATCCGGGCGCCGTTGCCGCGCCGACCGCCGGCCTGCACTTCGACGCCGACCTGCTGGGGCAGGTTCGGGCCGCCGGGGTCGAGGTCGGCACGCTCACGCTGCACGTCGGTGCCGGCACCTTCAAGCCGGTGCGCGTGGACGATCTGGCCGAACACCGCATGCACACCGAGCGGGTGGTGGTGCCAGCCGAGGTCTGCGCGCAGGTGGCGGCGACGCGCGCCCGTGGCGGGCGGGTGGTCGCGGTCGGCACGACCGTGGTGCGGGCGCTCGAAAGCGCCGCGGCCGGCGGACAACTCGCGCCCTTCGACGGCGAGACGGCGCTGTTCATCACGCCCGGCTACGAATTTCGCGTGGTGGACGCGCTGCTGACCAATTTTCACTTGCCCGAATCGACCCTGCTGATGCTGGTCTGCGCCTTTGGCGGTCAAGAGGCGGTGATGGGCGCCTATCGGCATGCCGTGCAGCAGCGCTACCGGTTTTTCAGTTACGGCGATGCGATGTTCGTAGAGCGCGCAGCATGCCCCTGAGCTTCGAGCTGCTGGCGCAGGACGGCCCGGCCCGCCGTGGCCGGCTGCATTTTGCGCGAGGCGTGGTGGACACCCCGGCCTTCATGCCGGTCGGTACGCAGGGCACGGTCAAGTCGCTGACGACGCAGGAAGTGGCCGCCACCGGCGCGCAGATTCTGCTGGGCAACACCTTTCATCTGATGCTGCGCCCGGGCGTGGACATCGTGCGCCGGCACGGCAGCCTGCACGGGTTCATGGCCTGGCCGGGGCCGATCCTGACCGACTCCGGCGGCTTTCAGGTCTACAGCCTCAAGACACTGCGCAAGATCAGCGAGCAGGGCGTGTGGTTCCGCTCGCCCATCGACGGCAGCCGCGTGTTTCTGGGGCCGGAAGAAGCCATCGCCGTCCAACACGGCCTGGGCAGCGACGTGGTGATGATTTTCGACGAGTGCACGCCGTATCCGGCCGATCACGCAACGGCGCAGCGCTCGATGGAGCTGTCCCTGCGCTGGGCGGCGCGCAGTCGCAGCGCGCACGGCGAGCATCCGGCAGCGCTGTTTGGCATCGTGCAGGGCGGCGTTCACGAGGACTTGCGCGCGGCGTCGCTGGCCGGGCTGCTCGACATTGGCTTCGACGGCTATGCCATCGGCGGCCTGTCGGTGGGCGAGCCGCACGAGGACATGCTGCGGGTGCTCGATTTCATCGGCCCGCGCCTGCCGGCAGCCCAGCCGCGCTACCTGATGGGCGTCGGCACGCCGCAGGACATCGTCGAGGCCGTGCGCCGCGGCATCGACATGTTCGACTGCGTGATGCCGACCCGCCACGCCCGCCACGCCTATCTGTTCACCGACGCCGGCGTGCTGCGCCTGCGTAACGCCCGCTACCGCGACGACACCGGCCCGGTCCAGGAAGGCTGCGCCTGTTACACCTGCCAGCATCACAGCCGCGCCTACCTGCGGCATCTGGACCAGGCCGGCGAGCTGCTGGGCATGCGCCTGAACACCCTGCACAACCTGCATTACTACCAGACCCTGATGGCTGGCCTGCGCCAGGCCATTGCATCCGGCACGCTGGCCCGCTTCGTGGCCGACTTCTATACCCGCCAGGGGCTGCCGGTACCCCCTGTGGCATAATCCGGCGCCTTTTTTGGGGGGGCGAAAAACGCTCCGTCGCCGCAGGAAAAATTACCCATGTCGATGTTCATCCAGGACGCTTTCGCCGAGCAGGCACCGGCCGCCGCCGGCGCCGGTGCGCCGCCCGGTTTCGAGAGCATGTTCTTCGTGCTGGCCCTGTTCGTGGTGTTCTATTTCATGATGATCCGGCCGCAGATGAAGCGGCAGAAGGAACACCGCAAGATGGTCGCCGAGATCAAGGCTGGCGACGAGGTGGTCGTGGCCGGCGGACTTGCCGGGCGCGTGGCGCGCGTCACCGAGCAATACCTGGCGGTGGAAATCGCCGACGGCGTCGAGGTCAAGGTGCAAAAAGGTGCCGTTGGCCAGTTGCTGCCCAAAGGGACACTGAAGTCCATCTGAGCCGGCGCCGATGAACCGTTACCCCTGGTGGGCCAATCTGCTGATCGCCCTGGTGCTGGTGCTGGGCGCCCTGTACGCGTTGCCGAACCTGTACGGCACCGATCCGGCGTTGCAGATTTCCGGCCAGCGCGGGCGAGCCGTGGATGCGGCGACGATCGAGCAGATCAAGACCGCACTCACGGCCGCCAACGCTGCGCCGAAATCCATTTCGCAGGGCGAGGACGGCATCACGCTGCGTTTCGCCGACACCGACCAGCAGCTCAAGGCCCAGGACAGCGTGCGCGACACGCTGGGCCAGGACTACACGGTGGCCCTGAACCTGGTGCCGGCGGCGCCGGCCTGGCTATCGAAGCTGCGGGCGCAGCCGATGTTCCTGGGCCTGGACCTGCGCGGCGGCGTGCATTTCCTGATGGAAGTGGATACGGCTTCCGCAGTGCGCGCGGCCGAGGACCGGCTGGTCGACGACCTGCGCCTGTTGCTGCGCGAGGACAAGCTGCGTTACGAGTGGGTGCGGCGGCTTGCGCAGGGCGACGCCAATGGTGTCGAACTGCGCCTGCGCTCGGCCGACGACGTTGCCGGGGCGCGCGCGCTGATCTTGCGCACGCACCCGGAGCTGGTGGTTGACAAGGCTGCGGATGACGAGCTGCGCCTGATCGGCCGATTCGGCGATGCCTACCGCATCGAGGTACGCCGCCTGGCGCTGCAGCAGAACATCACCACCCTGCGCAACCGCGTCAACGAGCTGGGCGTGGCCGAGCCGATCGTGCAGCAGCAGGGCGACAGCCGCATCATCGTGCAACTGCCGGGCGTGCAGGACACGGCCCGCGCCAAGGAAGTGCTGGGCGCTACCGCGACGCTGGAATTCAAGCTGGTGGACGAGGAGCACGACCTGGCCGGCGCGCTGGCCGGGCGTGTGCCGCCGGGTTCGCGCCTGTACCCGCTGCGCGCCGGGGGGCAGATACTGATCAAGGACCGCGCCATCCTGACCGGCGAGTACATCACCGATGCCGCCTCAGGGTTCGATCAGCAAAGCGGCGGCGCGGTGGTGCACGTGTCGCTCGACGGGCGCGGCGCCGGCATCTTCGAGCGCGTCACCGGCGAGAACGTCGGGCGCCGGCTGGCGGTGGTGTTCATCGAGAACACCACCGACACCGTGCGCGGTGCCGATGGCAAGCTCGAGCGCCGCAACCGCCGCACCGAAGAGGTCATCACCGCGCCGGTGATCCAGGACCGTCTGGGTCGCCGCTTTCAGATCACCGGCATGGAAAACGCCCGCGAGGCGCGCGACCTGGCGCTGTTGCTTCGCGCGGGCTCCCTGGCCGCGCCGCTGGCCATCGTCGAGGAACGCACCGTCGGTCCGAGTCTGGGCAAGGAGAATATAGACAAGGGCGTGCGCGCCGTGGTGGCGGCGCTGGTCCTGGTAGTGCTGTTCATGGGGATTCGCTACCGCACGCTGGGCATGATCGCCAACCTCGCGCTGGTGGGAAACCTGCTGTTGATCCTGGCCATCATGTCTTTGCTGCAGGCCACGCTGACGCTGCCCGGCATTGCCGGCATCGTGCTGACGCTGGGCATGGCGGTGGACGCCAACGTGCTGATCAACGAGCGCATCCGAGAGGAGCGGCGCAACGGCAACTCGCCGCAGGCCAGCATCGCCGCCGGCTACGAGCGGGCGTTCGGCACCATCCTGGACGCCAACGTCACCACGCTGCTGGCGGGCGTGTTGCTGTTCATTTTCGGCAGCGGCCCGGTCAAGGGCTTTGCGGTCACGCTGTCGATTGGCATCGTCACCACGGTCTTCACGGCGGTGTTCGTGACGCGCGCCATGGTCAACCTCATCCAGCCGCGCGGTCGTCGCACGGCAGTCGCAGCAAAGGGCTAGCGCGATGGCCAGTCCGGGTTTCAAAGTCGATTTCATGCGCTATGCGCCGGCCTGGCTGGCGTTGTCGGGCGTGCTGGTACTGATCTCGCTGATCTCGCTGGGCGTGCGTGGCCTGCATTTCGGCATCGACTTCACCGGCGGCACGCTGGTCGAGGTGCAGTACCCGGCGCCAATCGAGTTGGCGCAGGTGCACTCGGCGCTGGCCGAGCACGGTCTGGAAGGCGCCGTGGTGCAGTATTTCGGCACCCGCAGCGAGGTGCTGGTGCGCATTCCGGCGGGCGTGGCCGGCTCCACCGGCGAACTGAGCACGCGGGTGCTGGAGGCACTGGCCACCGGCGGCGAGGGCATCCGGCTGCAGCGGGTGGAGTTCGTCGGTCCGCAGGTGGGTGGCGAGTTGATCACCAACGCCGCGCTGGCGCTGCTGTACGCGATTCTGGCCATCGGCGCGTATGTCGCGATCCGTTTCGAGTACCGCTTCGCCATCGGGGCCATCGTGTCGCTGGCGCACGACGCCATCATCACGGTCGGTTTCTGCTCGCTGGTCGGGCTGGAATTCGACCTGACCGTGGTGGCGGCGGTGCTGACCGTGATCGGCTATTCCATCAACGACACGGTGGTCATCTACGACCGCATCCGCGAGAACTTCCCGCGCATGCGCAAGGCCAGCACGCGCGAGATCATCAACCGCTCGGTGAACGAGTCCATGACCCGCACCATCGCCACCACGGCTACCGTGGTGCTGGCGTTGCTGCCGCTGGTGCTGTTCGGTGGCGATGCCATCCACAGCTTCTCGCTGGCCATGCTGGTCGGCGTGGTGGCGGGCGCCTACTCGACCATCTACGTGGCCAGCTGGTCGCTGCTGCCGACCGGCCTTTCGGCGCGCGACATGATCGCGCCGGTCAAGGAAGGCGCACAGACGCCCTGAGGCGACTTTGCGTAGCGGATGAAGTAGGAGCCCGGCTATGCCGGGCGATGGGTTTCCCGCACGAATCAAGGAAATCGCGCAGCGCAGCTGCGCTACAAATCGCGGGTTGACGCGGTGCTGTTCCTGGTAGGAGCGGGCCATGCCCGCGACCGGGACGTTTCGGGTTGTCGTATCGGTGGGGTGTGGTGCGCCGGTTGCGACGTTGAGGTCGCGGCCATGGGCCGCTCCTACTCCAGCGCCACCAGCGCGCGGGGCACGTGCTGTGTGCTTTACGCGGTATGCGGTGGGGGCGTCCGGGCTCCTTGCGGAGTCCTGGTTTCAACCGACGATATCGGTTGTGTCGCAGCCCATGTTGAGCGGCTGCGGCTGGCCATCGGCCGGCCAGATCAGTGCGCTTTCGCGCTCGAACCACGGCCCGAGCACCACCCGCCGGCCGTTGGGCAGGCGATGCACGCCCGGCCGGTGTGTGTGGCCGTGCAGCAGCAGGCCGGTGCCGGCACCGACCAGCGCCGCATTGGCGGCATCGGCATCCACATCCATCATCGCCGCCGTCTTGCCGGCGGTTGCCGTGCGGCTGCCGTCCTGGAATGCGCGCGCCGTCGCGATGCGCTGCTCGGCCGGCTGGGCAAGAAACTGGGCCACGAAATCCGGCTGGCGGATGCGCGCCCGAAACGCCTGGTAGTCCACGTCGGCCAGGCACAGCGCGTCGCCGTGGGTCAGCAGCAGACGCTGGCCGGCATGGTCGAGCACGGTTGGGTCGGGCAGGGGTCGGGCGCCGCTTTGCGCGAAAAACGCGTCGCCAAACAGAAAGTCGTGATTGCCCACCATCACATGCGCCCGGCCGCCACGATCGGCATAGGCGCGCAGAGCGGCAATCACCGGCTGGTAGCGCGGCAGGTCCAGATCGTCACCCAGCCACAGGTCGAACAGGTCGCCCAGCACGTACAGCTCGCTGTGCGCGCCGAAGCCTTGCAGGAAATCGACGAAGCGCGCCTGCGCCTGCGCGTCAGGGCGCAGGTGCAGGTCGGCTATGAAGACGCGCAGCATCTGCGGCGGCGTTACTCGGCGGCGTCGAGCACCCGCGCCGACTCGATGACGACGGCCTGCCTGGGCACATCGGAGCCAAAAGGCCCGGCGGCGCCGGTCGGCAGGGCAACCATGGCGTCCACCACGTCCATGCCGGCGGTGACTTTGCCGAAAACGGCGTAGCCCCAGCCCTGGCGGGTGGGCGCGGTGAAATTCAGGAACGCGTTGTCGGCGACGTTGATGAAGAACTGCGCGCTGGCCGAGTGCGGTTCGCCGGTGCGCGCCATCGCGATGCTGCCGCGCAGGTTCTGCAGGCCGTTGTCGGCCTCGTTCGTGATCGGCGCGTTGGTGGCTTTCTGTTGCAGGTCGGCCGTGAAGCCGCCGCCCTGGGCCATGAAATTCGGAATCACGCGGTGGAACACGGTGCCGTTGTAATGGCCGGCGCGCACGTAGTCGGTGAAGTTGGCGACGGTCTTGGGCGCCTTGTCGGGGTACAGCTCCAGGGTGATGGCGCCCAGGTTGGTTTCGAGCACGACATTGACCGGCATGGCAGTGGCTTCCTTGGCGGGCGCGGCGAGCGGCAGCAGGCCAAGCACCAGGGACAGGAGCAGGCGTAACGGCATGGCACGCGGCAGGGGTGGAAAAAGGGGCGGCTACTCTAGCATGGGGCGACCCGCGTTCCGGCTGGCCGGCGGAGGCCACGCTGTATCATTCCGCGCCTGTTTTTCCGACCTGGCCCTGGCATGCTGATCCACAACACCCTCACCGGCGACAAGCAGCCGCTGCGCCCCCTCACGCCCGGCACGGTGCGCATGTACGTGTGCGGCGCCACGGTGTACGACTACTGCCACGTTGGCCATGCGCGGGTGTTCGTGGTGTTCGACATGGTGGTGCGCTACCTGCGCCACCTGGGTCTGACCGTGCAGTACGTGCGAAACATCACCGACATCGACGACAAGATCATCCGCCGCGCCGCTGAGAACAACGAGACCACCACGGCGCTGACGGAGCGCTACATCGCCGCCATGCACGAGGATCTGGCGCTGCTGGGCGTGCAGCCGCCGGACCAGGAGCCGCGTGCCAGCGAGCACATCGGCGGCATCGTGCGCATGATCGAGACGCTGATCGCCAAGGGCTTCGCCTACGCCGCCGACAACGGCGACGTGTACTACGCCGTGCAGCGCTTTGAGCATTACGGCCAGCTGTCGAACCGGGTGATGGAAGACCTGCGGGCCGGCGCGCGGGTAGAAATCAACGAGGCCAAGACCGATCCGCTCGACTTTGCCCTGTGGAAAGCCGCCAAGCCCGGCGAACCGGCCTGGCCTTCGCCGTGGGGCGCCGGTCGCCCTGGCTGGCACATCGAATGCTCGGCCATGTCCACCGCTTGCCTGGGAGCGCATTTCGACATCCACGGCGGCGGCCACGACCTGGTCTTTCCGCACCACGAGAACGAGATCGCCCAGTCCGAGGCGGCCACCGGCGAGCCCTACGTCAACCTGTGGATGCACAACGGCTTCGTGCGCATCGACGACGAGAAGATGTCGAAGTCGCTGGGCAACTTCTTCACCATCCGCGAGGTGCTGGCGCGCTACCAGCCCGAGGTGCTGCGTTTTTTCCTGCTGGGCAGCCACTACCGCAGCGCGCTGAACTATTCGGATGCCGCGCTGGATGCCGCCCGCGAAGGCCTGACCCGCTGCTATCTGGCGCTGGCCAAGGCCGGTGCCATCGTCGCAGCGCAGCCGGAGCCGGATTATCTGGCGCGCTTCGATGCCGCAATGCAGGACGATTTCAACACGCCCGGTGCGATGGCGGTGCTGTTCGATCTGGTGCGCGACCTGAACCGGGCGCAGGCGCCCGAACAGAGCGGGCGCCTGGCTGCGACGCTGCGTCACCTGGGCGGCGTGCTGGGTCTGCTGCAGGACGATCCGCAGGCGTTCCTGAAAGGCGCTGTCGGCACCGAAGGCCCGTCGGATGCAGAAATCGACGCCCTGGTACAGGCCCGCATCGACGCCCGCACGGCGCGCGACTTCGCGCGTGCGGACGCCATTCGCGCGCAACTGGAGGCCGCCGGCATCGCGCTGGAAGACGGGCCGTCCGGGACTGCCTGGCGGCGACGCTGACAGGCCCGACCGCGTTTGGGCCGTGCCGGCGTTTCAAGGCGAGGCCGAGCCTGCCTGCGGTTTGCGAAAGCGCAGCGTCATGCGGTCCGACTCGCCGATCGCGAGGTATTTGTCGCGGTCCTTGTCGCCCAGGCGCAGGGTCGGCGGCAGGCTCCACACGCCGGCTTCGTGGTCTTTGGTGTCGGCCGGGTTGGCGTTGATTTCGCTGCTGGCTTCGAACGCGAAGCCGGCGGCCCTGGCCATGGCGATCACCTGATCCTGGCCGACATAGCCGGACGTGTCCCCCGGCGGCACGTCGACGGCGGCGCGGTGTTCCACCACGCCCAGCACGCCGCCGGGTTTCAGCACGTCGTAAAAGCTCTTGAACATGGCCTCGGCGTAGCCGCCCATCATCCAGTTGTGGACGTTGCGAAAGGTCAGCACGGTATCGATCGAACCGGCTTCGCCCAGCACCGGCGCGGCCGGGTCGATTTGCCGGATGTCGGCCTTGTCGTACGCCTCCGGGCGCGCGGCCAGCTTGGCACGCAGATCGGCATTCTGTTGCGCCAGATGTGTCCGGATGCGCTCGTCGGACACGGTCTGCGGATCGACGATGGCGCCCGCGTAGCTGCCCCGCTCGCGCAGCAGGGGCGCCAGGATTTCCGTATACCAGCCGTTGCCGGGATAGATCTCGAGCACGTTCTGGTCGGGAGTGACGCCAAAGAACGCCAGCGTCGGCCCAGGGTGGCGCCAGACGTCGCGGGCCACGTTGGCCGGTTCGCGCCAGTCGCCGGCAATGACCCGCTCGAGGGCCGACTGGTCCATCTGGCCGGGCGATGTGGCGGCCGGCATGGACGTTTCGGCGGCAGTTCGTGCGGGCGCCGCTGCAGGCGCCTGGGCGGCCGGCGCCGATGCGGACTCGGACTGCTCGCGCCCGCAACCGGCAACGGCCAAGGCAAACACGACGGCGAGCAATGAGCGTGGGTTCATGGCGGACTCCTCCTTGCGAGCATGGCTGCGACTGGCACGCGGCGGGCCGCGGTTTCACTGCGTTGGACCTCGCAGAGGCAGATTTCACCCTGCCAGGCCGAGTTCAGGCGGCGGGTTGCGTGGCTCCCGGCACCGGCTCGCTGTGTAACACGCCGGCCGCCTCAAGGGCAGCAACGCGCGCCGCGTCGTAGCCCAGATGGCGTCCCAGCACGGCCGCGTTGTGCTCGCCCAGAAACGGCGCCTGCAGGTCGAGTTCCTCGCCGAAGGCCGAAAAGCGCAGCGGCATACCCGGGATTTCGAATTCGCCCAGCGCCCGGTCCACCACTGTACGCACGGCCCGCCTGGCCTGCACCTGTGGCAGGCGCATCACCTGCGGCACGGACAGTACCGGCGCCACCGGCACGCGCTCGGCCTCCAGAAGGCGGATGGCCTGGGCGTCGTCGCCGACCTGCGCCAGCCAGGCTTCGATCAGCGCCGTAACGTCCGCTACATGTTCAACCCGCGCGGCATTGGTGGCGTAGCGCGGGTCGGCGGCCAGTTCCCGGCGGCCCAGCACGCGGCACAGCTGGTCCCACTGCTTGCCAAGCCCGACGATGACCAGATAGCCCTGCGCACCGCGAAAAATGCCAAGCGGGCAGACCGAGAAATGCTGGCGGCCGGTGCGCCGCGGCACCATGGCGCCGTCGCTCAGACTCGCCGCTTGCACGGCGATTTCCTGGCCGTTCAGGTACACGTCGAGCAGGCTCACGTCCAGGTACTGGCCGGGTCCGCCGCGCTCGCGGTGCAGCAGGGCCGCCAGCACGGCGGCGAGTGCAAAGCCGCCGGTGGCGGCGTCGCCGAACGCCAGCTGCGGAAAGTACGGCGAACCGCCTTCCTCGCCGATCAGGTCGGTGAAGCCGGCGTAGGCCTGGGCGATGTAGTCGTAACCGGGCAGCCCGGCCATCGGCCCGCCCTGGCCGAAGGCGGAGATGGAGCACATGACCAGGTTCGGGTTGAGGTCGTGCACGGTCTCCCAGTCCAGCCCCAGCCGGCCGATGGCGCCGGGGGCGAAGCTCTCGACCAGTACGTCCACCTTCGCAACCAGCTCGCGCAGGATGTCCCGCCCCTGGGTCGTGCGGGCGTCCACGCACAGGCTCTGCTTGCCGCGGTTCTGCTGCACGAAATAGCCGCTGCGCCCGTCGCGGATGAACGGCAGCAGCCGCGACAGATCGCCGCCGGGGGCGAGCTCCACCTTGATGACCTCGGCGCCCATCTCGGCCATCAGGCGCGTCACGGTCGGGCCGGCTACCACCTGCGTGAAATCGAGCACGCGGTAGCCGGTGAGGATGTGCTGCGGAGCGCTCACGGCCGCTGCCGCCGGTCGCCTAGCGCGCCGTCCAGCCGCCGTCGACCACCATCTCCGAACCGGTCATGAACGACGATTCGTCCGACGCCAGGAACAGCACCGCCGACGACACCTCGTCCGGGTCGGCGGCGCGGCGCTGCAGCTGCACGCCGAGCATGCGATCGCGGACCTCGCCCTCGCGCGCCAGCAGGCCGTCGAGCATCGGCGTGTCGATCAGGCCGGGGTGGACCGAGTTGACGCGGATGTTGAAGGTCGTCAGGTCCGCCGCCGCGGCCTTGGTCAGCAGCCGCACGGCGCCCTTGCTGGCGCAGTAGGCGGACGCCATCGCCCCGCCGACGATGCCGAACACGGACGAGATGTTGATGATGCTGCCGCCGCGGCCCTGGTCGCGCATCCTGCGGCCCACCGTGCGCACGCCCAGGAACACGCCGCGCGCGTTGATGGCCATGACCCGGTCCCACTCGTCGACGTTGATGTCGAGCACCGACACGGTGCTGCTCGACACACCGGCGTTGTTGACGAGCACGTCGATGCGCCCGAAGCGCCCGCAGGCCTGCTCGACCACGCGTTCCCAGGCCGCCTCGTCGGTCACGTCGTGCGGCCAGGCGGCGGCCTCGGCGCCCCTGGCCTGCACGGCCGCCAGTGTTTCGGCCAGGCCCTGCTCGTTGCGGTCGGTGATGGCCACGCTGGCGCCCTCGCCGGCCAGGCGCAGCGCGTGCGCGCGGCCCATCCCCGATGCCGCGCCGGTGATGAAAACGACCTTGCCGCTGACACGTCCCATGTGTTTCTCCTCTTGAGTTTTTTGAATCCGTCCCGGCGGGCGAGGGCCTCATGGTCCCGGCAAGCCAGGCACGGCAAAGGTGCCACAGCCGGCCGGCGAAATGTCGGCGTGGGTCGGCATGCTCTCACCGGCCGGTAACGCCCAGCACCAGCAGCAGTCCCCACAGGGCCAGCAAGCCGCCGACCACGGCGCCGATGCGCGGCCCCCAGGGGAACAGCTTTTCGACCAGCACATAGGCGCTCAGGGCCAGCACCCAGGCCAGATTCATCACCCCGCCCACGAACAGCAGCGCCATCAGAAAGCCGCAGCAACCGACGCAGTAGGCGCCGTGTTCGGCACCCATGCGCAGGCTGCCAAGGTTGCCGGCCCGATGATTCGCGGTCAGGAACATCACCGGCGAGCGGCAGTGGCGCAGGCACACGCGCTTGAGCGGCGCGAACTGCCACAGCCCGGCGCCGATCAGCACCGCGCCGGCAAGCCGCGGGGACGCCGTGGCCATCGCGCCGGTCAGCAGCCCGGTGGCGTCCAGCGCGCCCTGGGCCAGCACCGCCGCGGCGCTGAACAGCGCCCAGGCGAGCAGGTATCCGGCGACGAAAAAACCCGCCTTCCCGTATGGCGAATCACCCTGCCGGACGCGGTTGATCGCCGCCATCAGCAGGATGGTGGGCGCCGCGCTGGGCAGCATCATCGCCACCATCATGACCCACCACATGGCGAACATGAGCAGCGCATAGCGCGGCGTCCAGGCCGGCGCGGCCATCACCATGTCCGGCATGTCCGCCATGGCGGTGTCCATGCCGGCACCGGCCAGCACATAGGCCCAGGCCAGCGCGATCAGCGCCAGCAAGGCAAGGGCCACGACCAGCCGGTCGCGTTTGAGGATCGCTTCCAGGGCGGGGCCGATGGCGGGTTTCACGGCCCCGGCCGGTGGCATTGAATCGGGTACGGGTTGGGGTGGCTCAGGCCCGCGCCGCGCCCAGTTCGGCCAGATGCTCGGCCAGAAAATCCAGGCGATCGTTGCCCCAGAAAACCTCGTCGCCGACCACGAAGCTGGGTACCCCAAACACGCCAACCGCCTGCGCCTGCTGCATGTGCGCGGCCAGACGCGCCAGCAAGGCCGGGTCGTCCACCGCGGCTGTGAGCGCGGCCGGGTCGAGACCCGCGCGGCGGCCGGCGTCCTGCAGCACCTCGATCTGCCCGATGTCGCGGCCCTCGCCCCACTCGGCATGCATCACGGCCAACACGTATTCGCGCAGCCGACCCTGCCGCTCGGCCAGCAGCGAGCCGGCACCGGCGCGCGTGGGGTCGGTCGTCAACGGCGGCGGACTGAACGGGATGCCCAGCCGCCGGCACCAGCGGCGCACGTCCTGGCGGGCGATCGGCAGCTTGCCCCTGGCGCGTTCGGGCGACGAGCGGCCATCCCAGCCGCCGAGCGGTCGCCACTCGAAATGGCAGTCGAAGCGGTCCAGCACGTCGAACATGGACTTCGACGCCAGGTAGCAATATGGGCTGCGGAAGTTGAAAAACACCATTATCGGAACGTGCGTGCTCATCGGCGCCTCCTCTTGATGGCGGGCAGATTATCAGTCCGTGCCGGCTGCCGGTGACAGGGTTGATCGGCTATCCTGCCCGGCCATTTCCGCCGTTTTTCCGATAGCCAGGACAGTCCCATGAGCGAGCGCGTTTCCCTGCTTCAGCACCTTACCGTGGCCGCCCGCGCCGGACACCTGGACCCGGCGCTGGTGACGGTGGTGCAGCAGATCGGCGCCGCCAGCCGGCAGATTTCGGCGGCGCTTGCGCGCAGTGCCCTGGCCGGCGTGCTGGGCGCGGTCGAAACCGCCAATGCCTCCGGCGAGACGCAAAAAAAGCTCGACGTACTCGCCAACGACGCCTTCATGCAGGCGCTGTCCTGGACCGGTGCGGTGGCGGGCATCGCGTCCGAGGAACTCGACGGCCCGTACAAGGTGCCCGGCGCGACCGGCGACTACCTGGTGCTGCTGGACCCGCTGGATGGCTCGTCGAACATCGACGTCAACATATCGGTCGGGTCGATCTTCTCCATCCTGCGCGCGCCAGGAGGCGCCGCCGGGCTGACCGATGCCGATTTCCTGCAGCCCGGCACGGCGCAGGTCTGTGCCGGCTTCACCGTCTATGGCCCGGCGACGGTGATGGTGCTGTGTTTTGGTCATGGCGTGCAGGGTTTCACGCTGGACCCGGTCAGCGGCGAGTTCCTGCTGACGCAGCCGGACATCCGCATTCCGGAGCGCACCAGCGAATACGCCATCAACGCGTCGAACCAGCGCTGGTGGCAGCCGCCGGTGCAGCGCTACGTCGCCGAGTGCATGGCCGGCAAGGACGGCCCGCGCGGGCGGGACTTCAACATGCGCTGGGTCGGCTCGATGGTGGGCGACGTATACCGCCTGCTGACCCGCGGCGGCATCTTCATGTACCCGCGCGACACCAGGGACGCCAGCAAGCCCGGCAAGCTGCGCCTGATGTACGAGGGCAATCCCATCGGCTACGTGGTCGAGCAGGCCGGCGGCGCGGCCAGCACCGGCTACGAGCGCATTCTCGAAATCCCTCCTGAAAAAGTGCACCAGCGCGTGGCGGTGATCCTGGGCTCCAGGGAAGAAGTCGACACCGTGGTCGGCTACCACCGCCCGGCTTAGGGAAGCGCTGAATAAATCCATCCTGGATTTCTGAGCGCCCGCCATCGGAAAAGCGTGGTTTTCCGATGACTCACAAGATCAGTGACTTGTGGCCACTGATTTTGGCAGCGTATTCCTGCGCTGCGTCAGACGCCCTCGGCGCTGGCCTGAAAATTCAGCTCCGCGATCACGCCGTTCGGATCGACCGCGAACACCTGGTGCAGATCGGCGGCGCGCATGGACATCTCGCGGTAGGGGATGCCCAGCCCCGTCAGGCGCTGGCGCAGCGCCGACAGGCCGCTGACCCGAAACGCCAGATGATCGACCCCCGGCCCTTCCGGGCCACGCGCGTCGTGCATGGCGTTCTCGAATATGTCCGCGCCGTAGTGCTCGCCGATCTCCATCAGGTGCACGATCGGCCGCCCGCCGGCATACAGCCAGTAGCCGGGCAGGGACAGCGGCGGCCGTGGGCCGACCTCCAGGCCGAGCGCCTCGACATAGAAGCGACGGGTTTCTTCCAGCCGCGTGGTGCGGATGGCGCAGTGGTCCAGGGATTCGAGTGCCATGGTGGATTTCTCCTCAAGTAAAGCCGTTTGCCGGCCGATGACAACGTACCACCCACACGCGCCTGAATCACCATGCAGACAGCCTTGCCCGAAGCGGCACTGGAAACCCTGGCAGCGGTGTTTCGCACGATGCCGCATTACCCCCTGCTCGACGAGCCGTCGGCGGCCGCGCTGTATGGCGACTACGAAGGCTGGGCGCTGCATCTGCTGACCGGCACGCCGCCGCCGGGGCTGGTGCCGCCACCCACGCCGCAGCGGCAGTGGGGGCAGGCGCAACTGTTTTTTCGGGAACATCGGCTCGCCGAGCAGGTGCGCGTGCAGCATCGGGAACGCGAATACAGCGCCCTGGCCCAGGATCTGCTGGTCGCCCTGCGCGATGCCAGTGCCGCCTCGGGCGAGCTGGAGGGCGCCTTCGACGCCAGCCTGCAGCGCGTCCAGGCGCTGCTGGCGAGTAATTCCGTGGATCAGTTGCGCGTCGAGTTCGCCGGCATGGCGGCGCAGTTGCGCAGTGCCCTGGCCAGCCAGCGGACCACGCTGGAGCGGCAGGTCGGTGAACTGCGCGAGCGTCTGCAGGCCGCCGAGCAGGCAAAGATCGAGTCCGAATTGCGCGCGCGCGAGCTGGGCAGCACGCTGGCGGAACTGCGGCAGGCGCTCGACGATGCCCGCCAGCAGATGCAGATCGATCCCCTGACGCAGCTGTACAACCGCGGTGCCTTCGATGCCGCCCTGCGCCGCTACGTCGACATCAGCCAAGCCAGCGGCCAGACCCTGGCGCTGGTGCTGCTGGACCTGGATCACTTCAAGGCCGTCAATGATCGCTACGGCCACCCGGTCGGGGACGCCGTGCTGACGGCGTTCGCGGACCTGCTGAGCCGCTCGTTCCTGCGCGCGGACGATTTCGTCGCCCGCTGCGGCGGCGAGGAGTTCGCCGTGCTGCTGTTCGTGAACGACGCCGCGCAGGTGGCGCGCCTGGTCGAGACCCTGTTCGAGCGCCTGCGCGGGCTGCACCTGCCGATGCTGCAGGACGGTGTGCTCACCTGCTCGGGCGGCTATGCCCTGCTGGGGCCGGGCAGCGATGGCGACGAGCTGGCCCGCCGCGCCGACCGGGCCTTGTACCAGGCCAAGCGCGACGGCCGCGCCCGGCTGAACGCCGCGGATTGAGCAGCCGAGGCTGGCGCTGGTGGCGAAGCTTCAGGCCGCTTGCCCGCAGTGCAGCAGCCGCACCTCGCCCAGCCCCTGGCCAAACCCGGCGCAGGCCGTTTGTCCGGGCTCAAGCGCGTAGGCGCGCGTCAGGCCGCCGGTCAGGATCACCTCGCCGGCCCGCAAACCCTCGCCCCGGGCCGCCAGATGCGCCGCCAGCCACGCCACCGCGGCCAGCGGTGAGTCCAGCGCGGCAGCGCCCACGCCCTGATCGACCCCCACGCCGTCGATACTCAGCTGCACACCCACCCGACGCATATCGCCCACGTCGCACGGCGCCCGCGGCGCGCCCAGCACATAGCGCGCCGCCGAACTGTTGTCGGCGATGTTGTCCACCGATTTGAAGCGGTAGTCCCGGTAGCGGCTGTCCACTAACTCGATCGCCGGCAGCACGGCTTCGGTGGCCGCGGCGACATCGTCTGGCGTGAGCCGCGTGCCGTGCAGATCGCGCCCCAGCAGGATGGCGATCTCCGGCTCCACGCGGGGCTGGATCAGCGCCCCCGCCGGCAGGCGCCCATCGGCCAGGCGCATGTCCGCCAGCAGCACGCCGCAGTTGGGGTGATCCACGCCCATCTGCTCGCGCATGGCGGCACTGGTGAAGCCCAGCTTGTAGCCGGCGCGCGTGCCGCCTTTCAGGCGCAGCAGTTCCGTCTGGATGGCGTAGGCGTCGGCCTCGGTCAGGTCCGGAAAGTCGTCGCTGAGTGGCGCTCCGGCCTGCACGTCGACCGACGCGCGCTGCAGGCGGGCGGCGAGCGCGGCAACCGTGTCGGTAGCGAGTGTCATGACATTCCCCCGGCTCCCATTGACTGGCACGGCACAGGATACCCGCGGCCTGCCAGCGCATCGCAAGCACCTGTAGCCTGGATGCAGCGCAGCGGAATCCGGGACACATCACCGGCATTTGAAGCAGGCCAGCTTGCGACTGAACAGATCAAAAAACAGCCGGTCGGCCAATCGGCCGGGCAAAGAACTCTGTAGGTCGGGTTGGCCCGCAGGGCGTAACCCGACAACCCTGCGCATTGCGGCAAGCTCCATCCCCGCGACTGGGCGCGCCGAAGGATCGCGTGACGATGTTGTCGCGCTGCAAGCAGGCGGCGAGCGTGGCAATCGTGACGGTAGCGAGCGTCATGACTGGCCCCTGGGCGATGCGAAATGGCGCGTGGATCGCCATGGCCGGCGCAGACGTGCCGCGCTTCGTCGCTGGACACGCGCCGGCAGTTGCGGCATACAGGACGCGTCATGCGCCCCGTGCAACGCTTCCTGCTGTGTCTGCTGTGTGCCGTGCTGCCCTCGCGGGGCATCGCGGGGGTGCTGGGCGTGCCGGCGCCGTGCCCGATGCAGCAGTCCCATGTCCTGGCGCCGGCCAGCGCTGCTGCCAGTGCCGCCGATTGCTGCGAGCATGGCGATCAGGCAGGCGGCAAGCCGTGCAAGACCGGCCAGGACTGCCCGAGTGGCGGGCAGGTCTTGCCGATGTCCAGCACTGCGGCTTCGCAGTACCCACGAAGCGTGCCGCAGTCATTGCCCACCCCGCTGCTGGTGGCTGCCTGCCACCCCTCCGCCGTCTGGCGACCTCCGACCCTGCTCTGACTTCCTGACGACGTCGCGTGTCGCCGCTGCCTGTGCAGCGGCCCTCGTGCGGCCGGTGGGTGCGTTTTCGTTGCGCGCACCGCCCGCCCGAATCGACCGGATTCGCTTGGAGTTGGAGCCATGCCGTTCCCTGATTCTGTTGCCCGGCGGCCAGGCCGGGTGTTGGCGCTCGCGCTGGTGGCCGGCTGCGTCGGCCTGGCCAGTGCCGAGCCTTTGACGTTTACCCGCGCGCTGGACCTGGCGATCACCGAGACGCCGGCCCTGCGTGCCGACGCGGCGCAGCTGGACGCCGCTCGCCTGGCGGTGTTGCCGGCCGGGGAGTTGCCTGATCCGAAGCTCGCCCTGGGCCTGGACAACGTGCCGGTAAACGGCCCTGACCGGTACAGCCTCAGCGACGATTTCATGACCATGCGCCGGGTCGGGCTGATGCAGGAATTCCCGAACCGCGCCAAACGCGAGGCGCGCGTGGCGGTGGCCCAGGGCGAGGTCGCCGTCGCCGCCGCGCAGACTGCCATTTCCCGTCAGCAGGTGCTGCTGGACGCAGCGCAGGCGTGGATTGCCCGCCATACGGTGGAGCTGCAACTGGCCCGGATCGACGCCCTGCGCGCGGAAAACCGGCTGTTCGATGCCGGCGTGCGGGCGCGGCTCGCCGGTGGCGGTGGCATGGCGGCGGACAGTGTGGCGCCACGCCAGGAAGCGGCCGCGATCGACGATCTCCAGGATCGCTTCGAGGCCCGCCGCGAGCAGGCCATTGCGCAGCTTGCGCGCTGGATCGGCGAGTCGGCACGCGAGCCGATCGCGGGCGACGTGCCCGACTGGCCGATTGCCCGGGACAGCTTGCTGCACCGCCTGCACGCGCACCCCGATGTGGCGCTGTTCGATGCCCGCGAGACCGCGGCCCAGGCGGCCATCGCCCAGGCCCAGGCGGCTAAAAAGTCCGACTGGGCGCTGGCGCTGGCCTATCAGCAGCGCGGGCCGCAGTTCAGCGACATGGCCACGCTGGAGGTGACCTTCGACCTGCCGCTGTTCGCGGCCCATCGGCAGGACCCGACCATCGCCGCCCGCAGCGCGCAGCGCGATGCGCTCGAAGCGCAGCGCGAGGCCACGCTGCGCGAGCACGCCGCGATGCTGGATACCGACCTTGCCGAATACCGCCGGCTGGACAAGGCGCTCGCGCGCCAGAACCAGGTGTTGCTGCCCCTGGCGGCGGAAAAAATTGCGCTTTCCAGCGCTGCCTGGCGCGGTGGGCAGGGCAGCCTCGCCGACCTGGTCGCCGCCCGTCGCGAGCGGATCAAGGCGGAACTCGCGGCCATCGCCCTGCAAGGCAAGCGCCAGCAAATGGCCGCCCGGCTGCATTACGCCTACGCCGATACCGCGCCCGGGGAGCTGCCATGAAGTCGCCACGAACCGTTTTGCTGGTGCTCGCGGTGGCGGTCGCCAGTGTCGCCGTCGGCGTGCTGGCGGGCCGCTGGTCGGCGTCGCGCCCGGCCGAACCGGCGGTCGTTGCCGTCCCGGCAGGCAGTGCGGCGGGTAAGGAACGCAAGGTGCTGTACTGGTACGACCCCATGGTCCCGCAGCAGCATTTCGACCGGCCGGGCAAGTCGCCCTTCATGGACATGCAGCTGGTGCCGCGCTACGCCGACGAGGCGCCGGACCCGTCCGGCACGCAGGCTGGCGTGACGATCGATCCGGCCATCGTTCAGAACCTGGGCATGCGGCTGGCCGCGGTGCAGCGCGTACCTCTGAGTACACGCGTCGAGGCCAGCGGCATCGTCGGCTTGAACGAGCGGGCGGTGGCGGTGGTGCAAAGCCGCGCCGCGGGCTTCGTGGAGCGGGTCTGGCCGCTGGCGCCGGGGGATGTAATCGCCGCCGGGCAACCGCTGGCGCAGTTGCGGGTGCCTGAGTGGACGGCGGCGCAGCACGAACTGATCGCGGTGCGCGGCGATGCCAGCCTGCTGGCGGCGGCGCGCGAGCGGCTGCTGTCGCTGGGCATGGCGCAGGCCGAGGTCCGCGCGTTGGAGCAGGGCGGTGTTGTAAAAGCAGTCCATACCGTCGGCGCGCCCAGCGGCGGGGTGCTGGAAGCGCTCGATGTGCGCGCCGGCATGACCCTCGGCGCCGGCCAGACGCTGGCGCGCATCAACGGCCTCGATCCGGTGTGGCTGGAGGTGGCAGTGCCGGAGGCGCAGGCCGGGCAGGTGACGATTGGCGATCGCGCCGAGGCCCGCCTGGCTTCCATGCCGGGGCAGCCAATCGTCGGGCGGGTGACCGCGCTGCTGCCGACCCTGAACGACGCCACGCGCAGCCTGCGGGTGCGGGTCGAACTGCCCAACCGGGACGGGAAACTGCGGCCTGGCCAGTCGGCCCGGGTTCAGCTTGCCGGAGGCGGCGCGGACACGGCGCTGGCGGTGCCGACCGAAGCGGTGATCCGCACCGGCCAGCGGGCGCTGGTGATGGTGGCGGGCGACGGTGGGCGTTATGCGCCGGTGGAAGTAACGCTCGGCCCGGAGCTGGGTGACAACACCGTGATCCGCACTGGCCTGGATGAGGGCCAGCAGGTGGTCGCCAGCGGCCAGTTTCTGCTGGATTCGGAAGCCAGCCTGCTCGGCATTGGCGCCGGCCCGGCTGCGGACCCGGCGCCACCGGCGGACCGACCTGCCATACACGACGGGGAGCACGCGCCATGATCGCCCGCGTCATCCGCTGGTCCGTGGCCAACCGCTTGCTGGTGCTGCTGGCGACGCTGCTGGTCACCGCCTGGGGTATCTGGGCAGTGCGCAGCACGCCGATCGACGCCCTGCCGGATCTGTCCGATGTGCAGGTGATCGTGCGCACCGCGTATCCCGGCCAGGCACCGCGCGTGGTGGAGGATCAGGTCACCTATCCGCTGACCACCACCCTGCTGTCGGTGCCGGGGGCGAAGACCGTGCGCGGCTTTTCGTTCTTTGGCGACAGCTACGTCTACGTGCTGTTCGAGGACGGCACCGACCTGTACTGGGCGCGCTCGCGGGTGCTGGAGTATCTGAGCCAGGTGCAGTCACGCCTGCCAGCCAGCGTGCGGCCAGCGCTGGGGCCGGATGCGACCGGTGTCGGCTGGATTTACCAGTACGCGCTGATCGACAAAACTGGCCGGCACGACCTGTCGCAGCTGCGTGCGCTGCAGGACTGGTTTTTGCGCTTCGAGCTCAAAACCCTGCCCAACGTGGCCGAGGTGGCGAGCCTGGGCGGAATGGTCAGGCAGTACCAGATCGTGCCCGACCCAACGAAGCTGGCAGCTCTGGGCATCACCCACGAAGCGCTGCGCGCCGCCATCGAAGGCGCCAACCAGGAAACCGGCGGCGCCGTGCTGACGCTGGGCGAGGCCGAATTCATGGTGCGCGCCAGTGGTTACCTCAAAACGCTGGACGATTTTCGGGCCATCCCGCTCAAGCTCGTCGGCGGCGTGCCGGTGCAGCTCGGTGACGTGGCGCAGGTGCAGCTTGGCCCGGAAATGCGCCGCGGCATCGCGGAACTCGACGGCCAGGGCGAGGCCGTCGGTGGCGTGGTGATCCTGCGCTCGGGCAAGGACGTGCGCAGCACGCTGACCGCCGTGCACAGAAAGATCGCGGAACTGCGCGCCGGCCTGCCGCCGGGGATCGAAATCGTCACCACCTACGACCGCAGCGGGCTGATCGACCGGGCGGTGGACAACCTCACCCACAAGCTGGTGGAGGAGTTCATCGTCGTGGCGCTGGTGTGCGCCGTGTTCCTGTGGCATCTGCGCTCGGCCGGCGTGGCCATCGTGGCGCTGCCGCTGGGCGTGCTGATCGCCTTTGGCGTCATGCGCCAGCAGGGGCTGAGCGCCAACATCATGTCGTTGGGCGGCATTGCGATCGCCATCGGCGCCATGGTCGATGCCGCCATCGTGATGATCGAGAACGCGCACAAGAGGATCGAGGCCTGGCAGCACGCGCATCCGGGGCAGACGCTCGCTGGCGAGTCGCGCTGGCAGGTGATGACCGAGGCCGCCGCCGAGGTCGGCCCGGCACTGTTTTTCTCGCTGCTGATCATTACCGTGTCGTTCCTGCCGGTGTTTCTGCTGGAGGCGCAGGAGGGCCGGCTGTTCGGGCCGCTGGCTTTTACCAAGACCTTCGCCATGGCCGCCGCGGCCGGGTTGTCGGTGACGCTGGTGCCGGTGCTGATGGGCTACTGGATTCGCGGCCGGCTGCCGGACGAAACCCGCAATCCGCTGAACCGTGTGCTGATCGGGCTGTATCGGCCGCTGCTCGAAGCGGTGCTGGCCTGGCCAAAGCTCGCCCTGGCAGTCGCCGGGCTGCTGTTCCTGACCGCGTTGTGGCCGCTGGCGCGCCTGGGCGGGGAGTTTCTGCCGCCGCTGGACGAAGGCGATCTGCTCTACATGCCAAGTGCCCTGCCGGGCCTGTCGGCGCAGAAGGCGAGCGAGCTTTTGCAGCACACCGACCGCCTGATCAGGACCGTGCCGGAGGTGGCGCGCGTGCTGGGCAAGGCCGGCCGCGCCGACACCGCCACCGACCCGGCGCCGCTGGAGATGTTCGAGACCACCGTGCAGTTCAAGCCGCGCGACCAGTGGCGGCCCGGCATGACGCCGGAAACGGTGCTTGCCGAGCTGGACCGGGTGGTGCGGGTGCCGGGCCTGACCAATGTCTGGATTCCGCCGATCCGCAATCGGCTGGACATGCTGGCCACCGGCATCAAGAGCCCGATCGGCATCAAGATCGCCGGCAGCGACCTGGCCGCCATCGACCGCGTGGCGCAGCAGGTCGAGCGCGTGGCGAAAACCGTGCCGGGTGTGACGTCCGCGCTGGCCGAGCGCCTCACCGGCGGGCGCTATGTGGACATCGACATCGACCGCGCCGCCGCCGCCCGCTACGGCCTCAACATCGCCGACGTGCAGTCGGTGGTGGCCGGCCTGATCGGTGGCGAGACCATCGGCGAGGTCATCGACGGCCGGGCGCGCTACCCGATCAGCCTGCGCTACCCGCGCGCATGGCGGGGCACCGTGGAGCGCCTGCGCGAACTGCCCTTCGTCACCCCGGCCGGCAGTCAGATCACCCTGGGGATGGTCGCCCGCATCGGCATCAGCGATGGCCCGACCATGCTCAGGAGCGAGAATGCCCGCCCCGGCGGCTGGGTCTACATCGACGCCCATGGCCGTGATCTGGCCGCCGTGGTCGGCGATTTGCGCCGCGCCATCGGGCGGGATGTGGCACTCGAACCAGGCATGAGCCTGGTCTATTCCGGGCAGTTCGAGTTCCTGGAACGCGCCAACGCCCGCCTCAAACTGGTGGTGCCGGCGACCTTGCTGGTGATCTTCGTGCTGCTATACCTGACCTTTGCCCGCTTCGACGAGGCGCTGTTGATCATGGCCACGCTGCCGTTCGCGCTCACCGGCGGGGTGTGGTTCCTGTACCTGCTCGGTTACAACCTGTCGGTGGCGACCGGCGTCGGCTTTATCGCGCTGGCCGGGGTCGCCGCCGAATTCGGCGTGATCATGCTGCTATACCTCAAGAACGCCTGGCGTGAGCGGTTGGAGCAGGGCACGTCGAGCGAGGCGGACCTGTGTGATGCCATCCGCGAGGGCGCCGTGCTGCGGGTGCGGCCCAAGGCGATGACGGTGGCGGTGATCGTCGCCGGCCTGCTGCCGATCTTCTGGGGCGATGGCGCTGGCAGCGAAATCATGCGCCGCATCGCCGCGCCGATGGTGGGCGGCATGCTGACGGCGCCGCTGCTGTCGCTGTTCGTGATCCCGGCTGCCTACCGGCTGCTGCGCGGGCGTGATCGCCATCCGTCAACCTCACCCGCACCGTCCCCCGTGGAGGTATCGCCATGACCGTGAACGAGCTGGCCCGCGCCGCCGGGGTGGACCCCGGCAAGGTGCGCTACTACGCCCGCCGCGGTCTGCTGCCGGCCGGGCGCGAGCCGGGCAACGGCTACCGCAGTTTCGACACCGCTGCGCTGGCGCGGCTGCGTTTCATCGTCGGCGGGCGGGCGCTCGGCTTTTCGCTGAAGGCACTGGTCCGGTCGCTGGTCGAGGCCGATGCCGGCCGCTCTCCCTGTCCGCAGGTGCGCACCCTGCTGGACGAACGCATCGCCGCCGTGGCCGCGCAGCGCCGCGCCCTGGAGCGCGAGGAAGCGCGGCTCAACGCCATCGGCGCGCAGTGGGCGGCGGTGCCCAACGGGCTGCCGGACCGCCAGCGGGTGTGCCCGCTGATCGATGCCGCCGGCAGCCCTTTACCTGACATCCGGACCGCCAGGCCCACCGACCCGACGGTACCTGCGGACCGGCATCCCCAGGCTGCCGGCGACCACCATGAACATTGATCGAAGGCCAACGCTGATGCGACACAAACACCCTGACCAAACACGCCGCCGTTTGATGGGCGGGGCCGCCGCCGCGGGTCTGCTGGCCGGCATGGATGCGCTGTTGCCGGCCTGGGCGCGCTCGCCGGTGATGCAAATCGGCGGGGCCGGGCGGTCCGTCACCGGACCGGTGGAATTCGATCTGAACGTTGCGCGCCAGCGCATCGACATCGCCGGCAAAACGGCCTGGGCGCACACGCTCAACGGCACCGTGCCGGGCCCGTTGATCGAATTGCAGGAGGGTCGGGACGCCGTGCTGCGCGTCCACAACCAGCTGGAGGAGGACGCCTCCATCCACTGGCATGGCATCCTGCTGCCGTTCCAGATGGATGGCGTGCCGGGCGTGACCTTTCCCGGCATCCGGCCCGGCGAAACCTTCGAGGCGCGGTTTCCAGTGCGCCAGGCCGGCACCTACTGGTACCACAGCCATTCCGGGTTGCAGGAACAAACCGGCGTGTACGGGCCGCTGGTGATCCACCCGACGGCCGGCTACCAGGAAGCCTTCGACCGCGACTACGTGGTCATGCTGTCGGACTGGACCTTCGAAGACCCGATGGCGGTGCTGGCCAAGCTCAAGAAGCAAAGCCATTACTACAACTTCCAGGAGATCACGATCCCCGAGGTAGTCGACGGTGGCGCGCCGGCCTGGCGCGACTGGCTGGCCTGGGCGGGCATGCGCATGAGCCCCACCGACATCGCCGACGTGACCGGCTACACCTACACCTATCTGATGAACGGCCAGCACCCGGACGGCAACTGGACCGGCCTGTTCCGGCCTGGCGAGCGGGTGCGGCTGCGCTTCATCAACGGTTCGGCCATGAGCTATTTCAACGTGCGCATTCCCGGCCTGCCGATGACCGTGGTGCAGGCCGACGGCCAGGACGTGCAGCCGGTGCAGACCGACGAACTGCAAATCGCCGTTGCGGAAACCTATGACGTGATCGTTACGCCCAGCGAGGACCGCGCCTACACGGTGTACGCCGAGTCCATGGACCGCAGCGGCTACGCCCGCGGCACGCTGGCGCCCCGCGCGGGAATGGTCGCGGCGGTGCCGGCGCTGCGCAAGCGGCCGCTGCGCAGCATGGTGGACATGGGCATGGGGCACGACATGGCCGGCATGGCGGGCATGGACGACGCGGGGGGCGGCATGGCCGGCATGACCGCCATGGAGCATGCGGCGATGGGGCAGGCCACGCCCGCCGCACCGGGCAGCAACGCCGAGGCGATGGATCCGTCCATGCCGGACATGCCCGATATGCCGGGCATGGACCATTCAAGGCACGCCATGCCCGGTGCGCCACCGCCGGCCCCCGACCACAGCGCCATGGACCACGGCAGCCACGGCGCTGTGCGCAGCGCCAGAACCGGCCGCGAGCGCGCCGCACCGGGGCCGGAAGTGGCCCGGCATGATGCGGACACCCACGGCGTCGGCAACGTCTCCGTGGCGCAGGTGCAGCGCGACCGCACGGCCGAGCCGGGCACTGGCCTGGCCGACGTGGATCACCGCGTGCTGGTGTATGCGGACTTGCACAGCCGCACGCCGGGCCGCGATCCGCGTGCGCCCGGGCGGAACATCGAACTGCACCTGACCGGCAACATGGAGCGCTACATGTGGTCCTTCGACGGCAGGAAGTTTTCCAAAGTGCGCGAGCCGATCCAGCTTGGCCACGGCGAGCGCCTGCGCCTGGTGCTGGTCAACGACACCATGATGGAACACCCCATCCACCTGCACGGCATGTTCGTGGAACTGGACAACGGCGCCGGTGAGTACCGGCCGCGCAAGCACACCGTCAGCGTCAAGCCGGCCGAGCGCATGACGCTGCTGCTGACCGCCGACGAGCCGGGCCGCTGGGCCTTCCACTGCCATCTGCTGTACCACATGCACATGGGCATGATGCGTGTGGTGCAGGTCGGGTGAGGGACCATCCATGAAGACGCTGCACGCCCTGTTTGCGCTTGTTCTCGCCGCGGGCGCAGTACCCGTCGGCGCAGCCGATGCTGACCCGCACGCCATGCCCGTCGACTGGCAGCACGTGCACGAGGACAGCCACCCGTTCGGGTTTGCCCTGATCGACCGCCTGGAATACCGCGGCGACGAAGGTCCGGACCATGTGCTGTGGGACGCCCAGGGCTGGTACGGCGGCGACTACAACCGGCTATGGATCAAGACCGAGGGCGAGCAGGCCAGCGCGCACGCCAACGGCGAGTTCGAAACGCAGGCGCTCTACGGCCGCCTGGTGGCGCCGTACTGGGACCTGCAGGCCGGCCTGCGCTACGACCGCACGTTCGGCAGCGGGCCGGATCGGGACCGCGCCTTTGGCGTGCTGGGCGTGCAGGGCCTTGCCCCGTACCGTTTCGATACCGAGGTGGCGCTGTTCGTGAGCGAGGACGGCGACCTCAGCCTGCGCGCGCAGGCTGAACACGATCTGCTGCTCACCCAGCGCCTGATCCTGCAGCCGCGCGTCCAGATCAACGCCGCCGCGCAGCAGGCGAAAGCCTGGGGAGTCGGCAGCGGTCTGAACGACCTGCAGCTTGGGCTGCGATTGCGCTACGAAATCCGCCGCCAGTTCGCGCCCTACGTGGGCGTCGAGTGGGTCAGGAAATTCGGTGACACCGCCGACTTCGCCCGTGCCGACGGGCAGGACAGCGGCAACCTGGCCCTGCTGGCCGGGCTGCGCATGTGGTTCTGAGGTGGCGGCTCGCATGCGCGCGGCAACGCACGCCGCTGGGGCCGTGTGGGGCAATGCGATGCAACAGCCCTCGCGCGCGTCGCCAGCCCTCCCAGCGCCGAGGCATCCACTGCCACCGGCAGACCAGCGCTCGTTCTGTATCTGTCACGCGGGGTGGTGGAGTTCTGCAAAAAAACGACGCGGCTTACCTCGACCGCTACCCGCAAACCGCCGGGCGAATTGGCGTCGGCGCCCGGGCCGATCCAGCAACGCCGTCGACCGCACGGTAATCGTCCGCTACCATGGCGCCGTCATTGGGGAGTAGCCGCTCTTCGTCCCGAAGAGGCCTGCGTCAACACACTTGACCCATCGGTCATGGCGCAGGCAGTTCCCGCACCTGGCCAGACCTTTGACCACAACGCCGCCGAAAGGCCGGGGTGGCGTCGTGGTCAATCGTCCGCATCCGGCCCGGGAATGTTCATGGAATCGCTCCTCGTGTCGACCGGCGTCGTCGCCCTGGCTGAAATCGGCGACAAGACCCAGCTGCTCGCCTTCGTCCTGGCCGCACGCTTCAAGAAGCCCCTGCCGATCATCCTGGGCATCCTGGTGGCGACCGTCGTCAACCACGGCCTGGCCGGTGCACTGGGGGCATGGATCACCAGCGCGGTCAGCCCGGCGGTCCTGCGCTGGGTGCTGGGCCTGTCCTTCGTCGGCATGGCCATCTGGACGCTGATTCCGGACAAGATAGAAGACGAGGAAACCCGCATCGCCAGTCGCTTCGGGGTGTTCGGGACAACGCTGGTGACGTTCTTCCTGGCCGAGATGGGCGACAAGACGCAGGTTGCCACCGTTGCCATGGCTGCGCACTACGCAACGCCGCTGCTGGTGGTGGCCGGCACCACGCTGGGCATGCTCATCGCCGACGTGCCCGCCGTGTTCGTGGGCGACAAGCTGGCGAGCAAAATTCCGATGCAACTGGTGCACGCGATTGCCGCCGCCATCTTCGCCTTGCTGGGCGTGGCGACGCTGCTTGGCGCCGGCCGGGCCGTGGGTTTCTGACAGCGCGGCGGTGCGCGCCAACACGCGGTCCGACTGGACGCACGGGCACGCTTTCGACCCGGACAGTGTGGTTGCTCTCACACAATCCAAACCCACGTCACCAGCGCGAACAGCGGCAGCAGCACCGCGCACGACCACAGCAGGTAGCCGAAGAAGGCCGGCATTTTCACGCCGGCATTCAGGGCGATGGTCGCCACCATCAGGTTCGGGGCGTTGCCGATGTAGGTCATCGCGCCCATGAACACGCTGCCGGCGGAAATGCCCACCAGCACCGGCGCCAGTGTGGTCATCAGCTGCTGCGGGTCGCCACCGGCGAGGTTGAAGAACACGAGATACGTCGGCGCGTTGTCCAGGAACGCGCTGAGCAGCCCCGTGGCCCAGAAGTACATGGCCGGCATCGGCTCGCCGGCCGGGCTGGTGACCAGGTTCACCACCGACGCAAACGGGCCTTGGGCACCGACGCGCAGCAAGGCGATCACCGGGATGATGGTCAGAAATATCCCCAGGAACAGCTTGGCCACTTCCGCCAGCGGCGCCCACGAGAACTGGTTGGCCTCGTGCAGCGCGCGCGGCGTGAGGTGGAACGACGCCACCGCTATGCCGAGCAGCGCCAGGTCCCGCGCCAGTTGCGGCAGGGCCAGTTCGGTGCCCAATACATCCCAGGCCACGCCGGGCTTCCACAGGCCGCTCATCAGCACGCAGCCGGTGATGGCCAGCATCAGCGCGATGTTGCCCCGGCCCTCGATGCCGAAACTGGGCGTATCCGGCGTCGGGTCAAGCGGCAGCGGGTCTTCCTTACGGTACCAATAACTATCGAGCGCGTAGAAGATGGCCAGCAGCGCCGCGGTCAGGAACAGCGTCTTGGCCCACAGGTGTTGCAGGGTCCAGAAAAAGTCCACGCCCTGCAAAAAGCCCAGAAACAGCGGCGGGTCGCCCAGCGGTGTCAGCGAGCCGCCGATGTTGCTGACCAGAAATATGAAAAACACCACCACGTGCGTGCGGTGGCGCCGGTTGTCGTTGGCCCGCAGCAACGGGCGGATCATCACCATCGACGCGCCGGTGGTGCCCATCACGCTGGCCAGCGCGGCACCTATGGCGAGCAGGACGACATTGGTGCGCGGGCTGCCGTGCAGGTTGCCGCGGATGAAGATGCCGCCGGCCACGGTATACAAGGCGGTCAGCAGGATGATGAACGGCAGGTACTCGGCCAGCAGCGCGTGCACCACGCCGGCCCCGGTCACGGCCGGCCCGAACTGTGCAGCGAACGGCAGCAGGAAGGCCAGCGCCCAGGCGGCGGCGATCTTGCCGTAGTGCCGGTGCCAGAAATGCGCGCCCAGCAGCGGCCACAGGGCAATCGACAACAGGATGCCGGCGAACGGCAGCGCCCACCACACGGCGAGCGCCTGGCCGTCGATGTCCACGGCCTGCGCCGACAGCGGCAGGAGCAGGACGCCGATCAGGGACAAGCGTAACGAGGGCATCGGTACTCCGCATTCAAGGCCGGCAGCTGCGTCATGGTCTGCCGATCAGCCGTTCTGACTGGGTCGCCGCGCCCAGGCTTCGCTGAGCACCAGCATGGCCACGGCGCCGGCAATCAGCGCCAGGCCGCCGGTGTTGGTCGCCGACAGCGGCTCGCCCAGCCACCAGGCGCCGGCCAGCATGCCGACCAGTGGCGTCGCCAGGGAGCCTATGGACGTGGTCACCGCCGGCAGGGCGCGGGTCACGGTGAGCAAGGCCCAGAAGCAGAAGCCGCTGGTCAGCGGCCCGTTGTAGGCCAGGATGGCGATCGACTCGGGCGTCCAGCGAATCGCGGCGTGGGCCTCGAACAGCCAGGCCAGCGGCGCCAGCAGCAGCACCGCCACCGTCTGCTGCCAGGGCAGCAGCGACAACGGCGTGCCGACCCAGCGGTGGGTGCGCACGTGCACGATCTGCAACGCCCACAGCGCCGCGCCAAACAGCAGCAGGCCATTGCCCAGCAGCACTCGCTGATCGCCCCAGTCGAAGCCGACCGGATTGAACAGCACCGCCACCCCGGCCAGACCCAGCACGAAGCCGACAATCTTGCCGCCGCTGAGACGCTCCTTGAGCACCCACACCGACAGCGGCAGCACCCACACCGGGGTGGTGTAGGCCAGGATCGCCGCCCGCCCGGAGCCGACAAACCGCAGCCCGAGGAAGGTCAGCACCATGAACGTGCCCATCTGGATCAGCCCGATGCTGAGCACGATCGGCCAGTCCTGGCGCACCGGCAGGCGCAGTTCGCCGGCCAGCGTGGCCACGGCGAACATGGTCAGCGCGCCTAGCGACATGCGCAGCAGGGCGAAGTGAAACGGCGGGAAGTAATCCAGGCCGATTTTCATCACCGGCCAGTTGACGCCCCACAGCACGATCATCAGCACGAACAGGCCGGCGGCGGTGCGCGGGGACACCGCCGCGCTCGACTGAACCATCAGGCGCTTGCCGACTGAAAACGGTCCAGCGGCTGACCGTGGTCCGCAAACCACTGCGGCAGCAGTGTCAGGCGCTTGAAGTAGTGCGCCACGTCGAGTTCATCGGTGACGCCGATGCCGCCGTGCAACTGCACCGCCGTCTGCCCGGCCAGCCGCCCGGCGTCGGCACACACCTGGCGCGCCGCGGCCACCAGGCGCTGGCGTTCGGCAACCGGCCCATCGGCCCGCAGTGCCGCCGCCAGCGTCAGCGAGCGGGCCGGTTCGAGTGCCATGTACATGTCCACCAGACGGTGCTGGAGCACCTGAAACTCGCCGATCTTGCGGCCGAACTGCTCGCGCGTGCGCAGGTACTCGGCGGTGCGATCGACCAGTGCCGACATGCAGCCGACCGCCTCCGCACAGCCGGCCAGCGCGGCCCGATCGAGCAGCCAGTCCAGCAAGGCGTAGCCGTCCGCCGGGTCACCCAGTACGGCGTCGTCGCCGATTTCGACCGCGTTCAGCGTGATTTCCGCCGCGCGCAGGTCGTCCACCGTGGCGTAGCCGCGGCAGCTCACGCCCAGCGCCCTGGCCGGCACCAGAAACAGGCCAATGCCGCCGGTGGCATCGACCGCGCCGTGGCTGCGCGCGCTGACCACCAGCGTGTCGGCGCTCGCGCCGTGCAGCACCACCGCCTTGTGGCCGCTGATCTGCCAGCCGCCGCTGACGCGCTTGGCGTGGGTGGCCACGTGCAGCCCGCCGCGGCGCCCGCCGGCCTCGGTGCTGGCCAGCGCCAGCTTGTGCTCGCCGCTGATCACGCCCGGCAGGATGGCCTGCTGCTGCGCCGCCGTGCCGCCGCGCTGCACGGCCAGGCCGCCCAGCACGGTGGCCAGGTACGGCTCCACCACCAGGCCGTGACCAAAGGCCTCGAACAGCAGGCCAAGGTCGGCCGCCGTACCGCCGAAACCGCCGACGTCCTCGCTGAAAGGCAGGCCCAGCCAGCCGAGCTCGGCAAAGGTCTGCCAGTGCGCCTCGCTGTAGCCGGTGGCGCTCCCCACCAGCGCGCGCCGTTGCTCGAAGCCGTAGTCGCGCTCGATGAAGCGCTCGGCCTGTTCCTTCAAAAGCTGCTGAAATTCGGACAGGGCAAAGTCCATGGTTGACGCTTCCGTTACAGGCCGAACACGGCCTTGGCGAGGATGTTCTTCTGGATCTCGTTGCTGCCGCCGTAGATCGAGGTCTTGCGGGTATCGAAGTAGCTGGCGGCCAGTGGCGCGGCGTACTCGGGGCCGACCGGGGTGTCCTGCCAGCCGTGCTTGAGCACCTTGGCGTCGTAGGGCAGCGCGTAAGGACCGACCGCCTGCATCAGCAGTTCGGTGATGGCCTGCTGGATTTCCGTGCCACGCACTTTCAGCAGCGATGCCTGCGGCCCCGGCGCGTGACCGGCGGCCTCCTCCCACAGCGCGCGCAGGTCCGAGTATTCCAGCGCCAGCAGGTCGATCTCGACCCGCGCCATCTGGTCACAGAAACGCTGGTCGTCCTGCAGCCCCTGCGCGGCGGCGATCCTTTTCAGGCGCCGCAGTTGCTGCTTGCTGCGCGCCACGCCGGCAATGTTGCTGCGCTCGTGTCCGAGCAGGAACTTGGCGATGGTCCAGCCCTTGCCCTCGCCGCCGACCAGACAGTCGGCCGGCACGAACACGTCCTCCAGGAACACCTGGTTCACCACGTGCAGGCCGTCGATGGTGACGATCGGCCGCACGCTCACACCCGGGCTTTGCATGTCGATCAGCAGGAAGGAAATGCCCTCCTGCTTCTTGCCGCCGCTGCCGGTGCGCACCAGGGCGAACATCCAGTCCGCGTAATGGGCGTAGGTGGTCCAGATCTTGGAGCCGCTGACGCGGTAGCCGCCGTCGGCCGGCTCGGCGCGCGTACGCAGCGAGGCCAGGTCCGAGCCCGCGCCGGGTTCCGAATAACCCTGGCACCACCAGTCTTCGGAAGACAGAATCCGCGGCAGGAAGCGCTGCTGCTGCGCCGGGCTGCCGAAGGCCATCAGCACCGGCGCCAGCATCTTGAGGCCAAACGGCATGATGCGCGGCGTGTCGGCGGCGGCCAGCTCGTCCTCGAAGATATACCGACGCGTGGCCGGCCAGCCACCGCCGCCGTGCTCCACCGGCCACGACGGCGCGATCCAGCCCTTGCGGTACAGCAGGCGCTGGAACTGTACGTAGTCGTCCTTGGCCAGGGCCAGGCCAAGCTCCACCTTGCGGCGGGTGCCGGCCGGGTATTCGGTGGCCAGAAACTGGCGCACCTCCAGGCGAAAGGCTTCGTCCTCGGGCGAGAAATCCAGATCCATGCCGCTCCTCCTGCGCTGATCGTGTGGCCGCTGACCGGGCCGCAGCGGAATTGTAGTGGCAGGCACCAGCCAACCCGGCAGCCGAGGCGTTCCGGCCCCGAAAGGCCGCGCCTTTCGTGCAAGTCGTCCTTGGCCCGCTAATCCACCAACTGCGCGAACACGTCCCCGATCTCGCCCAGGTGTTCCAGGGCCAGCACTTCCAGGCCCGGGATGGCCTTGCGCGGCGCGTTCAGCTTGCCGACCACGGCGCGCTTGAAACCCAGTTTGGCGGCTTCGCCCAGGCGCTCCTGGCCGCCGCGCACCGGCCGCACCTCGCCGGCCAGGCCCACTTCTCCAAAGCTGAACATATCCGCCGGCAGCGGCCGGTTGCGCAGGCTGGACAAGGCCGCCAGCAGCACGGGCAGGTCGGTGGCGGTTTCGGTCACCTTGAGGCCGCCGACCAGGTTCACGTACACGTCCTGATCGAACAGCGCCACACCCGCGTGGCGGTGCAGCACCGCCAGCAGCATGGCCAGACGACTGCCGTCCATGCCCAGCGTGAGCCGGCGCGGGGTGCCCAGCGGGCTCGATTCCACCAGCGCCTGCACTTCCAGCAGCAGCGGGCGGGTGCCTTCCAGCGTCGCCATCACCACGCTGCCGGCCACCGGGCGCGGGTGGCGGGTCAGAAAGATCGCCGACGGGTTGCTGACTTCCTTGAGGCCGGTTTCGGTCATGGCGAACACGCCCAGTTCGTTGACCGAGCCGAAGCGGTTCTTGAAGGCACGCACGATGCGGTACGGGCTGGTGCTGTCGCCCTCGAAATAGAGCACCGTGTCGACGATGTGCTCCAGCACCCGCGGGCCGGCGAGCGCGCCGTCCTTGGTGACGTGGCCGGCGATCAGCACGCTGATGCCGTGCGTCTTGGCCATGCGCGTCAGGCGGGCGGCGCATTCGCGCACCTGCGACACGGAGCCGGCGGCCGAAGCGACGGTTTCTGAAAACAGCGTCTGGATGGAGTCCACCACCAGCACCTGGCAGTCGGCGGCGGCGTCGAGAATGGCTTCCAGCCGCGCGTCGATCAGCAGCGGCAGGTCTGCGTCGCCCAGCTGCAGGCGCTGCGCGCGGGTGGCGATCTGGGCCGCGGATTCCTCGCCGCTGGCGTACAGCACCGGCACCGAATCGGCCAGACGGGCCAGCGTTTGCAGCAGCAGGGTGGACTTGCCGATGCCCGGATCGCCGCCCAGCAGCACCACCGAACCGGGCACCAGGCCGCCGCCCAGCACGCGGTCGAGTTCGGCCGAGCCGGTGGCCAGGCGCGCTGGTGCGCCGGCACGGGCTTCGCGCAGGCGTACGACGGTGCGTTCACCACTCCAGCCGGTGGCCGGCTGTCTGGTGCCGCCGCGCACGGCCGGTGCGGCGGCCTGTTCGGCAAGGCTGTTCCAGGCGCCGCAGGTGGTGCACTGGCCGGCCCACTGGGCGAACGTCGCGCCGCACTCGGCGCAGCGGTACTGGCTGCGGTCGCGCGCCACGGTTGCTTACCGGCCGGGCCGATTAATCGTCATAGCCGCCGTAGTCCTGCGCCAGGTCCTCGAAGCGCGTATAGGCGCCCAGGAACGCCAGGAACAGGTGGCCGATGGGGCCGTTGCGCTGCTTGGCGATGATGATCTCGGCCTTGCCCTTGTCGGCGCTGTCCTCGTTGTAGACCTCGTCGCGGTAGATGAACAGGATCACGTCGGCATCCTGTTCGATGGCGCCGGACTCGCGCAGGTCCGACATCACCGGCCGCTTGTTGGGCCGCGTTTCGAGCGAGCGGTTCAGCTGCGACAACGCAATCACCGGCACCGACAGTTCCTTGGCCAGGGCCTTGAGCGAACGCGAGATCTCGGAGATTTCGAGCACGCGGTTGTCGCGGGCGCCCGGCACCTGCATCAGCTGCAGGTAGTCGACCACGATCAGGCCCAATCCGTGCTGGCGCTTCAGGCGCCGGGCGCGGGCGCGCAGGTCCAGCGGCGACAGCGAGGGCGTGTCGTCGATGAAAATGCTGGCCTCGCCCAGCAGGGCCATGGCCGAGGTCACGCGCGGCCAGTCGTCGTCGTGCAGCTGGCCGGTGCGCACGCGGTGGGCGTCGACCCGGCCCAGCGACGAGATCATGCGCAGCGCCAGCTGCTCGGCCGGCATTTCCATGCTGAACACGGCCACCGGCTGGCGGGCGCGGATGGCCACGCTCTCGACCATGTTCATCGCAAACGAGGTCTTGCCCATCGACGGGCGGCCGGCGACGATGATCATCTCCGCCGGGTGCATGCCCGACGTCATGCGGTCCAAGTCCGTGAAGCCGGTGGACACGCCAGTCATGGCGACGCCGGAGCGGTACAGGGCGTCCAGCCGCTCGAGGACCGTGGGCAGCAGATCCTTGATGGAGGCAAAGCCAGAGCGGGCGCGCGCGCCACGCTCGGCGATCTCGAACACCCGGCCCTCGGCCTCGTCGAGCAACTCGCCGATCGGGCGGCCCTGTGGGTGAAAGCCGCTTTCGGCGATGTGGCTGCCGACTTCGATCAGGTGGCGGGCAATGGCCCGCTCGCGCACGATGTCGGCATAGGCGGCGATGTTGACGGCGCTGGCCACGCCACCGGCCAGCAGGCCCAGATACGCCATGCCGCCGGCGCGGTCGAGCTCCTCGGACTGTTCCAGGCACTCGGCGACCGTGATCAGGTCGCACGGCTGCGCCTGGTCGTACACACGCCGGATGGCCTGGTAGATCAGGCGGTGGTCGTGGCGGTAGAAATCCTCGTCGACCAGCCGGTCCGAGACCACGTCCCAGGCCGCGCTTTCCAGCAGCAGGCCACCGAGGACCGATTGCTCGGCCTCAATGGAGTGCGGCGGAACCTTCAGTGCGGCCGGGTCGGCCATGTCGGTACGGGCGGTGGATTACTCCGCCACGACCTCGACCGTCACCCGCGCCACCAGGTCGGCGTGCAGGTTCACGTCCAGCGGAAAGCTGCCGACGTTGCGGATGGCACCCTCGGGCAGGTTCAGTTCCTGCTTGTCCACGGCCTTGCCGGCGGCGGTCAGCGCTTCGGCGATCTCGCGCGTGGTGACCGAGCCGAACAGACGGCCGCCGTCACCGGCCTTGTGGGCGATGGTCACGGTCACGTCCTGCAGGGCGGTGGCGCGGGCCTGCGCCTTGGCCAGGGTGTCGGCGGCTGTTTTCTCGATGGCGGCCCGTTGTTCCTCGAAGCGCGCCACGTTTTCCCGCGACGCAAACACGGCCTTGCCGGTCGGCAGCAGGTAGTTGCGCCCGTAGCCGCCCTTGACCTCGATGCGGTCCCCGACGTTGCCCAGGTGCCGAATTTTTTCCATCAGAATCACTTGCATGACCGCAGCCTCCGGGCTGTTGCTAGGTTAAGCACTGAATAAATCCATCCTGGATTTCTCAGCGTACGCCGCGACCGGTCCAGGACCGGTCGCGCCTTCGCGAATCAGTCACGTGCGTGACTGATTCGCGGCGGGCCATCCCTGGCCCGCGGGCAGCGCCGCGTCGTTTGGCGTTGCCCGGGTGCCCGCGCTCAGCGCAGCGGGCGGTTTCTGAAATCGAGCCAATTATCCACCAGCCCCAGCAGGACCAGCAGCGCTGCCAGCTGCGGCGTTGCCAGCACCAGCAGCACGTACATCACCCACGGCAGGCGCCCCCACCAGCCGCGGCGCGCGGTTTCCGCATGCACCAGTGCCAGACCCTGCAGCAGCAGCGGCATGGCCAGCACCAGCGCCAGTTCCACCGCCAGGCCACCGCCGGCCAGGCGCAGCGCGGAGGCCACCGCAATCGCCCCCAGCACCAGCAGGCTGTACGCGCGCCCGAAGCGCAGCGCGCGAAACTCCTGCGCAAACGCGCCCGGCCTGCGCAACCGAGCCTGCAGGCTGCGCCCCAGGCTCAGGCCCCCGGTCCAGGCGCCCAGCAGCACCAGCGCCAGCAGGCCGCCGGCCAGTTGCAGCATCACGTCCAGCGCCGCGTCGAGCTCGGCCGCGGGCAGCTTGGGGTTCAGCTTGACCAGCGCCTCGACCAGGGCCTGGCGGGTTTCCGGCTGGCCGGCCGGAAGGCCCGTCTGATCGACCACCAGCACCACCAGCGCCGCCAGTGCCGTCAGCACGAACAGTGCCAGTGGCAGGCTGCGCGCGGATCGCAGCGCAAACCCGGCCAGCAGCCCCGGCAGCCAGGCAAACAGCAGCGCCGGACCGAGCAGGCCGGCGCCGCCGACCACGAGCAGCGGCGTGAGCAGCAGAACGGTCAGTCCCAGACTGCGCAGTACGGTCCGTGGCCCCGGTTCGAGCGCCAGCAAACTGACGCCAGCCACATTGCCCACCAGGGCCAGCGGCAGCAGCAGCACCGCGCCGGGCAGCAACAAGGCAGCCAGCAGAGCAACCGCCAGCGCCGCCAGCAGCGCCGCGGCTGACCACCCGCCGCCAGCCAGCCAGGTCGCCAGCGTCGCCAGGCGATCGCCGGCGGCGGGCGCCCCGGTCACCGGCCTAGTGCGCGTCGCTGTACGGCAGCAGCGACAGGAAACGGGCGCGTTTGATGGCGCGCGTCAGCTGGCGCTGGTAGCGCGCGCTGGTGCCGGTGATGCGGGTCGGGATGATCTTGCCGGTCTCGGAGATGTACTGCTTCAGGGTTTCGAGATCCTTGTAGTCGATCTCCTTCACCTGGTCGGCGGTGAAACGGCAGAATTTCTTGCGGCGCAGATAGCGGGCCATGTTCGTGTTCCTGGTGCGGGCTGGGGTCAGGCGTCGGTGTCGTCGGCGACCGCGTCGTCGGCATCACCGTCGGCGACACCCTCGGCCACGACGGACTCCTCGTCGCGGCGCGGACGGCGATCGCGGCGTTCCTCGCTCTCGCGGGCGATGGCGATGGCGGACGGCTCGGTGACCGCCTCGTCGCGCTTGATGACCAGGTTGCGCAGCACCGCGTCGCTGAAACGGAACGCGCTGGCCAGCTCGCGCATGGCCTCGTCGTTGGCCTCGATGTTCAGCAGCAGGTAGTGCGCCTTGTGCACCTTGCCGATCGGATAGGAAAGCTGGCGGCGGCCCCAGTCTTCCTGGCGGTGCACGGCGCCGCCGCGGGTTTCGACCACGCTGCGGTAGCGGTCGAGCATGGCAGGCACCTGCTCACTCTGGTCCGGATGGACCAGGAGCACGATCTCGTAATGACGCATGAACACTCCTTGTGGCTGACAGCCCGGATTCACATGATCCGGGCAAGGATGCCGCTGTTAGATTTTTATCGCGGCCGGCAAAAGGGCGCTGATTCTACTCAGGCGGGTCCGGCGGGACAAGGTCGGCGCTGGCGCACGGCCTCGAACAGGCACACCGCTGCTGCCACCGACACGTTGAGGCTGCCCACGGCGCCGGTCATCGGAATGGTGAGCAGGCCATCGCACAGCTCGCGCGTCAGCCGGCGCAGGCCCTGGCCCTCGCCACCCAGCAGCAGCGCGCACGGTGGGCTGAGGTCGGTGTCGTAGACAGTGGTTTCGGCGCGGGCGTCGGCACCGTACAGGGTCAGCCCGGCGCCTTTCAGGAAGCGCAGCGTGCGGGCGAGGTTGCCGACCTGCACGAACGGCACGGTACTGGCGGCCCCCGCCGCGGTCTTGATGGCGGCGGCGGTAAGGCCGGCCGCGTTGCGGCGTGGCGCGAGCACGGCATGCGCACCGGCGGCGTCGGCGCTGCGCAGGCAGGCGCCAAGGTTGCGCGGGTCCTGCACCTCGTCCAGCACCAGCAGCAAGGGCCGCTCGGCCTGCGCGAGGATGCCTTCGAGCGCGTTCTCGTCCTGCGCCTGCGGCGCCGTGGCGAGCAGCACCAGCACGCCCTGGTGGGTGGCGCTGTGTGTCAGGCGGTCCAGTGTCGCCGACGGGCGCAGTTCGACCGGGATGCCATGCCGGGTGGCCAGTGCCGCAAGCTCGCTGTGGGCGCCGCGGTCAGGGTGTGTGACCAGCAGGCGGTCAACGCTGGCCGGTTCGCGCTCCAGCAGGGCGCGCACCGGGTGCAGGCCGTAGGCAAGGTGGCGGGTGCTCAACGTCTTTTCCGCGTGCGGCGGGGGGCGTCGCGACTGACGGCAGGTTCGGCGACGCGCTCGCCCTCGCGGCCCAGGTAATCCAGGTCGATCTTGCGTTCGTCCAGATCCACGCGCATGACGCGCACCTGCAGGCGGTCGCCCAGGCGAAACACGCGCCGCCGCCGCTCGCCGGTCAGGTGGTGGTGCAGCGGATCGAAGTGGTAGTAGTCCTCCGGCAGTGCGGTGATGTGGACCAGGCCCTCGGTATAGGCGCCGTCGAGCGTCACGAACAGCCCGAAAGCCGCCACGCCACTGACCAGGCCGCCCATGACCTCGCCGACGCGGTCCTGCAGGAACTCGCACTTGAGCCAGGCGACGACCTCGCGCGTGGCGTCGTCGGCACGCCGTTCGGTGAGCGAGCAGTGCGCGCCCAGCTCGGCCATTTGCTCGCCGGTGTACTGGTAGGAGCTCGCCTTGCGCCCGCGCAGCGCATGCCCGATGGCGCGGTGCACCAGCAGGTCCGGGTAGCGGCGGATGGGCGAGGTGAAGTGCGCGTAGGCCTCCAGCGACAGGCCGAAGTGGCCGCGACATTCGGCGTCGTAAATGGCCTGCTTGAAGCTGCGCAAAATCGGAATTTGCAGCAGGTAGCGGTCCGGGCGGTCGGCGATCAGCTCGGTCAGTGCGCGGTAGTCCGACGGCGTTGGCTCGTCACCACCGCCAAGCTGCAGGCCAAACTCGGCCAGGAAGCTGCGCAGGGCGGTCACTTTTTCCGCATTCGGGCGGTCGTGCACCCGGTACAGGGCCGGCAGTTCGCGTTCGCTCAGGAATTCCGCCGCGCAGCGGTTGGCGGCGATCATGCACTCCTCGATCATGCAGTGGGCGACGTTGCGCGTGACCGGCTCGATGCGGTCGATCTTGCTGTCCGGACCGTAGACGATGCGCGCCTCGGACGATTCGAACTCCACCGCGCCGCGTCGCTGGCGCTCGCCATCCAGCGCCAGATACAGGCGGTGCAGGGTTTCGATCTGCGGCAGCAGGGTCTTGTAGCGCGCCCGCTGCGTTTCGTCGCCGGCAACGACGGCGGCGATTTCCGTGTACGTGGTGCGGGCACGCGAGCGGATGACGCCGCGCGCAAAGCGGTATTCCTTTACCTCGCCCCGGGCGTTGATGCGCATGTCGCACAGCAGTGCCAGGCGCTCCACCTCCGGCCTGAGCGAGCACAGCTCGTTCGACAGCGCCTCCGGCAGCATCGGGATCACGCGCTGCGGGAAGTACACCGAGGTGCCGCGCAGGTGCGCCTCGACGTCGATGGCGCTGCCCGGGCGCACGTAGTGACTGACGTCGGCGATCGCCACCAGCAGCCGCCAGCCGCGTCCGGCGCGCTGGGCATACACGGCGTCGTCGAAGTCGCGCGCGTCCTCGCCGTCGATGGTGATCAGCGGCAGGTCGGTGAAGTCCTCGCGGTTGCGGGTGTCGGCGGCCGTGACGTGATCGGCAAAGCCGGCGCCCTGGGCCTCGACCTGCGGCGGCCACTGCCACGGCAGATCGTGCTTGCGCAGCGCGATGTCGATTTCCATGCCCGGCGCCAGGCGCTCGCCCAGTACCTCGACCAGCAGCCCGCGCGCCGGCTGCTGGCGGTCGGCGTAGTGGGTGATCTCGACCACCGCGATCTGGCCGTCGGGCACCTTCTTGCCCACGGCGCTGCCGGTGACCAGGATTTCGCCGCCCAGGCGGCGGTCGTCGGGCACCAGCCAGGCCACGCTGCCGTCGCGCCGGTAATGGCCCACCACGCGCCGGTGACGGCGCTCCAGCACCTCGACGATGCTGCCCTCGTAACGGCCGCGGGCATCGACGCCAGTCACACTGGCGACCGCCCGGTCGCCGTCCATGACCGAGCGCATTTCGCGCGGCGACAGGTACAGGTCCGCGTGCTCGCCGTCGGCGATGAAAAAGCCGTAGCCGTCCTTGTGCGCGCTGACCCGGCCGCGCAGCAGGTCCATCTGCTGCACCGGGCCGTAGCGGCCACGGCGGTCGAGCAGCAACTGACCGTCGCGGACCATGGCGCCCAGGCGCTTGCCCAGGGCCTCGAAGGCCCAGTCATCGCCGATGGCCAGGCTTTCGGCGATGGCTAGGGCCGGCAGCGGTTTGCCGGCCCGGGCCAGCACGTCGAGGATGAATTCGCGGCTGGCGATCGGCCGCTCGTAGCGGGCCGCTTCGCGCTTGCCGTGGGGATCTTTGGGAGAACTGCGTTTTTTCATGGGTAGTGATTCGTTGACAGCCGGCCGCTGGCCGGTAGAATGCCGCGCTCGCTTCGGTCCGCAGGGGTCGGGGCGGATCGGCCGAGATGGCGAAATTGGTAGACGCGCTAGCTTCAGGTGCTAGTGGGGGAAACCCCGTGGAGGTTCAAGTCCTCTTCTCGGCACCATCTGTCCCTTGATGGTGCCCATCGGCCGAGCACGACAGCACCCACGACCGGCTCCAGCCGGTGCGAAAACCCGCCTCCTGGCGGGTTTTGTGCGTCTGGCGCCCGGTTTCTGGCCCCGACCTGCCGCTCAATCGAACGGATGGCGCAGCACGATGGTGCGCGAACGCTCGGCGCCGGTGGACACCATGTCGACCGGCACGCCCAGCAGCTCTTCCAGCCGGCGCAGGTAGCGCACCGCGTTGGCGGGCAGCTGATCGAAGCCGCTGGCGGCGCTCACGCCCTGCCAGCCGGGCAATTCCTCGTAGACCGGCTCGCAGGCGGCCAGCGCATCGGCATCGTACAGGCCAAACCGCCCGGAACCGCCGCGGTAGTCGACACAGATTTTCACCGTGTCCAGGCCGTCCATCACGTCGAGCTTGGTCATGCACAGACCCGTGACGCCGTTCAGCTGCACGCTGCGGCGCATGGCCACGGCATCGAACCAGCCGCAGCGGCGCGGTCGGCCGGTGGTGGCGCCGCGCTCGGCGCCGACATCCGCCAGGTGCCGACCGACCTCGTCGAACAGTTCGGTCGGGAACGGACCCGAACCCACGCGCGTGGTGTAGGCCTTGGTGATGCCAAGCACGTAGCCGATGGCCGTCGGGCCGACCCCGGCGCCCACCGCGGCCGCGCCGGCAATGGTGTTGGACGAGGTGACGAACGGATACGTGCCGTGGTCGACGTCCAGCAGCGTGCCCTGCGCGCCCTCGAACATGACCGGCCGTCCGGCCGCCATCAGCTCGTGCAGCAGGCCCGGCACGTCGTCCACCAGTGGGCGCAGCGCCTCGCCCCAGGCCAGGGCTTGCGTGAGCATGGGTTCGAGTTCCAGCGCCGGCTGGCCGAAGCGCTGCGTGAGCAGGAAGTTGTACAGGTCCAGCAGCTCGCGCAGCTTGGCCTGGCAGCGTGCCGGCTGCAGCAGATCGCCCATGCGCAGCGCGCGGCGGGCCGCCTTGTCCTCGTAGGCCGGTCCGATGCCCCGTCCGGTGGTGCCGATCTTGCCGGCACCCAGCGCCAGCTCGCGCGCCTGATCGAGCGCCACGTGACACGGCAGGATCAGCGGGCAGGCCGGGCTGATGCGCAGGCGCGAGCGCACGTCGACGCCAGCCGCTTCCACCTCGGCGATTTCCTTGAGCAGGGCATCGGGTGCCAGCACCACGCCGTTGCCGATCAGGCACAGCACGCCCGGGCGCAGGATGCCAGACGGCAGCAGGTGCAGCACCGTCTTGACGCCGCCCACGACTACCGTGTGGCCGGCGTTGTGGCCGCCCTGGAAGCGCACCACCGCAGCGGCCTGCTCGGTCAGCAGGTCGACCACCTTGCCCTTGCCCTCGTCACCCCACTGGGTGCCGATCACGACGACGTTCTTCGCCATCTGTTCATCCTTCGTCTTGCAGCGTCCAGCCGTCGCCCTGCTGCACGATGCGCGCGCCGACGGGACCGGACTGGCTGCCGGGGAGTTCATGGATCACGGTTCGGCCGCCCGCCCGCAGGCGTTCGACCAGCGCCGTGAGTTCGCGGTCGCTGGACCAGGGCGCCAGCACCGGCAGGGCCGGTGGCGCCGCCGGTGCCAGCAGTCGTTTCAGGTCGGCACTGAAGCCGGTGGCCGGCCGGGCACGGCCGAACACTTCGCCCACGCCATCGTAGCGTCCGCCCCAGGCCATCGCCTGTCCGTAACCGGCGCCATAGGCCGCGAACACCAGGCCGGTGTGGTAGTGGAAGCCACGCAGCTCCGCCAGATCCACGAACAGCGGTAGCTGCGGCTCGAAGCGCAGCAGCTCGTGGCTGATGTTTTCGAGCTCGTCGAGCGCGGCGATGACTGGCCCCGGCACGCCGGGCAGCATGGCGCGCAGCGTCGGCAGGCGGCCGATTGGCCCGAAGCACTGCGGCAGGTTGACGAACCAGTCGCGCACGACAGGATCGAGGCCCAGCCCGTCCACGAAGTCGCCAATGTCCGCCCGCGCCTTGCGCTGCAGCAGCTCGAACAGCGTGTGCTCGGCGTCGGCATCCAGACCGGCGGCGCGGCTCAGGCCCCGAAAGATGCCCACGTGCCCCAGGTCCACATGGGTGCTGTCGTGGCCGGCGCTGCGCAGCGTGGCCAGCATCAGGCGCAGCACCTCGACGTCGCTTTCCGGCCCGCTGTGGCCGTACAGCTCGGCGCCGACCTGCATCGGGTTGCGACAGGTGCCGGGGGCGGCCTCCTGCGCCGTCAGCACCGAGCCCAGGTAACACAGCCGGGCCGGCGCCGGGTCGCTGTTGCGGGCGTCGATGCGCGCCACCTGCGGCGTGATGTCGGCGCGGATGGCCAGCAGCCGCCCGGACAGCGGGTCGGTGACCTGAAAGGTCTGCTGCGCCAGATCGGCGCCGGTGCCTGTCAGCAGCGCGTCGGCGTATTCCACCAGCGGCGGCATCACCAGCCGGTAGCCCCAGCCGGCGAACAGGTCCAGCAGCTGCCGGCGTGCGCCTTCCAGCGCCTGCGCCTGCGGCGGCAGCAAGTCTTCAATGCCGGGCGGCAACAACCAGCGCATGCTGAACCTTCAGCGTACGAGCTGCAGCAGCAGCGCGCCGGTCAGCATGCTGCCCAGGCCCGCCAGGCGCAGGGTGCGGTCCGGCATCTGGCTGGTCAGGGCTGCGGTGCGGCGCAGCACCGCCGGACTCAGGAACGGCATCACACCTTCCAGCACCAGCACCAGGCAGAAGGCGGCTGCAAGGTCGTGCATGCCGACCTCAGCGCCCGCCCGCGCGGGGGCTGCTGAAGTGACGGAACAGGTCGCTGTTCGGGTCCAGCACCAGCAGGTCGCGATTGGTGCCGATGCTCGCCCGATAGACCTCCAGGCTGCGGTAGAAGTCATAGAAGTCGGCGTCGCTGCCGATCGCGGCCGCGTAGCGGGCGGCGGCGGTGGCGTCACCCTCACCGCGCAGGCGCTGGCCGTCGCGCTCGGCCTGCGCCAGCAGCAGCGTGCGTTCCTTGTCGGTCTGGGAGCGGATGCGCTCGCCTTCTTCGGCGCCCTTGGCGCGCAGCTCAGCGGCCACGCGCTTGCGTTCCGCATCCATGCGGGTGAACACGGAGCTGCTGACCTCGGGCGGCAGGTCCACGCGCTTGAGACGCACGTCGATCACCTCGACGCCGAACTCGGCGGCCCGCTCGCTGGCCCGCTGGCGCAGGATGCCCATGATCTCGTGCCGGTCGCCACTGACCGCCGCCTGCACGGTGCGCTTGCCAAATTCGTTGCGCGACAGGTCGTTCACGATCTGCGCCAGGCGGGTATTGACGTCACCGGCGCCAACCGACACGAAGAACCGCCGGGTGTCGGCAATGCGCCACTTGACGAAGGAATCGACCACCACGTTCTTCAGCTCGCTGGTCTGATAGCGCACCGGGCCGCGGTCGAGCGTCTGGATGCGCCCGTCGTACTTGACCACGGTGTTGATGAACGGCGTCTTCATGTGCAGGCCCGGCGGCAGATCGGCGCCGGTTACTTCGCCCAGGCGAAACAGCAGCACCCGTTCGCGCTGGTCCACGGTGTAGAACGTTGCGTTGACGAGCACCAGCGCCAGCAGGATCAGGGCGCCGATGAGGGGCAGGCGGTTGCTCATGAACGGGGCTCCCGGCCGCGGACGTAATCGGTGCGCTCGCGCGCCGGTCGCACCGGCAGGCTGAGCGGTGGCGGTGCAGCGGCCGGTGGAACAGCCGCCGCAGGCTCCGTTGTGGCGGGCGACAGCAGGCGATCGAGCGGTAACAGGGTCACCTTGCTGCCGTCACCGCTCATCAGCACCTTGGGGGTGCGGGACAGAACCTGCTCCATGGTTTCCAGGTACAGGCGCTGGCGGGTCACGGCCGGCGCCGCCCGGTACTGGGTGGCAATCTGGCCGAAGCGGGCGCTGTCGCCCTCGGCGCGGGCGACGATCTGGCCCTGGTAGGCCTCGGCGTCGGCGACGATGCGCGCCACCTCGCCGCGGGCACGCGGGATCACCTCGTTGCGGTACGCCTGGGCCTCGTTGATCAGGCGCTGCTCGTCCTCGCGCGCCTTGACGGCATCGAAAAACGCTGCCTGCACGGGCTCGGGCGGCTGCGCGTCCTGCATGTTGACCGACGTGACCTCGATGCCGGTGGCGTAGCGATCCAGCGTCTCCTGCAGCAGCTGGGCCACCTGCTGGGCGACGGTGTCGCGGCCCTCGGTGAGGATGAATTCCATGCGGCTCTTGCCGACCACCTCGCGGATGGCCGACTCGGCGACCTGCTGCACGGTCAGGTCCGGGTCGCGCACCTTGAACACGTAGTCGGCGGCATCCTTGACGCGGTACTGCACGGCGAGTTTTACGTCGACGATGTTCTCGTCGGCGGTCAGCATCAGCGATTCCTGCGACACGTCGGCCCCGGCGCGGTCGCGCGCCTGGTTGCGGTAGCCGACTTCCGCGGTCCGGATCTCGCCGATGTTCACGCGCAGCACGCGCTCGACCGGATACGGCAGATGCCAGCGCAGACCGGGCGTGCTGGTGCTGGCGAACTGGCCAAAACGCAGCAACACGCCGCGCTCGCCTTCACGGACCATGTAAAAGCCGGACGCCAGCCACAGCACCGCCAGCACGCCCAGCAAGCCCCCCCACAGGGCGCCTGCCGGCCCGGCCCCGTTGCCGTTGCCGGACTTGGAGCCGCCACCAAAGCGCTTGCGCAAACGGCGAAACAGTTCGTCCAGATCCGGCGGTCCGGCGTCGGCACGCCGACCCCACGGGTCGCGATTGCCGGACCCGCCCGGTTCATTCCAGGCCATCGATTTCTCCTGAGTGCCGGCGTGCCCGGCGTTGGGGGCGCTTATTGTTCCACAGCTGGCACGGCATCGGCCGCGGCCAGCAGCGGTGCAAGCTGGCCAAGTTCGCGGCGGCGGATGTCGAATTCCACCTGCCAGCCGCCGTCGGCGTCGAACTGCTCATGCCGAACCTGGGCCAGGCGAAACACCTGCGCCCGCAGGCGCCCGTCGCAGTGGCGCAGGTGCAGGCGCTGGTGCGAAATGCCATCCGCAAAGCGCTCACCAATGGCCCCGCGCAGCAGGTCAAGACCGGCCCCGCTGCGCGCCGAGACCCACACCCGCTCGGGGCCACCCAGCTCGCCACCGCTGCGCATCGGTGCGCGGGCGGTTAGGTCGATCTTGTTCATGACCTCGATCTGCGGGATGTCGCCGGCACCGATGTCCTGCAGCACGCCGTTCACTTGGCCAAGCATCAGCTGGCGCTGGTCGTCGCGCGACGCGTCCACCACGTGCAGCAGCAGGCTGGCGCTGCGGACTTCTTCGAGCGTGGAGCGAAACGCCGCCACCAGGTCGTGTGGCAGGCGGCGCACGAAACCGACCGTGTCGACCAGCACCAGCGGTTCGCAGTCCGGCAATTCCAGGCGGCGCAGGGTGGAGTCGAGCGTGGCGAACAGCAGGTCGGCGGCGAACACCTCGGCCGAGGTCAGCGCGTTGAACAGCGTGGACTTGCCGCTGTTGGTGTAGCCAACCAGCGCCACGGTGGGCGTTTCGCTGCGCGTGCGCTGGCGGCGGCTGTTGATGCGCTGGCCGACCAGGCGTTCCAGGCGCGTCTCCAGCTGACGCAGGCGCACCCGCAGCAGGCGGCGGTCGGTTTCGAGCTGGCTCTCGCCAGGGCCGCGCAGGCCGATGCCGCCCTTCTGGCGCTCAAGGTGGGTCCAGCCGCGCACCAGGCGCGTGGACAGATGGCGCAGCTGCGCCAGTTCGACCTGCAGCTTGCCCTCGTGCGAGCGGGCGCGGCGGGCGAAGATGTCCAGGATCAGGCCGATGCGGTCCACCACCTGGCAGTTCAGGATGCGCTCCAGGTTTCGCTCCTGGGAGGCGCTGAGCGGGTGGTTGAAGATCACCAGTTCGGCGCAGCGCTCGGCCACCGATTGCGCCAGCTCGGCCGCCTTGCCGCTGCCGATGAACAGCGCCGGGTCGACCTGCGCCCGCCTGCAGGTGAGCGTTTCGACCACCTGGCCGCCGGCGGCGCGGGTCAGTTCCAGCGCCTCGGCCAGGTCGTCTTCGAGCGGAATGTCGGCGCCCGGCAGCTCCACCGCCACCACGATGACCCGCTGGACGGGCGCCGCCGTGGCCCGGTTCGCGCCCGCCGGGGTGAGCAGCGCGGACGCGACCGGATCGGTCGTCGGATTAAGAATCGTGCGCCTCCACGGCGGCGTCGGCGCCTTCCTCACCCTCGACCACGGTCGGGATGCGGATCGGTCGGCCCGGCACCACGGTCGAGATGGCGTGCTTGTAGATCATTTGCGACACGGCGTTCTTGAGCACCACCACGTACTGGTCGAAGGCCTCGACGTGGCCCTGCAGCTTGATGCCGTTGACCAGGAAGATGGAGACCGGAATGTGCTCCTTGCGCAGCAGGTTCAGGAACGGATCCTGCAGCCCCTGGGATTTTTTCATTGTGTCGTCCTCGCGTATGCGCGGGCCATGCGGCTGGCCCGCGTCGTCAGTGTAGCAATATGGGTGCCTGCCGCTGGCCGTTCAAGAGCCGGTCGACCGTCGGTTCGACCGCGCCGCGGCCCGCCGGTTCGCAGCTCAGGCAGCACAGGCTTGCAGCTCAGGCAGCACAGGCTTCGATCAGCGCGCACACGCGGTCGAGCACGTCGGCGCCGGCCGGGTCCAGCCAGTGCCCGTGCGCATCGCCGCGCAGCCAGGTGAGCTGGCGCTTGGCGTATTGGCGGCTGGCGGTCTTGCCGGCCTCGATCATGCTCGGGTAGTCGGTTTCGCCACACAGATGGCTCCACACCTGCCGGTAGCCGACCGCGCGCAGGGCCGGCAGCTGGCGGTCGTACCCGGCCGCACGCAGGGCCGCCACCTCGTCCAGCAGCCCGGCGGCCAGCATGGCGTCGAAGCGCGCATCGACCGCCGCATACAGCGCCGGCCTGGACGGCGGGGCCAGGATCAGCCGCACAGCGGGAGGATTGGCCACCGATGCGGCCTGCGCCTGCCAGGCGCTGAGCGCCTGTCCGCTGAGGCGGTACACCTCCAGGCCGCGGCTGATGCGCTGGCGGTCAGCGGGCGCGATGCGGGCTGCGGCCACCGGGTCGACGCGGGCGAGCTCGGCGTGCAGGGCCGGCCAGCCGTGCGTCGCGGCTTGTGTCTCGATGGCGAGTCTCAGCGCCGGGTCGGCTGCCGGTAGCGTCGCCAGCCCGCGCTCCAGCGCGCGGAAATACAGGAACGTGCCGCCGACCAGCAGCGGCACGCGGCCACGCGCCTCGATCTGTGCGATCAGGGCCAGCGCGTCCTGACGAAACTCGCCGGCCGAGTAGGGCTGGTCCGGATCGCGAATGTCGATCAGGTGGTGCGGCACGGCAGCGCGCGTGGCCGCGTCCGGCTTGGCGGTGCCGATGTCCATGCCGCGGTACACCTGGCCCGAGTCGACACTGACGATCTCGCACGGCAGGCGCCGGGCGATGGCCAGCGCCAGCGCCGACTTGCCGGCGGCGGTCGGACCGAGCAGAAAAACAGCGGGCATGGCGTGGGGGCCGGTGGCGGGGCGCGAAAGTTTACGGCGCGCGAAGGCGCGCGGCATACTGCGAGGCGTTGTCCGGCCCTTCACCCGCGAGCGTCCCGCGTGAGCATTCCCCGACTGACTGCCTGCATCGTGAGCACCGGCGAGGAAGTGCTGCGGGGTGAACTGATCGACAGCAACAGCGCCGAACTGGCACGCCAGCTGGGGGAGGCCGGTTTCGAGGTTCAGCTCATGCTGACAGCCGGCGATCGGCGGGGTGATCTCGATTTTGTCCTGCGCACGGCGCTGGACCGCGCCGACTGGGTGTTCATGACCGGCGGTCTGGGGCCGACCGAGGACGACCTGACCGCCGAGGTGGTGGCACAGCTGGCGCAGGCGCCGCTTGCATTCGACCTGCCCAGCTGGCAGCACGTCGAGCGCCGCTTCGCCGAGTTCGGCATCCCGCTGACCGAGAACAACCGCAAGCAGGCGATGTTTCCCGCTGGGGCGCAGATTCTGGCCAATCCCAACGGCACGGCGCCCGGTTTTGTCGCCAGCCTGACGCCGCACGGGTCCGCCAAGCGCATCGTCGCCTTGCCTGGGCCGCCGCGCGAGATGCAGCCCATGCTGCGTGCGTTCCTGGCCAGCCTGCCGCAGGCGCGCAAGGCCTCGCACAGCTTCATGCGTTTCCTGGGCATCGGCGAGTCGAGCCTGGCCGAGGCCATGCGGCCGTGGGCCGACCAGAACATCGAACTCGGCTACCGGGCGATCTTCCCGGAACTGGAACTGAAGCTCTATGACGCCAGCGAGGCGCAGATTCACAGCCTGCGTGCCTTCGCGCTGGAAAATTTCGCCGATTACCTGCTTGACTTCAGCGCGCTGGGCACGGCCGAACTGTTCGCGCGGTTCCTGACTGAAACCGGTCAGACCTTTGCCGTCGCCGAGTCCTGCACCGGCGGTCTGGTCGGCAAGATCATCACCGACCTGCCGGGCGCGTCGGCCTATTTCCTGGGCGGCGTGGTCAGCTACGCCAACAGCGCCAAGCACGACCTGCTGGGCGTGGACGCGGCCACGCTGGCCGAGCATGGCGCCGTCAGCGAGGCGGTGGCGCAGCAGATGGCGCGCGGCGTGCGCGCGCGCTTCGGGGCCGATATCGGCCTGTCGATCACCGGCATCGCCGGCCCGGACGGCGGCACCGAGCAGAAGCCGGTCGGCACCGTCTGGCTGGGCCAGGCGAACGCCCGCGGCAGCGAGGCCCGCCACCGCCAGTTCGTGCGCGGGCGCGAATGGGTGCGCACCTTTGCTGCCCACGACGGCCTGCGCTGGCTGATGCGCGACTGGCTGCAGGCGCGCTGGCGGGCCGCTGTCGACGGTGGCTGAACACGCGGCCCAGCGCACCACCTTGGCACCGGCGCGCTGGTCCCGGCGTGGCCGGGTGCGGGCCTCCGAAAGCGCGTCCGAAACGACTGACGACAAGCCATTCCAGAATTTTCCGGCCGGGGACGCCACCGGTTCGCTGGCCGGTCTGGTGGTGGGCGACCCGCACGATCGGCTCACCTGGCGCCCGCTGTTCTGGTTCAACCTGCTGCGCCTGGGCAGCGCCGGGCTGCTGCTGGGCCTGAGCCTGATGCAGCCGCCGCTCAAGCCGCTGGGCATCAGCGCGCCGCAGCTTTACCGACTGACCGCGGCGATCTATCTGCTCAGCGCGCTGCTGGGCCTGGTGGCGCTGGCCCTGCGCTGGCCGCGCTTCAATCTGCAAGTCACGCTGCTGGTGGCGGCCGACGTGGCCGCCATCATCGTGCTCACCCATGCCAGCGGCGGCCTTGTCAGCGGCCTGGGCATCCTGCTGGTGATGGTGGTGGCCGGCGGCGGGCTGCTGGTATCGGGCCGACTGGCGTTCCTGTACGCGTCGCTGGCCGCCCTGGCGGCGCTGGGCGAGAGCCTGTACCGGGTGAACGTGGCCGCCCTGGCGCCGACCTACACCCAGGCAGGTCTACTGGGCACCACCTGCTTCGCCGCCGCCGCGATGGCCTTCGAGATGGCGCGCCGGGTGCGCCGCAGCACACTGCTGGCCAGCGATCGCCAGAAAGAGGCGCTGGCCCTGGTGCGCCTGAATGACGAAATCATTCAGCGCATGCAGACCGGGGTACTGGTCATCGACGCCGCGCAGCGCATCCGGCTGGCCAACGGCTCGGCCGCACGTCTGCTCGGGCGCCGCCTGTGGCCGGCCAGCCCGCTGCCGCAAGTCGCGCCACAGGTGGACCACGCACTGACCTTGTGGCGGGCCGGCCGGGAGCTTCCCCCGGCCGGGCACAGCGATGCCTACGTGCCGCGTTTCGCGCCGCTTGGCAGCGGGCAGACCGCCGACGTGCTGATCTTTCTGGACGACACCGCCACGCTCAACCAGCAGGCGCAGCTGCTCAAGCTGGCCGCGCTCGGCCGGCTGGTGGCCAGCATCGCCCATCAGGTGCGCAATCCGCTGGGTGCCATCAGCCATGCCGCCCAGCTGCTGGGTGAGCAAACCCGCCTGGGCGCCGACCAGCAGCAGCTGGTATCCATCCTGCTGCGCCAGAGCGAGCGCGTGAATCGGATCATCGAGGAAGTGCTGGCGCTGGGCCGGCCGCAGCGGGTGGAAACGGAACTGCTGGAGCTGGCGCCCTGGCTCGGGCACGTAATCGACGTCTTTTGCGCCGGCCACGCGGTGCCGCGCGAGGCGATTGCGCTGCACGCCGACGCGGGCGTGGTCACGCGCGGCACGCCCGGCCAGCTGCAGCAGGTGGTCGAGAACCTGCTCGACAACGCCCTGCGCCACGCGGCCAAGGCTGCCTGGCCGCGGGTGACCGTGCGTGCCCGCCAGTCGGCCACGCGCGACCGGCCGCTGATCGAGGTGGAAGACCGCGGACCCGGCGTGCCGCTGGCCAAACGCGACCAGCTGTTCGAGCCCTTTCACACCAGCCGCGCCGACGGCACCGGCCTTGGCCTGTTCATGGCGCGCGAGCTGTGCGCCGCCAACCAGGCCCACATCGAATACTACGAACCGAAGACCGGCGGGGCAGGCTTTCGCGTCGTGCTGGCGGATCGTCGGCGGCGGCAGCTGACATGAGCCGCAAGGCCAACGACGCCCCGCGGGTGCTGATCGTCGACGACGAGCCGGACCTGTGCGAGCTGCTCGCCATCACCCTGCACGGCATGGGCCTGCAAAGCGACAGCGCCGGCACCGTGGCCGCCGCGAAGCAGGCACTGACCAGCGGCGCGTACCGCCTGTGCCTGTCGGATCTTCGCCTGCCCGATGGCAGCGGCCTGGAGCTGATCGAACACATCCAGCGCACGCAGCCGCAATTGCCGGTCGCCATGATCACCGCCCACGGCGACGTCGGCGCGGCGGTGGCGGCCATGAAGGCCGGCGCCTTCGATTTCGTCAACAAGCCGGTCAACGTGCAGGCCCTGCGCGGCCTGATCGACACCGCGCTGCGTCTGTCGCGGGTACGCGCCGCGCCGGCCGAACTGCCAAGCCTTATCGGCGACTCGCCGGCCATGCAGGCACTGCGCATTACGGTCGCCAAACTGGCGCGCAGCCAGGCGCCGGTGTTCATCCACGGCGAGTCCGGCGTTGGCAAGGAGCGCGTGGCGCGGCTGATCCATGCCCAAGGCGCGCGCGTCGGCGGGCCGTTCGTGCCGGTCAACTGCGGTGCCATTCCGGAGCACCTGCTGGAAAGCGAGCTGTTCGGGCACGTCAAGGGCAGCTTCACCGGCGCTAGCGCGGACCGGGAAGGCCTGTTCCAGACCGCGGCCGGTGGCACGCTGTTTCTGGACGAAATCGGCGCCGTGCCGCCGGCCATGCAGGTCAAGCTGCTGCGCGCGCTGCAGGAGCGGGCGGTGCGCCCGGTCGGCGCGCGTCAGGAAGTGCCGGTCGACGCGCGGGTGCTGAGCGCCACGCACGAGGACCTGGCGGCGCTGGTGCGCGCAGGCCGCGTCAGACAGGACTTCTACTACCGCATCAACGTCATCGAAGTCACCGTGCCCCCACTGCGCGACCGGGCGCAGGACATCCCGGCGCTGGCCGCCGACCTGCTGGCGCGCATCGCCGGTGGTGAGCGCCTGGCGCTCACCACGGCGGCGCTGGCTGCATTGCAGGCTTACACGTTCCCCGGCAACGTGCGCGAGCTCGAAAACATCCTGGAGCGCGCCGCGGCGCTGTGCGAGGGCCCGCAGATCGACATCGCCGACCTGCACTTGCCGGCGGCTTACGAGGAACCGCTACAACCGGCCAACGGCGGCGACGACCTGGATGCCGAACTGGACGGCGTCGAGCGTGCCCGCATCGTGGCCGCGCTGGAAGCCACCCGCTACAACCGCACCGCCGCCGCCGCGCGGCTGGGTCTGAGCCTGCGCCAGTTGCGCTACCGGATGCTCAAGCTGGGCCTGAACTGACGCCCTGGCCAGCTCAGCCGGCGCCGTGCCGCTGCAGTGCCCACGCGACGTGCTCGCTCACCAACGGCGACGAGCTAGCTCGATGCCGCCGCAGGCAGGCCACGGCGGCGGCATCGCCGGCCGGCGCGTTGCCCAGCGCCACGGCGATGTTGCGCTGCCAGCGCTCGTGACCGATGCGGCGGATGGCCGAGCCGGCCAGGCGGGTGTCGAATTCGTCGGCGGTCCAGTCCATCAGATCGACCAGCCGCGGCGCGTCGAGGCCCTGGCGGGGGGCGAAATCCGCCTCGCCGCTCGGGCGCGCGAACTTGTTCCACGGGCACACCAGCTGGCAGTCGTCGCAGCCGTAGATTCGGTTGCCCAGCAGCGGGCGCAGCGGCTCCGGAATCGACCCCGGATGCTCGATGGTCAGATACGAAATGCAGCGCCGGGCATCCAGCACGTACGGCGCCACGATGGCGCCGGTCGGGCACACGTCGATGCAGGCGCGGCAGGTGCCGCAATGGCCGCTGGCGGGCGCATCCACCGGCAGCGGCAGGTCGGTGTAGAGCTCGCCCAGAAAAAACCACGACCCGCCGTGCGGGTCGATCAGACACGTGTGCTTGCCGATCCAGCCCAGGCCCGCCTGCTGCGCGAGCGGCTTTTCCAGTACCGGCGCGCTGTCGCACAGCACCCGGTAGCCGAAGGGGCCGATCAGGGCTGCGATGCCATCCGCCAGTGATTGCAGCCGCTGGCGCACCCGCTTGTGGTAATCCCGGCCCAGCGCATAGCGCGACACGTAGCCAAGACTCGGCGATTCGAGCACCGGCCAGGGCGCGGCAGCCTGATCAGGCCAGTAATCCATGCGCACCGAGATCACCCGCAGCGTGCCGGGCACCAGCTGGGCCGGCCGAGAGCGCTTTTCGCCATGCCGCGCCATCCACGCCATTTCGCCGTGAAACCCACGCGCCAGCCAGTCGGCCAGCTGCTGCTCGGCCACCGCCAGGTCCACACCGCCAATGCCAAGGCCGGTGAAGCCCAGCTCCGTGGCCAGGGTACGGATGGCCGGTGCGAGTGCAGTCAGATCAGTGTGGGTCACATCTGCTCAAAATATTGGCAAATACATCGTATTTGACGAAAAAAACAACGAAATACAGTTATGCTTTGGCCGTTTTCTCATGCTAGGTATCAAGCGATTCTCGTAACATGTTGTCTTCGCTTGAAAAACTTTATTCGGTTGCGCAAACGCGGGCGATTGATCACGCCGCGATGCAGCAGCCGTCATGCGGCGGCACCGCACTGATGGAGCGCGCCGGGGCGGCGGCGTTCGCCATGCTGCGCCGGCTGTGGCCCACGGCGCAACGCCTGGCGGTGCTGTGCGGGTCGGGCAACAACGGCGGCGACGGCTACGTACTGGCGCGCCTGGCGCAGCTGGCAGGCTTGCACGTTCGCGTGGCCGCGGTGGCCGGCGCGCCCCGTGCCGGCAGCGAGGCGCACGCCGCCCGGCAGTGGTTCATGGCCTGCGGCGGCGTGGAACACGGGGATTCGGCAGCGGTGCTTGAGGGTGCCGACGTGGGCGTCGACGCGCTGCTGGGCACCGGTCTGGACCGACCGCCCGGCGGGCCGATTGCGGATGCCATTGCCGCCATCAACGCCTGCGGCCGGCCGGTGCTGGCGCTGGATGTGCCAAGCGGCCTGGATGCCGACACCGGCCGGGCGCCGGGCGCGGTGGTGCGGGCCGACGCCACGATCAGTTTCGTGGCCCGCAAGCAGGGCCTGTACACCGGCGCCGCGCGGGACTGCTGCGGCCGGATGGCCTTCGACGACCTGGGCGTGCCGGCGCTGGCGCTGGACGCGGCCGGTGAGGCGCCGGCCGTGCTGCTGGACCTGCCGCGGTTGCGCGCGGCCTTTTTGCCGCCGCGCCGCCGCGGCGCGCACAAGGGCGACTGCGGGCATGTGCTGGTGGTCGGTGGCGATCACGGCTACGGCGGCGCGGTGCGCCTGGCCGGCGAGGCGGCGGCGCGCGCAGGCGCCGGCCTGACCAGCGTGGCGACGCGCCCGGCGCATGTGCCGGCGCTGATCGCCGGGCGCCCGGAGCTGATGGCGCGCGGCGTGGACGCGGCGGCCGATCTGGCCCCGCTGCTGGCGCGGGCGAGTGTGCTGGCCGTCGGCCCGGGTCTGGGCCAGGGCGATTTCGGCCGCGCGCTGTTCGGCGCGGCGCTGGACAGCGGCCTGCCGCTGGTGGTGGACGCCGACGCCCTGAACCTGCTGGCTGCCGCGCCCGAACAGCGCTCGGGCTGGATTCTGACCCCACACCCCGGCGAGGCGGCGCGCCTGCTGGGCATGCCGGCCGCGCAGGTGGAGGCCGACCGCTACGCGGCGGTGCGCGCCCTGCAATCTCGCTACGGCGGCGTGGTGGTGCTCAAGGGTGCCGGCACGCTGGTGTGCGACGGCCGGGCGCCCATCGGCGTGGTGCCGTATGGCAATCCGGGCATGGCCAGCGGCGGCATGGGCGACGTGCTGACCGGCCTGATCGGCGCGCTGTGGGCGCAGGGTCTGCCGGCGCTGGCGGCAGCGGCGCTGGGCGCCTGCCTGCACGGCGCAGCGGCCGATGCCGTGGCCGCGCGGCGCGGTGAACGCGGGCTGCTGGCGGGCGATTTGCTGGACGCATTGCCGCAACTGCTCAACGGAACGGACGATGGAGCGCACCTGGGTGCTTGAGGACGAAGCGGCGCAGCTGGATTTCGGTGCCCGCCTGGCGCGCGCGCTGCCGGGGCCGCTGTGCGTGTACCTGCGCGGCCCGCTGGGTGCCGGCAAGACCACGCTGGTGCGCGGCGTGCTGCGCGCGCTCGGCCACGCCGGCCCGGTGCGCAGTCCGACCTACACGATTCTTGAAACCTACGCCGTGGCGCGTGGCGAGGTCTGTCATCTGGACCTTTACCGCCTGGGCAGCGCCGATGAGCTGGAAGACATCGGCGCCCGCGAGCTGTTCGACGGGCGGCACATCTGCTTCGTGGAATGGCCCGAGCGGGGCGCCGGCTGGCTGCCGCAGGCCGACCTCGACCTCGACCTCGACCTCGACATGGCCGGCAGCGGCCGCCGGGTAAGCGTGCGGGCGCACAGCCCAGCCGGCGATCGAACCCTGGAATTACTGGCATGAAGAAACTTGCGATCTGTCTGCTGGCTCTGTTGCCGCTGGCCGGTTTCGCGGGCGAATTGCGGGGCGTGAAGTACGTGCCGGTGGCCGGCGGCACACGGTTGACGCTGAACCTGAGCGCGCCCACTGCCGTGCGCGTGTTCAGCCTGAAGGCGCCGGACCGGCTGGTGATCGATCTGCCGGCCACCACATCGCGTGGCGCGCTGGCCGCGCCGACCGGGGGCACGCTGCGCGCGGTGCGCTCCGGGCCGCAGGCCGGCGGCGGGCTGCGGGTGGTGTTCGAGCTGGCGGCGCCGGTGTCGTTCCGCCACGCCACGCTGCCAGCGGGCGGCGGCCAGGGGCCGCGGGTGCAGATCGACGTGCTGGGCGGCAAGGCCGTCCCAGTGTCGACGGCCCGTGCGGCGGTGCCTGTTGCGCCAGCCGCGGCGATCCGCGCGCCGGCCAGGTCTCCCTCCACATCGCGTCCGACGCCTGCGGCGGCCGTCCGCGAGCCGCCTACGGCGACCACGGCCCGCGCCGACGCCGTCGAACCGGTCGACCTTGCCAGGTCAGGCCCGGCCCAGGCCGGCCAGCCGGTGCTGCGCGCCAAATCGGCCGGTGCCGTGACGGTGGTGATCGATGCCGGTCACGGTGGCCACGACGTCGGCGCGGTCGGGCCGGGACGCCTGTACGAGAAGACCGTCACGCTCGCCATCGCCCGCGAACTGGCGGCGCAGATCAACGCCAGGCCGGGCATGCGCGCCGTGCTCACGCGCAGCGGCGACGAGTTCCTGGAACTGCGCCAGCGCACCGCCGTGGCTCACCGGAACAAGGCCGACCTGTTCATTTCCATCCATGCCGACTCGGTGGCCAACGGCGTCGGGCGGGGATCGAGCGTCTACGCCCTGTCCGAACGGGGCGCCACCAGCGAGGCGGCGCGCCTGCTGGCGGCGCGCGAGAATGCCGCCGGTCTGGCGCCCGGCCTGGCCGGCGTCGGGCAGGATGCGGCGCTGCGTTCGGTGCTGCTGGACCTGTCGCAAAACGCCACGACCGAGAGTAGCCTGCGCCTGGCAGAAAGCCTGCTCGACCGCCTGGCGGACGTGAACAAGCTGCATCGCAGCGATGTGCAACAGGCGGCCTTCATGGTGCTCAAATCGCCGCAGGTGCCCTCGGTGCTGGTCGAAACCGCGTTCATTTCCACTCCCGACGAAGCGCGCAAGCTGGCCGATCCGGGCTTCCGGCGCCGCATGGCCGGGGCGCTGGTGGCCGGCATCCGCGATTACCTGCAAACCGAACCGCGCCTGCGCCAGGCGCTGGCCGATGCGGAAACCGGCCGCGCGCCGGCCCTGCGGCGCGCGGATGACGGCGGCTGAGGCACCGCGCCGGCCGATTCGTGAACTGCCGGCACAGCTCGCCAACCAGATCGCTGCCGGCGAGGTAGTCGAGCGGCCGGCCTCGATCGTCAAGGAACTGCTCGAAAACGCCCTCGATGCCGGTGCCCGGCGCATCGAGGTCACGCTGGAGCAGGGCGGCGTTGGCCTGATCCGCGTGCGCGACGACGGCGGCGGCATTCCGGCCGCAGAACTGCCGTTGGCGCTGCGCCGCCACGCCACCAGCAAGCTCGCCGCCAGCGACGAGCTGATGCGCATCCAGACGCTGGGTTTTCGTGGCGAGGCGCTGCCCAGCATCGCGTCCGTGGCGCGGGTGGACATCGCCTCGGCCGTGCCCGGCGCGCCCGCCGCGCTGATGTCGCATGGCCAGTCCCAGCCCGCACCGGCCGCGCATCCGCCCGGTACCACGGTGACCGTGCGCGACCTGTTCTACAACCTGCCGGCGCGGCGCAAGTTCCTGCGCGCCGAGAAAACCGAGTTCCAGCACGCCGACGAGCTGTTGCGCCGCCTGGCGCTGGCGCGCTTCGACGTGGGTGTTTCCTGGTCGCACAACGGCAAGCCGGTGCAGCAGCTGCCGCCGGCAGTGGATGTGGCGGCGCGCGAACAGCGCCTGGCGCGCCTGGTCGGGCAGGCCTTCGTGGACGCCGCGCTGCGGCTGGATTTTCCGGCCGGCGAGCTGCGCCTGTCCGGCTGGGCGGCGCTGCCAACCTTCTCGCGCGCGGCGGCGGACCAGCAGTACTGGTACGTCAACGGCCGCCTGGTGCGCGACAAGCTGCTCACGCACGCCGCCCGCCAGGCCTATCAGGACGTGCTTTACCACGGCCGCCAGCCGGCCTATGTGCTGTACCTGGACCTGCCACCGGAGCTGGTGGACGTGAACGTGCACCCGGCCAAGGCCGAGGTGCGCTTTCGCGACAGCCGCTCGGTGCACGACCTGGTGCGCCGCTGCCTGCGCGAGGTGATTGCCAGCGGCAGCCGGGCCGGCGCGCCGACGCTGGATGCCCTGTCGGCTGCCGGGGCGGAGTCCGCGCCGTCCGCTGGGTTTGCCAGCCCGTCCCGGCTTTGGGAAGCCAATGCCCCGCGCCTTTCGACCGGCCAGGTGGCTGAACAGCTGGCGGCGTATACGCAGCTTGCGCGGGGCGCCGCGCAGGACGCACCAGATCTGCCGGCCCGCCTGCCAGCCGATGTCGACCAGCCGCTGGGCCGGCCGCTGGCGCAGCTGATGGGCATCTACATCCTCGCCCAGGGTGCGCGCGGGTTGGTGCTGGTCGACATGCACGCCGCGCACGAGCGCATCACCTACGAGCGCCTGCGCGCCGCCCACGCCAGCGGGCGCATCCTCAGCCAGCCGCTGCTGGTGCCCCTGACCCTGCACTTGGGCACGGCCGAGCTGGCGATGGTCGAACAGCACGCTGAGCTTTGGCCGCAGCTGGGTCTGGAACTGGACGTGCTGGGGCCGGACACACTCGCCGTGCGCGAGGTGCCGGCGCTGCTGGCCGGCGGCGATGCGGGCGCGCTGGTGCACGACGTGCTGGCCGAGCTGCGCGAGCACGGCCGCAGCACGCGCGTGCAGGAGCACATTGACGCCCTGCTGTCGGGCATGGCCTGCCACGGGTCAGTGCGCGCCGGGCGTCAGCTGTCGCTGGCCGAAATGGACGCCCTGCTGCGCGACATGGAACGCACCGAGCGCAGTGGCCAGTGCAGCCACGGCCGCCCGACCTGGGTGGAGCTGCCGCTGGCGGAACTGGACCGGCTGTTCCTGCGCGGGCGCTAGCGCTGAATAAATCGGTCCTGGATTTCTCGGCGCCCGCACTCAACAACCCTTGGGAGCGCAGCTTTGCTGCGCGATGATCGCCCGGCACAGCCGGCCTCCCACGGTTTTCCGACGGCTCGCAAAATCAGTGAGTTACAGCCACTGATTTTGGCAGCGCAGCCCTGCACTGCGAGAGACACCGAATACTTCGGCGTTTCCCCAAGACCCCAACGCCCCGCTTGAGGCGCAGCACCAGCGGCAGCGTCGCCAGCCCGGGTCGGTCGATGTGAATCACATCACGTTTCGGCGCTCAATGTTCCGGCGCGACGACCGATAAACCCACGTAGACCATCGGCACAAAGGCCGAGTCACGCGCGCATTCGCGCTTCGGAATGCAGCGCACGCTGGCGGTCGGTACGCACGGCATGCGGCTGGCTGGCACGGGGCACACCAAGGAGGGAGAAACCCTGCATGAGCGAACCGTCCGCCTTCGACGACTGGCTGCGCAGCAACCCGGACCCGGTGGCAATCGCCCGCGGCGTGGCTCTGCCGGACATCCGCCTGCTGCGCTGGAACGAACCTTTCGCGGCCCTGCTCGGAATACGGGACGATTCCGATCTGGCGCCGCATTTCGCCGCCGCGTTGACCCGCATGGCCCAGCTCGATGGGCAACAGGGGCAAGCGTTCGTTGCCGCCAACAAGGAGGCACTGCGTGCCGGCCGGTTCAAGACCCGCTGGCAGTTTTTGGACCGGACCGGCAAACCGCTGAGCGCCGAGGTGGAACTGACGGCCCTGCCGTCGCTGGCGGCAGATGCCTACTGCGTGCACATCCGCGACATCGGCGCCGTGATCGAAACCCAGGCCGAACTGGCCGCCAGCGAGGCGCGCTTTCGCGATCTGTTCGAGGTGGCCGAGGATGCCTTCGGTTTCATTTCGATGTCCGGCAACGAACCGTGCTTCATCGACTGCAACGCGTCCCTGGCGCGCCTGTATGGCGCCAGCGACAAAGCCCCGTTTGTCGGCGCCACGCCGATGGATTTCTCGCCGCCGATTCAGCCGGATGGTCGGTCCTCGGTCGAGTGTGCCCGAACGGCATCCGAGCAGGCACTGGCCAAGGGCTTCGCCCGCTTTGACTGGTATTCGCTGCGGCTGGACGGAACGCCGTTCTGGCTGGACGTGGCGCTGACCGTGCAACCGTCGTGGGGCGAGCGGGTGCTGCACTTCTCCGGCCGCGACATCACGGAGCGCAAGCAGGCCGAGCAGGCGCTGGCGCGGGCCGAGGAGCTGGCGCGGGTCACCTTGCAGTCGATCGGGGACGGCGTCATCACCACCGACGCCGAGGGGCGGGTCACGGCCCTGAACCCGATCGCCGAGCGGCTTACCGGCTGGCAGCAGGCCGATGCACTGGGCCAGCCGGTCGATGCCGTGTTTTGCCTGGTGCACGAGGACACCCGCCGGCCGGTCGACAGTCCCTTGCTGCGCTGTCTGGCGGAGGATCAGGCGATCGACCTGTCGGGCACCTCGACGCTGCTCAATCGCGACGGCGTCGAGTACCACGTGGAGGACTCGGCGGCGCCCATTCACCTGCCGGATGGCACCCTGGCCGGCGCCGTGATCGTGTTTCGCGATGTCACCGACACGCGGCGCCTGACGGCGGAGATGTCGCACCAGGCGCGCCACGACCCGCTCACCGGCCTGCCCAACCGGCGCGAGTTCGAGTCCCGGCTGGGCGACTTGCTGGAACAGGCTCGCCGCGGCGATGCCCTGCATGCCCTGTGCTATGTGGATCTGGACCAGTTCAAGGTGGTCAACGACGGTTGCGGCCACGCGGCCGGCGACCAGCTGCTGGCCGAACTGGCGACCCTGCTGCATCACCAGATCCGCCGCGGCGACCTGCTGGCCCGACTGGGCGGCGACGAATTCGGCTTGCTGCTGACCGACTGTCCGCCGGAAAAGGCCTCCCAGATTGCCGGCGACCTGCTGGCCTCGATCGGCGATTTCCGTTTCCGCTGGGGCGAGCGCAGCTTCACCGTGGGCGCCAGCATGGGGCTGGTGCCGGTCAGTGCCACGGCGGCATCGGCGGCCGAGTTGATGCGTGAAGCCGACCTCGCCTGCTACACGGCCAAGGACCTGGGTCGCAACCGCATCCACCTGTTCCGGCCCGGCGATGCCGACCTGGCGCGTCGGCGCAGCGAAATGCAGTGGGCGACCGAGCTGCGCGACGCGCTCGACCAGCAGCGCCTGCTGCTGTATGTGCAGCCGATTTGCGCGCTCGGCGGGGCCGACGGCCTGCCCTGGTACGAAGTGCTGCTGCGCCTGCGCCAGCGGGATGGGCGCATCACGCTGCCGGGCGCTTTCCTGCCGGCGGCCGAGCGTTTCGGGCTGATGCCGCTGATCGACGGCTACGTGCTGGCGCGGGCGATCGGACACCTGCTGGGCCCCGGCCGGGCCGGTGGCGCGCGGCTGTCGGTCAACCTGTCCGGTCGCTCGCTGGAAGCCCCCGGCGTGATCTCCATGCTCCAGGACTATTTCGGCGATCCCCGCCATCTGCCCGGCCGCCTGTGCCTTGAACTGACCGAGAGCACCGCGGTCGCCCATCTGGGCCGCACGCGCGAGTTCATCAGCCGGCTGCGGGGCGCCGGCTGCCAGTTCGCGCTGGACGACTTTGGCACCGGCGTGTCGTCGTTCGCCTACCTGAAGCACCTGCCGGTGGATTACCTGAAGCTGGACGGCAGCTTCGTGCGCGACATCACGCGCGAGCCGATCGACCGTGCCATGGTGGAGGCCATCCACCGCCTGTCGGCCATCATGGGCTTCGAAACCATTGCCGAATTCGTGGAGGACGAGGCCACGCTGCAGATGCTGCGCGGCATTGGCGTCAATCACGGACAGGGCTTTCTGCTGGGCCGGCCGGCACCGATCGAGTCGCTGCCGCAAGCCGCCGCGCAGCCGGCGCTGCGCTCGGCCTGAGCCGGCAACCCCAGGGGCGGCCCTCGCGCAGCACAGCTGCGCTCCCACAGGCTGCGCCCCGTTGTGGGAGCCCGGCTATGCCGGGCGAAGGTTGGTTTGCCGCAATCGCGCAGAGCCTGCGCGCCTGCAAAATCCCGGATGGATAATTCAGCGCACGCCCATGCGCAGCGTCACTGCAACGCCAACTGCGTCAGTCCGGTCTCACGCCCGCCAGGCCAGGTCGCAACACAGCACGCCCGGCGCGCCGGCCAGCGGCGCGGTCAGCGCCAGCGTGACACAGGCCACCCCGAACCCGCGCTGCAGATAGGCGCGGCTGCGCTGCACGGAATCCGGATTGGCGACGGCACGGGCAAAAAAGCCGCGCCCCGACACGTCCGACCCTGGCTGATCCAGCAGCATCGCAAAGCGTGGCCGGCCGGCGTGGGCGCCCAGCAGGCTGTCGCTGCGCTGGATGCCGTTGCCATCGAGCCAGTAGCAGCGCAGCAGCGCGGCTTCATCGAGCATCGGCGCGGCCGCGTCGGCCAGCGTGGCGCCGCCCGTCAGGCGCTGCGCGGCGGCCACCAGCTGCACGCGCCAGGCATCCGGCCACGAGGCCATCGGCGCCGCACCGGTCGGGGTCGAGGCGGCCGTACGCAGCGTGTCGATGGGAATCACTTGCGCACTGGTGCGCAGGGCCGGCGCCGGGACGGCGAAGTGAAAGCCCTGTGCCAGGTCGCAGCCGACTTCCTGCGCCAGCATGGCCTCGTCGTGGGTCTCCACGCCTTCCATCAGCACCAGGGCGCCGCAGTCGTGCAGGAACTCGACCAGGCCGGGCAGGAGGCGGCGTTCCTCGTGGCGGGCCAGGGCCGCCAGCAGCAGTTCGCGATCCAGCTTGACGATGTCCACGCCCAGCGACCACAGGCGCGTCAGGCTGGACAGGCCGACGCCGTAGTCGTCGATCGCCACCAGGCAGCCGATTTGCCGGTAGTGGGCCACCGCATCGGCCAGCGTGTCGCCGTCCTGTACGCCGCTTTCGGCAATTTCGACCACCACCCGCGCCGGATCGAAACCGGTTTTCTCCAGCATGTTGGCCAGGAATTCGCCATGCCGGCGGTGGCTTGCCACCACCAGCGGCGACACGTTCAGGAACAGCCAGCCGTCGGCAGCGCCGGCCTGGCCCTGGAAATTGCGCACATGCAGCAGCCGGCACAGGGTGTCGAGTTCGACCAGGCCGGCCTCGTCCAGGCCACCGCTGAAGAAGCGGAACGGGGTCGCGCCCCGCCCGTCGGCGTAATCGAGGCGCACCAGGCCCTCGTGGCCCACCACCCGGCCGGTAGTCAGCGTCACCACCGGCTGGAACACGCTCGACAGGCGCAGGCTGCGGAACTGGCCCTGCCAGAAACCGTCGTTTGCCTGGCTGGCCAGGGTCTCAAGATGGGAAAGCTGCGATGCAGAGCGCAGGGTTGACATGGCGTTTGGCACGCTCCGGTGAATGGCCACAGATGCGCCTGTCCGGTTTGGCTGCCGGCGGGCCAAGGCCGGCACGACCGGATGCTCCCGTCGCGCAAGGCCTTGTCACCCGCCCGTCAGCCAGGGTGTGACAGGTCACTACCTGGCTTTGTATCGGCCCTTCAGGCAAGTGCTGAATGCCGCCGCGCGGTTTTTCTGTGCCCTGGCGGAGCCCGGCACAACCGGTCCCGCCCCGGACATGAACCGCTCAGCCGCCGAACATCTTGGCCAGGAACGCAATCTCGTCGCCGATGCGCACGTCCAGAAGCGCCGGTTTGCCCTCGCGCACGGCCGCCACCGCGCGCGCCACCGCGGCGCGAATCTGTGTGGGGTCCTCGACCTTCTCGCCATGCCCGCCGAACATCACCGCCAGCTGGCCGTAGTCCGGATTGGGCGCAATCGGCGAGCTGACGTGGTTGCGGTGGGTGACCGCGGCGCCCTGCGGGTACAGGAACTCGGTGCCCATCTGCATGGACCGGTAGTGACCGTTGTTGAAGATCACGGTCAGCATGCCGATGCCGTACTGCTGCGCGAAGCCCAGCGCCGCAAGACCCGGGTTGTAGTTGTAGGTGCCGTCGCCGACGAAGGTGACGACCAGCTTGTCCCGCAGCCCGACCGCCGTGCCCAGGCCCATGCCCAGCCCCAGGCCCAGGCCGCCGGAAAGGGCGTTGATGAAGTGGCCGGGCTTGAGGCGATCCATCACGTTGATGATGGTGTGGTGCGACAGGATGGTCTCGTCCACGATCACCGCGTCGTCCGGCAGGCAGGCGTTCAGTTCGTGGCACAGGAAGCGCGCGTCGATGGGCGTGGCGCCCGCGTTCTGCAGTGCGTCTTCGCGCCACCGGGCACGCCGGGCGACGCTGCGCTCGCCCCATGCCGCCTGGCGCTTGTCGGCGCCGGCCGTGGCGGTCGGAATCAGCTCCAGCAGCGTGTCCACGGCCGCCATCACATCGCCCTGAATCTGCAGATCGGCCGTGAAGCCGGTGTACGGATCGCGCTCGCGCAGCGGGTCCTGGGCGATGTTGATCAGCTTGGCGGCCGGCGGCGTCATGGCGGTCGGCGGGTACCACGGGCCGGGCGATTCGAGCATCAGCACCGCGTCGGCGTCCTTCAGGTAAGCCTGCGCATAGAAGCCGGCGTGCAGGGCGTGATCGCGCGGGAAATTCACGAAGCCGGGATGCTGGCCCTCGACCACGCCGGCACCCAGGCGCTCGGCCAGCTGCACCAGGCGCGCGGCCTGCGCCGCCGTGCGACACGCGTTCTCGACGATGATCAGCGGGTTTTTTGCCGCCTTCAGCCAGCCGGCGGCCTGCTGCAGGGGCGCGCGATCCGGCTGCGGCGTGGCCGGGAAGGCGTAGCGCCTGGGCGCCGGCAGCACCGCCGGCTGGTGCAGATGCTCGAACGGCAGCGACAGGAACACCGGCCCCTGCGGCGCGCCCATGGCCAGCGCGCAGGCGCGGTGCACGGCGCCGGCCAGCACAGCCGGCGTGTTCAGGCCAAAACTCGATTTGGTGAAGGCATCCACCAGCCGCGCCGGCCCGCCGTGGTCGGCCAGAAAGCGCCCCCACTGCGCGCCGACCCAGGCGTCCGGTCCCTCGCCGAAGGTGACCGACTCGCCGGCCAGCACCAGCAGCGGAATCTGTTCGTGATACGCGGCGCGAATGCCCATCGAGGCATGCAGCGTGCCGACCGTGGCGTGCACCAGGCACACGCCCAGCTTGCCGGTGGCCCGCGCATAGCCCATGGCCTGGCCGATGGCCAGATCCTCGTGACGGGCGTTGTAGTAGGTCGGCGCCGGCTGTTTTGCGGCCTGGCGGCGGGCCAGGGCCTCCCACAGCGGCGGCCATTCGGAGCCGGGCGAGGAGAACATCGCCTCCACGCCGTAACCGTTCAGGATGTCGATCAGGACTTCAGCGCCGTTTTGCTGGCTCATGGGGTCTCCTCCGGGGGATGATTGTTGCGGCCGGCGTACCCGACCGGGGCCGAACCTGACGCCAATCATAGACCGCCCAACCGACCGAACGATCAGCAGGGGCGGCGTGCTATTTTTCGCCGACAGATCGCGATGGGAGAACCGACCATGAATGCCCCGCACAGCGTGTCCGATTACGCCCACCTGGTGCAGCCCGACCGCGTGCACAGCGCGGTCTACACCGACCCCGCCATCTTCGAGCAGGAGATGGCGCGCATCTTTCACCGCAGCTGGCTGTGCGTCGGCCACGAGGCGGAACTGCCCAGCCCCGGCGACTTTCGCGCGACCACCATCGGCCGTCAGCCGGTCATCATGGTGCGCGGCGAGGACGGCCAGGTGCGCGTGTTCATGAACCGCTGCCGCCACCGCGGCATGAGCCTGTGCGAGGAAGAAACCGGCAACGCGCGCTTCTTCACCTGCTGGTACCACGGCTGGGTGTACCGCAACACCGGCCCGCTGCAGGACGTGCCCGGCCCGGCCGGCTACGGCCCGGACTTCCACAAGGAGGACTTCGGCCTGACGCTGGTGCCGCGTCAGGCCAGCTACCGGGGCTTCGTGTTTGCGAGTCTGGCCCCGTCCGGTCCGACGCTGGCCGAGCACCTGGGCCCGGCAGCGAAGTATCTGGACGTGTACATGGACGCCTCGCCGGTCGGGCAGATCGACGTCACCGCCGGTGTGCACCGCACGCACTACCGCGGCAACTGGAAGTTCGTCGGCATGGACGGCTACCACCCGCATTACACGCACCGCTCGGTGCTGGACGCCTGGCGTCGGCGCAGCGGCGGCAACATGGCCGACACCCACCATGGCGACCCGTTCGCCGACGAGTCCGGCAACCTGACGCGCGATCTTGGCCACGGCCACGTGCTGCTGGATTTCCTCCCCGGTCGCCTGGGCCACCTGGACCGCTACCTGGCCACCCTGCGCAAGTTGCCGCAGGGCGAGGACTACATCCAGGCCATGCACGCCGCCTACGGCGAGCAGCGCGGCAACGAACTGCTGGCCTGGGCCGGCGACCCGCACGTCGGCATCTATCCGAATCTGCAACTGATCGGCGTGCAGATTCGTCTGGTGCGCCCGGTCAGCGTGGACGAAACCGAGGTGCTGATGTTCCCCGGCCTGCTCAAGGGCGTGCCGGACAGCGTCAACGGCCTGCGCCTGCGCCAGCACGAGTCCTTCTATGGCCCGGCCGGCGCCGGCTCGCCGGACGATGCGGAGCTGTTCGAGCGCAACCAGACCGGCCTGCAGGCGGCGGTCGAACCCTGGCTGTACCTGGCGCGGGGCCTGAACCGGGAACGCGTGGAGCCGGACGGCACCCGCACCGGCCTGGTCGGTGACGAAACCACCCAGCGCGGCCAGCTGCGCGCCTGGGCCAAACTGATGTCGGAGGCCTCGGCATGAGCATCACGCGCGACGCCGTGGAAGCCTTCCTGTTCCACGAAGCCGACCTGCTGGACGACATGCGGGCCGAGGAGTGGCTGGCCCTGTGGGCGCCCGAATGCTGCTACTGGGTGCCCTGCAACGGCCGGGACGACAGCACCGACCCGCTGCGGCAGGTGTCGATCATCTACGACAACCGCGCCGGGCTCGAAGACCGTATCCATCGCCTCATGAGCAGCGCCGCCCACAGCCAGCGGCCACGCTCGCGCATGCGCCGGGTGGTCGGCAACCTGCGCTTCGAGCTGCGCGAGGGCGAGGTCCACACCCGCTCGAACTTCCTGCTCGCCGAACTGCGCCGCGGCCGGCAGGAAATCTGGTCAGGCGTCAGCCAGCACCGCCTGCTGCCGGCCGGCGACGGCTTTCTGATCAAGGCCAAGACCGTGCTGCTGACGCAAAGCGACGAGCCGATCGACAACCTCACTTTCCTGCTGTAGACGCGCCACACAGGGTTGAGTCAGCCGCGCGAGATCGCGGCGGGGGCGGTGACAGCGCCGCAAACAGCGCTCACACCCGGAATCATGAGAAATAGAAGCAGCTCGTCGGGACCGGTAAACCGCAACTGTTCCGGGTCGGCCGGTGCTCGATCTGGGCGACGGGGGTGTCGTCGCGCCACACGTAGCTCCTGATCGGGCCGCTGGCGTCGGTCTCGGCGAGCAGGTGGTCGGCCTGATCGTAGGCGTACAGGACGGTGGCTGCGCCCTGCGGGGCGGCGGCGGTGGTTTCCTTGCGCGTGCGCCGGTGGCGGGCGTCGTAGTGGTAGGTGGCCAGCAGGGTGCCGGACAGCGACGTTCCCCCGGTTTTGAGTAGCACGGCGATTTGGAGTCCAATCCCACCTGACCCGGAGATTGGACGTGAAGAAGCGGTTTGCCGAAGAGCAGATCATTGGCTTCCTGCGTGAAGCCGACGCCGGCATGGCGGTCAAGGACCTGTGCCGCCGGCATGGCTTTAGCGAAGCCTCGTACTACCTGTGGCGCAGCAAGTTCGGCGGCATGAGTGTCTCGGACGCCAAGCGGCTCAAGGAGCTGGAGGCGGAAAACACCCGACTGAAGAAGCTGCTGGCCGAGCAAATGTTCGAGAACGACGTCATCAAGTGCGGCGTCGCAAGCGCAAAAAGGTTCCGGTCGGTGATTGGCAGCCGCTGCTCCGGCCGACGGCGGCCAACCAGGTGTGGTCGATGGATTTTGTCTTCGACCGCACGGCCGAGGGGCGGTCCCTGAAATGCCTGACGATCGTCGATGACGCGACCCATGAATCCGTAGCCATCGAGGTCGAGCGGGCCATCCCCGGCGTCGGGGTTGCCCGGGTGCTCGATCGCCTCGCACTGCAGCGAGGACTGCCCCAGATCCTTCGCTCGGACAACGGCAAGGAGTTCTGCGGCAAGGCCATGGTGAAGTGGGGCCACGAGCGCGGCGTGGCGCTGCGGCTGATCGAGCCGGGCAAGCCGAACCAGAACGCCTACATCGAGAGCTTCAACGGCCGGCTGCGCGATGAATGCCTCAACGAGCACTGGTTCCAGAACGTCCTGCACGCCGGCACCGTGATCGAGACCTGGCGCAGGGAATACAACGAGGAAAGACCCAAGAACGCACTGGGCGGGCTGACGCCCGCCGCCTACGCCAAACAGATGGCCGAGATCGGCTACCCTAACCCCGGACTCTGAACGGCCCGCTACTGAAAGCGGGGGGACGTCGAACCCATGTCACTCATTCTCGTCACTGGCGGCGCGGGCTTCGTAGGCTCGCACCTCATACGGCGCCTCCTCACGGAGGGCCACACGGTGATTTCCCTAGATAACTATTTCACTGGCTCTAAGGACAACCATGTCCAAGGCGCTGAGTACCGTGAAGGGCATACCAAGGAAGTAACGGCGCTGGTGCCTGAGACTCCGGACCTGGTCTACCACTTGGGCGAGTACTCCAGAGTCGAGAAGAGCCTCACCGAACCTGCGGTGGTATGGGATTTGAATACTGCTGGTACGTTTGCAGTCCTTGAATTCGTACGCGCCAAGGGATGCAAGATTGTGTATGCGGGCTCCTCAACAAAGTTCGGTGATGGAGGACTTGGTCGCGACCAGAGTCCGTATGCGTGGACTAAGGCCACCAATACGGAACTCGTACGCAACTACGGTGCGTGGTATGGCTTGCCGTATGCCATCACCTATTTCTATAACGTCTACGGACCAGGCGAGCGAGCGGGTGCGTATGGCACCGTCATTGAAATATTCCGACAAAAGCGTCTGAAGGGTGAAGCGTTGTCAGTGACCGTACCGGGAACCCAGAAGCGCAACTTCACTCACGTTGCTGACATTGTCGAGGGACTTATCTGTGTAGGCGAAAAAGGAGACGGGGATGATTTTGGTATCGGGGACACGCATGCGTACTCCATTCTTGAGGTGGCACAGATGTTCGGAGGTGAAATTACCATGCTGCCGGAGGCTAAAGGCAACCGCATGAGCTCTGACATCGACACAAGCAAGACGGAGCTTCTCGGGTGGAAGCCTGCGTATACGTTGCCCGATTACATACGAGAGAGTCTCGCGTAATGAAACGCGTCCTTATTTTTTCGCTCAACTACTACCCTCGGTTCATCGGGGGAGCGGAAGTTGCTCTCAAGGAAATCACTGACCGCGTGACCGATATTGAGTTCCACATGGTGACGCTGCGTTTTGATTCAGCGCTTCCGGACGTCGAAAAGGTAGGGAACGTGCTCGTGCATCGCATCGGGTTTACTAAGCACCACCCAAGCATCGCCGACCTGAGGCGGTTCCCGCTCCACTTCAACAAGCACTATTTCCAGCTAGCCGCTGCGTTCAAGGCCCTGTCGCTGCATAGAATCTATCGCTACGATGGCATCTGGGTCATGATGGCGCATTCCTGCGGTATTCCTGCCGGACTCTTCAAGTTCTTCAATGATCGGGTCCCGTATTTGCTCACGCTTCAAGAGGGCGACCCACCTGAACAGATTGAACGCATGATGCATCCGGTCTTCCCGCTCTTCCGTCATGCATTTACGAGCGCTACCTATCTCCAAGCAATTTCTACCTTCCTCCTTGCCTGGGGGCGGCATATGGGATTTGGGGGAGAGGGTATCGTGATACCAAACGCCGTTGATACAGGACTGTTTGGGAACGCAGCCTCGTCCGATTTTGAGAAGCAGCGTCTTGGCAAGAAGCCTGACGACGTGTTCCTCGTTACGACCTCGCGGCTGGTGCACAAGAACGCCGTCGATACGGTCATTGAAGCGCTTGCGCTCCTTCCGGAGAACGTACACTTTGCCGTCTACGGTATCGGGCCGGACGAAAACGCATTGAAGGCACTCGCGGAGCACCTCGGCGTTACTTCTCGCGTGCATTTCATGGGCGAGATAGCCCACGCGGACATCCCTCCGGCGCTTGCCGCTTGTGACATTTTCATACGCCCCTCGCGTTCTGAAGGTATGGGCAACTCGTTCGTCGAAGCAATGGCTGCAGGATTGCCCGTTATTGCGACACAGGAAGGTGGTATCGCAGACTTCCTCTTTGATGCGAAGCGCAATCCAGGGAAGGAGACGACGGGATGGGCGGTCGATGCTGACGCTCCCGAACAAGTGGCAGAGGCGGTGAAGGACATCCTTGCTACTCCTGAGCAGGTACGAACGGTGACTGAAACGGCACGTCAGATGGCGGTCGAGAAGTACGACTGGTCACTTATCGCCGCGAACATGCAGGACCTTTTCCGTCGCATGCTCGCGCTACACTTAGGGAAGCGCTGATCAATTGACGAAACCCGGCGCGGGTTGCTCGGATGGCATGGACCGGCGGACGGTGGTGGGTGAACGGAGCCTCTTTGGGGTGTGAGCCGAGGAAATGTGCCTGTGTTGGCT